>Ga0302198_10000225_pt1 | contig 61694 bp, 60 predicted proteins | sample II_Bog_N2_2_FD_193521 | JGI IMG/M metagenome (GOLD analysis project Ga0302198, IMG submission 193521) | Peat permafrost microbial communities from Stordalen Mire near Abisko, Sweden - II_Bog_N2_2 | ecosystem: Environmental > Terrestrial > Soil > Wetlands > Peat | place: Sweden: Abisko...
CTCGTCGGTCAGCGCGAAGTCAAAGACTTGTGCGTTGCTCTCAATCCGTTCCTTCCGTGTCGACTTTGGAATGACGATAAAGCCGCGCTGAAGGCTCCATCGAATGAGGACCTGCGCCGCAGACTTGCCGTGCGCCTCGGCGATCGAGACCGGGACCGGGTCATCGAGGTTTTTCCCGCGTGTGAGAGGGCTGTAGGCCTCGACCGCTACGCCGAGGGCCTCACAGGATTCGGCGAGGTCCTTTGAGTAGTGGTACGGCGACATATGGATCTGATTCACTGCGGGAGGGATGTCTGCGGCCTGGAGCGTCTTGTTGATGTCATCGACCTTGTAGTTGCTGACGCCGATCGATCTCGCCAGCCCTTGCTTGGCGATTGACTCCATCTTCTGCCAGGTCGAGAGGAGCAACCCTGGAGGCGGGAAGTGCACGAGGTACAAATCGACGTAGTCGAGACCCAGTCGTCCAAGGCTCCTCTGGAACGCCCTCTCTGCCCAGAGGGCTTCAAAGGGGAAGAGCTTCGTGGTGACCCAGATCTCCTCTCGTGGGACGCCGCTCGTCCGGATCGCGTCGCCGACGCCACGCTCGTTCCGATAGAACCGTGCGGTGTCAATGTGTCGGATACCGGACTCGAGCGCCCAATGGACGGCCTCCTGCACCGGTTTACCGTCGGGGATCTGCCACACGCCAAGGCCGAGCACCGGGATCGCGCGGCCATCCGAAAGTAACCTCCGTGAGCCGATGTCCAGAGGCGTCACATCGTCGCCGTGCGCGTCTTGCGTATTGCTCCCGTCTGTCACAGCTTCGACGTTACGCCGCCCAACCGGCCGTCGCACCGGAGATTGGGTGCGACATCGCGGATGCGAGCTTTCCGAGACGTCAATTTGTTCTGATTTCGAGGGATGGAGGTTCAACTGGAGCGCAGATCTCGCGACTCTCGTGCGCGATAGTCCACGTCGATGCCCCGAAATTAGACGTCAACGCCCGACGTGTTCTTCAAGCGCAACCTCGTGAGCCCATTTGTAATCGGCCTTGCCGTTCGGCGCGCGCCGGACCGTTTCTCGCACGACCACCTCTCTGGGGATCTTGTAGTGCGCCAGCGACAGTCGAAGGAACTCGTTGATCTCTTCGGGCTTCGGTGGCGACGGCGCCACCGTGGCGACGATCGCGACGACTCTCTGGCCGAAGCGTTCGTCGGGGATGCCAACGACCAGACAATCGTCGATCAGCGGGTGACGCTTGACCGCCTCTTCGACCTCCTCGGCGAAGATCTTCTCTCCGCCGGAGTTGATGCTCATCGAACCCCGGCCCAGTAGGTTGATCGAGCCGTCCTCGTCAACGGTCGCCCAGTCACCGGTCAGGACGTAGGACTCGCCGTCGAGCAGGATGAACGTCCGGGCGGTCTTTTCCGGGTCCTTGAAGTAGCCATACGCCGCGGTTCGGGTGGCGAGGATACCTTGTTCACCCTTCCCGTGACTCACCTCGTGTCCGTCTTCGGTGACGACCCTCGAATCGGGCGCGAGCGTGAAGTGAGCCGTCGGCGCGCCGACGTCACGATTGGCACCGCTGACCCCGATGCTGCCGCCTTCGGTCGAACCAAGCGTGTCAATCAGGATCGCCGACATGCGCGTGCGCAGTCCGTCCTTGATCTCAGAACTCCATATCGCTCCAGAGGAGGTGATGCTGCGCACGTTCGACGTGTCGTAGGGCTGTCCCGCGGTCTCGCGCTCTTCGAGCGCACGCAGCATGGGCCGTGCGAAGGGATCACCAACGATCACGATTCTCGTCGCAATCTCCCGCTCGATGACGCGCCAGACCTCGTGAGCGTCGAACGACCGACCCTCGAGCAACACCACCGTGCCGCCGCCGACCAGTGCGGGCATGGCACCGATCCACATCCCCGTACCGTGCATCAGGGGGCAGCAGGGGACAATGGCTTCGACGCCTTGTTCGTTCACCGCCGTGACGAAACGGGCGACGTCTTCTCGAGCGGCGGGCACCGACGGCATCGCGCGGAGCGCTGCTAGTGCCGCGACAAGTCGCTCGGTGATGTCACCCTGGGGGTACATCACTCCCTTGGGCATCCCCGTCGTCCCGCCCGTGTAGAGCATGTAAAGGTCGTCGGGCGAGCGTTGCTTACGAGCTTGGGGCTCGTGGCGGCCCAGGAGCTCATCGAATGGCACGGCGCCGTCGAGGTGCGTTCCCCCGTCGTCGACCTCGACGAACAGTCGCACGTTGGTCAGCCGGTCGCGCACCCGGGCCACGCAGTCACCCAGCGACGAATGGAACACGAGCACCTGTGCGTCGCTGTTGTCCACGAGGTACACGAGCTCGTTGTCGAGGTACCGGTAGTTGACGTTGATCGGCACGGCGCGATGCTTGAACGCGCCGTGCTGCGCGATGAGGTACTCGGGACAGTTGAACATGTAGAGGGCAACCTTGCCGACTTCGTCGACTCCCGCCGCCTCGATCGCCGAGGCGAAGCGCGCGGCGGCGTCATCGAAGGCCCGGTAACTGATCCGACGCTCCCCTTGCACGATGGCGTCGCGTTCGGGCACGATGTCGGCAACTTCTTCCCACAAGGATGCAAAGTCAAGAAACAAGATCCCCCCGATCTCGTCCAACCACGAAACGCTGTGCCCCTAGTGTGCTTCGCGCACCATCCGCGCCACGCTACCCGTTGGCGTGCCCAGAAGAAGGTGGCACCCACTCGCTCGAACAGCCGTCGACCGAGTGATAATTGACGCCAATACGCATGACAACCTCGAACGGCCCAATTCGGATCGTAAGTTCCCGAATGGCGTGGACCCTATTTCGCCCGCGCCTTCCAATCGTTTTCATTGAAAGTGCAGTGACTTCAAGGTCTTTCGAGTAACACTCCTAGGCTTGGGTCACATGCATTTTTCTTTGACGAAGTCCTCGTTCGTTGTCGTCATGGCTGCGGTCATTCTTTTGGCCACGACGGGCCCCGCCCTGGCCAGTACACCACTGGCTCCCACGGCGACGGGTTTCGACGTCAGTTTTCCCCAGTGCACTGAGCCGTTACCTCCGTCGCCCGGCTTTGGCGTCGTGGGCGTGAACGGGGGCACGACCTTCAGCGCAAACCAATGTCTCGACCGCGAGCTCACCTGGGCCAATGGCGCCGCCAACGCGACACCCGCCTTCTACGCCAACACCGAAAATCCCGGCCCGGCGAACGCCTCGAACTGGCCGACGAACCAACAGACGCCGCGCGAATGTTCCGGCGCCAACTCCGTCGCGTGCTCCTACGACTACGGCTGGAACGCGGCGCGAGTCGCTTTCGCGAACGCCGTCAACGCCGAGAGTGACGACGGAGCGTCCTCGCCAACGGCCTCGGCCATCGCGGCACCGTGGTGGCTCGACGTGGAGACCGGCAACAAGTGGGAAACCCTCCAGTACGGGCGAAGCTCCGCGACGGGCGCTTACGACGAAGCGTCGATCGAAGGCATGATCGCCTCCTTCGAGAACATCGGCGTCGCGTCAGTCGGGGTCTACTCAACGTCGCAGCAGTGGAACGTCATCACCGTCCGTACCGAGTCAACGTTCCCTTCGGTGCCGGTGTGGATCCCGGGCTTCGGTTCGCTGGCGACCGCGGAGGTGGGTTGTGATTTGGCGTCATTCACCGGCGGGCGCGTGGCGATGATCCAGTACGGGTCACTCGGCTACGACGGCGACTACGCCTGCGGCCTCTTGAACACGCCACTCACGACCTCGGTCTCGGTGGCCGGCTCGGCGACCTTCACCAACCAAATCGTCTCCACCAACAGCGTCGGTACCGTGACCTACGTCCAGACCGGTGGCAGCCCAGCGTTGCTCGTCAGCGCCAGTGGACTCGTCACCACGAGTGGCACGCTCGCGCCCGGAACGTACGTCGCGACGGGCACAACGAGTGACCCGAACGACGACACCGGAACGTTCGCTCTGACGCTCGACGTCGGCAAGTTGATCCAGAGTGTCTCCACGACCGTCTCGGTCAAAGTGAGTGGATCGCCGGCCTACCACGACCAACTCACCGTCACGGGCAGCGACGGCGCGGTGACCTACGTCCAGACGAGCGGTACTCCCTCATTGGTCGTGAGCACGAGCGGTCTCGTCACGACGAGCGGGGCATTAACGGCCGGCTCGTACGTCGCGAAAGGCACGACGAGTGACCCCGCTGGTGACACGGGAACCTTCACGCTCACGCTGAAAGTCGGCGCGCTCGTTCAACGCGATCCCTTGACGGCGTCAGTACTCACGACGAACTCAACGTCGTTCAGTAACCAACTCGACGTGGGGGCCAACTTGGGCGCGGTGACCTACGTTCAAAAGAGCGGTACTCCCGCACTGATCGTGAGCACGAGCGGTCTCGTCACGACGAGCGGAGCTTTGGCGAAGGGCACGTACCGCGCCGACGGCACGGTCAGCGACGCGTCCGGTGACGTGGGAACGTTCAGCTTCACGCTCAGCGTCACGACGCCGCCGATAGTGCCGACCGCGACGTCGATCATCGGCTACGCCGTCGCCGGGAGAACGAGGACCCTGAGCATTCACGGTTCCGGCTTCTACGGACATCCTCAAGTCACGAGCCACTTGGGAACGACAGCAATCGTGACCCGAGATACCGGTCAGGCGTTGGTCGTGCGAGTCGCCGTACGCGCACGTTCTCGAAACGGTGTCTTCACCTTCACCATCGTTCTGGCAGACGGTCAATCGTGCCAGATTCGCTACAACCAGCGCTAGGCCAGCGAGACGTGGACGAAAACCCACCTGGCATATGTCGGACTCGCTGCGAGGACTTTGTGCCCGAAAAGCCAGACGACATGGACGCATTCTCGTAATCAAAAGAAATGAGATTTGATCGGCGTTGTTGCTTCGACGACTTTATTGCCCAACCCACCCTTCCTGGCTCGACCTGCGGGTTCGATTCCGTCACCCGCTCCAACAGGTCGTCGTTGTATTGATTGATGACTACTCAAATGTTTTTTAAGGGCTTTGAGCGTGCGGACATCGTGATGAAATCGCGCGGCCACGTTGATTCGAAGAACGTCCAAGGACCTTGCACGGTTGACGCAATGAGCTTGCTCCCGTTTGACGGCGACGCGAGGCCGTTCGCCACGGGTGGATCGTACGTCGAATAGTCGGGCCAACTCGAATTTATGTCGAGTTCCATCCCCCGAATGACGCGGGCGCGCACGAGCAACTGGGCTAACTGGTACGGGCTGAGGGCCGGGCCCGTTACATAGATCAACGCTCCGTTGGCCGTAATGCCGACACCCGATCTCCATTGATGATCGATGCCGGGAACTGACTTGGCGCACGAATAGACGCCGCACGTCGAACCCCACGCGTGCCAATTCGCTCTCGCGGCCGCGGTGGGGTGCCCGTCGGCCACGAGTGGCACCAAGTTCTGACGCACACTCACGACACGTGAGGTCATCGACAGGTCGCTGCCCCAGGCGCCAACGTTGACGCTGCCGTTTGCATAGATGACGAAGGATGCCGCCCCCGTTCGCAATGGATCGACCACGCGACCTTCCGTGTAGTACCCGCCCTTGGCGACGTTCATCACGAAGCCGCCATTGAACGCGGCCACCAACGTCCTTGCGTAGGCCGGCTGAACGGGCGCCGTGAATCGATACGGCCCTTTTCCGGGACTCATCGAGCCCGAGTACAGGCGCGCAGACAGCAGACGCATGTCCATCCACGCAACGCCGGCCACTTGAGTTCCGCCCGGCGGGACCAGTGTCGCCTCATAGATAGCCTGCGTCCCGTCAACGGGTCGTGCGACAGCGTGCCAGATACCCTCTCCCGCGAACGCCGTCAGTCCAAACCCTTTGAGATCCGAGGGCGCGGGCAAGGACGATGCGGGACGAAGTGACGCGTGATCCGAAATTTCGTGGACCGATGTCGAGTTGCCCCAAGATGCGAGAACGATGACCGCGCCTGCGAGCAACACAACGCGCACCCATTGACCAGAATGCAAACGAAGTCGCGGTGAAGTCACTCCCGTAGGTTAAGCAACACCACCACGCCCAAGGCGAACCAGTGTTGTGTTCGGACATCGCGAACATGTCGAGACCGACTAGTGCCGAGGAAAAAAATTATCACGCGCATCTCATTGAGTTGTTATGCACCGACGCCCCGAATCGAAGCGAACGAAGGCGCCAATCATTCCCCGAGTAATACGTCCATTCCCCGACTATTACGTCGGTGAAGGGCCGTCAACTGCTAGGTTTCGCCTGACTGCTCACCGGACCGAGGGGGACTCCTTGCTTTGCTCGAACGGACATCAATGTCCGGAGAACGTGGCCTTCTGCCCCACTTGCGGCGTCGCCTTCGGCACACCGGCACCGATGAGCGTCGGCATGCCGCCGCCGATGGCCCAGGTCACGTACGTCCAACAGATTCAAACGACGTCGACCAATGGCCTGGCCATCGCTTCGATGGTGCTCGGCATCGTCTGGGTGTGGTGGATTGGCTCGATTCTCGCTCTCGTTTTCGGCTTCGTCGCTCGCAAGCAAATTCGAGAGCGCGGTCAGAGGGGTGACGGCATGGCGATCGCCGGCATCGTCCTGGGATGTGTCGGGGCGGCCACACTCCTCCTCTTCATTATCTTGTTCGCCGCCGGAACGCACACCTCGACGAATATTGGGAACTAGCGAATCACTTCAGCGACGTAGTCGTCTATTGCAGTCTCGGATCGACCGGTTCACTCTCGAGGACGAGAACACGACGTCGCAACCGCTTCGAGTCGTGCGACGAGGCGTATTCGAGAACGTCGAAGCTGCGAAGATACTCACCGCCCCGGCACTTTGTCCACGTTTGAAGTAGGCCCTTCGGGCCCCGAGGGCCCACCTCGACGGGCTACACGACCGTCTCTTCAGCGTTCGCGTCGCCTCTAGACGTTCGCGAGCGATTCGGCGACAACTCGTAACATCGCCAGCACAGGGTTCTCCGCGTCGGTGTCGATAGCAACGGTGTCGAGTTCACGAGGGTCCTCGTGAATGAAGGTCACCCTGGTTCCATCAGCGACGTCATCGAGAACGTACGTCATCGTGAAGTAGTTCTCCGGGAGGTCGTCGAGACCGGGACGCGGAGCGAAGAGCGTGTAGCGAAGTTCGAACGGCGCACGGAACTCCTGGACTTTCCCCCACTGCTCGAAAGTCTGACCCTGCCACTGCGTGCTAAAACGAATCGGGTGACCAACAATCCAGTCGGTGGTCAGTTCGCTGCCGTACTGCCAGTGGCGCACGTGCTCCGGAAGCGTGACGGCCGCCCACACGATCTCTCGCGGCGCTTTGATGGTCGTGGTGGTCTTGGACACTCGCATGACGCTTGAGTGTAGGTGGGAGAACAATGGACTTCTCGTCGGTGCACAATGGCGCGGTGAAATCGATCCCCGGTGCAACGTTGTTCGAGGTCGCCGGTCTGTGTTGGAGTGGAGTCCGACGTCGAAGATGAGGTGATGAGCAATGAGTGAGGTGGCCCCGTCCGGCAGCGACGGCCCAATTGAGGTGATAGTCCTGAACGGTGCGTCAAGCTCGGGCAAAACGACGCTCGCCGCGTCGCTGCAAGACGTTCTCGAAGAGTCGTGGTTGGTCTTTGGGATCGACACCTTGATCAGCGCACTACCGCTCGCCTTGCTGGAGATTCACGATGACGCGACCATTGGCGCACGGCCGAGGGACCACGTGTTCCGCAAGGGCGGCCTGAGCTTCGGTGCCGAAGGCGAAGTCACCGTCGGGGCCGAGTATCGACGCCTTGAAGCGGCCTGGCTACTGGGTCTTTCGGCGATCGCCGACTCAGGTGTTCGCCTGATCCTGGACGAAGTGTTCCTGGACGGACGCCACTCACAGGATCGAGTTCACCAGGCGCTCGCCGGTCGTCGGGTCGCGTGGATTGGCGTCACGTGTGACCTCGACGTCGCGACCCAGCGCGAGCGAGACCGGGGCGATCGCGTTGTCGGAGAGTCCGAGAAGCAGGCACGTCTCGTCCACGATGGCGTCCTCTACGACCTCGTCGTTGACACCACGTCGCGCTCTTCGGACGAAGTGGCTGGCCAGATCGCTCGACACCTCCGCGCCTCGACGGCGTAGCCGGTGTCGACGACGCGAGCGTCGTGTTGGTCGCGACGCTTTCACCGGGCCGGTTCCGTCGCGCTCGCGTCGTAACGAGTCACCACCTTGGCGCCTCTTGGCCCGGGCATCGCTCCCTCGAGAGCGCTACGTTATGGTCAGCAGCACATGTGAATCGAGGTGCCTTTGACCATCGCCCCTAGCCACCCCAAGGCCCGGACCGTCGCACTCATCGGTCGAAACGGTGTCGGCAAGACGTCATTGCTCGAAGCGCTCGTAGTCGCGACCGGTGGTCTGGAGCGAGCTGGGAAGGTTGACGCGGGCACGACGCTCGGTGCCACCGATCCCGAAGAACGCAAATATCAGATGTCCCTCGGCATCTCGATGGCGCCGGTCTGGATCGGCGAGGACAAGTTGACCTTGCTGGACACGCCCGGGCTCATCGATTTTCACGGCGAAGTCGAGCGGGCCCTCGACGTGGCCGACGTCGCGGTCCTCGTCGTGAGCGCCGTCGACGGCGTCCAGGGAGACTTCGTCGCCACCTGGGACTTAGCGCGCGAGGCCGACGTCCCGGTCGTCATCTTCGTGAATGCCCTCGACGCCGAACGCGCCAATTTCGAATCGACACTCGCCTCGCTCGAATCATTGGTCGGTCCCACACTCGCGCCGTTGGAATTGCCCATCGGTGAGGGGCCATCGCTTCAGGGCGTGGTCGACCTCCTCGCCGACGAGGCCATCTTCTATGACCGCGCCACGCCGCGCCACGCGCCAGTGCCCGCGGAGCTGGCCGATCTGGAATCTCGAGTCCGCGCCAGCCTGATCGAGGCGATCGTCGTCGCCGACGATTCACTGACCGAGCGGTACCTCGAGGGCGACGTGCCGACGATCGAAGAGCTCGAACCGGCGCTCGCGGAGTTGATGATCGAGGGTCGAATCGTGCCGGTCACGTGCGGCTCGGCCACCCGCGGGATCGGCGTCGATCGTCTCGCCACGCTGCTCGATGAGATCGCGGTCTCTCGACCGATACCGGCGCTGATGAATGGCAACGAAACGTTTCTTGACCGCGACCCCGACGGCGAGCCGGTCATGCGGGCCTTCAAGGTCATCGTCGACCCGTACGTGGGTCGCATCGTCGTGATGGAAGTCATCTCGGGCACGATCACGCCCGACCTCACGCTCGTCAACGTGCGCACCAGGAGTGATGAACGCCTTCACGGTCTTCACCATCTCTTCGGCGCCAAACTCGTACCCGTCAACCGCGCGGTCGCCGGTGACGTCGTCGTGGTCGCGAAACTCAACGACGTGGCCGTGGGTGACGTGCTCGCGCGGCGCGGCGCTGACTTGGCGACGTTGGCGGCCCCCTCGCCGGCGCCCGCTCTTTCGGTGGCTCTCCTCAGTGCGTCCCACGATGACGACGACAAGATCGCGACCGCGCTGCATCGACTTTCCGAGGAGGACCCGTCGCTGCGCGTGCGCCACGACCCGGTCTCGCGCCGCCTCGTGGTCGACGCCATGGGCGACACGCACCTCAAGGTGACGTTGGAGCGACTGCGCCGTCGCTTCAACGTGAACGTCACGACCGCGACCCCGGACGTCCAGCGTTACGAGACCATACGTTCGGCCCGCGAGTGCGAGGGCCGACTGAAGAAGCAGACCGGCGGACACGGCCAGTTCGCGGTGGTGAATCTGAAGGTCGAGCCCATCAAACCCGACGAGCCCTTCGAGTTCATCGACGCGATCGTCGGTGGCGCGGTGCCGCGCCAATTCATCAGTGCGGTGCGCAACGGCATCGAGAAGTCCATGGCGCGCGGCGGGCCGGCCGGTTTTCCCGTCGTGGGACTGCGCGTCACGCTCTTCGACGGCAAGTTCCACAGCGTCGACTCCTCCGAGGCGGCCTTCGACACCGCCGGATCGCTCGGCCTTCGCGCGGCGCTCGAGGCCGCGGGCACGGTGGTGCTGGAGCGAATAATGGAAGTGACGACGACGTTCCCGACCGAGTACCTCGGTGAAGTGCTCAATGACCTCAAGAGTCGAAGGGGCAAGGTCGTCTCGACGAATCAGGACAACGCCGCCACCGTCACCGTGACCTCGTTCATCCCCGAAGACGGACTCCACCGATACGGTCTCGACTTTCGCGCCATCACCGCCGGTCGCGGACGAGTCACGATTCAACTCCACCACTTGTCCGAAGCACCGTAGGTTGCCGCTCACGACGCCACCGAAGAGACTGAGTACTCCGGTACGTCCAATCTCGTCCACAGGCCGTGGTGATGACACCATCCCCAGTCGCTCGGCGAACCGCCCGGCAGCGTCACGATCACTTGCGTCGCGCCCGTTTTGGCGCCCTCACTCGACCTCGATGACGTGGGCCAATTGACCATGAACGGTGACTCCAGTGAGATCCACGCCACGTTGCCCCCCGCGCAGCGTTCGGCCATGTCCTCGAAGAACGACGCCTGATCCGCTTCGGTGAAATAGGCCACGACGTAACTGTTGACGACGACCGTCAGACTCAACGGATCGCCGAGGGCGATCGCCTCACCGAGTCGTTCGGCGGCCGTACCGCGCAACACGGTGGTCGCGGGCCAGCTCGGTCGCTGCTCGATGATCGCGTCCAGTCGATCCATTCGTCGAGGTTCTTCGGGCCAGAGACAGGCCCGCAGCCAGAGCCGGTCCTCCGTCGCCGAGATGTCGAGGGGCGCGGGATCGATGCCGACGCGAGAGTGAACCTCGGGAAGCCGAAGTGAGCGGTCGACGGGCGTCTCGTCACGACAGATGAGCGTCAACGGATTCCCGTCGTCCTTCGCCCGGACCGGGAACCGGTCGAAGTGGAGATTGATACCGGCCGAGGTTCCGACGTCGACGAGGTTGATCGAGGGATAGCCGCGTTGGGCGATGAGCGCGATCACCGCTTGGAAGACGGCGGAACGACCGGGTTCGTTCGTCTGCGTGGATCGATGGAGTTCTGAACGTACTAACTCCGGTTCACGATTGAGGGCACCAACGACGACGTCGGCGGCCGCCACGTGGTCGGTGATCAATCCGTGTCGCGCGTCAGCGTAGATGGGTGCGAGCACCGGATGGCCTCGCAGCGCGGCGAGGTGCAGTGACGCGAGGACCAGCATCGGGTTGCGCTGTTCGACGCGGACGCCGGCGAGCAACGCCTGAGCGACGAGGTCACGCTCCAGCGCGATCATGAGCGCGGAGTAAAAGGGCAGTCGCTCGTGGTCTTCGCGGGTGAATGAGAAGTGATACCGACGCCGCGCGTCCTCGAGATCCAATGCCATAGGGGCACGATATCGAGTGGCCACGTCACCACAATGGAACCACGGTGGGCCAATGAAGGCGCTGGAGGATCGAATGGTCCTAAGGTCGTCTCCGGTGAAAAAGAAGATCGCCCTAGTCCAACTCGCGAAGCATCGCGAACCACGCCTGCTCGTGACCGGTCAGACCGTCTCTCAGTTCGGTGACGGCGTCGCGCTGGTCGCGCTCACGCTGCTCGTGCTCGACACGACGGGCGACAGCGCGTCGAAATTGGCGTGGTTCGTGGCGGCTCGAATGACGCCCCTAGTGGTCTTCCTTTTGATCGGCGGCGTCATCGTCGACCGCTTCTCGCGCCGGATACTTCTGCTCATCTCGGACGGCGTTCGAGCGCTCTTGACGGCCGTCCTGGTCGTTCTCATTGCGACCCATCATCTGACGTACTTCGACCTGCTCATTTTTGCCGTCCTGTTCGGGACGTTCGACGCGCTCTTCATGCCCTGTATCACCGCGCTCACGCCCGAGATCGTGCCGGAGGATCTGCTGCCCGCCATGAACGCGGTTCGTCCGCTTTCGAACAATCTGATGGGCAACATGATCGGACCGGCCGTCGGTGGCGTCATCGCCGCCGCGAGCACGTCCTGGGCGATCGGCGTGGACTGCGCCACGTTTCTCGTCTCGGCCGGCGCGCTGTTCTTGATGAAACCGACGCCGACACCCAAGCGCACGCCCGGGAGCTCGATGCTCTCCGAAATCAAAGAAGGCGTGCGGTTCGTTCGCCAGACGAGGTGGCTCCGCACCAACTTGGTGGCCGCCGGAGTCATCAACGCCATCATGTTCAGTCCCTTGGCGGTGTTGATTCCGTACCTGCTGCGCCACACTTTGCACGACAGCAAGGTGATCGTGGGCTACACCTTCGCGGTCATGGGTTTCTCGGGCGCGATCGGCGCGCTCATCGCGTCGAACATGAAGATGCCGCGACGACGAATTCGCGTCATGATCGCCTATTGGACCATCGCGTCGCTCGCCGGACTGGCAATTGGCTTCGCCACCAACTTCTGGGAGGTCATGATCTTTCCGGTCGTCGCCTCACCACTCCTCTTGTTCGGCAACGTCATCTGGGAGTCGATGATGCAATCCGAAGTGCCTCGAGAACTGCTCGGTCGCGTCAGCTCCGTCGACTGGTTCATGTCGTTGGGCCTGGCGCCGATCGGGGTGGTCGTGGCGGGATTCTTAGCCACCGAGTGGGGCGTGCGCACCTACTTCGTCGTGGTGAGCCTCGTGGCCAGCGCTCCCGGAGTGTGGATCATGCTCTCGCGCAAGATCAACGAGGTCGACCGCGACCGCGTCAAGGGATCGGCAGTTGCGGCGCCGCCGCCAGGGACATCCCCACGAGTCGAGAACCCTTCTTCGCACAACCTGGGTATATGACCTCCGGTCGAAATGACCGGCCCTTGGCCTCGCCCACGCGTCCACCGCGCACCTCGACCCATTCGTCGTTCGTCGACTCGTTCACGACGTGGGCGACGAAGACCCAGTGTTGACGACGCTCTTTGACGCCGTCAACGACCACCTCGTCGCCGGCGCGCACCCCGTTCCAACGCGTGCTTCGCACGACGTGGCCGTGACGAGTCACGACGGGACGTTGTTTCATGCACCATTTCTACTCGCTCGCCACGTGGTCGCTCGACGTCACAGCCCTGTCGTACGGTGAGTCCGTGACCTTTACCCAGGAGCTGCCTCGATCCCTCTCCCCCTCTCGCCTCTCGGATTTTCAGACCTGTCCGCGCCGCTACCAGTACGCCTCGATCGAGCGAATCCCCCAGCCCGCGTCCTACGCGAGCGCGAAGGGCCGCTTCGCCCACTACGTCTTCGAGCAACTCTTCAAACTCCGAGCCGATGAGCGGACGATCGAGCGGGCCCGGGAGTTCGTGCCGTCGGCCGTCGAGGCGATCCTCACCGACGACGTACGAACCGATATCGCCATGGACGACGCGATGATGAACCGACTCCTTCAAGAGACCGAGGAGATCATCACGACGTACTTTCAGATGGAGGACCCGACGTCGGTGACGAGTGAGGGCGTGGAGCTGCGACTCGGCGCCACCGTCGACGGTGCGCCGCTCTTTGGCATCTTGGACCGACTCGACCGCGACGTCGACGGTTCGCTCACCATCGTCGACTACAAGACCGGCGGCCTGCCCAATCGCAAGTACGACTCCCAGACCTTCGCCAACGCCGAACTGTACGCCGCGCTGTGCGAAGCCAAGCTCGGCGAGCAGCCGACCAAGATCCGTCTGATGTACGTCGCCAAGGGCGAGAGCATCGAACGCAACGTCACCGACGTGGTCGTGAAGGCCCGCTCGCACTCGGCGGCCAGTGCCTGGGGCAAGATCAACCGCTTCTACGACGACGGCGATTTCCCGGCGACCCCGTCGGTGAACGCCTGTCGCTTCTGCTCGTACAAGGACCTCTGTCGCGCGAACGGCGTCGCCGTACCGGTGTGACCCGTGAGAGTCTGAGCGACACTGACCTTTAGGCTCGGGCCATGACGTCCTTCGATCTCTCCTTCGATTACCGCTGTCCCTTCGCGAAGAACATCCACTTGCACGTCGTCACCGCGCTGCGCGCCGGCGCGGACTTCGAGGTCAATTTCATGCCGTGGTCGCTCAGTCAAGGCAGCCGCGGTGAGGGCCCCGACGTGTGGAACGACCCGGCCTACGACGCCGATCTGCTCTCGTTGGCGGCCGGCATCTCGGTGCGCGACCAACAGAGCGAGTACTTCCTCGACGCGCACGAAGCCCTCTTTCGGGCCCGCCACGACCGGGCGATCCGCCTCGTCACCCTCGATGAGATCAGCAACGTCCTCGCGCCGCTCGGCGTCGACATGGCGAAGGTCGCCGCCGACGTCGCCTCGCGCCGGCCCCACGACGTGATCGCCGCCAGTCACAAGGAGTTCGATCGCTTCGAGGCCTTCGGCGTGCCGACGTTCGTGGTCAATGACGACGCGACCTTCGTTCGCTACATGAGCGAACCGAGCGACGACCCGGCCGCGTCGGTCGGTCTCATGACCACGCTGCTCGCCATGATGACCAATCGTGTCGACCTGAACGAGTTCAAGCACACCCAACTGCCGCGCTAGCGAACTCGCGCTAGGTCGCCTGAAATTCGAAGAGGGTGTCGTAGGTTTCGTCTCGGTCGTCGGCCCCACCGGCCATCGAGGCCGAGAACTCCGTGACCCCGGCCTCGGCGAGTTCGTGCAGTTTTTCCAAGACCTGCTCGCGGGTGCCGAAGAGACCGACGTCGGCGGGACCGTCGGCTCCTTCGCGGTCCAACATCGCGCGATAGCTCGGCAGCGTGCCGTAGATGGCGAGCCGCTCGTTCACTGTGTCCCTGGTGTCGGCGACGTCGCTCGTCACCGAGATCGGCAAGCTGCACACGACGCGGGGCGTGGGCCGACCGGCCGCCGTCGCCGCTGCGTTGATCGTCGGCACCACGTGCGTGGCGAGGGTCTTCACGCCCGTCATCCACGTCAACGTCCCGTCGGTCACGGTCCCGGCCATCTCCAGCATTCTCGGCGCCAGGGCCGCCACCAAGAGCGCCGGAGTTCGCACGTCCCCGGGTCCGAGGGCACCGATCGTGACCGCGCTCACTCGCTCCCCGTGGACGTTGACGCGTTCGCCACGCAGCATCGGCGCGAGGGCTTCGAGGTACTCCCCCATGTAGTTCGCCGGGTGATCGAACGAGATGCCCCACATGCCCTCGACGACCGCCTTGTGCGAGAGGCCGATGCCCAGCGAGAGTCGACCGCCGATGGCCTCTTGCACGGTGCGCGCTTGGGCCGCCAGCATCGTCGGGTGACGCGTTTGGATCGGCACGACGGCGGTACCGAGGTCGAGGTCCGGGTACTCGCGTCCGACCACGGCAAAGACGGTGAGCGTGTCCGGTCCGAAGATCTGCGAGGACCACATACGAGTGAAGCCCCGTTCGCGCAGCCCCGCGGCGCGCTCGAGCGTCTTCTCGAGTGGTCCGTCGACGTCCATTCCGATGGCGATGTCCATGGGGACCTCCTCGCTCGACCGATATCGTTACGGTCGTGTTGATCGAATCCCAACCTACTGGCCCGGTATCGGTGGGGGTGGTGGGAGCGGGCCAGCTGGCGCGCATGATGGGCGACGCGGCCCACGGCGCCGGCGTCATCTTGACCGTCCTCGCCTCCTCACCGGACGATTCGGCCGTCGCAACCGCCGACGCCGCGATCTACGGATCGCCCGAGGACGTCAGTTCACTCGACGAACTCGCCGCCCACGTCGACGTCATCACCTTCGATCACGAACTGGTTGACCTCGATCAGATCTCGGTGCTCGAAGCCCGCGGCGTCGTGATCCGACCGGGTGCTCGCGCCCTTCGATTCGCCGTCGACAAGGGGCACCAACGACGCGCGTTCGACGCCGCCGGTATTCCCGTGCCACGATTCATCGTCGTCAACTCGACGAGGGACCCGATGTTGAAGGGCTTCCTCGACGGCGTGGGCCCGCCGGTCTTGAAGGCCGCGCGCGGCGGCTACGACGGACGCGGTGTCCTCTTCCCGCAGAGCCGGGTCGAGACCATCTCGATGATCGACGAACTCTCGAAGACCACGAGCGTCGTGGTCGAAGAGCGGCTTCGTCTGCGCAGCGAGCTCGCACTCGTGGTCGTTCGCGGCCTCCACGGGTACGCCCACTATCCCCTCGTCTCGACGGTCCAGTCCAACGGCATGTGCGTCGAGGTCCGCTTCCCCGCCGACGTCGATGCGGCGACCCAACTCGAAGCCAATCGACTCGGTCGAAAGATCGCGAACCTCGTCGGCGCCGTGGGGGTGCTCGCCATCGAGTTCTTCGAGAGCGACCGGGGGTTGTTCGTCAACGAGATCGCGCTGCGCCCCCACAACACCGGACACTGGACGATCGAGGGTGCGCGCACGAGTCAGTTCACGAACCACCTCTTGGCCGTCAGCGGTCGCCCCCTGGGTTCGACCGAGCCGATCGTGGCCTCGGCGGTGATGGTGAACGTCGTGGGCGCCGACGAGCCCGGCTCGATCGAGCGCGCCGGCGAAGTCCCCGGGGCGCACGTGCACGATTACGGCAAGGCGTGGCGCCCGGGGCGCAAGCTCGGTCACGTCACCGTCGTGGGCGACGACGCCCGCGCCGCCCACGTGACAGCATGGGAGAGCGCGCGGGCGTACGGCACGGGGACACGGGAGACATAGTGCAGCCAGCAGTTGGGATCGTCATGGGTAGTTCCTCGGACCACGAGGTCATGAAGGGGGCCGAGACGATCCTGGAGCGCTTCGGGGTGGCGAGTGAGATTCACGTCGTCTCGGCCCATCGCACGCCGGCCGCCATGATCGACTACGGGCTCAACGCGCGCTTGCGCGGTCTGAAAGTGCTCATCGCCGGCGCCGGTGGCGCGGCGCACTTACCGGGCATGTTGGCCGCGGTCACGACGCTGCCCGTCATCGGCGTCCCGATCGCCCTCGCGCAACTCGACGGATTGGACTCGTTGCTCTCCATCGCCCAGATGCCCCGGGGCGTGCCCGTGGCCACGACCGCCATCAACGGCGCGACCAACGCCGGGCTGCTGGCCGCGCGCATCCTTTCGCTCGGTGACAACGCGTTGGCGATCGCCCTCGAGGAGTACCGTCAGGAGTTGGCGACGCAGGCCGGCCAGCAGGACCGCGACCTGCCGCGCGGTTAACGACTTTCTTACAAATCGATCGAGCCCATTCGTTCGCGGGGCACCCGAGTTGCCCCCTAGTGTGGACTCGTAACTAAGGAGGCCCCCATGGGTATCATGAAGCGCGTCAGCACCATTTTTCAGGCCAAGGCGAACTCGGCGCTGAACAAGGCTGAGGACCCCCGCCAGACGCTCGATCTCTCGTACGAACAGCAGCTCGACAACCTCACGAAGGTGAAGCGCGCGGTCGCCGACGTCGCCACCGCGCGCAAGCGCGTCGAAATCCAAGCGGAGCAGTTGAAGAGCCAGGGTGACAAGTTGGCCGAGCAGGCGAAGGCCGCCCTCGCCCAGAACAACGAACCCCTCGCGCGCGAGGCCCTCTCTCGTCGCCAGGCCATCACCGTGCAGCTGGCCGACTTAGAGACCCAACACGCCACCATCGTCGACCAGGAACAGAAGTTGACCGACACCGCCCAGCGACTCCAGGTCGAGGTCGAAGCCTTCCGCACCAAGAAAGAGACGATCAAGGCGACCTACACCGCCGCTGAGGCGTCGGCGCACATCTCTGAATCCGTCAGCGGGATCTCGACGTCGATGGGTGACGCCGGGGCCGCGATGCAGCGCGCGCAGGACAAGGTCGCCGAAATGCAGGCCCGCAGCGGCGCGCTCGATGAGCTCCTCGCGTCGGGCGCCCTCACCGACCTCACGAGCACGAACGACGACATCCAGGCCCAACTCGACAAGGCCAAGGGCACGTCGGACATCGACGCGCAGATCGCGGCGTTGAAGACCCAGGTCGCGAGCGGGGCCACCACGGAGCTTGCTTCGGGCGATGCAGCGGCCGCTCCGGCGCCCGACGCCGCGGCCAGCCCCGAAGAGACCAAGTAATGGCCGATTCCAAGATTGAGAGCGACCACGGATTGAACGTGCGGATGTTCATGACGGGCCTCGCGCTCGTCATCCTCTACGTCATCATCTTCACGGTGCTCTTGAACGTCGGCGTTCAACTGGTCTTCGTCATCGTGATCTGCGGTGGATTGTTGTTCAGCCAGTACTACTTCTCCGACAAGATCGCGATGTTCTCGATGCACGCCAAGGAGGTGACGCCGGCCCAGGAGCCCAAGCTTCACCAGATCGTGGACCGGCTCTGCTTGCTCGCCAACATGGAGAAGCCCCGTGTCGGCGTGGCCGAGATGGACATCCCCAACGCCTTCGCGACCGGACGCAGTCCCAATCACGCCGTGATTTGCGCGACCCGAGGCCTGATGAACCGTCTGAACGACGAGGAACTCGAGGCCGTGTTGGCCCACGAACTGAGCCACGTCGCGCACCGCGACGTCGCGATCATGACGATCGCCTCGGGTGTCGGAATGCTCGCCGGGCTGGTCAGTCGAATCGCGCTCTGGAGCACGTTGCTGTCGGGCGGCGGGCGCAGCCGCAGCGGCAATCAAATCGTCCTGCTCGAGATGTTGACCTTCGTCGTGTCAATCGTCATTTACGTCATCGCCTTCTTGTTGACGATGGCGCTCTCTCGCTACCGCGAACTCGCGGCCGACCGCTCCGGGGCGATCCTCATCGGCAAGCCCAGCGTGCTCGCCAGCGCGCTCGTCCACGTCACGGGCGACATGGGCAGGATTCCGCGCACCGACCTTCGCAAGTCCGAGGGCATGAACGCCTTCTTCTTCGCCCCGGCGCTGGCGGGCAACACCGCCGCGTCGCTCTTCTCCACGCACCCGTCGCTGGAGAAGCGACTCGACGCGCTGAAGAAGCTCGAAGTCGAACTCAACGGCTAGTGGGCCTTCGCGACACTCTCTTCGGTCGCACCAAGCAGGTGGCGCCGAAACTCGACGGCCTCTTCGCGCTGCCGTCGGCCGCGCTCACGCTCGAGAGCGAACTGGACCTCGTCCCGTCGGGCAACGCCGGACTCTGCTTCAAGGCCGGGAGTGGCGAGACGACGATCACGACCGATGACGAAATCATCGCGCTGCTCAACTTCGACGACAAGACCGGCACCGTGAAGGTCACGACCGACGACCTGGGTTTCAAATGGCTGGTCGTGACCGATCCCGAACTCGACGGCTTGGTGACACGGATTCACGGCGCCAATACCACCATGGTCGAGCACGGTCTTGGACCACGATTGTTGTGCGCCGTCTTCGGGTTCGTCCCCAAGACGCCGCCGGGCGACGGCGCCGTTCGAATGGTCTATCTCTTGAAGCAGGGAACCTTTTACCCCTTCGCGCCGACCGGACCGAACCAACGCGATAACGAGTTGGAACTGCGTGTGCGTTCCTTCGTCGGTGACGACCTTCCGATGGAGAAGGATCTCGCGCGCTGGATGGCGCTCTGGAACCTCCCGGTCTCCTAGCGAACGAACTCGCCGAAGTCGTTGTCGATTATCGAATCAAGCCCTTCGGCGTACTCGAGGTCCAATTGGGTCAGACCGCCGCGGTCGTGGGTCCACAGTTCAAAGCGCAGTCGTCGGTAGCCGAACATCACCTCGGGGTGATGGTCGAGCCCTTCGGCGAGCGCCACTTGCGCCTCCAGGAGTCGAACGCCGCTCGGGTAGTCAGTCGTCCTGACGTAACGAACCAAATGTGAATCTTCGACCTGCCACTTCGGATGCGCTTCGGTCCAGTCCTGCACGACGCGGTCCTCGAGAAGCGATGGTCTCGTCAAGGGTGCGTCATGTCCTCGGGCACCACCGCCGCGTCGAATTCCTCGGCGCTGAGTAGTCCCAGTGCGAGCACGGCCTCGCGCAGCGTTGTGCCTTCGTGATGGGCCTTCTTCGCTACCTCGGCGGCCTTGTCGTACCCAATGCTCGGGGCGAGCGCCGTGACGAGCATGAGCGAGTCGTGCAAGTGCTTCGCGATGCGCTCGACGTCGGGCTCAAGTCCTTCGATGCAGAACTCGCGGAATCGATCGCAGGCGTCCGTCAGAAGGTCAACGGAGTTGCAGAAGTTGTGAATGAGCACCGGCTTGCAGACGTTCAATTCAAGGTTGCCCCGCGATCCCGCCGTCGTTACGGCCACGTCGTTACCGAACACCTGCACCGCGACCATGATCATGGCTTCGCACTGTGTGGGATTGACCTTCCCGGGCATGATGGAACTGCCCGGCTCATTCTCGGGCAACATGAGTTCGCCGAGTCCCGATCGAGGACCCGAGCCGAGCCAACGGAGGTCATCGGCAATCTTCGCCAGACTGGCCGCCAGGGTTCGGAGTGCGCCGTGGGCGAAGACGAGTGCGTCGTGCGCGGCCAGGGCGGCGAAATAGTTCGGTGCCGTGACGAAGGGCTTGCCCGTCAGCGCCGCGATAGCGATCGCCACACGCTCACCAAATTCTGGGTGCGTATTGAGTCCCGTGCCCACGGCCGTGCCGCCCGCCGCCAACTCACAGAGTCCGGGCAGAACGAGGTCGAGCCTCGTAAGGTCCGCGTCGAGCTGGGCGACGTAGCCCGAAAACTCCTGGCCGAGCGTCAGGGGTACCGCGTCCATCAAATGGGTTCGTCCGATCTTCGTGATGCCGGCGAACGCTTCGGCCTTGGCGTCGAGAGCGTCGCGCAGGCGGACGACCGACGGCACGAGACGGTCCGTGATCTCGAGCACCGCCGCGATGTGCATCGCCGTCGGGAACGTGTCGTTGGACGACTGGGACATGTTGACGTGATCGTTGGGATGGACGGGGTCCTTACTCCCCATTACACCGCCGGACAACTCGATCGCACGATTTGATATGACTTCATTGACGTTCATGTTGGTTTGTGTTCCCGAGCCGGTTTGCCATATCCGGAGGGGAAACTCGTCTCCGAGGACACCGTCGATTACTTCGCGCGAGGCCCGCTCGATCAGCGAGGCTCGCTCGGAGTCGATTTTGCCGAGATCACGGTTCACCTGTGCCGAAGCGAATTTCAAGATTCCGAAGGCACGAATCAGCGCTAGCGGCATCGTTTCGTGCCCAATCGCAAAGTGGTGAAGGCTCCTTTCCGTTTGTGCGCCCCAGTAGTGGTTCGATGGCACTTCGATCTTGCCCATCGAATCGGATTCGATCCTCACCTCACTCATTGCAGCCTCTCTACTTTTTCTTGACAGACTTCTTGGCTGCTTTCTTCGCCGCCAACTTCTTCGCGGGTGACTTCTTCGCGGGTGACTTCTTAACGGCCGTCTTCTTTACCGCCGTCTTCTTGGCGGGCGTCCTCTTTACCGCCGTCTTCTTCGCGGGCGTCTTCTTTACCGCCGTCTTCTTCGCGGGCGTCTTCTTCGCTGGTGCTTTCTTCCCCGTCGCCTTCTTCGCTGGCGACTTTTTCGCAGCGCTCTTCTTGGCGAGTGACTTCTTGATTGGCTTCTTCTTCACGGATGACTTTTTCGCCGCTGGTGGCATGGCAAGGACCATCGCTTCGAGTTCGGGCGGCACTGAGCCGTCATAAAGTCTGATGCCCTCGACGACAACCTTGCGTGCCGCGATGACATCTTCCACTCGCGGCCCATCGCCAGCTCCTGGCACTTCGAGCAGTAACGGAAGGTCACGAAAGTCGGGATGACCCACAAGTGCCGCGAGGCCCATTGTGCCAATCGTGCCTTCGTCGATGTTGGCGTGACGGTCTCGGTTGCCACCCAGTTCGATCTTGGAGTCGTTCAGGTGGAAGCAACGTAGACGGTCGAGGCCGATGCGCATATCGATCTCATTCACGAGTTTGCTCGTACCGTGGGTGCTCGAATAGTCAATGCCACTGGCCCATAGGTGTTGGGTGTCAATGCACAGACCGATCCGTTCATCGCCCCCGGTGGCGTCAATCAACGCCTGAATCTCGTCGAGGCTGCGGCCCACCGTCCCGCCGGTTCCGGCCGCGTTCTCGATCAGGATCGGACAGTCCTCGACACCCGGTGGCGCCGAGTCCGCGGCATCCAGAGCGCGCTTGAACGCTTCGGCCATCTGGGGCAGCGCCGTCTCGAAACCGCTGCCCATGTGAGAGCCGACGTGCAAGACGACGCCCGACGAGGCCATACCTCGTCCCGTGGAGAGATTGCTGATCAAGCACGCCACCGATCGTTCGTACAGTTCCTTGTCGGGGCTGGCCAGATTGATCAAGTACGTGGCGTGACAGAACGTGTGCGTCACGCTCGGATGATTCGCCTGGGCTTCGCGGTACGCCTCGAGTACCTCGGGCGCGTACTGCGACGCCTTCCACATCCGAGGGCTCTGGGTGAAAATCTGAATCGACGTCGCGCCAATCTCGACGCCGGCCTCCAACGAAGGAATGAGCTTGCCACCCCCGCGTACGTGTGCACCAATGTTCATTACAGTAAAACTACCTCCCGCTTCACCCACCAACGTCAGGACTGAAATGGCCGATTCATTCACACCCGCCGCTCGCGAACTCATCGCCAAGAAGGTCCTGGCGCACGTGGCGAGTCTCGATCCCGATGGCGCTCCCAACGTTTCACCGGTGTGGGTCGAGCTCGACGGTGACGACCTCGTGATCAATACCGCGCTCGGTCGCGCCAAGGCCCGCAACCTCGCGTCAGACGCGCGCGTCGCCGTTTCCGTCGTGGACCCCGACGACGATCACTCCTTGATCACCCTTCGCGGCTCGGTCGTCGGCTTCACGACCATTGGGGCCGACGAAGTCATCGATCGACTGGCGAAGAAGTACTTGGGGGTGGACGCCTACCCGAATCGCCGCGAGGGAGAGGTGCGCGTCACCGTGCGCATCCATCCCGATCGAATATCGAGACAGCCCGAGTAACTAGCGATACGTCGTCGCGTCACCGGGTTCTCGCGACGCCGAGGACACCCCACGCAGAACTTCGTCACCGTGTCGCAGGACTGCTCCATCCCAACGCCACACCGCGATCGGCGCCGGTGGGGCCGGTCGGTTGTAGGCGCCGACCAACGTAGCGACGCCGTTGGTGAAGTTCACCTCATCGTTCGTGAGCAGCGCCTCGAGTACCTGGGCACTCGATTCGGCGCTCTCGGAACTCACGACCACGGTGTCCAGCGGCACCAACCAACTGAGGGTCGCGACGTCGCGCGCCGCCATCTGCGCCGAATAGTCCTCCGAAAGCTCCAACCAGACGCCGATCGGACTCGTCAGTCGATCGTGCAACGACCCCAGTGTGATGATCGTGTCGGCGTCGAGAACCGAGACGACGACGTGTTGGTCCTGGGCCAATGCCACGAGTGCGTCGAGGTCCTCGAAGCGAACGTCGAGTCGAACGAGCGCCATGACCTAGGGCTGCAGGTCCTCTTTGGGCAACTTCTCGATGTTCACGTCGCGGAAGGTCAGCACGCGCACCGACGGAACGAATCGGGCCGTGCGGTACATGTCCCACACCCACGCGTCGTTCAGCGTCACTTCCAGTAGGGTCGGCGTTCCCGTGGAACGGACTTCGATCGCGACGTCGTTGGCGAGGTAGAAACGGCGATCGGTTTCGACCGCGTAGTTGAATGTGCCGACGACCGCCTTGTACTCCTGGACTAATGCGAGTTCCAGCGTCGACTCGTAGTCGTCGAGTTCCTCTTCGCCCACGCGCTACTGCGTGCGCTCGGTGACGCGAAGCTCCTTGATCTTGGCGGCTTTTCCACGCAGATCACGGAGGTAGTAGAGCTTGGCGCGACGCACGTCACCGTAGGATTCGACTTCAATCTTGGCGATGGTCGGCGCGTGGACCGGGAACGTGCGCTCGACGCCGACGCCGAAGCTGATCTTTCGCACGGTGAAGGTCTCGTGAACGCCCGATCCCTGGCGGCGAATGACGACGCCCTGGAAGATCTGGACGCGCTCGCGCACGCCTTCGACGACGCGGACGTGGACCTTTACGGTGTCACCGGTGCGGAACGAGGGAATGTCATCGCGAAGGGAGTCGCGGTCGATGAGGTCAGTCGGATTCATGGAAGCGGTCCCTTTCGGATCACTGAGGCTTTAGAAGTTTAGCCGTTACGCGCGTTCGCTTCCAACACCGGGAATTCGGCCAGTATCGCTTCGTCATCGCTGTTCAGGCCCCCGCGCGCCGCGATGAGGTCCGGTCGGCGGGCGATCGTTCGGTGCAGCGCCTGGGCGCGGCGCCATCGCGCGATCCGGGCGTGATCACCCGAACGCAGTATCTCGGGCACCGCCGCACCGCGCACCTCGGCCGGCTGGGTGTAGTGCGGGTACTCGAGCAGTCCGTCACTGAAGGACTCGTCGAGGCTGCTCGCGTCGTTGCCGAGGGCCCCCGGACGAAGCCGCACGACCGCCTCGATGACGCACAGCGCCGCCAGCTCCCCGCCCGCGAGGACGAAGTCGCCGAGGGAGATCTCGTCGTCGACCACGAGATCGAGCGCGCGTTGATCGATGCCCTCGTAGCGCCCGCAGAGCAGGGAGAAGCCCTCGAGGGCCGCCAACTCCACCGCGACGGCGTGGCTGAACGCTCTCCCGGACGGCGTCAGCGCGATCAACGGCCGCGCGATCTCGGGATGTTCATCGAGCGTGCGAAGGATCGGCTCGGCGCGCAACACCATTCCCGCTCCCCCGCCGAAGGGCGCGTCATCGACGCTGCGGTGCACGTCGTCGGTGGCGTCGCGCAGGTCGTGCAGATGGACTTCCCACACGCCGCGCTCACTCGCACGACCGAGCACCGACGTCGACGCATAGTTCGCAATGGCGTCGGGGAAGAGGGTCAGCACGTCGACGCGCAACGTCATTCGAAGAGTCCTTCGGGCACGTCGACCTCGATACGCACGTTCGCCTCGACCGTCGTGACGAACGTCAGGGGCACCAACGCACCGCTGTCGAGCACCAACAGGTCACTCGCCGGATTGGCTTCGACGCCCACCACGACCCCGCGACGAACGCCGTCGGCGTCGTAGACCTCGGCGTCGTAGAGCTGGTCGATCCAGATGACGCTCTCGTCATCCAGGCGCGGTGCCGAAAGCACGACGCCGCGCCAGTGCTCGGCCTTCTCGCGCGTGTCCATTCCCTCGAAGGTGACGATGAAGCGTTGTTGGTGCGCGATCGACGCCACCACGCGCAACGCTCCGCGCTCGGTGATGAGTTCGCTCCCGGGCGCGAGTCGTTCCCTCCGGTCGCTCCAGAGATCGACGAGGACCTGGCCCTTGAGGCCCTGGGCTTTGATGATCCGCCCGACTTCGAGCGTGGGGCGCTCTTCGGCGCTCACGATTAGTCGACGATGTCGACGGAGGTCGTCACGCCATCACGTGCGCCCGCGGCGCCGACGAGGGCGCGAATGGCCTGGGCCGTGCGACCACGACGGCCAATGATTCGGCCCATGTCGTTGGCCCCGACACTCAACGAGAGGACGACCTTGCCCTGGCGTTCACTGACGTCGACCGAGACCGCGCTGGCGTCCTCGGCGAGGGACGTGGCGATGAAGTGCAAGACGGCGGTCGCCGTGGCGGCGTTGTCGACGGCGTCACCGCTCTCGTTGACGTCCTCGTCCTCGTACCCGTCGTCAATGGTGTTGACGTCGCCGGCGACGTAGTCGTTGACGTCGCTCACTGGGCGGCCTTCGCGGCCTTGGCGGCCTCGAACATGTCGAGCGCGCCGCTGGTCTTGAGCAACTTAGCGACCCGCTCGGTCGGCTGGGCGCCCTGCTGGAGCCAGCGCAGGACCTTTTCGTTGTCGATGAGGGTGACCGTCTCGGGCTCGGCGGCCGAGAGGCCACGGGGCTGGTAGGTGCCGACGATCTCGAGGAAGGCGCCGGAGCGCGCTCGACGGCTCTCGGCCGCGACCACGCGATAAGTCGGTTGCTTCTTCTTACCCATGCGTACCAAACGAAGTTTCACAGCCACGACGAAATTCCCTTCAAACCTTTTGTCCCGGTCCACCGGAACTGGGCGAGATACCCGAGCGTCAAAGTTTAGCGTTGTTTGGGGGGTGTAACCCTCCCGCCTTTCTTCTTCTTGTTTTTGACGCCACCGCTTCGAACCGGTTGCGCGGCCTTCATTCCCGCCCCCAGCGCTTCGAATCCCGGGGGCAGCGCCTCGCCCCGTGGCGCCTTCACCGCCTTGTTCGCCATCCGACCCATACCCCCGGGCATCGCCGGCATCGCGCCCGAACTCATCTGGCGCATCATCTTTCGCATCTCGTTGAACTGCTTCAGGAGTTGGTTGACCGCGCTCACGGTCGTGCCCGATCCCCGCGCGATGCGCGTGCGGCGAGATCCGTCGATGATGACCGGTTCACGCCGTTCGCGCTTGGTCATGGAACGGATGATCGCCTCGATCTTGTTCAACTCGCCCTCGTCGACGTTGTTGGCGGCCGAGCGCATCTCCTTGGTGACGCCCGGCATCATCTTCATGATCCCGCCGAGTGAACCCATCTTGCGGACCTGGTTCATCTGGGCGAGGAAGTCATCGAGCGTGAAGGTCCCGCTCATCATTCGCCCTGCGCCCTCGGCGAGGACGTCGGAGTCCATGCGCTGTTCGGCCTGCTCGATCAACGAGAGGACGTCGCCCATCCCGAGGATCCGTGAGGCCATCCGGTCGGGGTGGAAGAGCTCGAAATCGTCCATCTTCTCGCCGGACGAGGCGAAGACGACCGGTCGCCCGACGACGCCGCGCGCCGAGAGCACGGCGCCACCGCGCGCGTCGTAGTCGAGCTTCGTGACGATGATGCCCGAGAGCGCCAACGTCTCGTGGAAGGCGCGGGCCGTCACGACGGCGTCTTGGCCGGTGACCGCGTCGATCACCAAGAACGTGTAGTGCGGCAAGGTGACCTTACTTATGGAGCGCACTTCGTCCATCAGCGCTTCGTCGATCGAGAGTCGACCGGCCGTGTCGATGATGACCACGTCGCGTCCGAGTCGCGTCGCCTCTTTGAGGCCGTGACGTGCGACGTCGATCGGCTTCGAGGGTTCGGAGAAGACGTCGACGCCGACCTGGGCACCGAGGACGCGAAGTTGTTCGACGGCCGCCGGTCGTTGGAGGTCGGCCGCGATCAGGTAGGGCTGGCGCCCCTGTTGCTTGAACCACGCGGCCAACTTCGCCGCCGTCGTCGTCTTACCGGCGCCCTGGAGACCGGCCAAGAGGATGACCGTCGGTGGCTTCGAGGCGTAGGTGACCTTGAGGGCCGATCCCCCCAACACTTCGATCAACTGCTCGTGGACCGCCTTGATGACCTGTTGGCCGGGCGAGAGGCTCTGGCTCAGCGCTTCTCCACTCAATCGCTCGCGCACCGCGTCGAGGAAGGCGCGAACGACCCCGAGTTCGACGTCGGCTTCTAAGAGCGCCGCGCGAACTTCGCCCAGGGCCTCTTCGAGGTCGGCGTCACTGAGGCGCCCGCGCGAGCGCAGCGACGTGCCGAGTCGCTCGAATCGTTCACTAAGGGCATCAAACATGAGGCTCTCAGGCTAGCGCTAGGTGTCGAGCAGTGAATCGACGAAGGCTTGCGGATCGAAGGCGATCAGGTCTTCGACACCTTCACCGATTCCGACGAACTTGACCGGGATACCGAGGTCGCGTTCGATGGCGACGACGATCCCGCCGCGCGCCGTCCCGTCGAGTTTGGTGAGCACGATGCCCGTCACGTCGGCGGCGGCGAGGAACTCTCGGGCCTGGCTGAGCGCGTTCTGTCCCGTCGTCGCGTCGAGCACCATGAAGGTCTCCACGACCTCCCCGGGCTCGCGATCGGCGACGCGGCGGACCTTGCTCAGTTCGTCCAACAGGTTCGTGCTGTTCGAGCGACGCCCGGCGGTATCGGCGAGCACGATGTCCGCTCCCCTCGCGGCCGCTCGGCCCAGGGCGTCGTGCACGACCGATCCGGGGTCCGCGCCCTCGGCCGAACGAACGATGTCAGCCCCGGTCCTGGTCGCCCACTGTTCGAGTTGATCGGCCGCGGCCGCTCGAAACGTGTCGCCGGCGGCCAACACGACGCTGCGCCCCTCGTCGATCAGTCGTTTCGCCAGTTTGCCGATGGTGGTGGTCTTGCCGACACCGTTCACGCCCACGAAGAGCCACACCGGCACGCGACCGGCCTGGGCGCTCGTGGTGAGCGTTCGTTCGGCGCTCAACGAGTCGAGCAGAGTCGCGCGAACGGCCGTCGCCACGCCGTCGGGAGCGCCGTTCACGCGCAGGTCGTCGAGGATCAACGCGGTCGTCGCGACGCCGACGTCACTTCGCAGCAACACCTCTTCCACGACCTCCAACTGATCGTCACTCAGTGCCCCCACGCTCGAGAGCGAGCGAACCCGGTCAAAGACGCTGCGTGATGAACCGATGCGCTGGGCGAGTGACGGGGCTTCCAATGACGGACGCTCGGCCAACTCTGTGACCAGAACCGTCGGCATCGCCGCGCGCGCGGGCGCGGGAATCGCGACGCGAGCGCGGCCGCGGCGACGCGCCACGAAGAAGCCGATTCCCAAAACGAGAACGACCGCGACGACGATGATGACGATGATCACGCCGATTCGACCTCTCTCGTGCGCTGCGCGCGTTGGCTGATCACCTTGGAGGAGGCGCCCGGTCCCATCGTCACGCCGTAGAGGGCGTCGGCCGCTTCCATCGTTCGCTTCTGGTGGGTCACGATCAAGAGCTGCGCCTCGTCACGGAACTCATCGACCAGGCTGAGGAATCGTTGCAGGTTCACGTCATCCAGCGCCGCCTCGACCTCGTCCATCATGTAGAACGGCGACGGCCGCGAACGGAACACCGCGAAGAGGAAGGCCAGCGCCGCCATCGATCGTTCACCGCCGGACAGCAGTGAGAGACGTCGGACGTTTCGGCCCAACGGCCGCACCTCGATCTCGACGCCGGTGTTGAGCGGGTCGTCGGGTTCGGTCAAGATGAGTCGGCCCTGGCCACCGGGAAAGAGCATCGCGATCAGCGCCGAGAAGTGCTCGTTGACGTCGGCGACCGCACTCGAAAACGTCTCCATGATCTCCTGGTCGAGCGCGCGGATGACCTCTTGGATCTCACGGCGGGCGTGACGCACGTCGCTCACCTGCGCGTCGAGATCCTTGTAGCGCTCTTCGAGCGACGTCAGTTCATCGAGGGCCAGCGGATTGATCGGCCCGAGTGACGTGATGCGCGCCTCTAATTCGGCGACCCGTCCTTCGAGGGTGACGCCCTCGGGCAGTTCGGGGTGGACCACCTCACCGAGATCGGCCGGCTCGATCCCGAGGTCGTGGCGGATCAGTTCATTGAGATTCGCGATCTTCACGACCAATTCGGCCTGCTCGATCTCACTGCGACGCACGGCGTCGCTCAACTCCGCGAGTTTCGCCTCGGCCTCTTTTCTTTCGCGCCGGACCTCTTCGAGGCGTTCGGCGCCGGCGCGCGTCGCCTCCAACTGTTCGCGGTAGGTCGAATCCATCGCCTCTTGGGCCACCCGAATCTCGTCGCCGCTTCGTTCGACGAGCCTCGACAACCGGTCCAGGACCTGGAGGTCGAACTCCAATGATTCACGTCGACCCGCCGCTTCGGCCCGTTCACTGGATCGGCCTTCGAGGCGTTGTTCGATCTCGCTGCGCCGCTGCTCGAAGAGTCGGCGGCGCTCGGAGAACTCGGCCTCGCGTCGCGACAGGGCGGTCGCTTCCTCGTTCGCTCGGCTGCGCAACGCCTCGAGTCCTTGGCGCGCCTCGGCGACGCGCGCTTCACGTTCCCCAGCGAGGGCGACGGCCTCTTCGAGCGTGGGCAGTTGCTCGCGTAGGTTGACCAACTCCGCGTCGTTGGTGACGATCTGCTCGGTCAGTTCAGCGAGGTCGTCGCTGAGCGTTTCCTGCGCGTCGTTGAGTTGTTCGATCAACGCGCCGAGCCGGCGGTCCTCGCCTGCTAATCGCTCGGACTCGGCCAGCGTTTGGGCTTCGCGCGATGTCGCGCGATTCAATAGCTGACGGGCGTCGATGGCGAGGGCGTCCGCGCTCTTTCGGCGCTCACGCACCGGCGCGACAGCGGCGGTCGCCTCGCGAGCGGCCGACTGCGACTCTTCGACCGCCGAACGGGTGACGACCGCACGACCCGAGGCGATGCGCCACCCGGAGGACGCGAAGCGGTCACCGTCGCGCGTCACGATGATCAACTCCGGGTTCGCGAGCGCGACGTCCATGCCCGTCTCCCAGTCGGCGGCGATGAAGGCGCGTGAGAACAGGCCGTCCAATACCCGCGTCACGTGCGCCGGGGCCTTGCGACGGGCGCGCACGAGTGGGCGCAACGGCTCACAGCCCGACGGCGTGCTCGGCGCGTCGATGTCGCTCTCGGCGACCGGCAGGATCAGCCCGGCGCCGTTGGCTCGACGCAGCGCCTCGAGCGACGCGCGCGCCGAACGTCGACCGTCGACGACCATGGCACCGACCGAGGCCCCGGCGGCTGACTCCACGGCCCGTTCCCAACCGTCGTCGATCTCGATGAGATCGAGAAACGCGCCCAGGACGCCTTCGAGGTCACCGATGATGGCGCGACCACCGGCCCCGGAGAGCTCGTCCAGGGCACGCGCCAACGCCTCGGCGTGGGCTTCGGTGCGCGCGGCCCAGTCGGTCGCCTCGCGTAGATCTTCGTCGCACGACGAACGCTCGACCTCGGCTTCGTCGGCCGCGTGCTGGGCGTCCACTCGCTCCTGGCGCGCACTCTCGAGAGCGACCCGGGCCTCCTCGTGGGCGTGTCGAACCATCTCGTGCTCCGACGTGCTCTGCGTGACGCGAGCGCGAGAATCGCCGAGTCGAGTGGTGGCGCGTCGCTCGCTCTCGCGAAGTGAATTGAGTGAGCGCTCCAGGAGCGCGATTCGCTGGCGCGCCGCGACCAGCGCCGCTTCGTCAACCTCGCTCGAGCCTGATCCCCACGTCTCGTCGAACGTGCGCTGGGCCATGTCCAATTCGTCTTGGGCCACGGTGACGGCTTCGCGCAAGACGCTCAGGGCGAGGTTCTCATCGTCCACGCTCTGGAGGTCGGACGTGAGTTTGGCCGCGTCGGCCTCGAGGGTGGCGATGACGTTCTCGTCGGCCGAGGCGATCAGCGCCTGGCGCAGCGATCGCTCGCGTTCTTTGATGACCGACGCGGTGCCGCGGGCCCGCTCGGCCAGTCCCTGCAGCGTGCCGAGCGTGGAGGCGAGGATCTCCTCGCGACGACTGGCCATCTCGGCCGCCGCGCTCGAGGCGTGCGCGTCGAGGGTCACGAGTTCGAGGCGCAGTTCTCGTTCGCGCGAACTCGAACCGACCAATTCGTTCTCGATCGTCGTACGTCGTCGCTCGAATGCGTGTAGTCGCGTGGAGAACAGGGCGCGCCGCGCGGCTCGTAAGTCGGCGTCCACGTCGGAGTAACTGCGCGCCGACACCGCTTGGCGCTCGAGCGGTCGCATCTGACGGCGCACCTCGCGCACGAGGTCACCGAGTCGCTCGATGTTCTCCTGCGTGGCGGCGAGACGTCGCTCGGCGCGTTCCTTACGACGACGGTGCTTCAAGACACCGGCCGCCTCTTCGATGACGGCGCGTCGATTGTCCGACGACGAATTGAGGATCGAGTCCAGTTGGCCCTGACCGATGATCATGTGCTGTTGGCGCCCGACGCCCGAGTCGCTCAGAAGTTCCTGGACGTCCAGCAGTCGACAGGTCGTCCCGTTGATGGCGTACTCGGAGTCGCCGGAGCGAAACAGCGTGCGCGAAATCGTGACCTCGGCGCCGTCGATCGGTAATTTGCCCGAGGTGTTGTCCAGCGTGAGCGCGACTTCCGCGCGACCGAGGGCCGGCCGATTCGCGGTGCCCATGAAGATGACGTCGTCCATCTTCGCGCTGCGCAGCGCCCGCGTGCTCTGGGCACCGAGAACCCAGGTCACGGCATCGACCACGTTGGACTTGCCCGAGCCGTTGGGACCGACGACCGCGGTCACCCCAGTCTCGAATTCGAGCACGGTGTTGTCAGCGAAGGACTTGAAGCCCTTCATCGTCAATCGCTTAAGAAACACGGAACGACGCTAGCAATGTTCCCGAGAGACTCTGGTTCTCACGACTGGCATTTCGGGCAGTAGAACGTGCTGCGCCCGCGAACGGTTGCTCGCTCGATGGGTGTACGACACTGGAGGCACGGCTGGCCCTCACGGTTGTAGACCTGATGGAACTGTTGGAACGTGCCGGGCACCCCGTCGGGGTCCACGAACTGCTCGTCATCGAGCGTCGAGCCGCCGTGCTTGATCGCCTCGGTCAGGGTCTCGGAAATCGCTCGGTGCAGTCGTCGGATCTCGATGGTCGAGAGCGATTCGGATTCGCGGTCGTAGCGCAGTCCGGCGGCGAAGAGGATCTCGTCGGCGTAGATGTTGCCGATGCCCGCGATGATGTCCTGATCGGTGAGGACGACCTTGAGTGACGTCGAGCGACTGCGCAGGATCGCGGCGAAGCGGTCCCAGCCGATCTGGTCCTCGAAGGGATCGATGCCGAGGTGCGCCAGTTCCGGGACGACCTTTCGCAGCGCCAGACCGTCGCCGCCGATCGAGAGGCGCGCGAACTTCGAGATCTCGACCGGCTCGCCCTCGGCCGGGGGCGTCGAGACGTAGAGCTCACCGAAGGTCCGGGGGTCGACGTAGCGAAGCTCCCCGTCCTGGACGAAGCTGAAGACGACGTGCGTGTGCTTGGGTTTCGGGTCCTTCGGGCCCTTCGCGCGAAGGAGCTGTCCGCTCATGCCGAGGTGGATGACGAGGTGCGTGCCGTTCTCGAGCCCGAAGACGAGATTCTTGCCGAGGCGTTGCACGCTGCGAATCGAATGTCCCTCGATCATCGCGCGAAAGTCCTTGGCGGTCTTGTGACGGCGCACGATGCGTCCGTTGCTCACCGAGACCGATTTGACCTTCTTGCCGATCATGTCGCGCGCCAGCGAGGCGCGGACGGTTTCGACTTCCGGGAGCTCAGGCATCGCGCCTCCCCCAGGCGTCGTCGGCGGCGCGCGCTTCGGCGCTCTTCTTCGATCGTCCCTCGCCCGTTCCCATAGCGCGGCGCGAGACTCGCACGACCGCGCTGTACGTCGTGTCGTGGCTCGGGCCCGAGGACGTCACCTCGTAGTGCGGCGTGCCGAGGCCGTTCGCCTCGGACCATTGGCGAAGCCTGGTCTTCGGATCACTGTCGCCGGGGCGCGTCGCGGCCTCGGCGACGGCGTCGGCGAGGGTCTCTTGGATGAAGCGCTTCGCCGCGTCGTAGCCGTTCTCCAGGTAGATCGCCGCGACGAGCGCCTCGAAGGCGTCGGCGAGCAGTGACGGGCGCTCGAGTCCGTGTTCTTTTTTGACGCCGCGTCCGATTCGCATCGCACTCGCGAGGTCCAGACGCGTCGCGGCCTCGGCCAATGACGACTCGTTCACGACGCGCGAACGCACCAACGAACCACTTCCCTCGTTCAACTGCGGATAGGCGGTGACGATGAGGTCGGCCACCGCGAGGTCGACCACGGCGTCACCGAGAAACTCCAGACGCTCGTTGGACTCGCACTCGTGCTCGGCGGCGTAGCTCGAGTGGGTCAGCGCCACGCAGAGCAACTCGCTCGCTCGCGCGAGTCCCACTCGCTCGGCTAACGCATCAAGTGGCGAAAGCAACAGGCTCACGTGCCTCGTTAGGTCACCTGCAGCTTGTCGGCGACGTAGTTGACGGCGTCGCGGACGCTCAGGAGACCTTCGAGGTCCTCGTCATCGATGTGGAATCCAGCGGAATATTTGGCCAGGGACTCTTCGAGGGCCTCGACCAGTTCGATCAACGCGAGAGAGTCGGCGCCGAGGTCGCTGAAGGACACGTCCTCACCGATCTCCTCGGGGCTCTTCTCGAGAATTTCGCCGAGTTGAACACGCACGATGCCCAAAATGGTGGCCCGATCCAGTGATGATGGATTTACAGCGTCTGCCATTGTCCACTCCTTCGTTGATGCTGTTCAAGTTTACCGAAGGAACGGGGACGCGGTCCTAAAAACTACACTGGATCAGGTCGGATGGCGAGGCGCAGCTTCTCGACCACATTCGCGGCGTCCATCTCAGAGGCCACGCGCAGCGCGTTCTTGATCGCCGTGGCGTTCGATGAGCCGTGTGAGATCACGCAGATGCCGTCGACGCCGAGGAGCATGGCGCCGCCCTGATTTTCCGGGGTCAGCTCAGCCGCCAGCGGCAAGAGGTACTCGAACAACACGTCGCCGGCGGCCTTGGTCGCGTCGTTGGTGGCGACCGCGGACAGGACCGTCGCGAAGATGAACTTCAACGCTCCCTCGAGGGTCTTCAGGGCGACGTTGCCCGTGAAGCCATCAGTGACGACGACGTCCACGGGCGAGGGCACCAGGTCGCGACCCTCGACGTTGCCGACGAAGTTCAGTCCTTCGAGGGCCGCCAGGAGTTGATGGGTCTCTTTCACCAGGGGCGTGCCCTTCGTCGACTCCTCGCCGATCGAGAGCAAACCGACGCGCGGGCGATCGACGTGGTAGTGGGCCTGGACGAACGTGCTCGCCATCAGGGCGAACTGGACGAGCATCTCGGGCGTGCACTCGGAGTTCGCGCCAGCGTCGACGAGCACCATGGGCGTGTGACCGGGGTTCGGAATCGGTGTCGCGATGCACGGACGAACCACGCCCGGCAGTCGACCCATGCGCAGGAGCGCCGAGGCCATGGTCGCACCCGTGTTGCCGGCCGACACCATCGCGCAGGCCTTGCCGTCACGGACGAGTTCGGCGGCGCGCACCAAAGAGGAGTCCTTCTTCTTTCGCACGCTGGCCGCGGGGTCGTCGTCCATGGCGATGACCTCGCTGCAGGCAACGACCTCGAGTCCGAGGGGATCACCTAGTGCATCGGTGACGCCGACCAGGATGACCGAGAGTCCGAGTTCGTCGACCGCCGCGCGGGCCCCGGCGATGATCTCCTTGGGAGCGAAGTCGCCACCCATCGCGTCCAGGGCGATGGGCAGGCTCAACTTAGTTGACCTCTACGGCGACGCGACCCTTGTACCAACCACAGTTCGGGCATACGACGTGGGGCAACTTGGACGTCGCGCACTGGGGACAGACGCTGCGCGCCGGGCGATCCAGGGTCCAGTTGGCCGCACGGCGGCTGCGGGTCTTCGCTTTGCTGGTCTTGCGCTTCGGGACAGCCATCGATCTTCTCTTTCAGTCGAACGGGCTCGCCCGTCACACTTCTTTGGATTCGCCGGTCTCAAGGTCCGTGAATCGGAGTCCGTCCAGTGTAGCCCAGCGCGAATCAATGGGCGCCTGGCACTCACAGGTCTCCTCGTTGCGGTCGATTCCGCAGAACGGACACAGTCCCTTGCAGTCCTCTCGACAGAGTGGCGCGAGCGGCAGGTCCAAGAAGATGGCGTCGTGGGCCAACGGCGCCAGGTCGATGAAGTCGTCCTCGATCAAATAGACGTCCTCGTCGCCCACTTGGCGTTCGTCGACGAAGCGTTCGTTCACGCTCACGCTGCTCACCCCCAGGACCGGCGTCGAGCAGCGACGACAGACGCCGTGCCACGGCGCCTCGACCTGACCTCGTACGCGCAGTCCCCCGTTGAAACTCTCGAGGCGCAACTGCAACCGCACGGTCGCCTCGGGGAAGACGTCGGTCTCGGCCGGCCCGCGCGGTGGGAACTCGTGGGGCTCGTCGAAGAGGGCTTCGAAGGCGACCTCGGCGCGCGAGGGCACGTCGCGCAACAGTTGGGCGACCGGGACGAGGTACGGCGAGGCCACGAGAGCTAGAACGCGTCCTGGTCGAAGAAGGACGTGGTGTCGTCGAGTCCGGTCGGCTCCTTGTACTGCGGGGTGCCCAGCGTCGACTCCTCCGGCGTGGCCTCTTCGATGAGCGACGTGGGCAGCCCCTGGGCGCTCAGTCGCTCGCGGCCCGAGTGCGTGGTCTTGAGCAGGCGCTCGAGCACGATCTCAAAGCTGCCAAGTTTGCCGTCGATGAAGTCCTCGGACTGATTGATCATCTGGCGCGACTGGGCGTGGGCCTCGGCGATGATCTGTTGGGCCATCAAGCGGCTCTGGCGAACGATCTCGGTTTTGTCGACCATCCGGGCCGCTTCGGCGCGGACCTGGTCCATCAATTGCTGGGCCTTTTGCAGTTCGGCCGCCATCAGTTCCTCGCGGTCGCGCAGCGCCCAGCGCGCCTCGCGGATCTCGTCGGGCAGGCTGCGAAGGGCCTGTTCCAAGAGACCGAGTACGTCGTCACGCGGAATCAGCGCCGAATTCGACAGCGGCATCTGCTTGGCGTTGGCGACGAGCTCGATCAGGTCGCGCAGGTCCGTTTCGATGTCGCGACGCACGTGGCGCCCGGACGGCTCCTGGAACTCCTCGGGGTCGTCGTATCCGTCAAAGGACGTCATAGCCCACCTCCTGGAAACTTGCCGATCAGGCGTTTGGCGACCGCGGCGGGCACGAAGGGCGAGACGTCGCCTCCGTAGCGCGCGACCTCGCGCAGTAGTCGCGAGGCGATAAAGGAGTACGTGGAACTCGAAGGGAGGAACAGGGTTTCGACGCCCGAGAGCGAACGGTTCATCTGGGCCATCTGCATCTCGCTCTCGAAGTCCGAGACGGCGCGCAGGCCCTTCACGATGGCGGTCGCGTTCACGTCCTTCGCCACGTTCACGAGCAGCGTCGAGATCGAGACGATCCGGACGTTCTTCACGTGGGCCAGGGATTCGGCGATCATGTCGCGTCGCTCGTCGAGATCGAAGAGCGCCTCGGACTTCTGGGGATTTCGGATCGCGGCGACGACGATCTCATCAAAGATGTGCGAGGCCCGCTCAACCACCTCGAGATGCCCGTTGTGGAAGGGATCGAAGGAGCCGGGGATGAGTCCAACCGTCATACGCCACCTTCGTCCGGTTCCAACATCGTTACGAGCGTAGTGCCGTAGCGCTTGGTTTTGGTAACGATCCAGCCTTCGGTCGGCTCCATATGACGATCGTTCTCGACAATGACGCGCTCGGCCACGACGCCGCGCAACACGCTCGCGAGGTCGAGCGGTCCGTAGGGCGGATCGGCGAGTACGAGGTCGAGGTCGTGCGGCGCGGACCACACCGGCAACATCGCGCGCACGAAGACGGCCTCGGCGTCGAAGTTGAGTGGTTCGAGGTTCAACTTCACCGCGGCGAGACAGGCCGGGTCCGAGTCGATGAAGTAGACCTTGGCGGCGCCCCTCGACATCGCCTCGATGCCCATCGCGCCCGATCCGCAGTAGAGGTCGGCGACCACGAGGTCGTAGAGTCCCCCGCGACTCTCGAGCATGGAGAAGATTGCCTCGCGCGCGTAGTCGGTCGTCGGGCGCACCGTCGAGGGCAACTTCGCCTTTAGCGGACGTCCCCGGGCCGATCCACCAATTACTCGCATCCCTCAAGGGTAGGTCGAGTGCCCGTCACGACTTGAACAAGTAGTCGGCTTCTTCGTCGTCGATGAAAAGGCGCAGTTCATCGACCATCTCGGGTTCGTCGATGAGGCCATCACCTTCGACCATGGAAGCCGCCACTCGCCGAGACGCGATCAATAACTCCTCGTCGCGGCGTAGAGACGCCAATCGAAGGTCACTTCGGCCGCGTTGGCGCGAGCCCAGGAGGGTACCTTCACCCCGTAGGTCGAGGTCGATCTCAGCGAGGGCGAATCCGTCATTGGAGTCGACGAGCGCCTGCAAACGGATCGCGCCGTCGTCGTTGGGCGGCGTGCCCAACAAATAGCAGTAGCTCTGCACGTCGCTTCGTCCGACTCGGCCTCGAAGTTGGTGAAGTTGCGCGAGTCCGAAACGCCAGGCGTCTTCAATGACGATGACGCTCGCTTCGGGGACGTCGACCCCGACTTCAATGACCACCGTCGCCACGAGTACGTCGAGTTCGCCGGCCCGGAACTGGGCCATCACTTCTTCTTTCTCCGGCCCCTTCATCTGGCCGTGTAGGAGACCAACGGCGAGCCCGCGCAACTCCTCGAGGGCTAAGCGAGTGCGTTCTTCGACCGCACTCGTCGCCTCCACCTTCTCAGAATCCTCGACCAGCGGACAGATGACGTACGCGCGGCGCCCGAGGACGACCTCGTCGCGTACCCGCTGCCAACAGCTCGCGATCTCCAGGGGTTCCTTCGCCCAGTGCGTCTGAATCGGAAGTCGGCCCTGCGGCATCTCGTCCAGGACCGAGCGGTCCAGGTCGCCGAACACGACCATTGCCGCGGTGCGCGGGATCGGCGTCGCGGTCATCACCAATAAGTCCGGGTCGGCCGCTTCGTCGGAGCGTTGGCGTCCCTTGTCGCGCAACGCCGCACGCTGCTCGACACCGAAGCGGTGTTGTTCATCGATGACGATCACGCCCAGCGCACGGAATCGCACGTCGTCGGTGAGGAGTGCGTGCGTGCCCACCACGATGTCGACCGAACCGCTGGAAAGACCGTCGAGCACACTTTGGCGATCCTTCGCGCGCAGTCGCCCAGTCAGCAATTGAATCGACAGGGGGCGTTCGCCGCCCAAGACCGCGTCATCGACTTTTGTGAGTCCTTCTAGGTCTTTGCGTAGCGAGGCCAGGTGTTGCTCGGCGAGTACCTCGGTGGGCGCCATCAGGGCGCCTTGTCGTCCTCCGTCGATCGAAGCCAGCAGTGCGGTCAACGCGACGACTGTTTTACCTGAACCGACGTCGCCCTGGAGGAGTCGGTGCATCGGCAGCGGCGCAGCGAGATCAGCCGCGATCTCGCCGAGCACGCGACGCTGGGCGGGCGTCAGAGCGAAATGATGCCCCACCAAGAAACGTCGCACGAGCGTCGACGAGCCGTCCGCCATGGCCCCAGGTCCGACGTCGAGGTCTTCGTCGTTGATGGGGTGACGGATGCCCGCCGAGGACTCTTCCATCCGCCGTCGACGAAGCGCGAGGAGCAGTTGCAGCCTCAAGAACTCATCGAAGACAAGCCGTCGTCGCGCGACGTCCTGGACTCCCCATTCCTCGGGCAGATGAATTCCCTTGTACGAAGAGGTGCGGTCAATGAGGTCGAGTTCGATGAGCGCGGCGTCGGGCACCGGGTCGAGCATCGGCCCGACACGTCGGAGACTTTCGTCGATGAAACCGCCGACCTCCCAACTGGTGAGCCCGGCTTTGCCCGAGGCCGGATAGATCGGCACGACTCGACCGATGCGCGAGGCGTCGCGCTCGTCGCCCGAGGCACCGACTATCACGTCCACCACCGGGTTCGTCATCTGACGTTGGCCCTTGTAGTCGGTCACCTTGCCGAAGAACAACGCTTGGACGCCCACCGGGAGCTGGTTTTCGCGCCAGCCCTGGTTGAAGAAGACGACCTTGAACGAACCACTGTCGTCACTGACGTTCGCCTCAACCATCACGCGACCGTTCTTGATGCGGCGCCCCTTGATCTTGGTCACTTCACCGAAGACCGCGGCCTCTTCACCGACCGTGAGATCCGAGAGGTCGACGCGCTTGGTGCGGTCGATGTAGCGACGCGGATACCAGGTGAGGAGATCAAAGATGTTGTCGATGCCCATGGACCCAAGCGCGGCGGTGCGCTTCTCACCGATGTTTCGGAGTCGATCAACGGGAATATCGACGAGGTCGCGCAGCCGGCGTGGCGCCGTCTCACTCATTCGATGCCGAAGTAATAGGGGTACAACGGCTGGCCCCCGTGATGGACTTCGACGGCGACGCCCGGATATTCGTCGGCGAGGAATTCCGTGATCCGTCGCGTGTTCGCGGGCGAGGAACCCTCACCTTCGATGATCGTGACCAGCTCGTGCGCTGGGGTGATGATCTCGTTCAAGAGATGATTGCTCGCCCCCGCGATCGAGTGGTCGATCGAGCGAACACCGTGGGCGGTGAGTCCGATCCAATCGCCGACGTGAACCTCCCCGACGTCGGTCGTCGTGTCGCGAACCGCCTGGGTCACTTCGGCCGCGACGACGTTGCGCGCCGAGACGCTCATCGCCGTCGCGTTCTCAGCCGCCGTGGCGTCCGGATCGTACTCGAGCAACGCCGCGAAACCTTCGACGATCGAATTCGTGGGCACGACAGTCACGGTCTGATCGACCAGCGCATCGACCTGCTCGGCGACCGGTCGAATGTTCTTGTTGTTCGGCAAGAGCACCACCTGATCCGAGCCGGTCGCGCGCACCGCCTCGACGAGGTCGGCCGTGGAGGGGTTCATGGACTGACCGCCCGCGACGAGCACACGAACGCCGAGCGAGCGAAAGATGCGACCGACGCCTTCGCCCACGACGACTGCGACGACCGAGGTCGTGGGCGGCGCGTCGAGTTCCTCGTCCGGCTGCACGGCACTCCCCTCGCGGACCCAGCGCTCTTCGATGATCTGCTCGGTGAGATCGGTCACACGAATGTCGCGCGGACGTCCGGCGTCCATCGCGGCCTCGACGGCGGCGCCGATGTTGTCGGTGTGAATGTGACAGTTGTAGAGGCCGTCGCCGCCGACGATGACGATCGAGTCACCGATCCCCGACCAGACCTCTCGAAAGGCGTGCATCTTGTCGTCCTCGGCGTCGAGGAAGTACATCACCTCATAGCGCAGGTCCGCGACCGTCGACTCGCGCGACTCGGCGTCTTCGTGCACGTGCACGACGATCGATTCGGCCGACGGCGCGATCGGCAAAGGATCGTGGGCGACCACGCTGCAGAGCGCGTCATAGAGCAACAGCAAACCGGTGCCGCCGGAATCGACGACGCCGGCCTGCTTCAACACCGGGAGCTGTTCGGGCGTGAAGGCCAGCGCGTCCTTCGCGCGGTCGCGCGCCGAACGAACGAGTTCGATCAACGTCTCGCAGTGCGCGCGAGCCCCCTCGGCGGCGGCGCGGGCAATGGAGAGCATGGTCCCTTCGACGATGCGCACGACCGCCTGGCGTGCGAGGACGTCGGCGTTCTCGAGGGACTCGGCCAAAAGATCGGCCGACACGTCGCCCTGGATGGGAAATTTCGCCACCAGCCCGCGCAGCATCTGGGAGAGAATGACGCCGGAATTGCCCCGCGCGCCCATCAGGGAGCCGTGGGCGATGGCCTTGCAGACTTCGGACATCTCGGCGTCATCGGCCAACGGACCCAGCTCGGCGGTGACGGACTCGATGGTGAGGGTCATGTTGGTCCCGGTGTCGCCGTCGGGCACCGGATAGACGTTCAGGCGATTGATGACTTCCTTATGGGATCGCAGGAGATCGGAGTAGGTGGCGATCGTTGAACGCAGTTCGCGAGGGGACAGCGTCAACGGAGAGGTCATCGCTTGGAATGCTACAATGGACAGTCGGTTTAGTCCGGTGGCGCCATTTAGGCGCCCGCGACATAGGAGAACGTTCATCATGGCATCAGTGTGCGAAATTTGCGGCAAGAAGCCGTCGTTCGGCATGAACGTCTCTCACTCCCATCGCCGCACCAAGCGTCGTTGGAACCCGAATATCCAGCGCGTGCGCGCCGTCGTCGGCGGTGCGCCCAAGCGCATGAACGTCTGCACCGGCTGTATCCGATCGGGCAAGGTCACCAAGCCCGCTCGTCGCACCGTCGAGGCGTAGCTCAGAGCTGGTGCTGCCAGCCCCGACGTTCGAACTCAACTCCTCGTAGCGTGCGCGTCGCCACGTCCGCCACCACCCGGCCGATCGAGAGCGGCTCGCGAAGGCCTCGGTCCTGGAAGACCAGTCGAAGGCGCGCCGCGTCGTCCGTGGCGATCAACAGCTCGTAGTCCTCTCCCCCGCTGATCGCCTCTTCCGAGGTCGCGCCGTCGGCGACCGGCACGTCGCTCAAATCGAATCCCACGCCCGAGGCGTCGGCGAAACGGTGGAGGTCGAGGCCGAGTCCGTCGCTGAGGTCCATCATCGCGTGCGCGCCGGACCCGCGAGCGGCCATGCCTTCGGCGAGGCGGGGCCAGGGACGCCGATGCGCGACCACCAATTCGTCCGAGAGCGAGGCCCCGGCCCGGCGTCGGCGAAGACCCGCCGCCGAACGCCCGAGGGGGCCCGTGACGAGCAGTTCATCTCCCACCCGGGCGCCGCTTCGCAAGATCGCGCCGCGTCCGGGACACTCACCGAAGACCGTGACCGCGACCGTCACGTCGCGACCCCGTGCGAGGTCACCGCCGACGATCGGACAGCCCGTCACGATGGACGCGTCAGCCATACCGCGGTGCAACTCTTCGAGGTCCGTGCCCGGCGGCGCCGTCACCGCGACGACGGCGCCGCGAGGGCGCGCGCCCATGGCGGCCAAATCCGAGACCGCGGCGGCGACGGCCTTGAAGCCGAGGTCCTCTAATGGGAAGTATTCGAAATCGAGATGGACGCCCAGAACCGCGACATCGGTGCTGATCACGGCCTGTCCCACGAAGGGCGCCAGGACCGCGGCGTCGTCGCCAATGTGTCGTTCACCCGCCGGGATATTGACTTGACCGACTATTTGAGCGATACGCTCAATGACGTCATCTTCACGCCGGGAGTAAACCCCCTCGGGGACTGTTGGGTCAGTCGGTGTGGGCATGAACCTGGTTCGCCAGGTCTGCGTCGCGGTACCGCGACGTCTTATGAGTGGAGGAGCTCAACGTGTCGTACCCGACCCAACACAAGAAACTCATCGCGTGGGTGGAAGAGATAGCGCGGCTCACCACCCCCGATCGTATCCACTGGTGCGACGGATCAGACGAGGAGTACGACGAACTGTGTCAACTGCTCGTCGAGCACGGCACCTTCACCCGACTTTCGGCGTCCAAGCGACCCAATAGTTACTACGCGACGTCGGACCCGAGTGACGTCGCACGCGTCGAGGACCGCACGTTCATCTGTTCCAAGGACGAGCACGACGCCGGACCGACGAACAACTGGCGCGACCCCGACGAGATGCGCGAGGTCCTCGACGAACTCTTCGAAGGATCGATGAAGGGCCGCACGATGTACGTCGTGCCCTTCTCCATGGGTCCCCTGGGATCGAACATCAGCCACATCGGCGTCGAGGTGACCGACTCGGCCTACGTCGCGGTCAACATGAAGATCATGACGCGCATGGGCACGGGCGCACTCGAGGTGCTCGGGGAGGACGGCGAGTTCGTGCCGTGCCTGCACTCGGTCGGGATGCCCCTCAAAGAGGGTCAGGCCGACGTCAAGTGGCCCTGCAACGCGGACGACAAGTACATCGTGCACTTCCCCGAGACCCGCGAGATCATCTCCTACGGCTCCGGCTACGGCGGCAACGCCCTGTTGGGCAAGAAGTGCTTCGCGTTGCGAATCGCTTCGGTGCTGGCGCACGACGACGGCTGGTTGGCCGAGCACATGCTCGTCTTGAAGCTCACGAGTCCGGCCGGCGAATCGCGCTACGTGACCGGGGCCTTCCCCAGTGCCTGTGGCAAGACGAATCTCGCGATGCTCGTGCCGTCGCTCCCGGGTTGGAAGGTCGAGACCGTCGGCGACGACATCTGCTGGATGAAGCCCGACGCCGAGGGACGCCTGCGCGCGATCAATCCCGAGGCCGGCTTCTTCGGCGTCGCGCCGGGCACGAACATGCAGACCAATCCCAACGCGATGCTCTCGATCGAGGCCAACACCATTTTCACCAATACCGCGATCACGCCCGACGGCGACATCTGGTGGGAGGGGATGGGCGATCCCCCGGAAGGCCTTATCGACTGGAAGGGCCAACTCTGGTCGAAGGAGCTCGGCACGCCGGCCGCGCACCCGAACTCTCGCTTCACGGCCCCGGCATCCCAGGACCCGGCGATCGCCGCGGAGTGGGAGGACCCGGCGGGCGTGCCGATCGACGCGATCCTCTTCGGCGGTCGACGCGCGAGCATCGTTCCGTTGATCTTCCAATCACGCAGCTGGGACCACGGGGTCTTCCTGGGTTCGATCCTGTCCTCGGAGACGACGGCGGCGGCGACCGGCACCGTCGGCAAGCTGCGACGAGACCCCTTCGCGATGCTCCCCTTCTGCGGGTACAACATGGCCGACTACTTCGCGCACTGGTTGACGTTCTCCGAGCGCTTCGACGAGGCCAAGTTGCCGAAGATCTTCTACGTCAACTGGTTCCGCAAGGGCGCGGACGGACGTTGGCTCTGGCCCGGCTACGGCGAGAACAGCCGCGTGCTCGAGTGGGTCTTCGAGCGGAGCGCCGGCCGAGGCGACGCCGTCGAGACGCCGATCGGTTTCGTACCGTCGGACACGGCGCTCAACATCGAGGGACTCGACGTCACGGTGGAGGACATGACCGAACTGTTGACGGTCCACCACGACGAGTGGCGTCACGAGGTGCCGCGGATCCGAGAGCACTTCGCCGAGTTCGGTGACGATCTGCCCCAGAAACTCCACGACGAAGTCAATCGCCTCGAAGCCAGGCTGGCGTAGTTCGCCCCCGATCGCGGCGAACGCTCGTGCTAGACAGTTCGAGCGATCGCGAGCGCGACGTCTGAGGAGGCCCCGTTGATTACCGATCGATTTCGCATCGACGACCAGGTAGCGATCATCACCGGTTCCGGCCGGGGTATCGGCGCCGCCAGCGCGATCGCCCTCGCCGAATGCGGCGCGCACGTCGTCATCGCCTCGAGAACCGCGTCGGACCTCGACGAGGTCGCCCACGTCGTCGAAGGGCTCGATCGTCGCGCGGTGAGCGTGGCGTGTGACCTCAGTGACCTCAGCGCGATCGCCGAGCTCGCCGCGGTCGCTCGCCGGGAGTTCGGTCGTGTCGACATCGTCGTCAACAACGTGGGCGGCGCGGTCCCGTTGCCGTTCTTGATGACGACGCCGCAGTACATGGAAGAGGCCTTCCACTTCAACGTCGCGACGGCGCACGCCTTGAACCTGGCGGCGGTGCCGATCATGCTCGAGCGCGGCGGCGGTTCCATCGTCAATATCTCCTCGGTGATGGGGCGCGTCGCCGGTCGCGGCTACGCCGCCTACGGCTCGGCGAAGGCCGCGATGGCGCACTACACGCGACTCAGTTCGAAGGACCTCGCGCCCAGGATCCGGGTGAACGCCATCGCCGCCGGCTCGATTGCCACGTCGGCGCTCGAGATCGTGATGACGACGCCCGAGCTGAAGCAGATGATGGAAGAGATGACCTTGCTCGGTCGCATCGGTGACGTCGAGGAGATCGCCGCCGGTGTCGTCTTCCTCGCCTCACCGGCCGGTGCCTACATCACCGGCAAGGTCTTGGAGATCGACGGGGGCATCGACGTCCCCAATCTGGACTTCCAACTGCCGGATCTGTAGTCCTTCGTCGCTACTCCACCGTCTCGGCGTCGGCGACGATGAGTCGTGGTCCCGACGGCCAGTCGAAGTATCGCCAGGTCCAATTGATGAACACGCGCAGACGGTTGCGAAAGCCGACGAGGTACCACAGGTGCAGGCCGAGCCACGCGAGCCACCCGAGGCGCCCCTTGACGACGACGCCGTGGGGCAACTCGGCCACGGCGGCGTTTCGCCCGATCGTCGCCATGATGCCCTTGTCGTGGTACCGGAAGTCGGTCGTGGCTTCGCCGTGGACGACGTGGAGGATCTGCTCGGCGCAGTGTCGGCCGCTCTGGATGGCGACGGGGGCGAGCTGCGCGCAGAACGCGCCATCGGACAGCGGCACGGCCGCCGCGTCACCGACGGCCCAGACGTTGGCGCTGCCGAGGAGTCGGAGATCGCCGCCCACGAGAACCCGTCCGCCGGGACCGGACGTGGAAGCCAGGTCGTGGGGCAGCGCGTCGCCGGCGCTGACGCCGGCCGCCCAAATGACCGCCGCGCATTCGACCCGCTCGCCGTCACCGAAGTGGATCGAATGCTCGTCGATACCCACGACCGATCGACCGAACTGGACTTCGACGCCGCTCGATTCGAGTTGTCGCTTCGCGTAGTCGCTGGCGCGCTCGGGAAAGGCCGTCAAGAGACGCGGTGCCATGTCGACCAACACGACGCGAATCCGCTCGGGGTCGAGACGAAGGCCGTCGCGCTTAATGGCGATCTGAATCAACTCGGTCAACGCGCCCGAGGTCTCGACGCCGGTCGGTCCTCCCCCGACCACGACGAAGGTGAGTTGCGCTAACGCTCCGTCAATCTCTCCTCGCACTTCGGTCTCTTCGAGAATCAAGAGCAGCCGATTCCGGAGTCGTCGCGCGTCGGACAGGGTGTAGAGCGGCATGGCGAACAGCGACGCGCCCGGCACGCCGAAGAACGCGGCCGTCGCTCCGGTGGCGACGACGAGGTGGTCGTAGTCGATTTGGGAACCGTCACCGAGTACCACGAGGTTGCGCGACTGATCGACGCTACGAACTCGACCGTGACGGAATCGCACGTTCTTGGCGTGACCGAATATCGTGCGGATGGGAAAGGCCACGTCGGCCGGTTCCAGTCCGGCCGTCGCTACTTGATAGAGGAGCGGCACGAACGTATGAAAATTGTGCTGGTCGATGATCGTGACTCGGATGTCTCGATCGGACAATCCCTTGGCGACCGCGACGCCAGCGAATCCCCCACCAATGATGACGACGTGCGCACGGGACGCGAGCGTCCGCGGCACGGATCGGGGGGAGTTCTCCATGTACTCACCAGCATAATGACGCGATGAACGTCAACTTCGTCCGTGCGCGAAGCGACGCCCGAGTCCGTAGACGAGTCCGGCGGCGATCATCAGCACCGCCAGCAGTCCGTCGCCCACGGAGAAGCGCAGCGTGATGGCGACGGGTATCAGGGCACCGACCACCCACAACAACTGCTGACGAACGGCGAAGCGCGCGAAGGTCCGCCCCTGGGCTCCGGGCGCCACGTTGCGCTGCGTGATCGCGTCAAAGGTCGGCTGCGCGACGGCCGCGCACAGTCCGAGCCAACCGGCGAGGATGACTTGGGCGACCAGCGTCGGATGGAGGGCGGCCAGGCCCGAGCCGAGACCGGTCGCGAGCAGCGCCAGCGTCAACAACGTCGACTCCGGAACGGCGTTGCGCACTCGCGTGACCAACGCCAGTCCCACCAGCGCGCCGAACGCGCTGATCGCCAGCGCGACCGCGAAGTAGCCGAGCCCGGCGTTGACGCGTCGAAGACCGAAGGCAAGCAGGAACGTCGCGAAGCCAACGGTGAAGCGCATGAGCGCCGCCGCGCTCAGTCCCCATACGACTTCGATATCGCCCATCGGGTTGAGCACGTTGCGATCGCGTTCGGACTGCGTGAGGCCAGCGACCTCGTCGCGCACGACCTTCGCGGGACGCTGGAGGCGAAGGCTCGCGACCGTCGCCGCGATGAACACGAACGAGGCGGTGATCAGCACGCTCGACGCGCCGATCCCCTTCAAGATTCCCGCGCCGATCGAACCGACGACCAGTCCGCTGAGCGTGCCGAGCAGGGTGAGTTGCGCGTTGAAACCGGAGTAGCCCTTCTCCGGTTGGACCGCGGTGCTCGGCCATCCCGCGCTGCCGACGTGCTCGGAGTGCTCGCGCAGTTGGTCGGTGCGCGCCATCTCGGGCACGAGCGCACCGCGCGTCACGACGTAGAGCTTCGACGAGATCAGGACCAGGAACGCCAACGGGAAGAGCCAGAGAGAGTTGAGGTGTTCGCTCATCATCCAACACAACACGGCGCGCGCACTCGCCGACATCGCGACCAAAATGCGCCGTCCGTTGGCCGACTTGTCGATGAGCGGTCCGAGAAGCGGTGAGACCACGGCGAAGGGGGCGATCGTCAGAAGTAGATACAGCAGCACTCGAGTCTTGGCCTCGGTGGGCGACACCGAGAAGAAGAGCGAGCCGGCCAACGAGACCGTGACCAGGGTGTCGCCCGCCATCATGATGACGTGCACCAGCGCGAGACGACCGAAGGCCGTACTTTGATCGAATAGTTCCTGCGCGGAGGCCCACGCGAGGGAACCGAATCCCCGTCGTCGCACGACATCGAGCGTAGGTGATGAGTACTCGAGGCAAAGAAGCGAATTCGAGCGCGCCGTGCTAGACCGGCTCGGTGCAGTGGTCCTTCTTGGAGAATCTCCCGATCGCCCTCGCGTTCGCGTGGCTCTGGACGTTCCTCGCCTTCCTCGTCGGTCGGGCCCTACATCGTCACGCCACGATCGACGTCTTCTGGGGCGCCGGTTTCCTCGTCATCTATATGGAGTGTTTTCGAATCGCGCACGCCGGTTCTTCTCATCTGGCCGCCGGGGCGTCAGCGTCCTTTACCAACCGCTACATCGTGCTCGTCTTCGTCGCGCTGTGGGGGCTTCGTTTGTCGTTCTACCTCGCCCGTCGCCAGCGTGGCGCGAAAGAAGACACGCGCTACGTCCTCATCATGAAGGGCGCGCGGGGCCGTCACGAGACGCTCTACGCCCTGCGGATGATCTACGGACTCCAGGGACTTCTGCTGTGGTTCGTCTCGATGCCATTGCAGTGGATCGCCTTTCACGAGAACGTCGACGGGCTGTTCGTGCCGGGCCTCGTGCTGGTCGCCATCGGCATCTTCTTCGAGGCCACGGCTGACGAACAGTTGCGTCGGTTCATCGCGAACCCCGCCACTCGCGGCACCACCTTGAACGCCGGACTGTGGCGCTACACCCGACACCCGAACTACTTCGGCGACGCGCTCGTGTGGAGTGGCTTTTACGTCGTGGCGTGCTCGAGTGGCTGGGGTTGGCTGACGATCCTCTCGCCCGTCGTGATGATCTATCTACTCACGTCACTTTCGGGTAAGCCAATGCTGGAGCGAAAGCTCACCCAGACCCGCGCCGGCTACGACGAGTACGTCGCGACGACGAGTTCGTTCCTCCCGCGTCCCCCGCGAAAGCGCTGACTCAGTTCGAGAAGCAGCCCCGGTGGTAGATGACGCTGGGCAGAATGCTCGCCTTGCAGTCGAGCGAGCGCGAGACGAATCGCCAGCGCTGGCTGGTGGTGTGGAAAGCCAGCACTTCAGTCACGCCGATGGCGTGCGCACCGGTGCCGACGGTCGCCCAGACGTACGCCCACTCGCCCTCGCACCCGAAGTTCTGAATCGACGACAGGCGGAGCTGACCGCCGAAGGCGCGACCGAGCGCGCTCGTCGTGCACGGGACGGGCGGGGCCGCCGACGTCGAACTCGACGTCGTGCGAAAGCTGAGCACGACCAGTGCGACGAGTACCACCACGGCGGCGGCGAGTCGAACAATCTTCATGCGTCCACTACATCACAGTTTTTCGGCTACGGACGAGTGACGACCACACCGAGCAAGACCGCCATGGACGTTTCCCATTCGGCGTTGCCGATCGGCGTCGCCGACACGTCGTCGAGCGTGCGACCGACCAGGAGAACCTGGATCAACACCGCGATCGAGCGCGCCGATAGCTCACGATTGAGCCACTCGCGCTGTTGACCGTATTCGACGATCGACTGCAATTCGGCGGTGAGACGTGACTGCGTCGTACCGATGAGTTCGCGCAACTCGGGGCGCATCATGGAGGCGGCAACGATCCGGGCGCGGAGCGCTCTTCGGGAGCGGCGGTCATCGCCCGAGGCGAAAGTCCCGATGAGGCCCTGCAAGGACTCGAGGTACTCTTCGAAGGTCTTTGACGAGACGCTCACCAACTGCAGCACCGCGACGTCCTCCTCGGCCAATTTGGAGAACATCTGGTGATAGGCCGCGTCGATGACACCTTCGCGCGAACCAAAGTGGTGGTACACCGAGCCGTAGTTGACGCCGGTCGCCTCGCAGATCTCCGGTATGCGAATGAGCGATTCGTCAGCCTTCATCAGGCGTTCGCCGACCGCGTCCAGGACCGCTTGCATGACCGGCGCGGAGCGGTTCTGTTTCGCCATCAAATTATATTAACCGGATGATTCGGTCCGTGGACAATCTGTATAGGGCAAAGTACCTGTTCACGCCATGATTGTTCGAAAGTTGTGTCGCGTTGTGAGAACGCATTTCGCCAAAATTCTCCTATCGCATCAGGAAAATTCGAAGCCCGCTCAACTGCCGTTCACGTGGACGCAATTCGACGGACACGTCGGAAAGGGCACCGAGTGGATAAACGTGAACCACAGGGAAATGGCGAGAATCAGTCCCGCGATGCCGACCCAGCCGAGGACGATGCCGGCCGTCGCCATCCCCGAGCCGCGTTGACCGCTGCGCGCAATCTCGCGCTTGGCTTGGTACCCGAAGACTAGGGCCAGGATCGATCCGATCCCGTAGACCCACACGATGCCGAGGACCATCGAGGCGATTGCCATGCCGTTGTTCTCCGGGGGCGCCTGGAGGACGACGGTCGGCGCGACGAAGGTGTTGACACCGCAGATTCGACACGTGGGGACGTCGTCGAAGTTGTTATGACCGTTGGTACAGGGCATTGCTCTCCCTCTTCGGGCCCCAGATAACCGCTATCGGTTCAGCTCACCAGATAACGGGCAACTCGGCCATGCCGCGCAGGAACGGGTGCGGTTGGTAGACCGGCGCGAATCCTTCGGCGAGTTGAAGTCCGGGGAGACGCGACGACAGGACTTCGAGCGCGACCCGGGCCTCCAATCGAGCCAACGGGGCACCGATGCAGTGGTGGATGCCCCGACCGAACGCCAGATTCGGAGCGACCCGTCCGCGCTCGAGCGAGAACGACGTGGCGTCGCTGTAGTGGCGCTCGTCGCGATTGGCCGCGAGATAGACCAGGAAGAGTTTCTGACCGGCCTGCACCGATTGGCCGAGTAGCTCGGTATCGCGCGTCGCGATTCGCCACATGCCGTAGACCGAGGGATCACAGCGAAGCGCCTCGTCGAAGAACTGGGGTCCCAGGCTCGGATCCGCCACCAGGGCCCGCCAGCGTTCCGGTACCGACAGGAGTCGCCACAGCACGTTGGTGAGCTCGTGGGCCAGGGTCTCGTGACCCGCGAGAAACAGTCCCGGCACGAGTGACAGCATCTCTCGTTCACTCAAACTGAACTCATCGCGTCCGCGCGCGATGACCGTCAGGAGGTCATTGTGGGGACGGACGTAGCGCTCTTCGATGAGACGGGAGATCATACGGTGCATCTCGAGGATGTTGTGGGCCATCGTGAGCTGCTGGTCGAGCGGCACGCCCATCAAGAGCGCGATCGCCAGGTCCGGCCAGTCCTTCACCCCTCGACGCAGCGAGGGCATGGCCTTCTTCGGCATGCCGAGGAGCAGGGCGACGATTCGAAGCGGCAAGGGATACGAGAACTGGCTCAGCAGATCGGCGCCCGAACCCTTCGCCATAGCGTCGACGAGCTCTTCGCACGCGTAGCGGATCATCGCCTCGTGTGACGCCACGCTGCTGGCGGTGAAGGAAGACTCCATGACGCTTCGCAACCGGGTGTGATCCGGTGGGTCGACCCCGATCAGGGTCCCCTCCATCGGGATCTCGTCACCGAACAGTTCGATGACCTCGGGCGACAGCAGTTCGGTGATGGAGAGGATGTCTTTCGAGCAGAACAGTTCGGGGTCGCGTAGGACCGACACGACGTCGTCGTAGCGAGTGATGATCCAGGCACCGAGGATCGGAGAGAAGAAGGTGGACCCCTCGTCACGGGCCCGAGCCAACACCGCGTCGGGGTCGTTCATGAAGACCGTGTCGAAGGGGTTGAAGGCCGACTCCAGGGGAACGTCGTCGGTGGTTTGAACTGCCATAGTGCTGAAACCTACGTTCATGTGTCGGTGGGGCCGATGAGACGGTGCGAACGCACCATTGAAATGATGACGCCGCCAATGTACCAAGCGCCGCTTTGGATGGAGCGGACCGACGCGTCGAGCTACGAAAAACAACGAACCGGGATTCCAATCACAAGGGACGCCCGACGAATACCTGATGGTCAAAGATTGTCCGTCACAATCACCGAATGAGTCACCGTCACGAACTATTTTCGTTGTATGGATCAGAGTATTCGTTTCCTCTTGGGAAATGAACTGCCAACGCCCGAAGGCGCCACGATTCATTCAATCGTGCCCGCGCCACCAGAGCAGAATGACGACGACAAGATTGGTTTCACGCTGGACGTCGCCATGCGGCTCGATCAGGAACTGCTGACCGATAACGCTCGAGCGGGCGTCGTCATCCCAATTCTCGGACACTCACCCGAGGATCTCGCCGACTCCGCGTAAAAAACTCAGTTGATCAATCGGTCACTCAATCGACTGAGATATCTCCCAAATGACTCCGTCGGGATCTTTGAAATGCGCTGTGCGCCGTCCCCAAGAGCGATCCATCGGTTCAATGAAAAAGACGACTCCTCTCGACTTGAGTCCTTCGAAGGCTTCATCAACATTCTCGACGAAGATGTTGAACAATCCGACGGAGCGTTGACCGAGAGACGTTCCCACTTCTTCTCCCGGCAACATGTCGGTCGCCGACCCTACGGTGACGAGGAGGAACATGTCCTCGCCCATCAATAGGCCGACCGACGTCTCGTCTTCGAATCCGAGCGTGAACCCGAGCGTGTCAACGTAGAAGGCCTTGGCCCGCCCAAGATCCTCAACAAACAAGACCGGTGGGCCGAATTCTGCGATTGCGTTACTCATCATCAACCCCCACTGGTCCAATTCATCGCCCCTCAACGACTGCTTGTGAATCCAAAGTAGTGCGACGAAGGCCACGTACGTTTCGGGCCGTCCCAAACCGCCGCTCGACCCTTGTCGGTTGGCTCTCTCGAGTCGACTATCCGGGGTTGGGCGATCCTCGAAAGGCCACCACGCGATACGACGAAGCGACCAGCATCAGGCCGTCGCCAATACTCGGTGTCGTGAAGTCGTTGTCGACGGCGCCGATGGAGGTCTGCTGTCGGACCTGTCCCGTCGCGGCGTCGAGTCCGTACAGCGTGCCGTCCTTACCCACCGTCCACACCAGACCGGCCGCCACGATCGGCGGACCACTGCCGGCGCTCGCCCCCCACAACACTTTGAGTGACGCGGGTGTCTTCGACACGCGGACAGCGACGGGGCCGTTGAGACACGGCAGGTAGACCGTCATTCCCACGATGGCGCTTCCGCCGTCGATGTCGTTCGAGCACACCGACGACAGGCTCGCCTCCTGCTTTCCGATGCCGCCCAGATGCTCGCCATTCAAGAGGTAGACGACCGGCGACTTACCCGCGAGGACCACCTGTCCGTCCGCGAGCAGTACGGGCGCCGTTGACATATCGAAGTCACTCGCGTTATCCGAGGTCCAACTCGACGGGGCGAAATACTGTTCGAGTCTTCCGTTCGCCGTCAACTCGAGCGCCGAGTCGCTGTCGTCGTACGCCTGGCCCGTACTGTGGACCGAACCGTTACCGACACTGACCCATACGTTGCCTCTGGCGTCAACGACGGGCGCCGCTCCCCCCATCCAGATCGCCCCCTGGCTATCGCCCGCACGATTGTCGACGGTAAATATTGTCGGTCGAGAGCCCCCCTCCTCCACCGAAATGACGCGGCCACGGTACGTCGCGCAGTCGCCGTAGTTGCCACCCATCGCAAAGACGACCCGTCCACCGTCGAGGTTCAGCCCGGTCCTCTGCAGCAGGGCCGCGGGATCCGATCCCGGTGGATCGACCCGCTGACGCAGTTCGATGTCGCCGGTTTTCGTGCTCAGTCCCACCAAGAAGTGCTCGGGATGACCACCCACGAGCTCGTCGGCGACGACGAAGATCTCGCTGCGCGACGGATCGATGACGGGCGTGCCGGTGATCCCCACGGTCGGTGCGATGTTGCCACAGGGTAAATCCGTTGACGGAACGGCGGTGGCGAGATGTCGGGACCAGACCACGGAGCCCCGCGATGAACTCAGCGCGTAAACGGTGTCGCTCTCGGTCGCGACGAAGACGTCACTTCCCTCGACGAGAGGCTCGCCATAAATCTCTCCACTCACTACCGGAGAGGCCCACGCCCGCTTAGCGGTGACGACGGACTTCAACGCTGAAGAGACGCCGGTGCCCGACGGATCCCCGTGATAGACGGTCCACGAGGTGTCGCCCTGTGCGGTCACCGACGCTTGACCCTGGGTGACACCCAAGAAGACGGACGCCACGACCGCAGCACCCGCGATCAACATCCGGATTGTCGTCGAATGTGCAATTTGGTTTCGCATCGTCATTTCAAACTAACGCCGAGACGTCAATTCCCGCCCGAGGAAGATCTACGCATTCGCAGTCGTGCCCGACGGGCGAACGGACACTCGCTTGTCTACTCGAGCCATCGTCATGTGTTCAAGAGATTGCTACGCAAAGCACTGAACCGATGGAGTCGTCGAATCGAGCGCATCGCCAATTTCACGCACACGTATATATAGGTGTGTTTTCGTGGTGGTTGGCTACTGCGCGGTCCATCCGCCGTCAATGGAAAGCGCCGCGCCCGTAATTGTCTCGGCTTCATCGCTGCAGAGAAATACGGCCATGGCTCCGATGGACTCCGGTGTCGTGAACTTGGACATTGGTTGCTTTTCGGCCAGTAGGCGCTCCATCTCGACTTCCACCACTGTCCCCGCCTGCTCAGCTCGATCAAGTAACTGACGCTCGACGAGCGGCGTGAGAACCCATCCGGGGCAAATTGCATTCACGGTGACACCCTGATTGGCGAGTTCGAGTGCCGCTACTTTCGTCGCGCCGACCAGGCCGTGCTTGGCCGCGACGTAGGCAACCTTGTACGGGCTCGCCACGAGTCCGTGCGCGGAGGCGACGTTGATGACGCGGCCCCAGCCCTTGGCCCTCATTGCGGGAATAGCGGATTTCATCGAATAGAAGGCGGCCGAGAGATTGAGCCCGATGATCGCCTCCCAGCGTTCTTCGGGAAACTCCTCGATCGGCGCGACGAATTGAATGCCGGCGTTATTGACGAGCACGTCGATACCGCCGAGGACGTCAATGGTCTCGCCGACGAGTCGGCTCACCTCGTCGCGTCGCGATAGATCGGCGCCGTCGAAAGCGACGCTCACTCCAAACTCCTCGCAGAGTTGTGCGCGCAAGGTTTCGATTTCGTCCGCGTCACCGAAGCCGTTCATCATGATCGAGGCTCCGGCCCCGGCGAGCGAGCGGGCAATGCCCAACCCGATGCCACTCGTCGAGCCCGTAACGAGCGCGACCTTTCCTTCCAGCGTCATTCGCCACCTCCCTTTCTCGAGCCGGCGAACGCCAATTCGAACGAAATCTTCATCGACACAACGAGCATTCAGGACTTCTTGAATACTGACAAAAGTGTGGCCGCGGATGCCCGGTTGAGCCGGCGGCGAAGGACGAGGCCGGCGATGCCCCCCGGAGCGAAGAACACGAAGAGGACGAATATGGCCCCGAGCAGAAACTGTGGCTCCGAAAGTGGCACTCGCAGCACCGCCGGAAGACGGGTGAACGAGGGTTCGGCGCCGACCTTATCGAGGTACTGCTGAAGATAGACGTAGACGATGGCACCGATGACCGCACCCCAGCGGGTGCCCGCGCCGCCGAGGACCACCATGATGAGGATCGACAACGTCACGGTCGTCGAGGCCACGACACTCGGCACGGCCGTGCCGATCACCAGGATGTAGACGATCCCTCCCCCGGTCGCTATGAGCGAGGAGACGACGAACGAGACAAGTTTGAAGCGATAGGGCCGCACGCCGAGTACGTCGAGTCGGAGTTCGTTCTCTCGAACGGCCACGAAGACGTGACCCGTGACCGACTCGGTGACCAGCCAGACGATCAGGTACGCCACGACGAGGAACGCGAGGGCGATCCAGTAGAGGTTTCTCGTGTTCGACACGGCCCCCGAGAGGAACGAGGGCAGTCGAGTGTACGTGAGGGAGAGTCCCGTATCGCCGCCGGTCAGGTTGTGCGGATTGCTCTCCACCAAGAAATAGAACGCCTGGGCGAAGGCGAGGGTCACCATGGCGAAGGCGATGCCGTGCACTCGCAGGGCAATCGCGCCGAGCACGACCGCGAGTACCAGAGAGACGCCAAACGTCAACAGCAGCGACGGGACGAGCGGCCACGCCCAATGGGTCAGGGCGATGTCGAAGACGTAGGTTCCGACCGCGAAGTAGAGGACGGGGCCCAACGACATGAGGCCGGTGTAGCCAAACATCATGTCGTAGCCCACCGCGATTCCCGCGAACATGAAGCACAGCGCCAGCACCTCGAGGGTCCCGGTCGAGTTCACGATGTCGAGGGTGCCCGGTAGCACCCACGGCACGTGAAGTCCGATGAAGGGCAGCACGATGAAGAGCCCGAGGAGTACGGCCACCGCGAGACGGCCCGCTCGAAGTGAGGGCCGTCTCACGCGACTCTCCCGAAGAGTCCACGGGGCCGTAACTCCAAGACCACGGCCAACAGCAACACGGTCGAGAGATCGCCGATCTGGGCCCAACCACTGTGGCCACCTATATAGAAGGACGTGTACTGCTGCAAGAGCCCCACGGTCAGCGCCGCCACCGCCGAACCGCGGATCGAACCCAGTCCTCCGATAACGACCACGATGAAGGCAAAGATCAGGAGGCTGTCACCCTGGTTGGGCGACACGAGATCGCCACTGAAGACAATGGTGTACAGGATGCCCGCGAGCCCGGCCATGGCCCCACCGATGACGAAGACAAGGGTGAACGCTCGACCGACGTCAATCCCGAGCGCGCGCACCATTTCGCGATTCTCCACGCCGGCGCGAATGATGATGCCGTATCTCGTGAGCGCGAGAAACAACTCGAGCCCGATCAAGACGATGACGCCGGCGCCGATCGCGAGAAAGTTCGCGTTAGGCAAATAAAGTCCACCGAGGTGCGTGGGCTCGATCAGCCAGAGCGGCACAGGGATCTGCAGCGCGGTACTGCCGAAGCCCCCCATGAGGAGGCCGACCACCGCGAGGTCCAGGCCGATCGTGATCAAGATCTGACTGATCGGCTTGCCGTAGAGCGGTCGGATGAGAATCAACTCGGTGACGCCGGCCGCCAGACCACCGAAGAGCGTGGCGCCGATGATCGCCAAGATCACCAGGGTCGGCGCGCCCAGCGATGTCGGGAGCCGCGTCGCGATCTCGTATCCCGAGTAGGCGCCCAGCGTCATGAAGAGGCCGTGAGCGAAGTTGAGGACGTCCATCAATCCGTAGATCAAGGAAAGTCCGGACGCCGCGAGGAAGTAGATAGCCCCGAGGGCCACGCCGCTGAAGGTGAGGACGAGGAAAATGTTCACGCGGCCCCCGCCACTCCCAGGAGCTGTCGCACGAGAGTCGGATCGTCGAGGTCGCTGACCTCTCCGAGGTGCACGACCTCACCATGGTCGAGCACGACAATGCTCTGGGCGAGACGTTTCACGACGCTCAAGTTCTGCTCGACGAGCAGGACCGTCGAGTGTTGCGCCGCCCGTTCGAGGACGCCCGCGAATTCGCTCACGATCTTTGGGGCGAGTCCCTTGGAGGGCTCGTCGATGAGCAGCAGGGGCCGACTGTTCAAGAGCGCCCTCGCGATCGAGAGCATCTGTTGTTGGCCGCCCGAGAGGGTGCCGGCTCGCTGGCGGCCGCGCTGTTTCAATTCGGGAAAGAGCGAGAAGACCTCGTCGTAGTTCGCACCGGACCCGCTCTCGGCGAGTCGGAGATTCTGCTCCACGCTCAATGAGGAAAAGACGTCACGGTCTTCGGGCACGTAGCCAATCCCGAGTCGAACGATCCGGTGCGTGGGCCAACCGGCAACCTCGTCGCCGAGAACTTGAATTCGACCGCTGCTCGCGACGAGACCCAGGATTGCTCGCAGCGTCGTCGTCTTGCCGACGCCGTTGCGTCCAAGGAGTGCCGTGACGCCACCCGTCGGCACGGTGAAACTGACGCCCTGGAGGACGTGCGAGCCGGCGATGGAGACGTGTAGGTCCGAAATCTCGATGGCGTTGGTCACAACGGCTCGCCGAGGTACGCCGCTTGCACCGTCTCGTTGGCCATGACCTCTTCGGGTTCGCCGCACGCGAGCAGTCGTCCAAAATCGAGCACTGCGACCTTCTGGGCGAGACCGACAATGACGGCCATGTGGTGCTCCACCATCAACACGGTGCGCCCTTCGGAGTGCAGTCGGCCAATGAGTGCGGTCAAGAGCGGCACGTCTTCGGTGTTGACGCCGGCCATGGGCTCATCGAGCAAAAGGACCCGCGCCTGCGCGGCCAAAAGGATCGCTAGTTCGAGCTTGCGCTTGTCGCCGTGACTGAGCGCTCCGGTGATCTGATGGGCGAGACTCGAGAGTCCCACTTCTTCGAGGGCCGACTCGGCGGCGCTCGTCGCCTCGTCACCCGCACGGGGCCGACGCCACAACTTCATGTTGCCTCCGAGGCGCGCTTGGGCCGAGAGCCGAGCGTTCTCGAGGACACTGAGTGAGTTGAACAGACTTGAGGTTTGAAACGTGCGCCCGACGCCGAGTCGGGCCCGACCCGAGGTACTCACGCCCGCCAAATCGCGTCCGAAGAGTTCAACGGTGCCCGAGGTGGGCTTGAGCAAACCACTCATGAGGTTCAGGAAGGTTGTCTTCCCAGCGCCGTTGGGTCCGATGATGCCGAGAAAACTTCCCTCTTCGATCTCGAGGTCGACTTCGGAGAGGATGTCCGCTCCCCCAACCCGAAATCCCAGGTCCTTCACGTCGAGCGCGAAGGACCTGGGACCGGGACTATCTGTCATTGGGGAAAACTTTAACTATTTGCTGAAGTGCGCCGTGACCGGAGGAGCCGTGACGGACGCACTCAAAGTGCGCAGCACGACCGGCTTGTAGCCACCGTTGATCGTCTGAACCAAGTCCACCTGGTACATCGGCTGGAGCATGGCGTGGTCCGAGACGCGAATGGTCTGCTCACCCTTCGGGGCGAGGAAACTCCATCCTGCGAGTCCCTTGATCATCGCGTTGACGTTCGTCCCGTCACCGGATTGAATGGCGCGCACCAACATCTGGGCCCATACGAATCCGTCCGGCGTGAACAGGTCGGGCGGCTGCTGGTACTTCTGTTCCATCGCCTTGACGAGGTATTCGTTGGGCTTGTTCGTCGAACCGGCTGACACGTAGAGCGACAGGTAGTTGAACGACGTGCCGATCGTGCCGTAGAACGGATACGTCGCGATGTTCGCGAGACCCGTGACGACGTGCGCGGTGGTGAGGGCACCCTCTTGCGAAAGCGCCTGCATGAGCGGCGCGCCGGTGGTTCCGGCCCACGCGAGGAAGATGATGTCCGGGTGGTCCTGTTGCACTTGCAGGGCCGTCGACGTGAAGTCGGTCGTCGTCAGGGGAACGAGAAGACTATCCACGGTGTCGCCGAGACTCTTGAACGCGTTCGTGGCGTCGGTGACGTAGGACTGGCCGAAGGCGAAGTCTTGACCGAGCACGAGGATGGTCTTGCCGGTACCGAGGGCTTGCACGTAGGACTTCGCGGTTTGCACGTCCTGATAGGTCTGACGACCGGAACGGAACGTGTAGCGATTGACGCCAGTGATGGCGTCGTCCGCGGCCGCGCCCGAGATGTACAGAACCTTGTTCTGCGCAGCCAGGGGTGCGAGTTCATCGGCGATGCTCGAGTCACCGGTACCGCCGATGATCTTGTAGCCAGCACCCACGTAGGCCTTGAAGTCCGAAACGGCCGTCGTCGGATTGTCCGCGTCGTCGTCCCAGTTGATGTCGAGCTTCTGACCGTTCACTTTGTCGGTGCCGTTCGTCGCGTACTTCAGGCCGATGTTGAAGCCCTGGCGCCACTCGGTCTCATACGCCGAGTAGATGCCCGTCTGCTCCAAGATCATTCCCACCTTGATCGCGGGCTTGGCCTTGGCGGTCGCCGCGCCCGACAGCTGCGACGCGCTGACGCTCAAGCCGAGAGCGACCATGGCAATCGACATGGTGACCGACGTCAATCGAAAGATTCTTTTCATTTCCCCCCTTGAAACGCGCCGCCCCCTTGACCGCGTGAGCGAAATTCAAGCAGAGTCGCACAAGAATGTCAAGTGAATCACCTCTCATATTTTGACCGTCTCGGCCATAAATCGCCCGAAACCAGCCGCGCGGCCAAATTTGATTGATCGCACTGACGCGATCGACGCAGGAGAACCCCGTGAGCCATCACCGGTAGATTCTGGCGATTCCTACGAGTGCGGCCACCCGGAACGTCTAGCGCAGCGCGGCCTCCACCGCGGCGCGCGCGATGTTGGCACCGCGGGTGCTGCCGGGGACGAACTGCATCTTGTTCGGCGTATAGGCAATCGTGATGTCGAGGTCTTGGTCGATGAGGACCAGTGAACCGAGCCCGGCCCAGAAGCAACCTCGGGGACCGAGTGGCGTCACGCTGCTCGCTAAGCCGTAGCCCATTCCGAAGTTCACTTCAATGCCGAGTACCAGATCGACGTCGTGTGCTTGAGTCTCGAAGATTCGCGCGCCGGTCTTCTCGGAAAAGAACCTCGTCCCGTTGAAATCGCCGTTGTTCGCGACGATCGACTGGATCAACGCGACCGAACGTGCGTTGCCGTGTCCGTTCGACGCGGGGATCTCCGCTTCACGCCACCACCGATGCCGCGGCCAGGAGAAATCGATTGGCGGTGACGTCCACGAGCGAAACGCGATCGAATTCGGATCCAATCCGTCGAGGACGTTCCCGTCGCCCGGGATCACAAAACTAACGCGGGGCTCTTCCGATTCCGGTAGACCCACGTGAAAGTCAGCGTCAAGAACATCGCTCACTTCAGACTTGAAGAACTGAGCAAACGACGTGCCCGTGATGCGACGTACCAGTTCGCCGATGAGGTATCCCTGCGTCACGAGGTGATAGCCCGGCGTCGTTCGCGACGCCCACCACGGAGCTTGCGCCGCGAGAGCGCCTGCGCAGAGATCCCAGTCGGCGAGGTCTTCCGGCTGCAACGCGACGTCAAAGCCGGACAGTCCCGAGGTGTGTCCCATGACGTGACGCACCTCGATCGACTCCTTACCCGCCCGGGCAAATTCCGGCCAGTACTTGGCCACCGGGGCGTCGAAGTCGAGTTCACCGCGGTCACTGAGCATCAACGCGACGAGGAACGTCATGGTTTTCGTCACGGACCAGACGTTCACGATCGTGTCGCGTTCCCAGGGCCTGGTCTTCGTCTCGTCGGTGTACCCACCCCAAATGTCCGCGACGAGTTCACCTCGCAACATGACGGCGATCGACGCGCCCACGTCTTCGCCACTGTCGAGCTGTCGTTCGAAGACGTCACGCAACGACGCAAAAGTATCGGTGGTGTAGCCCTGAACAGTCGACATCGCGTCTCCAAAATTTCACTTCACGTCTTCAGCGAAGTGTTCCAGACAATAGCGACTCGTATCTCGCGTGAAGGAGTTTTTTCGCCGCGACGCGACACGCCGTGACCGACGCGAGGGTCAAACTCGGTAGCCGCGAGACGTCGCGACCTCCGATTCGCGACGGTTGCTAAAGAAGGGTGCGTGACGTGTGTCACGGCCACCAACGCCGTTTTGTCAAAGTCATTCGACCGTCACGGGAATCGCGCAGAAACCTTCCGGCCACCCACCCAAAGTAAGTCGATAGAGTACGCGATGTGCACGTAGTGACTCTCGGGGGTGTCCGTGACGGATGACTTCTCGGTTCGACCGGGGGCGTCAGGACCGCCCGACCTCGACCGGGACGAGTCAAAGGTCGCCGTCCCGCAATCGAGCAAAGGCAAAGGGGCACGCACCCGGCGCAAGTTGGTCGATGCGGCCGAAGAGGTGTTCAACACCTACGGTTACTACGACGCGTCGATCGTCAAAATCACTGAAGCGGCCAGTGTCGCTCAGGGAACTTTCTATGTGTACTTTCGTAGCAAGAAGGAGATTTTCGATGAGGTCGTCGCCGATCTCAATCGCCGTGTTCGCCACGCCATGTCCGAGGCGGCTCGCGGAGCAACGTCGCG
>Ga0302198_10000227_pt1 | contig 61540 bp, 48 predicted proteins | sample II_Bog_N2_2_FD_193521 | JGI IMG/M metagenome (GOLD analysis project Ga0302198, IMG submission 193521) | Peat permafrost microbial communities from Stordalen Mire near Abisko, Sweden - II_Bog_N2_2 | ecosystem: Environmental > Terrestrial > Soil > Wetlands > Peat | place: Sweden: Abisko...
GTCCACGGCCTATGCCGCACGAAGTTCACAACTGCGCCCACACACGCCAGTCCTGCCGCCGCGGGCATGATCTGCCCCACGATGTAGTTCCAGAGCGAGCCAAGCATGTCGGTCGTGGCGTATTGGCCGCCGGAGTTCCAACCCTGAAAGAGTTGCATCGTAGCCGAGAGCGACATCAGAAACAGTGCGGCGATGATCGATGACAACGGGTTCTCTCCCGCCGCCGTATCAAGCGTCGCTTTGAGAACAAAGTACCCTGCAATGACCGGCACCAACTTCGCGACAATGATTTGATTGACGAAGTTCTTGAAGACAAACTCCATGCTGGCGAGCCAGCTTGTTCCAACCGATCCACTCGCCGATGGAACGGTGATGCCTTGCGCCGCAATCCACGAAAGAAGCTGGGGAAGTGTCAGCAGAATCACAGTCCAAAGCACCCACTTCCCAGTCTTGCCATTGATGTGGAAGTTGGTGCCCCCTTCATGCCGCAGGCTCATTCCCGCAGCAGCCAGCGTGCAAAACGCCGCTGGCACTGCCAGATCGAACAGCAGTTGAAGGAGATCGGAAAGGAATTGCGGCACAGGCATCGTGTGTTGACCTCGTTATTGAATTCCCTGCGCTTGCGTTATAAAGCCCTCGGCCATGCGTCCGAGACCCGAGATCACAAGCAACGCAACGCCTGTAACGCCCCACCCCATGTAGCCACGGCCACTTTTGAAATGCCAGCCAGCAACGCCAAGGCACGCAATCGCGATGACTGGAGCGATTACATTGCAGCCCCAGTTCACGATGTTGAGGACCGTGCCTTCGACCGTGGTCGCCTGCTGACCCTGTACTGCTTTGCCGAACTGTGGTGAGGTGCCGAGGTTCTGCGCCGTGGCCACAAATGGTACGGCCAGATTGCCAGCGAGAATGATCCAAAGTGTGAAGAGTAGGGAAATGCGTCTCCAGTTGATCGCGCCGGGATGCTGAAAGGTTGATTGAGATGCGGCAGGTGCTGTCGAGCCCCGCCAGAAGGACAATGCGGTTTTCATGACTCACTCTCCTGGACGCGGCTGCTCGGGGCATCCGTGTCAGAAGAGAAGTTGAGGCCGATTCGTGGTTCGGTCAAATTGCTTGCATATATTGATCGGTGGCCGTGATGCCCATCTATATAGAGGCGCCGGGGGGAATTGCAGTATAGGCGCAGTTGGGCAGTGATCTCCGTTCATCGAGCAACAGCATTCAATGCCGACACGCGTACAGCGGGCGGCTCGTCAATCGAAAATGCTGCCAAATCCTTGCATTCGAAGAACAGGGTGTCGCAGGCAATCGAATTCTCCGTAGTGGAAACGTCGAAATCGCCGTGCGGAAATATGTCAAACGCACAATGACATATCGGGAACGGTTATTGGTCAAACGCACAGTGACATAACCGGACCGATTTTGAGTCAAACGCACAATGACACATCGGGACCGATTATTGGTCAACGGCATTGCAACCATGGCAGGACACACCTCCGCGTCGAAGGTGAACATGAAAGCCTAAGTTGGACTCGATCCACTCTCCAAGCCCGATCTCGATCGCATTTTGGTGGCGTCTTCCATTTTCGACTCGAAGCCGAGTGCTCCGTACTCGTCGGTTATGAGTGGTAATCTATTGATAATAATATATATAGCCATGACAATGCTGCTGCGGAGTCACGTCTGAAGCTAATCTCATGTCGCTATATCCGCAAGATGGGCGGAAATAGCGAATCAGATAATTGAAGTCGTATGTTGACAAATCCGCTTGTATTGCGGAATTATATACATGAGGCATTATGGGCGGCGAACTCTCCACTTACCTTTCGGAACTACTTGCACGCGGCGAGGTCATCTTCTCCAGCCAAGAGGCGGAGCAGAGCCTCGGTATTGGCCACGGTGCATTCCTGGATGCCGCCGAGCGTCTTCAAAAACAGAAAAAACTCGTCCGGCTACGGCGCGGTAACTACGTGGTCGTTCCGCCGCAATTCGGCTCGTGGGGCGCGCCGCCTCCATCCTGGTACATTGATGCCCTGATGCGGCATGAGGCGTCTCCCTACTATATTGGCCTGCTGAAGGCCGCCGAAATCCACGGTGCAACCCATCAAGCCGTGCTGGAGTTCCAGGTCATTACCGAGAAGCGAATGCCCAACATACAAGTCGGGCGGTCGATGCTCTCCTTCTACTACCGGAAGCAGATTGCTCCTGTCTCACAAGCAATAGCAGACCACAAGACGGAGACAGGATCGATGAAAGTCTCCTCCGTCGAACTAACCGCCTTGGACCTGTTGCGATACCCGCAGGCATCCGCCGGCCTCGACAATATCGTCACGATTCTTGCTGACCTTGGAGAGAAGATCAATTCTGAAAAGCTGGCGTCCGTGTCGGTGTCGTTTCCAAAATCTGTTGTTCAGCGTCTGGGACATCTGTTGGATCAACTTGGCTACCCGCGTACCCCGAACACAGCATATAGCGATGCTGCGTTCTGAGTATCTTCAGTATCCCCCCGATGTAGCATTCATTCTAGTCACGCAAATCTGCGCGAAACCAAGGCTGCACAACAGAAGTAGCGTTACCCGAGTAGACGGCGCTGCTTATGTTGGAGTCTTAGGCAATACGAGCACAAACCTGCTGTCAGCAAGGCATCCTGCATTGCGCTATTTCTCTTGTAACAATTGAGCAAGGAATAGCCCCAGCATGGCAGTCTTGTTCTTCGATTTACGCACCCTTGTGATACGCATCTTCATTGCTGCCACAGAGGCGACTCTGCCGTCGCCCTTGTCATACGCAACCAACAATGCCGCGTGCGCGTACGCGACGAGCAACCAATATCTATCGAAGCGGATATTGTGAGTCTTAAGTTCCTTGACTATTGTGCTCAGAGCAAGTTCGAGAAGATGTGTCTCGATGTTCGTTCGACCAAGATTATGCCAATAGTTTTGCTGCTCAACCAATGTGGTTTCGCAATGACTTAGTTGTCCTTCAATTCTTCTAACAAGTTCCCGCAAGCTTCCCATCCACACCGTCTCCCACTCAAACATTTGCCTTGGCACACGCGACTGCCAAGGGAGTGAGGGGGGCTGCTGCATCTTGAGGAGTTCCGAAATCTGGCTGACTCGCTCATGCTCTTCCTGAACAAACCGTAGTGCATTGTTGAACTCTACGCCATTCAATGATTTGAGAAACTCGCCATGCGCGTCAGATTGTTGCCTGTGCATAACGCCCATTTTGAACAGTGCGGCCACAAAGTCCGTTGGAAACTTCGATACGACGGATTCGCCGAGGCATTGTGAAAGCCTCTTACCAAACTGCTGACGAGTGAATCGAGCCTTCAGGGCATCTGACGCCCTGTTGAAATTCAGGCTCAGCGATGGAGCCTCCGTCTTGAAGAGTTCAAGCCAGTCGATAGAATCGTCATCATCACCGCAGTCAACTGCGAGTTCATCGTTGAGCCACGCTTCTCTCTCCTCTTCCATGCGCCCTCCTCGCTTAACAGTCTAGCTGAATAATCCCATGGCGATTTGAGGAATGCGCAAATTGCCCTTCAGGGCAAGGAATCCAAACCCACGAACAGGTAACGCTATTTCCATGAAAGTCCCCGTATACCACGCATGTTTGCGTGTCTAGTGGATTAGCTAGCCCCGTGATGCAATGGAGACATAGAGAGTCCGGCGTGGAAGTCGCTGTGGAGTTGTGACGGAGAAGGCCATGAGCGACTTGCAAGCAACGCGGACGTGAAGGCTCTTTAACCATCCAATGCCGGTGCCACCCACCGGCCACAACCGCCAGCCAAGCTGGCAACCGCCCTCAAGGAGGGGCAGCAATATGACAATCGCAGAGGAGATTTACAACCGCACGCTGGAAGCCGGGAAGAATGGTGAAGAAGATTTCGACGCCTTTGAATACATGGAGGAACGCACTAACTGGAAGTTTGATTCATACCGCACGACCTACGATAATGGCGACATTATCGGGTTTGCAGATGGAAGCTTTTATAGTTTCGACGGTTGGTTTACTGATGGGGAAGTGCCGTTCTTCGAAAACAAAACTCAGGTGTTGGCAACTATTTCCGAGAGCAACGAAGCCCCGTGGGATGGGGATGGTGAGTTAAGCATCACCGGCGTTGTCACCGAAGAGTCGCCTTACATCAACTGTCTGATGCTTACGGAGACGACCGAAAATGGAGAGCCGGACTACTGGGATACTGACGACCGCAACGACTACCAAGTGCAGCAAGTGTTGGTGGAATACACGTCGGAACTAGCCAAGCTTATCGGGAAGAAGGTTACAATCGCCGCCGATACGGCTTCTTTCAACGAGCAGCGCGTTGGCTCTCGCGGTGGTTACTTTCACGTCAGGAACTTCTTCCTCACCAACATCAAAGTTGTTGAGGTAGAGCCACAGTTAAATGTAGCTTAGCCGGTTGCCGACTGGCCGTAGAAGTCACCGGCCTCAACTCGCCAGCGTTGTAGCTTGTACCGCCCTCACGAGGGCCGCACCAATAGGGGAAGCACCCGGCTAGAGTTCGCCAGCCCACGACCACGCAAATCATCCGGGGCTCAGCGGGACTGTCCACTCGCTGTGCCTATAACCGCCACCCGTACCAAGCTGATAAGCAGCCTCATTACGGATTCGAGCGAACCGCCTCAGGCGCGAGAGACCCACGGACATCACAACCGGCCAGCGGAGATGCTGGCAAACGCCCTGAGGAGGGGCAGCAATATGTCAACGTCAGCAGCAGTTGAAACGCCAATCGAAAAGCTGAACACAGCACTTGCGGAGATGGGGGCACGGTGCTACTGCGAATCCACGCCACTATCCCACGGATGCATCCTGTCGGTGAAACACTACTACATTCCTCAACCCAAAACTACCGTAATCGTTGAGGTGCATGATGACGGCGGCTTCGGGGTTTTCGCCCCTGTCGAGAAGACCTATAGCTTTAACGCAGCCATCGCAGCGCTGAAGGCTTTGTAGGAGTGCAAATGAAGACCTTAAGTTGTGATGAGTTCGAGAACAAGTACGCTTACCGGAAATGCGTGGACATCCTTGATTACGAGGACGTGAAAGACCTTGACTACCACGTTATCTGGACGGAGGTCGATGACCCGGTGGGCAACGGGACACTCCTTCTCCCCGGCTTCCACTTCGTAAACAGGCTGAGCTACATCGTTAGCGACAAGCCTTGGACTGACGAGGACTACGAGCAAGGCTTGGAAGTCCAATGGTGCGAGTTTGGAGACGACGAGGACAACGGCGAGTTTAAAGACGAAGATTCGGTTTAATTTCATAAGTCGCACTCTCCTTCACGAGGGCGACTTTACCCCGGCCATCATGTATTCAGCAACATGAAGTTGATGGCTGGGACAACTGACATCCAAAGGGCATTACAAATAGGGGCGAGACCCGGCTGGAGTCAACCAGCCCACAACCACGGAAATTTGAGGCGAAATGAAATGGAAACACACACAACGTACACAGCAGTGTCATATAACCCCAACTCGTGGTTGCAGTCAGGGACTACACGCATCTATGACAGCGTAGACGATTGTGGGCACAAGCATAAAACCATCAAGGCGGCGGAGGACTGCATCGGACGCACGTGGTGTGGCAACGGGGTGCCCAGCATGCTTTCGCTGCACACGGAAGTGCGGGACAGCAATAACAAGCCGGTTGATTGTTATTAGGACTCGCCAACTGCGGTGGTGCGAGAAGCAGAAGCATCACTCTCCCCGCGAGGGGAGCGGGTTGAAAACAGAATCAGCTTATGCGAGATTGTTGAACGACCTCGATGCGTTGGTTGAGCAGACCAGCTTCATCGTAGCCAACCTGAGGGTAATCGAGGAAGCAGCGTAGCAGTGCAGGGTCGGTGGGTTGTTCAGTCCACCGGCCTACGACCACAACCAATCCGTACGAGCCCTCTGAGGAAAGAGGGCTCAGCGGGTACCAAGTAGCAAGGGCACCTGCCCGAAGATTCGGAGTATCGCATGTCAAAACCTATCCACCGAGTCCGCTCTTTGCGGTCACTGCTCGGCACCCATCGGGTCAAGTTCCGATGCTTCACCAGCGGCGTGCAATCGCCGCAAATCAAGGGAGCACCGGGAACGGATACTTAATATGGAGGCCCGACTTTTAAACGACCGGAAGGAAGCCACTAAGCAGCTTGCCAACTACTCTACATTTCTGCGACCCGATGAGATTGCAGCGATACTGAACGTTTCGGTCACTACAGTGACTCGCCAGTTTGCCCTGCTCGATGGTGTTATCGACCTTGGCACACCCACGTCATGCCACAAGCGCCGGAAGCGGATTCTTCGGATTCCCCACGCCACCTTCGAGCGGTACCTCGCGGAACGTAAGGTTCAGGGACGCCGACGCAAAGGACAGTAGGGCGAAACGACTGTATGATGCAAGACCCAAACGAACAGGCCACCAACTAGGTGGCCTTCGTTCTTTGGGTGTCACTATGAGGCTTTTGCACGGACCGCGTGTTCTTTCTTCTTGGTTTTCGGCCATGTCCGCATCACGAGTTCGTCTAGTCGGTCTTGCCTACCTCTCACCCACGGGGCGTAGCTCTTCTCAGTGGTCTTGATGCTCTTGTGCCCGAGAAGTCTGCTGACATCTTCGAGCCCTACGCCAGCCGTCAACAATTCGCACGCGAAAGTGTCCCGGAGTCGGTGCGCCAGCATGTGCCCGTTGCGGGGAATGCCAGCCACTTCGAAGCAAGGAGCGATAAACCGCTTACCCCAGTTGCTACAGATGGATTTCTTAGACCCGATGCCCGACCAGAAAAAGAATGCAGGGTTGTCGTTGGGCACCGCAAGCAGTTCTTCGGCGACCGAAGGCGGAATCACCACTGACACGTCTGTGCCCGTTTTAGTCCGCTGCGTGACAACACGGTATTTGTCGTCGCGGTGGATAAGCCCGTCGCGTCTAAAGGTCAGGGCATCCTGAATGGACAGACCAGACCACCGCATCAACTGGAACAACCCCTGCACCCGCAATGCCCAGTATTCATACTTCTGGTTCTCGACTGTGGGATTCTCTGGAGACCGCACAACCGCATACACGGCATCCAAAAGTCGGTTGTATTCACTCATGGTCAACGGCATGGTGGGAGTGGTCTCGACCTGAATCTTCGGCCACTTGGGCGTAGTAGCCAGCCACCCAGCCTCAACGGAAAAGCGAAGGAACGATTTGTAACGTTCGAGTAGCTTAGAACGGGTCAGCGACGAGGGGTATTGCGTCTCCCAATTGGTGCAAAACGCGATGAGGAGTTCCCGGTCGATGGCCCGCAAAGTGAAGACCCCGTGACCTTCGCAGAACGACACGAGCCGACCGAGCCACAGCGTGTATTTCTTGATGAGGTCGGATGTCAGACCTTCAACACGCTTCTCAGCGACGAACACATCCACGGCTGACCGGATGTCACGCTCAGTTGCCGAGGCAGTTTCAACGACGCGACCGCTCAACTGGTCGGCTAGTTCACGCTTGACCTCTTCGGCCTCCGACCACGAGCGTGTGTTGGCCGTGCGGCGGTGTTGCTTGCCGTTGGCAAACCAGCGGAAGTGCTTCCTACAATTGCAACGACGGTAGAACTCGTCGCCCTTGTATTTGCAGTCGGGAGAATGACGGACGAAGATTGTGATGGTCGGTGCAGGGCTCATCGTGCATTGCTCCCCGGTATTCGGGTAACACAAAATTAGCACAATTTCTAAGGTATGTATAGATAGTATTGATAATAAATAACTTAAGTGTGGTGGAGGCGGCGGGAGTCGAACCCGCGTCCGAAATCGCTGTCAGCCAGGAGTGTTCATGCTTTGTCCGATTCCTTTGGTTTCGCCGCTGACCCTCAGAACGGACAAGATGGGCCAGAAACTAGTCCGATTGATCTCGCAATTGCCGCCCGGACCGAGCCGCTTTTGCCAGCCTACTGTATGACGTCCGCTCACAGCCCATAGGCGAAGCCGTGGAAGACGGCAGCTTATTTAATTAAGCTGCAAGTGGCAGACTGTAGTCGGCAACTTTAGTTTTGCAGGCGATTGCAGGTGCCCACACCCTGACATGACTCCTAAGCCGCAATCGATCCCGTCGAAACCGTGACGCCCCCAAAGCAGGGATGCACCGGGCCAACTGGCTCGTGCTGCTACAACCATTTTACGCCAATTCGGTTTTTGCCGCTCGCCTACTGCTTTTCCAGATCAATGCTCTCATACTCGTGGCGGGCGATGGCCGAGCGAATCTGCGCCGGGGTCTTGCCCAGCCGGGTCTGCTGGTAGGCGAAGACGCCTTCCTTGGCGCAGGTGTCGCACTCGGTCGAGTGATAGTTCTCATAGCAACTGCGCAGGCTCTGGTGGCCCAGCGCGCGGTCGCAGCGGCAGTTGCAGGGAAGCTGATAGATCACGCTGCCGACCTTGGCCGCCATCTGGTAGACGTGGATCTGCCAGGGATAGCGGAAGTGTTCGCCGGCGAGTTGCGCGCCATGCAGGATCGGCGGCAGCGCGCCCACATTGAGCGGCGCCGAGGGGTGGTAGGCGGGGACATCCTCGGCCGGATTGGACCACTGCGCGTAACTGGCCACGGTGACAACAAAGACCGCCAGAGCGGGAAGCCAACTACGTTTGCTCCAGTTGTTGGTCATTTGCCCTCCATGCTGCTATTTTAGACCGAAGCGCGCAAAAAAACGGAAGCCGAGGCGCGCTGCTGTTCGACGGCCTGTCCGCGCCACTTGCCCACAGGCCCGCAACCCTTCTATCATCCATCGAGAGAATCTTATGAGCAAATCGGAAAGCAAACCCGCACTGCGCACCAAGGGCAGGCTCATGTCGGCCTCAGAGATCGAGCGCACGCTGGTGCGCCTGGCCCATGAGATCGTTGAGAAGAGCAACGGCAGCGAAGACCTGGCCCTGGTCGGAATCAAGCGCCGTGGCGTTCCCCTTGCCCAGCGGCTGAGCAAGCTGATCTCGGGGATAGAGAAGCGGCCCATCGACACCGGAGTGCTGGATATCCAGTTTTACCGCGACGACCTTTCCACCGCCGGCGCGCGCCCGGTCGTCACGCCCGGTGCCATCGGCTTCAACGTCGATGGCCGCGACGTGGTGCTCTGCGACGACGTGCTCTACACCGGACGGACGATCCGCGCCGCGCTGGATGCGCTCTTTGCCCACGGCCGTCCGCGCCGCGTGCAACTGGCGGTGCTCGTCGATCGCGGCCATCGCGAGCTGCCCGTCGAGGCAACCTACGTCGGACGGCGCATTCCCACCAGCAGCCGCGAGATCATCGAAGTCAAGTTCCAGGAGATCGACAACGACGAGCAGGTTCTGCTGGTTGAGCGCGTGGACTGAAATACAGCCGTTAGCCATCAGCTTTCAGCTGGGGCTTTTGCTGAAAGCTGAAAGCTGAAAGCTGAAAGCTGAAAGCTGATAGCTGATAGCTGATAGCTAAAAATATGACTCCTACCGAAACCAAAACCCGCCGCCCGCTGCCCACGCCTCCCGTCGCGGCCACGCCATTTCCTTACAATCCAGGCTCGATGCTCTCCGTGCTCGACCTGAGTCTTGAAGACCTCAGCCACATCCTTGCCCGCGCCACGGCGCTGGAGAACCAAGACCCGCTCACTCGCGCCCGCATCCTGGCCAAGCGGCGCATCGCGCTGCTCTTCTATGAGTCCTCGACGCGCACCCGCACCAGCTTCGAGCTGGCCGCGAAGGCGCTGGGCGCGGATACAACGCTGGTCTCGGACAAATCCTCCAGCATCGAGAAGGGCGAGACGCTCAAAGATACCGGCCTGACGCTGCGCGCTTTGGGCGCCGAGGCGATCATCATCCGCCATCCCAACTCCGGCGCGGCCTGGCTGCTGGAGGCCGAGACGCGTCTGCCGGTGCTGAACGGCGGCGACGGAATGCACCAGCATCCGACGCAGGCGCTGCTTGACCTGCGCACGATGCTGGCTCATCTGCGTCCTGGTCCGGAGACGGTCACCGCCGAGACGCTCAGCGGCGTTACCGTCGCCATCACCGGCGACATTCTGCACAGCCGCGTCGCCCGCTCGAATATGCTGCTGCTGCCGCGGCTGGGCGCGCGCGTCGTCCTCTGCGGACCGAAGGCCCTGCTGCCGGAGATAGCCGCGCAGGCCGGACCGGGCATCGAGATCGAACGCGACTTCGAGGCCGCACTGGCACAATCTCAAGTCGTGATGATGCTGCGCATTCAGGCCGAGCGGCTGGCCGGTTTGCAGCTCGATCTCGACGAGTACAAGGCTGGCTATCAGCTCACCAGCCAGCGGCTGGCCGCCTTTGCGCCGAAGGCCTTGGTGCTGCATCCCGGCCCCATCATCCGCGGTTTGGAGATCACCGCGGGCGTTGCCGACGGCCCACAGTCGGCGATCCTCGAACAGGTCACAAACGGCGTCGCCATTCGCATGGCAGTGGTCGAGAGGGCGCTGACGGCAAAGGCAAATTAGAGCATTTTCGCTTCACTTGTTGACATTACGAGCGCATCGAAGGTGGCTTTTTCTTGAGGAAAAAGCCACTTTACTGCAAGGATTCTGTATACACCAGCATCGAAAATGCTGCAGGCCGTTCATGACCGGCTTTATTGATCCGGCAACTCAATACTGTGGGGATGCCCAACACATTCCCCAAAGTTTTTTCACCTTTGCTCCCGGAGGGAGAGACTTCCGTCCCTGCTGGATTCAATAAACAAATTGACTTGCAACAATATTTTCTACTTGATTACCCCACGCTCGCTGCTTTCGATAAAGTTGACCAGCAGGGCCACGTCTTCGCCCTCCAGCTCGCGCATCTTCTCCAGAGCCTGCGTGGTGTTCAGCTTGGAAACGAGCAGCAGGCGAAAGGCTTTTTGAATTAGCCTGATCCGCTCCGGGCTGAAGCCGCGGCGCTCGAGGCCCATGGCATTTGCGCCGAAGGCCTTGTTCTCGCGGCGGGCGCTGGTCTTGGAAAAGGGCAGTACGTCCTGGGTCACAATCGTCCCGCCGCCGATGAAGGCGTACTTGCCGACGATGCAATGCTGATGGACCGGGCAGAATGCGCCGACGGTCGAGTAGTCTTCGATGATGACGTGACCGGCGAGGGTGGCGCAGTTGGCCAGAATGCAATGGCTGCCCACCTGGCTGTCGTGGCCGATGTGCACGCCGGCCATCAGCAGGCAACCGCTGCCGATGCGCGTGACGCCGCCGCCGCCTTCGGTGCCGCGGCTGATGGTCACATTCTCGCGGATCGTGTTGCCGTCGCCGATCTCAAGCGCGGTCGGCTCGCCGTGGTACTTCAAATCCTGGGGCGCGATGCCGATGGCGGTGAACGAGTATATGGTATTGCGCGCGCCGATCTGCGTGCGACCGTCGAGGACGACGTGCGAGATCAGATTGTTCTCCTCGCCGAGCACCACCTCGGGGCCGATGGTGCAGAAGGGGCCGACGGTGCAGGAGGCGGGAACAACTGCACCGGCAGCGATGACGGCGCTGGGATGAATGCTCACTCGGCCACCCCTGGTGCGGCAGGTTCGGAGTCGGGCGTGCGGTTGACGATGGAGCAGGTCAGCGTCGCCTGACAGGCCAACTTGCCATCGACAAAGGCCTTGGCCTCCATGCGTCCGAGGCGGCTCTTGAAGGCCAGCACATCGACCTCGATGCGCAACTGGTCGCCGGGCGTAACCGGCTTGCGGAACTTGGCCTTCTCGATGCCGGTGAATACGGCCAGCTTCTTGTCGCGGTCGGGAATCTCGTTGAGCATGATGATGGCGCCGGCCTGGGCCATCGCTTCCACGATCAGCACGCCGGGCATCAGCGGGTGGCCGGGAAAGTGGCCCTGAAAGAAGGGCTCGTTCATGGTGACGTTCTTGAGGGCGACCAAGCGCTTGCCGCGCTCGAATTCGACGACGCGGTCGATCAACAGAAAGGGGTAACGGTGCGGCAGCAGTTCCAGAATCTGCTGAATATCGAAGGTCATGCACATCTCCAAAGAGCGGGTGGTTGAACCACCGGACGCTCGTTTGGATTATAAATCGGCGCTCTAACCAAAAGCCCCACCCCTGCCGCAATTCCGTGGCAGAGGTGGGGCCATTGGCGCTTGAGCAGTTACTTTGTTGTGGCTGCGGTCTTTTTGCGGGGCTTCAGATTCTTCTGGTCGAGAAGGGTGAGCGAATCGGCGGCATTGAATGGGTAGAGGCGAACCGATTGTTCCTGTCTTTCGCCGGCGTTGCTCAATGTGACGTCGACACGGCGATTCTGTGCCCAGACAAGAATGCCCAGTTCGTGAAGAGCCTTCTCCCGCTGGGTGGAGTCCAGTTCAGGATTCTGTTCGATCATCTCTTTCACTTCGGCCGCTGTGAGGTTCTGCTGGCTGCCCATGTCGAGCGTTTCAATCTTGGCTTCGGGTACGCCCTGCTGCACCAGGAAGAGTTTGGTGCGCACGACGCGGCGCTCGGCCAGCGCCTTGTTGTACTCGGTTGATCCGCGCAGATCGGCATGACCGGTCAGGGTCAGGCGGGCATCGGGCTTGTATTCGAGATAACTTTTGAAGTCCGTGGCGAGGGTGGTCAGAGTCCCCTGCTGGCTGGCCAGGAGTCCGCCTTCGGGTTTGCCGATACGGGGCTGATCGGTCGGAAAGAAGACACTGTGCAGGGCCAGGCGAGTCTCAAGCCGGAGAGCCTCCGGTGAGGGCGCAGCAGCCAGAGGTATCGGGGTTGTAATGGTGACGCTGGTGTTGGCGGTTGCCGTCTGGCTCTTGTTATCCGTCACGTTGCAGGTGATGGACACCACTCCGTCCGATGCGCCGGCCGAAGAGTAGGTCGCGGAGGATCCGCTGCCGCTGATGGATCCAGCGGTTGCCGAGAAGCTATAGGTAAGAGGGCGATTCTGCGGGCTCACGCCGCTGGCAGTCACCGCACTTTCCTCGCCTGGCTTGATCGCGCTGGGGCTGGCCGCGCAGCTGATCGTCGGAGGGTCAAAGGCCTTGACCGCGAAGGACGTCGCCGCCGCGGCGGATTCCCATGGCTTCAGGCCCTCCTTGCCGGTTCTGCCTTCCTTCACCTCGCAATTCACCGTATAAACGCCTGGCGCTAGCGTTGCGGTTGCCACGGTGGCCGTGGCGCTGTTCACCGTCAGGCCGGGCCCTGTCATGCTGTAGATCACATTCAGTCTGGGATTCAGATTGCCGGCCGTCGCCGTTACCGTGACCGGATCTCCGGCAAAGACCGCGGACGGGCTGGCCGAGCAGTCCAGAGTTACCGATGGAGGAGGCGCGTCGCTTCCGCCCAGGCGAAGGACCAGGCCGGCGGAGAGACGCATATCATTCTGTGATCCGCCCAGCCCTGTGTCGCGATTCTCGAAGTTGGTCATCAGATACTCCGCCTGAATCATGCGGAGGGCAAGACGGTGGTTGATGCGAAGGTCCAGGCCGCCGCCGGCGGTCATGGCAAATGCGCTCTCGGCGGGCAGCGGCGTGCAGCCCGCGCCCGTGCAACCCGATGCCAGAGTTACCGCGCTGGCATGAATATCGCCCAACAGAACCTGGGCAAAGGGAGTGACTCTGCTTTGGCTGCGGAAGGAGATGCGCGGGCCAAAGAGATAGGTGAAGGCGCTGCCGCTGGCATTGACCGCGCTGGGAGGATTGGCTCCGCCGGTCGTCTGAAACTTCGAATCGTCGAAGCCGCCCAAATCGCCCACCACCCCCAGGTAACGGTTGAAGTTATAGGCGATGGAGGTACTGCCGCCATTGAGCCAGTCCAGGCGGTTTCCGCTGGTCAGCGTTGGCACCGCGCGCAGATACGAGTAGCCCACAAAGAATTCGACTTTGGGCGTGCCGTAGTTGAGACCGCTTGAATCCGGCCCGGCCGCCGGCGCAACTTGCGCGCCGAGGATGCAGGCAGGTATTAGAACTAGGGCAAGGGCCGCTGTGGCAATTCTTCTGGCACTCAATTTCATCTTCGTCTCCTGAACTACACGATGCGATTCCGACTCAATCTCGTCGCTTGATACACGCGACGCAAATTGCACGCAGCGAACGTTGCGTCGCCCCAAACCGGTCAATTACCGCTCCTGAAAGCGGTTTTGACCGGCTTTATGGCACATTGATAACGGTGTTCACAATGGTTGTCGATGCATCCAATGCCAGCACTCTGCCGTTGATGATGGAGACCGTTGCCGACGTGGATTGTGCAGGGCTCGATACGGTGATTCCCGGTTGAGAGATGATGGTTCCGACCATCGTTCCACCGCCTCCGTAGTTGATGATTGCGCCGGGAAGGCCTCCGACTGCCCAATAGACGTTGCCCGCCTGCGCGCCGCCGGCGAGGATGACACTGCGTGTTTGCGGTCCCACCGGATCGCCTACGGTGAGCGATGAACCAATCTGGAAGACCCAGGTCGCATTGGGATCGCCCTGTGCATCGAGCGTCAGATCGCCATTGGTGATGGCGACGGAGCTGGCGTTTGTGTAGACGCCGGGATAAATTGTTGTACCGCCGATCTCCGCTGCCAGAACGCCGGTTGAGTGCAGCCCTTGAAGCGTGGTGTAAGCGATGCGAGCTTCCAGCGCGGCTTCGGTGGCGATGGCCATGGTATGAGCGGTTCCTTCATCGGGACACGCGGTCGTCGGCTCACTTGTGCCCGGCGCTGTGTCGATCACTCCATTCACTTGCCCTGAATCGAGCGGTGTTTCCGTATATGTGCAAGGCCATACCGCGCCAACCTTCGCAAGGGTGGTGTCGTGGAATCCGGTAATCAGCGTCGAGGCGCCTGTCGTTGCGATGCCGCCGTTGTTGATGACCGTATGGAGTCCCTGGTTGGTCATTCCGGCGCCGCCGCCAAGGCCGCCAAAATGCAGGATCGTTGGCCCCAGAACGATCGGCGGCTGTATCAGCGCCGAACCTGTGGTGAAAGTCCAGGGATTGGGTGGCGGGCCAACACTCACAAGCAACGGATTGCCCGTAGTGTCGGTTGCCGAGTCTGTCACGGTTGCAATGTAGCTGGAGTTCGTGCTGAGCGGGTTCGTGGGCGTGAGCGTGGCAATGAAGTTGACCGGATCGTAGGTAATCGCTGCCGGAATCGGCGTTCCGCTCAGCGATGAGCCGGCATACAGAAGGAAGGTTGTCGCAGTGAGCGTTTGCGGATTCATCGCTTCGGTAAAGGTTGCGCTGACGGCCTGATTCAGGGGCACGTTGATTCCGAGATTTGCAGGAACCGTCCTCACCAGCTGCGGCTGGGTCAGGGCTGATGACGTGCCGGTCTGGAAGCTCCATGTATAGAGGCCGGCTATCGCCGTGCCGCTCTGGTTCTGAACCCCGGCGGTGATCGTGGCCGTATAAATGGTGCTCGACGACAGAGGAGAAGACGGCGTGAATACCAGGGCATGGCTACTCGCCGCGTATTCAACCTGACCGGATATTGGCGTGGGATTTCCCTGTGCCAACAGCGTAAAGTTTGCCCCGATGATCGTGGCCGAGTTCATCGCCTCACTGAAGCTGGCGCTGACCACTTGATTGAGCGGCACGTTCATGTTTTCCGGCGTGCTGACGGGGTTGGTTGATGTGACCGTCGGTGCCGGAATGTTGACGGGCGGCGGGCTGATCGAGGTAAATGTCCACACGTAATTGGAGAGCATCGGGCTGCCGCCGGGGTTTGTGGCTCCGGTGGTGATGGTAGCCGTATAGAGGACGTCATCGGTGAGGTTGGCGGATGGCGTGAAGGTGGCAATGTTGCCGGAGTAGGTGACGGCTCCAGCCACAGCTCCGCCGGGGCTCGAGAGCGTGAACGTTGCGGCGCTGATCGTGGCCGGGTTCATCGCCTGGTTGAAGGTCGCTGTAATAGCCGTGTCGATAATGACATCCATGGCGCCTGTGGCAGGGGTGGTAGACACCACGGTGGGAAGTGAGACGGATTGCTGTCCGCATCCGCCAATGAAAACCACCAACAGAGACGCCAGTAAACACGTAGTGCTGATCCTGATATTGCGCATATGTAACCTCTTCATCCAGTTGTGGGGGCATGGCGTCCGAAGCACATTGCGCTGCCGGATCGACGGGACACGCCGACACCATTCGACTTTTCTATCAATACAAAAGATGAAGGGGAACAGTCTGAGCAGAATGGCTCAACATCTATCGAGGGCGCCAATGACGACCCGCTGGATGAACACGCCAAGAGCAAGAGTGCTTCTGGATTCGCGGCATTGGCTCATCCCACCCATGCCGCAAAAACAAAGATGCGGCATGGGTGGGCACGTTGTACTGATAGTCGGACCAACAGGTCCTGTACTCTGGCGGCAAGCCTCAGGTGCGCTTACAACCTGCTATTGTTTCGCAGGAGCCTCAGGGTTGGCGGCGGCAGGCTTCATGGGAACTCCGGCGGCGGGCTTGGGCTTGTAGGCGTAGCCGAGGGCGCGGGCACGAGCGCGAGCGGTTCTTTCAGCGCTCAAATCCGAGTTGACTCGAGCGGGCGCGGCCGTACGCTCGACGGGGCAGGAGGCCAGTTGCGGGTGAGCGCGATGAACCGGCTGAACAGAACTGTGAGCCACCGGGGTGGCGCGATGCGCGGAGGGCCTGACGGCGGCGTGGGCGACCGTCCGGTGCGGTTGCACAATCGAGGGCGCGGCGGGCGCAATTGCAGCTGGAGTGCTGAGCGCGGCGGCATCCTTGTGCGCGGGCGGAGCAGCCTCGACCGGCGCGCTCTGAACAGCGGGAGGCGCGGGCACGGCAACGGCAGCGGGCGCAGCCGACTGGGCCACGGCCTGCGCGGGAGCTTCCATCGCCGGAGCGGAGGCGACAACCTGCGGATTAGCATGCGGTTCCGGAGCTTCGAGCGAGGCCTGCGCGGGTGTGTTCTTGGATTTGCTCTTCACGAAGACGGTGAAGATGCCGGGCGCATCCTGCACGGTAAAGGTGCCGCAGTGGTTGGGCGCGCTCAGGCCGTCGCGGCGGATCAACTCGACGCTGAAGCTGGCCTTGCGGGGGTTGGTCTGGCAGAGGGGCTTGCGATTGACCCAGACCTGGAGCCAGGGCAAATTGGCAAGCTGGCCAGAGATGTGCGCGCGGCCCACGGCATCGGTGAGCGCCTCCTCGCGGAAAAACTGCTCATGCATATCTGTCCGGTCATAGCCGCCGATCAGGATCAGATGCGAGTAGGCGAGCGGCCGTCCGCTCTCTCCGCTGAGGATGCGCACCGTGATGGGCTCGTAATGGACGACCGGAAAGATCTCATGCGCGAGGCAGAGCGGCGCGGCGAGGAGAACCAAGGCGGCAGGAAGGACAAGTTTGCGTGGGCTAATCATGAGTTGCACCTAAGCGATCTATCGGCGCAACGAAAAATTTCTCTAGCGAGATGAGAATGTCCTAATTATTTTTGGCAAACAATATCGCAGACGCTCTGGTCTCCCGAATTTACCAATCCCGAATCATTGTACGGAGTTTGGATTGGGGCGGAGGTGCGCCGCCTGCTGAAAGGCCTTCCAAGGGCAGGATGAGTCAGCCCGGCTGCAAGCCGGCATAAAGACCGGCACGCACTGCGGAGGAGTTTGCAGGCTGAGCGGCGTGGCATTGCGCATCTGATCGAGCGTCTGCGCCGTATAAAACACGCGCACGGAATACTCGTCCACGTCATGCTTCTTCCACAGCTCAAAGACCAGCGCTCCGCCGGGCGGCGTGTCGTTGCGCCGGCCATCCTCGATCCAATCCAGGCCCAGCGCTCCGGCAATATTCGACAGATTCGTATCGTGGCCGACGAGGATCAGCAGCCGGTCGCTGGGATTGGTCAGTGCGCCGGCGACGGGCTTTGCTTCGACTTTTTGACGCATCGAGTCGAGGATATGCGCAAGCAGGTGGGAGGATTGAATGCGCGCGATGGTTGGCGTGCGCCGCTCGATCTCTTCGCCGGCCTCGTGCAATTCGAGCAGTTCGCGCAGCTTGGCAAGGTCCACGCGCCCCCAGCCGACCTTGGCTGCATCCATTCCTTCGGCATATTCGAGCAGCAGATCTTCCGTCATTGAAGACGCAAGGCTGAGCGGCGTGCGCAGATTGACCAGATGATCGCCTGTTCCTGGCGCGATCGAGGAGGGCAGATCGAAGAGCGAGAGCGGCGCGGGCCTGTCTGTGCAACTCGCTGCCGGGCTGCATCCCGCTATTACCTCCTCCAGCGCATTCAACTGCGGGCGGTAGGCCTCGACCAGCCCCTGCGGATTGCCGCCGATGCGCCCGGAGATGGCGGCCGTAGCCAGCAGCCTGTCGGCCTGAACAACGCCCGCACTCAACGAATGAAAGAGCGGATCGGGCCTTCCCTCGGGAAGTGCTTTGACCGCGAGCGCACAGCCTGGAGCAAGGCCCGCGGCCAGCGCCTTGCCCGTCTCGCGCGTGCGCTGGTCGGAGTCGGCGACGATTGTGATCCTCCGTGCATCTTCGCAACCGCCAGGCGCGAGCAAGCCCTCAGAGGCAAGCAACTCGCGGTCGTATGCGCCGACCAGCGTCATCAGTTGCGCGCCGTGCGCAGTCAGATAGCCGGGAGGAACGCTCCACTCAGGCCACGGCTGGCGGGAGTACTGATTGAGCTGATCCGTTTTTCCAGTAGGCGAACGCACGCCGTGGCGGCTGACGATGACAACGAATTTCAGTTCCTCATCAGGCGTCTTCGCTGTGATCTGCGCCTGCAGCGCGCAACCTGCGCATGAGACAAGGCACAAAAATATTGTCAATAGAACTGTGAGACAGCGGTTTTTCATTGAGAGTTTCCGTTCTTGAGGGTTACATAAACTTTGATCTCCGACGAACTATCAACCGCGCCGGGCACTGCAAGATAGAGCAGATTTTGCGCGGGAACAAAGAGCGCTGTCTTGGCTCCGGCCGCGGTTGGCAGCGCACCCAAAGACTGAAGGCTCTTCGCTCCATCCACCTGAAAGGCATCCACCTCGCCTGTTCCGCTGATCAGATACACGCGGCTGAGCGAGGAGTCGTAGAAGAGGTCGTCGGCGCCGCTTGCCGCCGTAGCAGAGGCCACTTCTTTTCCCGTCGCGGCATCCAGGGCAATCAACATACCCGGCTTGCGGCAGGCCACAAAGAGCAGTTGATCTTTTCCGTCGAAGGCCAAGGGCACATTGTCCGCGGCCTTGGTCAGCTTCCAGTGCGCGCGGATTGTCTTCGTCTTTGCGTCGATCACAGCAACCTCATTCGACTCGGCGACATTCACAAAGATGCGCTGGCTTGCCGGGTCGATCTCCAGCGCCTCGGGATGCGTCGCTAGGGAGAGATTGGCAAGCAGGTGAAAGCGCCGGGTATCGATCACGGCAATACGAGCCGGAGCGGCGGCATCGCCCGTTCCGTGGCCCACAAACAACAGACGAAGCGCCTCGTCATAAACCATGTCATCGGCGTCTTCTGAGAGCTTGATTGTTCCCGCAAGCGCCAGCGGAATTCCTTTGTAAACTCTCAGTTCGCCCAGCGCGCCATCGGCCACATACAGGCTGCCGGTTGCCGCAACCCACACCAGCCCATGCGGCTTGCCCAGGCCGGTGATGTTCTGCTGAATCCTGTCTGTCTTGAGATCGATGACTTCCACCGCATGAACCGTCGTTGCGGCAACGAACAGCCGGCTGCCGGTTTCATCAATGGCCAAGTGATCGAACTTGGTGTTGAGGCCGGGAAGAGAGATGACTCGGCTGGGCGCGAGGCGGGTTGAGGTCTGTGCGTTTGCGAAGAAGCAGCAGCCGAGCAGGCACAGCAGAATCGTATTTTTCATCATCTTATTCTTTTCTCCAGTAAAGAAATTGTTCATGCAGCGCAGAGCTTGTGCATGGGGAATATGCAATAACCATTGCGTATTCCCCATGAATATTTGCCGTGTGACTTCCTGGTTTCTCTGCGTCTACTTTTCGCGGTGTAACGTCCAACGGAGTCCGCCGCCATAAGTCGGCTTGTAATACTCGCGCTGCACCACGTACTGGGGGCTGCCGTAGTAGAAGCCGAAGACTTCGTTGTTCAAGTTTAGCCCTTGAGCATAGACTTCGAAGCCCTTGGCAAGCCGGTAGCTGGCCTGGGCATCCACCTGAAGATGCGGATACAAGTAGTTGTCTCCGGCAGGGCCGGCGACGCCGCCAACCCGCGGGTTCGCCGAGATGCTTCCATCCGGGTTTAGCTTCAGATTCTCGTACTGGTACGAGTAGATGCTGGCGCCGTTGTACTCAAACCCCATGTGCACTGAGAGTCGTCCCCGGTCGTAGCTCGGAGCTAAATTCCAGGTGTTCGGAGTTTGCCGCAGCAGCGCCGGGTTATCGGTGCGCAGTGGATCGACGCCCGTGGCCTGCGAGTTGCTGTAGGTGTAATTTCCGTTGAAGCCCAGGCCTCCCAGCGCGCCCGGCAGGAACGAGAGCCGCTGCTGATAGTTGAGCTCGATTCCGTAGACCCAGGCGCTGCCGCCGTTGTTCGGCTGCGTGACAAGGTAACCGGTGAATTGGCCGGATGTCGCATAGGACTGATTCACAACCAGCGGATCGGTAAGCGACTTGTAAAAGAAGCCGGCCTGAATCAATCCAAGAGGATTCAGATACTTTTCATACAACAGGTCGAAGTTATTGGCGTGTTCTGCAACAAGGTTGGGATTGCCGATCCCTTCCTTGGGAACCGAACCGGAGGTATCGAGGGTGATGTACGGGATGAGATCCTGCGGGTCGGGCCGCGCGATTCCGCGTCCGTACGAAGCGCGAATATCCGAGTTCCGGTCAAGCGAATACTTGGCCTGCACGCTGGGAAGCACATCAAGATAAGACTTGGTTCCGTTGACCGTTGTGGTGCCGCCCCACGATCCGTCCGGATTGGTGATGACCTGGTATCCGGTGGTCTGGATGTTGGTCTGCTCGAAGCGTAGACCGGCCTGAAGATGCAGCTTGCCAATTTGCGTTGTGTTCATCACGTAACCGGCCGCGATCCTCTGTTCGAGGTTGAAGTTGCTGGCATCCGAGCCGATGTGGGTTGCATCCACATCCAGGGCTCCGATCTGGCCAGGATTGGCGTTGGCGAAATTGACAATCTTGTTCCAATCGGTAAGCGGCCCCATCTTGTAGCTATTGTCATAGAAGTTGCTGTTCGTCAGCGGGCTGATAAATTGGCTCATCAGGATGCCGTCCGCCTCGTTGTCATAAACAGGCGAGTAGGCATTCTGGCCCTTGTGCTGGTTGCGGATCTTGCCTCCAAATTCCAGAGTGGAGAAGTGGCCGCCGGTCCGGTAGTTGAAGGCATAGGAGGCGGAGCCTTGCAGGTTGATCTGCGCGGTTTGGCCGCTGGTAAGGTCAAGCTCGGTCATATTCCACTGCGTCGGATCGAAGAGGGGCGAATCAGCCGCGGTGCAGGCCGGATTCCACTGTGGCCGGTACTGGCTGGGGTTGGCGCCCGCATCGTAGGAGCAGTTGGCTTCAGCGAAGTTCGTCAGAGCCTTCGAGGCTTTGAAGGTCGCTCCCGGATTGCCCGCGGCGGCGAACTGGCGAGCGCGCGAGACGGCCGCTTCCCACTTGAACCAGGAATTGGTGTAAATATGGTTGCCTCCAACCGCCAGAGAACCGATGGCATAGTCCGGTGCGCGCCTTGAGGTCTTGAACTTTGGCTTGTCGCCGCAATCCACTCCAGGGGTGCAGTCGGGCGAAAAGATGCCGAGACCATTGTCGTCAGTAGCCTCGTTCAAGGTGTAGGTCCACTTATCACCGAAGTCCTTGAAGTCGGAATAGAAGACCTTGGCATAAAGTAGAGAGCCATTTGGCAGCTTGTAGTCGATGCCGGTGGCCGCGCCCCAGCGGCTGCGGTCGTAGCGGTACTCGCGCAAGTCGATGGCGTCATACATTGGGGTGAGCTGAGCCGGATCGGGCGTCGGCTCAATATCGTCGATGCCGCGGCCGTTGTAATCGTAAGTGAGATTGCCCAGGACGCCGAGCTTCTTGTTGGCGAGGAAGCGCTTGCCGCCCGTGATGCCGTACTGGCTGGCATGACGGCCATCGATGATGGGCGTGTAACCGCTCTCCGCAAATGCGGTCAGTGTCGGCCGGTCGCCGGCGGTTTTGGTTACCAGGTTGACTGAGCCGCCGATCGCGTCCCCATCCTGATTGGCGGAAAGCGTTTTGTTGATCTCCACCGATTCCACCAGGTCGGCGGGAATGGTGTCGAGCTTGATCTGGTTGACCGTCGATTCGGGCGAAGGCACAAGCACCCCGTTGATGGTGGTATTGCTCAAGCGCGGCTCGGTCCCGCGAATCTGCACGTACTTGCCCTCACCCTCGTCGCGTTCCAGCGTTACGCCCATCAGGCGGCCCAGAGCATCGGCAACGTCCGCATTGGGCAGGCTCATGATCTGATCGTTCGTCAGCACGTTGAGGATGTTTTCCGAGGCCGCAATGCGATTGATCGATTCTGCGTCTCCGTGAACATCGGTCGCCGTAACAAGAATCTCCTGTGTCGATGAAGCAACCTGCATCACGACATCCAGGCGGGTTGTCGCTCCTGCGGTAATGGTGACCGACTGGGTGAATGGAGAAAAGCCCACAAACGCGATGCTCACTTGGTAGGAGCCGGGCGTCAGGTTGGAGAGGAAAAACTCGCCCTGAATGCCGGAAACGGAGGTGTCCATGCCGGGTTGAATGTGGATTTGCGCGCCTTGAAGCACAGCGCCGGATGTATCGGTTACGCGTCCGCTCAGCGTTCCCTTGCCGCCCGGCTCCAAGGCCGCTAGCGGCATGGCCAGCAACAGAATTGATAAAAAGAGCAAGCGTCTCATAAGGCCTCCTCGCAACGCCAGAAGCGTTCTTTCGAATGACGCATTCTGGTTTGCTTTGCCTTCACCTTATGCGGCTCCGTTAAAGCCTTGTGAACAACGCGGTGAATAATTACTAAGGTTGAGCCTCTTGCAAAATCCCTCAACCGGCACACCTCTTTGCAGATCATTTCCCTCGCCGCGCGCACAATCAAAGCATGAACTCTTTATCCAGCCGTGCCCTCCCTCAGTCCCTCAGTCCCTTAGTCCCTCAGTCCCTGTTCCCTGTTTTTCGGCCTTACCCCCACCCCCCCCTGTGGATTTCCGGCTGATTTTTGCCAAGTTTTTCGCGTAAGGCATCTGGTATCAATCGGATAACTTTTCTTTCTGTTAATTAACAAGTAACATCAAACCGTTGATTTTGCCCTTTTTTCCGCCCCAAAGTGGCCGTTTTTGGGCAAAAAGGCCGCCTTTTCGCCCCTTTTGCGCGCTTCGTCTCCGGCCTCTTGACAAATGCTGTGCACCGGCGCACCACTGCCGAAATGAATCTCGTGTGAATTTGCACCTGCGGCAGAGATTTTTGTCTTTTCCCGGCTTACGCTGAAATAGGTACCGCTATGCGCATCCTCATCGTCGAAGACGAGCCGCGAATGCTCGAGCTGCTGAGTCGAGGGCTCTATGAATACGGCTTTACCGTAATGACGGCCTCCGATGGCGAGAGCGGCCTGACGAGGTCGACGACGCATGAGCTGGACGCGATCGTGCTGGATATAGGTCTGCCGAAGATGAACGGTTATGCGCTGATGCAACTCCTGCGCGCGGGTGGTTGCCGCACGCCGGTGCTCATGCTCACCGCCCGCGACACCGAGGACGAGATCATTCGCGGTCTCGACGTGGGCGCGGACGATTACCTGACCAAGCCGTTTTCGTTTCCTGAACTGGTGGCGCGCTTGCAGTCCATTACGCGGCGGCGCGAAGTTGCCGAAGACATTGTTCATGCCGGCGACCTGGTGATCGATCCGATCCGGCGCACTGTTTCGCGCCAGGGCGATGGGATCGAGCTGTCGCGCCTGGAGTATCAACTGCTCACACGCCTGGTTCAGAGCATGGACCAATGCGTGCCCCGGCAGACGTTGATGGAGTTTCTCTGGGGCAAAGGGCATGAAGTTGGTGCAACCGCTCTCGATGTGTTGATGAACTCGCTGCGCTCCAAGATCGACGCGCCGCACGGCAAGAAGCTGATCGTCACCGTGCGCGGTTCCGGTTATATCTTCCGGCGCTTCCGCTATGCCGGCCTGGAGACGCGATGAGAGCTTTGCCCATCCGCGTGCGGCTTACGCTCTGGTATTCGCTGGCCATTGCGGTCACGATGTTTTCCATCGGTTGCGCAGCGCTCTGGATGGTGCATCGCGCCATTGACGATCTGGAGAGCGAAGAGCTGCAGCAGCGCGTGCGCAGCGTGCGCCGCTTCATCGAGAGCCGTCCCGAGGGCGAGCCGGTTGCTCAATTGCGCGCGGCCATCACCGCGGCCTACAACGTCAGCCACGGCAACAAATGGTTGCAGGTGATCGACGAAAACGGCAACTGGATCTATCGCTCGCCGCACGTTGCCTCCGCTTATCCAATGCTCGCGCTGCCGGGGCAGGCTCCGCAAGGCGGCCGGTACTTTACTTATACCGCCGAGTCCATCTCGGTTCGCGCATTGATTGCTGTCATCGAAGTTCATGGCGTTCATTACACGGTGCAAACCGGCCTGACCCTCACCAAGACGATGGCCGTCCTCACGAACTTTCGCATCCAGATCTTTGTTCTGATTGCCATCGGACTGGTTGCATCTTCGCTGGCCGGCTACTTCATGAGCCGCAGAGCGCTCAATCCGATCGCCGCAATCGCCGGCGAGGCGCGCCGCATCAACGACAGCAACCTGGACATCCGCCTGCCCGTGCCCGGCGCAAAGGATGAAATCTCCGATCTCTCGCGCACCTTGAATCAGATGCTGGAGCGCATCGACAAGGCCTTTGCCAGCGTGCGCTGCTTCACCGGCAACGCCTCGCATGAGCTGCGCACGCCCATTTCGCTCTTGCGTACCGAGATTGAAGTCGCGCTCATTCGCCCGCGTTCATCCGATGAATACCACGCCGTTCTCGGCCGTCTGCACGGTGAAACCGTGCGCATGACTCATCTGATCGAGAATCTTTTATCGCTGGCGCGCGCCGATGGCGGCGCCGAGGTCATTACGCTCAAGCCCATGCGCATCGCGGAACTCTTTCGGCTCACCTCCGAACGATGGAAAAACACGATGGATCAGGCCATGCTTGACTTTACTGTCAATTGCCCGCAGCCGGATCTTGTGGCGTTGGCGGATGAGCAAGGCATCCTGCGCCTGCTCTCGATACTGCTCGATAACGCGAGCAAGTACACGCCTCCCGGCGGTTCTGTCGCCTTAACGGCAAGCGCTGCCGAAGGCCGCGTTCTGCTCTCTGTGCGCGATTCGGGCATCGGCATTGCAGCCGAAGATGCCGCGCGAATCTTCGACCGCTTCTATCGTGTCCGTCCCCTGGGTGAAAGATCAGCTTCCGGCTCCGGCCTGGGTCTGGCCCTTGCCAAGTGGATAGCCGAATGCCACGGCACTCAACTGTGCGTTGCCAGCGAGCCGGGAGTCGGAAGCCGCTTCTCAATTTCGTTGCAGAGAATCGATACCGCTCTTTCTTCCGATCAAAGATTCAATTCGCCATTTGAGAACAGAATCATGGCCGCGACGGAGTGTGCGTAGCAGGGCTGCCGGATCGAGAGAAGAAACCACAGGCAGCTTGCACCAAAATTGGTGCCTTCCTTGTCAGTGTTTGTCCTACAAGGAATTCCCTGTTTTCCCGACAGACAGATTGTCCTTGCACTGCTACGATCCTGTCGTAACCAGGAAACCCTCCCGACTCCAAGTTGTATCCATGATTTCAGTCGAGAATCGCGCAAACAATAGGCGATTTCGCTTGGAAAGCGGCAGGGTTGTAATCGGCCCCGGTAGTCAATTCCAGAACATTTTTGCAATGAGGAGTTTTCAGATGCGTAAGATTGCGTTGTTGTCAACCGTAAATCGCCAGCCAGGACCCAGTGCTTCGGCTGCCGCAACCCTAACCAGGTTCTCAACTGGATTCCTGCCGGGCCTGCTGATGATCTGCGCGCTGATGTTGCTGACCGCGCTGCCGGCCATGGCCCAGAGCACCGCTACGGTGACGATCTTCACCGACACCAACTCGGTCGATGGTTCCGGCAATCCAGGGTTGGGCGCAGGCACCATCGACGGGAGTGGCAATATGGACCTGCGCTATGCCTTGAATCAGGCCATTGCCGCCGGCGGAAGATGGACGATCAAATTTCCCTCTTGCTCGGTGACAACCCCCTGCGCTCCCATCGTGCTGAGCAACCCGTTGCCGCCGATCACAGCTCCGGGTTTGAATCTGACCATTGACGGCGGGGAGTTCGGGGCTGTGACGATTGACGGCGCGAGCCAGTATCGGATTTTTTTCATCGACGACGCCAATGTGACCTTGGCCAATCTGCAAATCCAGAATGCGCTGGCCCAGGGTGGCGCGGGCGGCTATGGCACCTGGCTGGGTGGCGGCGGCGGCGCAGGGTTGGGAGCCGGTGTATTTGTCAATCAAAGCAATGCCACCTTGAGTGCTCAGAACACTTACTTCCTGAATTGCCAAGTGGTAGGCGGCAATGGCGGCAGTGGTGACAACAGCTTTATTGGAGGAGGATCCGGCGGCGGTGGTGGCATGGCCTTTAGCGGCGGAAATACCGATAGTCTTCGATACAACGGCGCCGGTGGTGGAGGCATTTTAGCCGTCGGCAATGGCGGTGCAAGTTTTCATGGCGGCAATGGTGGCGCTGGTGGTGGCGGCGGCGGTGGTGTTGACGACCAAGTGCTCTTCGAAGACACCCCACCCAATGATGCCGGCGGATTTGAATATGGCGACAACCCCGGAGGCAACCAGCCCGGGGACAGTTCAAATGGCGCCAATGGCGGCTTCGGCGGCGGCGGCGGCGGCGCTGCTGCCTATATCTCATCCAACCTGTTGATCTATGCAGCCGATGGCGGCAACGGCGGCTTCGGCGGCGGCGGCGGCGGCGGCAGCGAAAGTGGCAGCTCTAGCGCCAACGGCGTTAGCAACATTGGCGGCTTCGGCGGCGGTAACGGCGGCGGAACAGATGATGGCATCTATGGCGGCGGCGGCGGTTCTGCCTACGGCCCCTCGATCTTTATCAACACAGGAAGCGCAACCATCTACAACAGCGGCTACCTCAATGACAGTGGCCACACAGCGGCAACCGCGGGTCTGGGAGCAGGTGGTGCTGCCAATGGCAACGCCAACGAGACAGCGGCCTTCAATAATGCGGGAATGCTCAGCGGGCCTTTGCCCTCCGCCTTGCCCGCGACGCACTTCAGCGTAAGCATCTCGCCCACCACAATCACTCTGGGCACCGCGGCGACGATCACGGTAACCGCGCTGGATTCGAATGGCGATCCTACCATCGCTTACAACGGTGTAGCCAAGCTGACGGTGACCGACGGCAACAGCCAACCCATCGCCATCTCGCCCACCAGCCTGACCTTCACCAATGGCCAGGCCGACAGCAACGCCATGACACTGAACACCGTCGACTGGGATATTACCGTGACCGCGACCGATCAGTATTGGTCGTATATTACCGGCACCTCCAGCGACATCACAATGACCGAGACCCTTGTGCTCGCGCCCGTCTCGACGACGCTGCCGAGCGGTACGGTCGGCGTCGCCTACAGCCAGAGCTTTACGGCCTCGGGCGGCAGCGGCAACTACACCTATGCGGTGGCAGGCGGCACGACACTGCCCGCAGGCCTGAGCCTGAGCAGCGCCGGAGTTCTTTCCGGCATTCCGGCCGTGGCAGGACCCGCGTCCGTAACTGTCGTCGCCACTGACACCACTTACACGAACCAATCGGGAGTGCATTACACGGTCAGCAAGCAATATTCGCTCCTCGTGAACCAGGGAACGCCGGCAGTCGCCGTTACCCTGACCAACGGAGTCACGCCAATCTTCCTCGATAATGCCGTCACCTTCACCGCGGCGGTGACGAATGTTGGCAACACTCCCACCGGCACGGCAGCCTTCTATGACAACGGCACGGCACTGACGGCTTGTGCGAGCCAGGTGCTGGCTAGCGGCCTGGCCACCTGCACTATCAACACGATTGCCAACCCGCTCACTGTCGGCTCGAATGTGATCACCGCTTCGTATAGCGGAGACTCGAACTTCGTTGCTGTGTTGAACACCGCAAGCACCAGCGTCACCGAATTCGTGGCCGATTTTTCCATCGGCGTGTCGAATTCCACGGATACGGTGATACCGGGCAATGCGGCCACTTATACTTTTACTGTGAGCCCTGTCGATCCATCGACGATCTACCCGGCGCAGATCAACCTCTCGATCAGCGGCCTGCCCACGGGCGCCACGTACACCTACACGCCGTCCGACATCGCGGCCTGCGGCAACTCGTGCGCGACGTCGGTTACACTGGTGATTCACACGGTGTTGAACAACACCACCTCTGAACGGCAGCCGGGTGATGGCGTCAATCCCGCAACCGGCGTGGCGCCGTATGCGCTGGCGCTGTTGTTGCTTCCCTTTGCGGGGCGGCTGCGCAGGGCGGCCAAGGGCATGGGCCGGATGCTGGTGATTCTGCTCATGGCGGGCGCGAGCCTCGTGGCCATCGCCTGCGTCAGCGGCTGCGGCTCGTCGGTCGGCTTCTTCGGCCAGCAGCAGGCCACGCACACGGTAACCATCACCGCAACCTCTGGTTCGCTGGTGCACACATCCCCCGTCACGTTGACGGTTGAGTAACAAGGAGAACTGAATGATGCGCATTTCGAATGTTGGAAGGGTGCTCCTTGTGAGCGCAAGCATGCTGGCTGGGGCCGTCGCATGGGCCCAGCAGAACCAGAAGCCGCCGGCGCCGGTCTCGACCGACGTGGCCGTCAACTTTACCCTGGAGCGCTCGCAACTGGTGCCCAGCGTCTGCTGCTTCTGGCTCAAGGGCGGCAGCGCGGACGCGGCCGTGACCTTCTGGAAGGGCGTGGGCGTGGCGGCCAGCCTGGACGGCGAGCACGCCTCGAATGTGGACAACGGCGGCGTGGACGTGAACAAGCTCAGCTTTCTGGCCGGGCCGCGCTACACCTGGACGGCCTGGAAGGGCGGCGACGACCATCGCCTGACCCTCTTCGGGCAGGGCTTGTTCGGCGTGACGCACGGCTTCGACGGCCTTTATCCGGCGCTGCCGACGCCGACCACCAGCGCCACCTCCTTCGGCATGCTGGCCGGCGGCGGGGCGAATTTTTATCTGAACAAGCACTGGGGCATTCGCCTGATCGAGGCCGACTATGTGCGCAGCCAGCTGCCCAACGCGGCGGCCAATGTGCAGAACGATCTGCGGCTCTCCTTCGGCGTCACCTATCACCTGCAGGCGGCCCAGACCGAGCCGGTGACGCTCACTTGCGCGGCCTCTCCGGCGGTGGTCTTCGCCGGCGATCCGGTCCAGGTGAGCGCGACGGCCGGTCAGCTGACCCCCAAGCAGAGCGTGGTCTACAGCTGGTCGGGGGTGGGCGCGACGGGCACGGGCTCGACGGCCAATGTGGCGACGGCGAATCTTGCTCCGGGCAGCTACACGGTCAACTGTCAAGTCAAGCAGGGCAAGGCGGGCAAAGAGGGCTTGAAGCCGTGGGATGCGGCCAGCTCCACGGCCAGCTTCACCGTCAAGCCCTTCGATCCGCCGACGGGCGTGCGCTGCGCGGTTGCGCCGGCCAGCCTGGTTGCGGGCCAGAGCGCCACGGTGACGGCCTCGGCCGTGAGTCCGCAGAATCGTCCGCTCAGCTATAGCTTCGCGGCGACGGCGGGCGCCATCAGCGGCTCGGGCTCGACGGCCACCTTCAACTCGAACGGCGTCGCGGCAGGCACGGTGACGATCACCTGCTCGGCCACCGACGACAAGGGACAGACGGCGACGGCCACAGGCGCCGAGACGATCACCGAACCGGTGGTGGCGGCGCCCTCGCCGGAGATCAAGAAGCTGGAAGAGCGCCTGGCGCTGCACAGCATCTTCTTCCCCACCAACCTGCCCACTGCGGCCAAGCCCGACGGCGGCCTGGTGGCCAGCCAGGAGGCGACGCTGACAGCGCTGGCGACCGACTTCAAGCACTATCAGGAGTTCAAGCCGGAGGCGCATCTGATCCTGAGCGGCCATGCGGACCAGCGCGGCAAGCCGGAGTTCAACAAGGCTCTGAGCGAGCGGCGCGTCGCGCGCACCAAGCAGTTCCTGGTGGCGGCGGGCATCCCTGAGGCCAGCATCGAAACCCGCGGCCTGGGCAGCGACGAGAATCTGAGCGCGGCCGAGGTGAAGGCGCTGATCGAGGAGAATCCCGAGCTGACCGCAGCCGAGCGGACGCGGGTGCAGAAGCAGCTGGGCGTGATCGTCTGGGCGCAGAACCGGCGCGTGGACGTAACGCTGAGCACGACCGGCGAACAGAGCCTGCGCCAGTTCCCGTTCAACGCGGCGGATTCGCTCACCCTGCTGGACAAGAAGAACCCAGCCGGCAAGAAGCTCGCCGCGCCGGTTGTCACGACAGCCAAGTAAGCGGCTGAAGCCAAGCCGCCTGGCTGGCGGTGGAAGCTGGTGCAGTCGTGGATGCAAGGGAAATACAAAAGGCCGACCGGATTGACGGTCGGCCTTTTGTGTTGGAGCAAAAGCCATCCAACGATAGTCTCTATGCAAAATGGACGGGCTGCGCTAGGCTCAGAGAGCGGATGCTTGCCTGACGAACCGCTCCTGAGGTTTCTATGTCCTTTCGCTCCGTTTTTATCGCCGTTACCGTGGCTTTTGCGCTGATTCTGGGCGCATTCCTGGTGAATCGCGCACGTCCGAAGATTGAAACCGAGCAGCCCACAGCGGACTTTGTGCGCGCCAGCGGCAAGTGCGCCGAGTGTCACGCCCGCTTGCAGTACTCAGTGGTGCACGAATACGAGATGAGCGCTCACGCCAAAAAGGGCATCACCTGCCTGGATTGCCATCAGCCGGCCGATGGACAGAAGAAGGAAGACCACCACGGCTTTGTCATCAGCACCCATCTGACGGCGGGCAACTGCCGCTCGTGCCATGAGAGCATCTATCAGGAGTTCCTGCACAGCCGCCACGCCGCGCCCAGTTGGGCGGCCATCTACGGCGAGAAGGGTCTGAGCCCGGAGCAGGTCGCCTTCAGCGAGCAGTACCAACCGGGCGGGACCAAGCGGCCGCCGCATCCCTTTGTCACCGCCGAGGGCGGCGCGGCGATGGTCTCCGGCTGCGAGCAGTGCCACGCAGTAGGCAAGCCGAACGACGACGGCACCATCGGAAGCTGCACCAACTGCCACTCGCGGCACACCAGCTCGGTTGCGCTGGCCCGCCGGCCCTCCACCTGCGGCCAATGCCACATGGGGCCGGATCACTCGCAGATCGAGATCTACGACGAGTCCAAGCATGGCGTGATGTTTGCCGCGCAGGAACGGCTACTGAAGATGGATGCCGATCCCAAGACACTGAGTACGCGCGATATGTTTGTGCCCACCTGCTCGACCTGCCACATGAGCGGCATCAATGGCCTGAAGGTGACGCACGATCCCTCCGAGCGCCTTGGCTGGTATCTGGCCAATCCGGTCAGCGAGAAGCGCCCCAACTACCTGCGCGCGCAAGCGAAGATGAAGCAGGTCTGCGCGCAGTGCCACACGCAGGCGCTGATCGATCGCGTCTACTCGCAGGCCGAACAGGTCGTTGCGGGCACCAACGCCAAGGTCACCGACGGCAAATCGATCGTGGACGGCCTGCGCAAGGATGGGCTGCTCAACGGCCCGCCCTTCTCCAATCCCATCGATTTCACCTACTTCGATCTTTGGCACTACGATGGCCGCACCAGCAAGCACGCGGCCTTCATGGGCGGCGCGGACTTTGTGCAGTGGCACGGCAACTACGGACTGCTGCAGAAGACCGTCCAGCTTCAGCATGACGCAGCGGAACTGAGGAGGGCGCATGGCGCTCGTCCATAAGCTGCTGCGTTCGTCGAGGCTCCGCTGGCTGTGGCAGGCGCAACTGCTGGTGGAGATCTTTGTCGCGGCGAATCTGGCCGTGCTGGCCGGGGATATCTGGCTGGCCCATTCTGTGAATCACTTTCGCCACTGGGCCGAGTACATTCCGCTGTATTTCTCGGCCGATGCGCCGATTCTGCTCGCCGTGGCGATCCTGGCCAAGTGGCGCTGGGGGGCGCATGACGCATGGCGCGACTTCGGCTATCTGGTGGGCGGCCTTTCGGTGCTGATAGGACTTGCCGGGGTGCTCTTCCACCTGGAGAGCAGCTTCTTCGCCGAGCGCACACTGCGCTCGCTCACCTATGCCGCGCCCTTCGCCGCGCCGCTGGCTTACACCGGGCTGGGCTTTCTACTGCTTCTCAATCGCTTGACGTCGGCGCGCATCGACGACCGCCCCAATCCAGAGTGGGCGCGCTGGGTGATTCTGCTGGCCACCGGCGGCTTCTTCGGCAACTTCGTTCTCTGCCTCACCGATCACGCCAGCAATGGATTTTTTCTAAAAACGGAGTGGATTCCGGTCGTCTCCAGCGCCCTGGCCACGGGCTTCCTGATTGTTCCGGTGATGCAGCCGGTGACGCGCCGCTATCTGGATCTCTGCCTGGGGGTGCTGGGATTACAGGCCGTGGTGGGCTTGCTTGGCTTCGGGCTGCATCTGAGGATGAACTTTTATACTCCAGGAGGGAGCTTCTTTGAGAAGTCGATCTATGGCGCGCCGCCGATGGCTCCGCTGCTCTTCCCGAATCTGGTGGCTCTGACGCTGATCGGAATGTGGGAGCTGGCGGCCGGTCTTCCGGTGGGAAACACGGAGCGCCCTGGGCTCTTCGACCGTCTTCTGTGCTGGGCGGCGAAGTGACAGGCGGATGGTTGCGCTCACCACCAGGTTCGACGGCGAGCGCAAACCATGCTATTGCAGTGAATAGATCGTCTTCAGCTCTTTGTCCACCACGTTCTTGGGCAGTGGCGCATAGGAGAGGCCGGCGGCTTCGTTCTCGCCGGAGTTGACGATCCAGCTCAGCAGGTCCTTGATCACATTGGCCTTGGCCGGGTCTGCGGACTTGAGCGGCACCAGCAGCCAAGTGAAGCTGGAGATGGGATAAGCGTCCTTGCCCGGAGCATTGGTGATGGAGACGCGATAGTCGTCCGGGATCTGCTTGAGGCTGGCCGCGGCCGCGGTGACGCCGGCGATCGAGGCGCTCACGTAGTTGCCGGCGGCGTTCTTGATGGCGCCGTAGCTGATCTTGTTCTGAAGTGCGTAGATCAGCTCGACATAGCCGATGGTGCCCGACATCTGGCGTACATAGCCGGCCACGCCCTCGTTGCCCTTGCCGGCGATTCCGGTCGGCCAGCTGGGCGAGGCGCCCTTGCCGGGGCCGTTGGCCCAGTCGGAGCTGACCTTGCTGAGGTAGTCGGTGAAAATATAAGTAGTCCCGCTGCCGTCGGCCCTATGAACCACAATGATCTTCAGGTTGGGCAGGCTGACACCGGGATTGTCCTTGGCGATGCGCTGGTCATTCCAGTTGGTGATCTTTCCCAGGTAGATATCGGCCAGGACACTGGAGCTGAAGTTGATGCTGTTGACGCCGGGAACGTTGAAGATGGGAACGACCGCGCCCAGCACCGTGGGAATATGCACCAGCTTCGTCTTGGAGGGGGCCAACTGCTCATCGGTCGCCGGAGCGTCGGTGGCGCCGAAGTCCACCAGGCCGCCGACCATCTGACGGATGCCGCCGCCCGAGCCGATCGACTGATAGTTGATCTGGACGCCGGGATGCGCGGCGCTATACTCGCTAAACCACTTGGAGTAAATGGGGTAGGGGAAGGTCGCGCCCGCCCCGGTCAACTTCTGCGCCTGAGCCGTGCTCAAGGCCACAACCAACAATCCTACAGCCACCAACGTTTTCTTCACGTAGCTCTCCCTGGCAGATGTGCTGCCTGCTTTTATTCTCTGCGCCAATTGTTACAAGCATTTGAATTCAATACAGAATCGTGATTATCTTTCGCTATTTGACCGGAAGAGTGGTGCGGGTCTGTGCTCGATACGTATTCCAGAGAGAATCGCGCGGATCGCGGCGCGTCGGGAAAGGGCTCTGCTGGTAACCTAAGAGCAGCTATGAACGAACAGTTGCATCAGTTGCGTTGTTTTGGATGCGGGGCACGGATTGCCGGAGTGGATGCACGGCCGGACTTCCGATGCGCTGTGTGCGGCGAACTTTTTGAAGTGGAGTATCCGGGCTGGAGCGCGCGCAAGGGGCCGGACCGGCCGAATGCGGGCGCGCTGAAGTGGCTGTGGCGGGAGCGGCGCTCATCGTCCGAGGCGCTGGATCACTCCGGCGTCTGGCGCTTCCGCGAGCTGCTGCCGATCCTGGAGAGCTTTGGCAATGCGGTGACGCTAAGCGAGGGCAACACGCCGCTTTATCACCTGCCGCGCGCCGCCAAGAGGCTGGGAATCGACCAGCTCTTCGCCAAGCACCAGGGGATGAATCCGACCGGCTCCTTCAAGGATACGGGGATGACGGCTGCCTTGAGCGTGGCCAAGGAGCGGGGCTTTGAGTGGGTGGCCTGCGCGTCTACGGGAAATACTTCAGCGGCGATGGCGGCCTATGCGGCGCGCGCCGGCCTGAAGAGCCTGGTAATTATTCCCGACGGCAAGATCGCCTGGGGCAAGCTCTCGCAGGCGATGGATTACGGTGCGGTGACCTGCCAACTGAAGGCCGACTTCGACGGCTGTTTGACGCTGCTGACCGAGATTGTGCAGCAGGCGCCGATCTATCTGCTGAACTCGGTAAACCCGTATCGGCTGGAAGGACAGAAGACGCCGGCCTTCGAGATTGCCGAGGCCTTCGACTGGAGTGTGCCCGACCATCTGATTGTTCCGGGCGGCAACTTGGGCAACTCGTCGGCGCTAGGCAAGGGCTTCCGCGAGATGCTGGAGCTGGGCCTGACGGCGCGGATGCCGAAGATCAGCGTGATTCAGGCAGTAGGCGCGAATCCGCTGGTGCGCAGCCTGGCCGAGCATGACGGAAAATCAATCGAGCCGGTGGAGGCGCATACGCGCGCCACGGCGATTCGCATCGGCAATCCGGCCTCGTGGCGCAAGGCGGCGCGCGCGATTCAGGAGACGGGCGGCTGGTGCCTGGATGTGACGGAAGCGGAGATCGCCGTCGCCAAGGCGGAGATCGGCACTGAGGGTCTGGGCTGTGAGCCTGCCTCGGCGGTGACGCTGGCGGGGCTGAAAAAGCTCAGGGCAGCGGGCAAGATTGCGGCCAATGAAACCGTGGTGCTGGTGCTGACCGGGCACACGCTCAAAGACGCCGACTACACGATCGACTTCCATCGCGGAACCCTGCTGACGGCTGAGGAAAGCGCGGGGCTGGAGAAAGAGATCGCCGGTTTGCAACGCAATGCGCAGGTGGTAGACGCGACGCCGGCCGCGGTGCTGGCCGCGCTGAAGGGCAGAACGGAATGAACGCGGGATTAGCAGAGAAGACAATCCGGCTGCGACTGCCCGCGACCTCGGCCAATCTGGGCTCGGGCTTTGACGCCATGGCCGTGGCCTTCAACTTCTATCTGGAGATCGAAGCCACACCGGCTGCCGAGTTTTCCATCGATGCGACGGGAAGAGACCGGGAGTACATTGCGCGCCTGGAAGACAATCTGATTTTGGAGATCTACAAGGAGCTGCTGAAGGCCAACGGGCGGCCGGTGACTCCGCTCGCAATCCGCATGAACAATGAGATTCCGCTGGGGATGGGCTGCGGCTCGTCGGCGGCGGGACGGCTGGCGGCGATTGCCCTGGCGGTGCATTTTGGGCAACTGGGCTGGAGTTCGGAGCAGATTTTGGAGGAGGCTTCGGCTCTGGAGGGACATCCGGACAACGCCGCGGCCTGCTGGCTGGGCGGCTTTGTGGCCGCGGCCCGCGCGGGACGGACGGTTCATGTGGCCCGCGTCGAACCACCTTCCGCCTGGCGCGCTATTGTGGCGCTGCCGACCGAGCCGCTGGCGACAAGCAAGGCGCGCGCGATGCTGCCCGAGTGCTTCGATCGTGCCGACGTGGTGGCCAACATCCAATCGGCGGCGCTGCTGGGGCTGGCCTTTGCCCAGGGGCGCGGCGACCTGCTGCGCATCGCCATGCAGGACCGCATTCACCAGCCCTATCGCGCGCACCTCTGCCGGCTGATGCCGCCGCTGCTTGCGCTCTCAGGTGAGCACGGGATACTGGGCGCGGCGCTGAGCGGCGCAGGACCTTCGGTGCTGTTGATCGTGGGCAGCGAAGCCAGCGTGCCCGAGGCGACGGCGGCGATTCGAGCGGCGCTCACGGGAGAGGCCGAGCCGGAGCTGAAGATCTGCCGCTTTGAGACGGCAGGCGGCCTCCAATCCTTCCAGGCGGCGCGACCGGCCTGAGTGGGCGCAATGCGTTTGCATTTCTCATGAAAAGTTACTTTTTACCGGGAAAAACCTTCGTGACTTATTACTTTTATTATTACTCAAGATTGATTGCAATTCCCTCATAAAACTCCTACATTCAATTCCGTGGGCAGTTCTGGGGGAGGGCTGCTCTAGCGCCCGAGATCCTTTATGGATCCGGGCGCTTTTAATTGCTCCGGATCTGCTGAGTCCATTGCAAGGAAAGCAGTTGCCGTCAGCCACTCGCTTGCCCGCTATTGACCAACGAGGAGCGCTCTGCGACTTTCATGCAGGCTGCGGCATCCTATGGAGGCCGGTCAGCCGCTAGACTGAAGGTATGCGGTTACCGCAAGTGCAAGGAGGAACATGGCTGGAGAGGGAGTATTGCAAGTCAACGATGCGACATTCGACCAGGAGGTGCTCCAGAGCGAGCTGCCGGTACTGGTGGATTTCTGGGCCGTCTGGTGCGGTCCCTGCAAGGCGCTTGCGCCATCGATCGACGCAGTGGCGGCCAAATACGCCGGCAAAGTAAAGATCGCCAAGGTCAATGTGGACGAGAATGGCGCCGCGCCCTCGCGCTTCGGCATTCGCGGCATTCCGGCATTATTGTTCTTCAAGGGCGGCAAGGTCGCCGATCAGGTGGTGGGCTTTGTTGCCCAGGATGTGATCGAGGAAAAGATCGCGAAGCTATTGGCGTAAACAGAACAGGGACTAAGAGACTAGAGCATTTTCGCTTCACTTGTTGACATCAAGAGTGAGTCGAAGGTGCTTTTTCTTGAGGAAAAAGCCACTTTTCTGCATGGATTCTGTAAAGACCAGAATCGAAAATGCTGTAGACGGCGAACGGAAGAGTGGGTCGATTCTCTCGGTGCCGCTTTGTTCTCTTAGTCCCTGTTTCTTTGTCCTCATTCCCTAGTTCCCATTTCACCGGTATTTGCGCAGCACGCCCAGCACGCGGCCCTGGATGGCCACATCGGCGGCCTTGACCATGATGGGGCCCATCTCAATGTTGGAGGGTTGCAGGCGCACCTGCGAGCCTTCCGAGTAAAAGCGCTTGAGTGTGGTCTCGGAGCCGCGCACCAAGGCCACAACAATCTCGCCCTGACGCGCCGTGCGGGTGCGCTCGACCAGCACATAGTCGCCGCTGATGATATGCTCGTCGCGCATCGAGTCGCCGCGCACTTCGAGTGCGAAGACGTCGCGGTTGCCCACCACATCGTGCAGCGAGACGCTCTCTTCATTCTCCATCGCCTCGACCGGCATACCGGCGGCGATGCGCCCCATCAGCGGCAGCCGGTCGCTGGTCCGCGAACGCGCTCCCGGTGGCAGCACGTCGATCGACCGGCTGCGGTTGTGCACGCGGTCCAACAGCCCTTTGCGCTCCAGGTTGGTGATGTGCTTGTGCACGGTGGCCAGGCTCTTGAGGCCCATGCCGCGCGCAATCTCCTCGAACGATGGAGAGTAGCCGTTGCGCGTGGTGAAGCTCTCCAGGAAATCGAGAATCTCTTTTTGCCTTCGGGTGACAGCCATGAGGGCATTATAGCGAATAAATGGCGAACTGCAAGAACTTTTCCTGATTTTTTTGCGCGTGATTTCCGCTGTCGTAGCAGGAACGCTTCGCGCTTCCCTGCCCCAGTGCGCAAAGGCTGCTCCAACGGATGAAGCGAGGCTCATTCAGTGTTAAAGAAAGCGAACTGAATATCCGATAAGCGGAGGGGGTGTATGCGCCGCTTGATCGGCTGCTTGGCGCTCCGTGGGCGAGGATCGATGATCTCCATCAAAGAGTACCTTGAGCAGAAGCCGGGCGTGGAAGGAACAGAGCTTATCCCCGGCCAAAAAAAGATTGGTCAGAATACGGCAGAGCCTGGCGCTTCCGCTCAGCCGTCGCTCGAGCTTGTGTTGCCGGCGACGGTCGCCGCCTACCGTTCGGCGCTGCTGGAGATGGGCAACTGCGGTCAGGATGCCTGTCCGGCGCTGGCCGCAGAGCTGCAGAAGGGTCTGGCCAGACTCATCGCGAGACTCAGCGGCGAGATCTCCTGCGCGAGCATGAACGAGAGCGAGGAGGGCGTGCGCGAGCAGATGCGGGGATGGGGCCGCAGCGCCGCACAGCATTACCGGCAAAAGACCGGCGAGGTGAAGGACATTCTGCTGACGATGGCCCGCACCGCCGAGTCGGTGGGCGAACGGGATCAGCGCTGCGCGCAGCAGATCACCGCGGTTACGACGCGGCTGCGCAGCATCGCCAACCTGGAGGATCTGACCGAGATCCGCGAGTCGATTAAAAAGAGCGCCGTGGATCTGAAGGGCTCGATCGACCGCATGACGGCCGAAGGCAAAGCGGCGATCGACCGGCTAAAGGCCGAAGTAAGCAATTATCAGACGCGGCTGGAGGAGGCCGAGAGCGTGGCCTCGCGCGATGCGCTGACCGGCGTGCGCAGCCGCGCCTGGCTGGAAGGACAGATTGAGCAGGCATTGCAGGGGCCGGCGCCCTTTTGCGTGGCCATTCTGGATCTGGACAAATTCAAACAGGTCAACGACGAGTACGGCCACCTGGTGGGCGACGAGCTGCTGAAGATGTTCGCCGCCAAGATGCGCTCGGTCTGCCGGGCCACGGACATGATCGGGCGCTGGGGCGGAGATGAGTTTGTTCTTTTGCTGCACTGCCGCTTGCAGGAGGCGCAGACGCAGATTGACCGGCTGCGGGATTGGGTCTGCTCGAACTATACGATTCAGGGAAACGCGGCCCCGATCAAGCTGCACGTGAAGGCCTCAATCGGGCTGGCGGAGCGGCAGGCGAGCGAGAAGATGAAGGCGCTGATCGACCGGGCCGACGCCGAGATGTACCGCGAGAAGGCAACGGCGCGGGCGGCAAAGAACGAGGCGGCGCGCTAAAGAGGCTGCGGGCTGAAGCCTCTGCGGCATTCTCCGAATGCTAGTAGAAATGCATATTCGATTGATATTCAGCTGATGAGGCACTGGCAAAGGTCGGCACAGCAATAAAGTAACCTGGGAATCCCTCTGCAACTCATCATTTTGGGAACACCAATTCTCCCTGTGCCGTTCCTGGAATGCACTTTCTCTCATTCTTCACTTTCTCTCTTGAGTTTCCCACCCTCTCGCGGGAAGGTAAGAGGGAGCCGTCCCTTAGCGCACGCTAAGCTGGCCGGTTGGGGGGAGTGGAGCAGGCGTCCAAAAGCAAGGATGCCGCACACAAAGAAAGGCTGCCATGAGGTTATTGATCGCCGAAGACGACCGGGCGCTTGGATTATTTTTAAGCCGCGGTTTGGAGGCAGATGGACACCGCGTCCGTCTGGCCTATGATGGGGCTGCCGCTGTCGAGGCTTTCCGCCAGGAGATGCCCGACTTGACCATTCTTGATTTGAATATGCCGATCAAGGACGGTGAGCAGGTTTTGGAAGAGATCCGCGCGCTGGACTCGGATCTTCCGGTGCTGGTACTGACCGCCCGGCAAGAGGTGGATACACGGGTGCGCTGCCTGGACCGCGGGGCCGACGATCTGATGATCAAGCCCTTCAGCCTGCATGAGCTCAGAGCCCGCTGCCGCGCTCTGCTGCGCCGCAAGCGCGAGGCGCGTCTGCTGCTGCGCGCCGGCGACCTGGAGCTGGACCGGCTGGACCATACCGCGCGCCGCGCGGGTCAGTCGATTCTGCTCACCAATAAGGAATTCGCGCTGCTGGAGCACCTGATGCTCAATCGCGGCCAGTGCGTCTCGCGGGTGGAGCTGCTGGATTCGGTCTGGAATCTGGAGCCGGCGCAGACCACCAATATCGTCGACGTCTATGTCAATTATCTGCGCCGCAAGCTGAAGGATCCGCCTCCCGGACACCTGATCCGCACGGTGCGCGGCCAGGGCTATCTGGTTCCGCAGGAGAGCGAGCTTGCTCTGGCAGCTCTTCCCCTGCTTTCCGTGCCCGCGATTCTTCCGGGCGTGGCGGCTCCGGTGGCCTCCGTTCCAGTCTTTGAAGCCCATTAAATAATTGCTTCCATCCAACCCGATCGATTCTTAGGAGAATCTGCATGGCTACCGTAATCCCTGTTTCCAATCTACCTATCTCCAGCCGTATCCGCCCGCGCACGGCTCTGGTGGCAAGCGCCGATCGCAGCTTCCGCCAGCGCCTCTCCGAGACTCTTACCGGACTGCGCTGGCAGGTGCGCGAGGCCGAGGGCGGCGCCCAGGCCTGGGAGGAGGCGGCCACGTCGCTGCCCGAGGCGCTGATCGTCGATTCCTGGCTCCCCGATCTCGATCTGGCCGAGTTTCTTGCAGACTTCCGCAGCCAGTTTCCCGAGGTGGACCTTGTCACTACCGGCAGTTCCACAGCGCAGGAGAGCCCGCGCGGACCCTACCGCCAGGAGCTGCTCTATGCGCTGCGCCGCTCGCAGGACAACGACACCGCGATCTGGAATGCCGCGCCCTCGCTCGACGGAGCAAATCCCGTGCAGGATTTAACTCTGGCAGGCGCATGGCCGCTTCCCTCTCTTCCCGCCCAGACTCTGCCCGCCTCAGCGCCGCAGAGCGAGAGCGCCGCGGCGATGCACGCCCATCCCAGCTCAAAGCAGACAGCGGCTGAGAGTACGGTATCGGCGGCCGTCGAGCCGGCCAGCAGTGAAAGGCTGCCGGAGCTGATCGGCTATGCTCCCTGCATGCTCGAAGTCAGCCGCCGCATCCGCCTGGTGGCTCCGCGCTCGACACCGGTACTGATCGAAGGACCGACCGGCTCGGGCAAGGAACTGGTGGCCGAGGCCTTGCACCGCCTCTCGACGCGCAACCGCAAGCCCTTTGTCGCCATCAACTGCGCGGCAATCCCCGAGTCGCTGCTGGAGGCTGAACTGTTCGGCCACACGCGCGGCGCATTTACCGGCGCCGTGCAGGGGCGCGTGGGAAGGATTGAGGCTGCCGACGGCGGAACACTTTTTCTGGATGAGATCGGCGAGATGCCGCTGGGGTTGCAATCCAAGCTGCTGCGCTTTGTCGAATGCGGCGAGCTGCAGCGGGTGGGCGACAACGAGACCGTCAAGGTGGATGTGCGCATCATCGCGGCCACCCATCAGGCGCTGGCCCAGCAGACCCAGTCGGGGCTCTTTCGCTCCGATCTCTACTACCGGCTGGCCGTCTTTCTGATCCGGACCCCGGCGCTCTCGGAACACTTGGAGGATCTGCCGCTGCTGGTCAATCACTTCCTGGCGCAGATGGGGCGCGAGGCGCCGATCAAGAAGGTCGAGCCCTCGGCGCTGGCCAAACTGACCGCGCACGATTGGCCCGGTAATGTGCGCGAGCTTGAACACGTGCTGGAGCGGGGCGCGATCCTGGCCGGCGAAGAGGCCATGCTGACCACCCGCGAGATCGACTTCGGGCTGGCGGTGAATTAGTGGAGAAACAAGTTGACAGGTTCACAGGTTGACAGGTTCACAGGTTGACAGGTTGACAGGTTCACAGGTTGATAGGTTGACAGGTTCATAGGTTGACAGGTTCACAGGTTGACAGGTTCACAGGTTGACAGGTTCACAGGTTGACAGGTTGACAGGTTGATAGGTTGACAGGTTCACAGGTTGACAGGTTCACGGGCGAATATAGACCCCTGCCAACTTGTTAACTTGTTAACTTGTTAACTTGTCAACTAGTTAACTTGTCAACCTCTCCGAAGGGAGGGTACGTCGATGCAGGTTGAGACTCAATTGAGCGATCAGATTGCCCGTTACCTGGATCTGGCCACCAGCGAGGCCAAGCTGACCGCGGCCAATATGGCCAATATCGACACCCCCGGCTATCGCGCCGTGGGCATGGACTTCGAGGCCGAGATGCGCGAGGCAATGAATGGCGTCGAACAGGGGCATGGGGCGCGGCCGGTGCGCCTGAAGGCCGTCGACGGATTGATTGCCCGGCCCGACGGCAACAATGTCTCGCTGGATCGCGAGGGTCTGAATCTGGCCGAGGCGCAACTGAAGTTCAAGACCGGCGTGGCGCTGCTGCGCCTGGAGTATCAGCGTGTCTTGGATGCCATCCATTCGGACAGCAAGTAAGTTGGAAGACCGCGTGCAGGGATTTCCGCAGAGAGGAGGCGCGGGATGAACCTCTTTGCAATGATGGAAACCTCGGGCGGAGCGATGCAGGCCGAACGGCTGCGCGCCGAGGTGGTGGCAACGAATATGGCCAACGCGGAGACGACGCGCACGGCTACTGGCGATGTCTATCGCCGTCAGCATGTTGTCTTTGCCGCCAACCCCGGCGATCCCGACTTCGCCAATACGCTTTCGGCGGCCTCGGCTGGGGTGAGCGCCGGAGCCTCTTCCACAGCCGGCTCTGCCGCCTCCGGCTCCGTCATGGAAGATCTGACGGCGGCGACGCAGCCCGCGCCGCTGCCCGCGCTGCTTCCCATGAATATGAGCGGTTTTTTGAGCGGCACGGCGACAACGGCGCCAGGGGTGCATATTGCGGCAGTGGTGCAGGATAGCTCGCCGCCGCTGAAGCGCTACGACCCTGGGCATCCGGATGCGGGAGCGGACGGGTATGTCTCATATCCGGACATTAATCCGCTCACAGAGATGGTGGACCTGATGGGGGCGACGCGTGCATACGGTCTGAATAGCTCGGCCGTGCAGGCCGAAAAGGGCATGATCAGCTCGGCGCTGGAGATCGCCAAGTCATAACGGCGAGAGAACGGCGCAGGTCAGTGAGAGACAGGCAAGAATACGGCAGGAGAAGCGATGATCCCTTCAATCAATCCGATGAGCGCGGCGACACAAGCCTTGCAAGGGCTCTCTGGCTCGGGCGCGCAAACGGGTGCGCAGACAAACGCGACAACCGGCGCGGGCTCAGGCTCCGCACCGTTCTCCGATCTGTTGAGCGATGCGGTGGGCCAGGTCAATCAGTTGGAAGCACAGGCGCAGACGGCGGTGTCGGGATTGATGACCGGCGCGGGCGTCGATGTACATCAGGCAATGATCGCCACCGAGAAGGCGAACATGGCATTCGAGATGGCGCTGGCGGTGCGCAATAAAGCCGTCCAGGCCTACCAATCGGTGATGGGAATGCAGTTTTAGTTCACAGTTCACAGTTCTCAGTGGTTTTTGCAACTCAAACGACGGATAGCACGATGAGAACGGGCAACTGAGAACTGGGAACTTCGAACTGAGAACTGACGACTGAGAACTGCACTCGAGAGCGGAGACAATGGCCACCGGAACACAGTTGCAGAAGAACGCGCAGGCAAGGCCCGGAGAACCCGGCATCAGCGGGCGGATGGCCGGACTGTGGGGTCGCACGCGGCTCTGGTGGGCGCAACTGCAGCCGGCGCAGCGCGGCTGGACGGTGGCGCTGTTTTTGCTGCTGGCGGTTCTTGTCGGCGGCCTCTTCTGGTATGGGATGCGCCCCGATTGGCGCATTCTCTATGCGAATATGGAGCCGGAGGATGTGCGCCAGGCCGGTCAGGTGCTGGCCCAGGCGCAGATTCCCTTTCAATCCACCACGGACGGGGCGGGGATCGAGGTTCCGGCGGCGCAACTGGACAAGGCGCGCCTGGTGACGGCGGCCAAGGGAATGAAGAGCGGACGGCTGGGCTTTGAGATCTTCGACAAGCCCAACTGGGTGGGATCGGAGTTCGACGAGCAGGTAAATTTTCAGCGGGCGCTCGAAGGCGAGCTGGAGCACACGGTCGGCACGCTTTCCGATGTCTCTTCGGCGCGGGTTCATCTGGTGATGACACACGATTCGCTCTTTCGCGACGCGGAGCGTCCGGCCAAGGCCTCGGTGGTGCTCAAGCTGCGCCATCGCACGCTGGCCGACGGCGAGGCGGAGGCGATTCGCAACCTGGTAGCCTCGGCGGTGGACGGTTTGACGCCGGAGCGCGTGGTGCTGGTGGATGCCTCCGGCAATCTGCCGCTGGGACCAAAGACGGCCGACGCTCTGCGCCTGAGCGCCGAAGAGGCTTTGGAACAGAAGTTGATTGCGACGCTGGAGCCGGTGACCGGCCCCGGCAATGTGCGCGCCTCGGTGACGCTGGACTACAACCCGGTGGCCTCGGAGGAGACTCAGGAAAACTACGACCCGGACCAGACGGTGACGCTCTCGATGCAGCGCACCGAGCAGTCGGCCGGATCGCAGCCGGTGGCCGCCGGCGTTCCCGGCAGCGCCTCGAATGCGCCCAACGCGCAGGCCCTGCCCGTTTATCCGCCGCAGACGAGCGCACCGCAATCGGCCAAAAGCGAGTCGGGAACCTACGGCGCCTCGAAGACAGTGCGGCATATTGTGGAGAATCCAGGAAGCCTGCGGCGGATGACGGCGGCGATCGTGGTAAACGACCGGCTGATGCAGGCTGCGGCCAAGGGCAAGGCGGCGCAGTGGCAGCCGCGCTCGGCCGAGGAACTGCGCAACCTGACGGCGCTGGCGCAGGCCTCGGTGGGCTTCGATCAGGCGCGCGGCGATCTGTTGCAGGTGGAGGATCTGGCCTTCGAGGAGAACCGCTTGCAGCAGCCGGTCACGATCGAGGGCCAGATCCTGTCCACGGCTGAAAGTTCTCCGATTTTGATCAAGTATTCGGCGCTGCTTGTGGGGTTGCTGATGGTGGTGGCCTTCGGAGTGCGACCCGCGCTGCGCCACGCCCGGCTTGGCAGCGTAAGCAAGGGAGCGCAAAGGGAGTTGCCGGCGCCGTCAGAGGCTGCGGAACCGCGAGCCTTGCGGCAGCCCGAGCCGGTCGAGATGGATCCGGAGCGAATTCGCTCACAGGAGATCTTCGAACAGGTCTCCAGCCACTTAAAGCGCGAACCGACGCAGAGCTCGCGCCTGTTGCAAAGCTGGATTCACTCCGATTGACCTGGGCGGTGAGAGTGCCGAAGGGCGAACAACGAGCGACGCGGGCGCATGAAAGGAGCCGGTCTTGTCTGAGCAGGGGAACCAGAACGCGGCGGCGCGGCGTCAACTGACGGCCAATATGAACGGAGTGCGCAAGGCGGCCGTGCTGCTGGTGGCCGTCGGCGAAGAGTCGGCCAAGGAGATTCTGCGCGCGCTGCCGGAGGCGGACGTGCAGCGGCTCACCGAGGAGCTGGCCGATCTGCGCGGCATTACGCCGGAGATGTCGGCCGGGATTCTGGAGGAGTTCTGGGAGCTGCTGGAGACGCAGAACTTCATGATGCACGGCGGTCTGGATTATGCCTCCCGCCTGCTGCAGGAGACCTTCGGCAAGGAGCGCGCCGACGATCTACTGACGCTCGTACGCCGTTCGCAGGAGGCCGCGCAGGGCAATCTGGCGAAGCTGCAGCGCACCGATCCGCAACAATTGGGCAAGCTGCTCGATAGCGAACATCCGCAGACGATCGCGCTGGTGCTGGCCCATCTGGACCCGCGCCGCGCCTCGCTGGTGCTGGACAATCTGAGCGAGGACCACAAGGTGCTCTCGATTCAGCGGCTGGCCGAGATGCGCCAGTTCTCGCCGGAGATGGCGCAGAAGGTGGCGCACATCCTGCACCGGCGGCTGGAGAACGTGGGCGACACGGCGCGAAAGAGCTACTCTGGCTTCAAGGCGGTCGCCGATCTGCTGAACCGGCTCAATGCCGAAGAATCCAAGAAAATCCTGGAGACCATCGAGGACGGGCAGCCGGAGCTGGCTTTGTCCATTCGCAACCTGATGTTCACCTTCGAGGATCTGGTGACGGTGCCGCCGGCCACCATCCGGGAGATCGTCTCCGGAGTGGACAAGCGGCAACTGGCGCTGGCTCTGCGCGGAGCCAAAGATGAGTTGCGGGCGCAGATCTTCAAGTCGATGAGCTCACGCGCCGTCGAGATGCTGAAGGAAGATATGGAGGTTCTCGGTCCGGTGCGCTCGCGCGAGGTGGCGCAGGCGCAGCAGGAGATTCTCAACCTTGCGCGCAGGCTAGAGGCCGAGGGCAAGGTGATTCTGAAACTCGAGACCGGCGACGAGATGCTGGCGTAGCAGTTCACAGTTCTCAGTCGTCAGCGTGGTCTGCGGCTCTGAGAACTGAGAACTGGGAACTGAGAACTGTTTTGGGAGTTTCAGTGCAACAGGCGGCAGCGGCATCGAGCAAGGCGGCAATCGGGCGCGTCCAGGTCTTCGAGTACCCGGCCGACCCCGATGCGCCTCTGATGCCCGAGTGGAGTGGCTGGGCAAACGCCGATGAATCCGTGAGCCCATCCAGCCCGGAGTCGGGAGCCGCGGGCGGCGATCTTCGCCAGCACCCCGAATTTGACAAGCGGCTGACCGAGGAGACGCGACGCTCCTTCGACTCCGGACGGGAGCGCGGGCGGCAGGAGGGGCGGCAGCAAGAGCGCGAGGCGCAGGCCGCGGCTCAAACCACGGCCGAGCGTGAACGCGCGCGACAGGCCGCAGGGCTGATCGAAAGCTTTACCCAGGAGCGGGATCGCTTTCTGCACACCGTCGAGGAAGAGGTCGTGAAGCTCTCCCTGGCCGTGGCGGCGCGTATTCTGCGGCGCGAGGCGCAGATGGACCCGCTGCTGCTGACCGGCGCGGTGCGCGTGGCGCTGGGTCAGCTTTCGGCTTCGACCCAGGTGCGGCTGCGCGTGCCTCCGGCGGAACTGGAACTATGGAAGGAGGCCGTGGCGCTGCTGCCCGGCCTGGCCGTAAAGCCCGCGGTTCTGGCAGGCGAAGGAATGCGCCTGGGCGATTGCGCGATCGAGACCGAAATGGGCACGGTGGACCTGGGAATTCGCGCGCAGTTGAGTGAGATCGAGCGCGGCTTCTTCGACCGTGAGGGCGGCATTGGCAGCAACCATGCAAGACCGGAGATCTTGTTTGCCGAGGCCGAGCCGAAGGCCGGCGTGGCCACTGCTCCGGTCGCGGAGAGCCGCCGATGACCGAGCTGCTGGAGCGCTACTTCAATCGTCTGGAGCGCCGCCAGCCGTGGCGCTGGCGTGGGCAGGTGCTGGAGTCGGTGGGCCAGACCGTCGAGTCGCAAGGGCCGCTGGCCTCGGTGGGCGAGTGCTGTGAGATTCAGGACCAGAACGGGCGCGCGCATCTGGCCGAGGTGATCGGCTTTCGCGGCTCGAATGTTTTGTCGATGCCAATTGACAGCACCGAGGGCATCCGCTTTGGCAATCGTGTGGAGGCGCTGGGCGTGCATCCCGCGATCGAGGTGGGCGAGGCGCTGATGGGCCGTGTCTTGAATGCGCTGGCAGCGCCCATCGACGATGGCCCGCTGCCGGTGCTTCATCGCACTCTTCCCTTGGATGGGGTGGTGCGGCGGCCGTTGGAACGGGTGCCGATCAAGACCCCGCTGGGCACGGGCATCCGCGTCCTCGATGCGCTGCTGACCGTGGGCCGGGGCCAGCGCGTGGGCATCTTCGGCGGCTCGGGCGTGGGCAAGAGCACGCTGATCGGCATGATGACGCGCAACACCGAGGCCGATGTGACGGTGGTCGGCCTGGTGGGCGAGCGGGGCCGCGAGGTGGTCGAGTTCCTGCAGGATTCGCTGGGCGAGGCCGGCCGCGCGCGCTCGGTGGTGGTGGTTTCTACATCCGATCAGTCGCCGCTGATGCGCATGCGAGCGGCCCTTTCGGCGACGACGATCGCCGAATACTTTGCCGCGCAAGGCAAGCATGTGCTGCTGGTTCTGGACTCGCTGACCCGCTTTGCGATGGCCGCCCGCGAGATCGGCCTGGCCGCCGGAGAGCCGCCGACAAACAAGGGATATACGCCCTCGGTCTTCAACCGGCTGGCCAAGCTGGTGGAGCGCACGGGTCAGTTTCAGACGGGCTCCATCACGGCCTTCTATACGGTGCTGATGGAGGGCGACGATCAGCAGGATCCTCTGGTGGATGCGGTCCGCTCGCTGCTCGACGGCCATGTGGTGCTCTCGCGCACGCTCGCCGCCGAGGGATGGTATCCGCCGATCGAGCTGCTGGATTCAATCAGCCGATTGATGCCGGCCGTCACCCAGGCGGCGCATCGCGAGCACGCGGCGCTGCTGCGCAAGATGCTGGCCGTCTACCATCGCAGCGAGGATCTGGTGCGCATCGGAGCCTACAAGCCGGGCTCGGACCCCGACCTGGACCGCGCCTTGAAGTCGCGCGGTGCGATGCGGGCATTTATGACCCAGGAGTCGCGCGAGCAGGTCCGCTTTGCCGAATGTGTGAAACGGCTGGCCGCACTGGCCGCGGAGGTCTGATTGATGGCCGTCTCGCGCGCGCTGCGCCGTCTGTTGCGCATCCGGGAGCTTGAAGAGGAGCAGAACCGCCTGGCTCTGGAGTCGGCTCTGGGTGAGCTGAATCGCCTGGAGTATGCATTGGAGGCGACCATCGAGCGCGGACGCCAGGGCCGGAGGCTGGTTCTGGCCAGCGCTCAGAGTGGCCAGGTGATGGACCGGATCGCCGGCTTTGAAGAGACACGCTCGGCCGGAAGCCATGAAAAAGCGCTCGCCCCGCGAATCCACTCCAAGCAGATGGAGGTCGCGACGCGGCGGCAGGAGTTTCTCTTGAAGAGAATCGAACGCCGCCAGGCCGAGACACTGATCGAGGAGAGTGAGGCGCAGGATGCGCTCGAGGCCGACCGGCGCGGACAGCAATCGCTCGACGATTGGTACGGCTCTCAGAGCTACCGCCGCACGGCAGAAGAGAGCATGCCAAAGCAGGCCGCAGCCAAGTTCGCCACGCAAATCTTTGCCGATTCCGAGACTGTGTCGCCAGAGCGCCGGGAAACTTGAGGGAATCTCCACAAAGCAGGCGTAATACCTTCCTGTATCGGGAATACCGCTCCCATTGCTGACAATGCTCTAACCCGCCATTGACTCGATTTGGCACACCGTCTGCTCTATCTCTCCGCATGACCGTGGCCGCAGCATTGGAGATCGTGGCAGGTGGAGTTCCGGCGTCGGGCACCGGCAAGGCTCTGGGCGCGACGCGCTCTGGAGCTGCCGGTCAGAGTCTTCCGGCCTCGTCGGCGTCGGGCACGTCTGCTTCAGGATCGGCGAGTTTTCAGAGCGGCTGGCAGGCGCTGCTGGCATCGATGAACTCAGCAACGGCTGCTTCCAAGTCCACCTCCGCATCGCAGAGCGGGAGCACGGTGGTCACGGCATCCGCGACCCCGGCGACCAGCAGCCCGACGAGTAGCATCCCGACGAGCAGTCTGGTTCAGAGCCGGGAAACGCAGTCAACGAAGCCGAGTGGCACGCCAGTGGCGCTTCCCTCGGCTGGCTACAGCGCTGCGAAGCGAGCCTTGGCGGCGCAGAACTCGGCAACCGCAGTGAGCAGGAGTGCAGTAAAAACAACTTCGACAGCGACAGGTACCGGTGCTAGAAAGGCTGTGGCCGATTCAAATGTAGAGAAAGATAAAGAGACTTCTCAGAATTCGAAATCTTCTCCGCAAACGCTCTCGTCCCAAACCATCGTCTCTGCTCAATCGGCGGCCAGCACAGACGGAACCGCTCCGGCGTTCGTGACAGCAGCCAACACTGTGCCCGTCGAGAGCGCTCCGGCAAAGAACAACTCGAACACCGGCAGTACAGGCCAAACATCTGCCACCGCGCAGTCGGCTCTCTCCGCAACCGATCTTCCGCCAACGAAAGAGGCTTTATACCCGGCAGTTTCCACTTCGCAACCAGCGCCGAAGCAGCAGATCTCCAGTGCGGCGCCGGCGCCATCGAAGGCTGCCGCGCAGGATGACAATCCTTCGCCGGCAGCGGCAACGACGGACACGCGTGAGGAACCGCTGGAGATCTCGGACTCCAATATGAGTACGACTCAGACGGCTGATCACAAGCAAACTTCTTTGGAGACGCTCACTTCCTCACTGAGTCCTGCGACGTCGGTTGCCGCAGAGGGTCCTACGCCATCGGTAGCCGCACAGGGTTCAGCGCCGTCGGTCGCCGCTGGCGATGACGCGGCATCTGTAACTGATTTCGATCCTTCATCGCAGATGACGCCGTCGGCAGCCATCCAGTCATCCCTGGCGCTGGAGTCGAGCGCAATCTCAGCAACAGCGAGCCATTCGACTTCGGTAGCAGGCAGCCGAAGTTCGACGACGATTGACACAACCGCTGCCACTCAGGACAACATTGATTCCAGTGAGCCGCAGAGAATTGCGGACAATCCCAACCCGGCACAGACGGCGACATCGACATCCACTCCCAGTGCGAAGCCAATGCAGCAGGTTGCAAGCGCTTCGCAGCCGAGCGAAAGCCTTGCGTCCAGCCCGCATTCTGCGCCGGCAACTGAACCGCTTGAGAGCGCTACGCAGACGCTGACGCTCAGCCTGAATCCAGCGGAGACTGCCGCTCCAATCCTCAGTACAACGCAGACGGCGGCAACGGCCGCAGGCGCGCCTCGGAGCCAGACGGCGACGCAAGCAGTGAAGGCGGTTGCAGCACCGACCGGCAGCGACGAGCTGAACTCCGCGCTCGTGGCCTCTAGCGCGACCGCCACGCCAACGAATCTGGCAGCGATGATTCCGCTAGAGGCAGGCAAGCCTGGCGCTTCCGTTGAGGCAAAGCAATCCGCCGCCGGCCCGGCCCGCACTGCACGTTCAGCGGCGGGAGTTGCCATCGTGACCTCCGGAGATGCGCAGGCTTCGGCCGCGGATGCCACTGCGACCACGCGAGAGACAAGCGCAGCGCAAAGCGCCGCGAGCCCAACCGTAGCAACCAGCTCAACGACAACGGCAGCCACCGCGCCCGATACGCGCGAAGCCTTTGCCACGCTCGATAGCGGAGGAGCGACGGGCCGCCCGCAATGGATTCATGCCGGAGCGCGTCAGGCCGAGGCGGGCTTTCAGGATCCGGCGCTGGGCTGGGTCAGCGTGCGGGCCGATGCGAACGCGAGCGGCGTGCATGCCGAGCTGGTGGCCAGCTCAGCCGATGCGGGGCTTGCGTTGAGCAGCCACATGGCAGGATTGAACAGCTATCTGGCCGAACATCACACGCCGGTCGAATCGCTGACGCTGAGCGCGCCGCAGGGGGAGGCTGCGGGCTTCAGCAACGGAGAATCGGCTGGAGATGGAATGCCGCGGCAGAGCAGTCAGCAAACGGCGCAAGAGGCAGTCGGGGCCAATGCATCGGCATCCGGGGGTTCAGCGAGTTCGTCAAGCTCATCGGCGTCACCGGCATGGTCAGCGGGAATCGACGGAGGCTTTCAAGCGGGAGAGTGGGTAGGTGGCCGTATATCGGTCATGGCCTGAGCCGGTAGATGGGCTGCGGGCGGAGGTTTGAGCAGAAGAGCTGAAGCGCAATCATTCGATCCAGCTCGGCAGACGGCAAGGCATTTTTTTTAAACGGCAGAAAACGGGAGGAATCATGGCGGCAATCGCGAGTATTTTGAGTCACCAGACGTCGTCGGCGCAGGCCCTGGCGGGCTCGAGCGCATCTTCGATGGCGGCAGCGGGAAGCAGCCCCACGGCCAAGGCGGATGCGAGCAGCAGTTCGAGCTCGAGCAGTTCATCGGCCACCATCTCATCCAATGACTTCCTCACCTTGCTGGTGACGGAGATGAAAAACCAAGATCCAACGGCGGACACGGACCCCAACGAGTACATCAATCAGCTGGTGAATGTGAACAGCCTGGAGCAGTTGATCTCAATCAACCAGACGCTGACCAAGGATTCAACGAGCGCTTCCGGCGATACGTCGTCCTCTGCCGGCACGCGGGCTCAAGCGACGGGTCTGGGGAGCACATCGTCTTCCACCGGTACAAACACAGTCTCCAGCGCCATCCACACGGCGACCAATCAACTGGCTCCAGGCAATCTCAGCATGCCCGCGGCCAATCCTGCGGCCGAGCGAGTGGCCCAGGCTATGAACGGCAGACAGCAGTAGAAAATCGCCGGGCCGCGCATGGCCCGGAAGTGCAAGTTTATCCGCTGGCCGCGCTGGCCCGCGAACCCATCTTTGAAGTCAAGAGGAGAAACACCATGCCGAGTTTTGATATTCCACTGAGCGGGCTCAACGCCGATTCGACGGCGCTGAACACGATTGCCAACAACCTTTCCAATATGAACACCACCGGCTTCAAATCGCAGACGACCAACTTCAGCGATTTGTTTTACCAGCAGGTGGGCACAACCGGCTCGGGCGATCAGATTCAAGTGGGAACGGGCGTGCAAGTCTCCTCGAATAGCACCGATTTCACCGGAGGCTCAATCTCCTCGACCGGTGTATCGACCGATGCGGCAATCGACGGCTCGGGCTTCTTTGTGCTGGATGCGGGCAACGGCGAGCAGCTCTATACGCGCGATGGCAACTTCCAGACCAGCGCAACCGGCACACTGGAGAGCACCGATGGCAAGGCTGTCATGGGTTATATGGCAACCAACGGAGTCATCAGTACCACGGGAAGCCTATCCGATATTACGATTCCCACCAGCGGAGTGATGCAGCCATCGTCCACTACCAGCTTCAGCCTAACGCAGAATCTGGACTCCGCCGATCCGGTCGGAGCCACCACCTCTGGATCAGTAAAGGTCTTCGACTCGCTGGGCAAGAGCTATGAAGCGACAGTGACGTATACCAACCTGGGCGACAACAAGTGGAGCTATGCGATTACGTTGCCGGATACATTGACAGCGGGGGCGGCGACAGCGGCAGCGGCAACCACCATGACGGTGGCGGCGTCTGAGCCGACGGCAACCGCCGTACCCACCAATGCCACAGTGGTTGCTCCGGCGGTTACGACCGTTCCCAGCATCCTGACTGCGGGCAATGCGACCTCCACCTCGACCAACACCGCGCTGGCCGCATCCCCCAACCTCGTCAATTCCACCAACACCACCACCGCCGTCACCGATGCGCAGACCACTCCTGTGGCGGGCACGACAATGGACAGTTACGCCTTCGCCGCCACCGGCCTGGTAGCCGCCGGAACGACTCTGACGATCAACGGACCGGGAGGTGGGCCGGTTACCGTGACTCCGACGACACTCGTCAATGGGGTAGAGTCGGTGACGCAATTCGAAACGGACATCTCGAATGCAATTGGCGGCGCGAATTTTACCGGAAACGCCGTATCGGTTACACAAAATGGACAGACAATTTCGATCTCCGGGCCCTCAGCTTCCTACTCGACATCGGCTGTCACCATCCAACAAGACATTCCCGAGACGACGACCAATTACAACTTCGTCACGAGCAACGGGGCGACAGCCACCGTCGATCCGACAACGACGCTGGGAATCACCGAGGGCGCCATCGGTCCCATCACCGCGCCGGCATTCACCAGCAGCGAATCGGTCTCCACTTACGCAAACAATCTGCAACAAGCGCTGACCACGGCCGGCATCCTCGACGTGAAGGTCAGCGGCGTGAACGGCGTCCTGTCGATCACCAAGCCCTCGAATGCGACGATCGTTCCCGGAGCCAAAGGCGTGATACAGGATTTCTCCGGAACCTCGACCAACTACTCGTTTGGCACCTATACCGATCCCACGTCGGGATTGTCCGTGATGTCCACCGTCGATCCCACGACGACGCTGCAGATCACCGGACCTACCACCGGCGGCGCCACGACGACCGTGCCGGCAAATGGGACATCGCTGACCTTCAGTAAATCTCCGGAGACAGTCGCCGACTATGCCAGCGACCTGCAACAAGCGCTGACCACGGCCGGCATCACCGGCGTAACGGTGACGGGCAGCAACATCACCGGCAATCTGTCCATCGTCGGTCCCACCGGATTGCAGATCACCGGCAATCTCAATCAGGACATGAAGGGCACGACCAACAATTACACCTTTGAAACCAACGCCACGGTTGCGCCCACAACCAATCTGAAGATCTCCGGCGAGACCGCCAATGGCTCGACGGCGACCATCACCGCGCCCACGGTCACCAGTGGAGAGACCATAGCCCAGTATGCCGCTGCCCTGTCCAGCGCGTTGACTACGGCGGGCATAGAAAACGTCTCGGTCACTCCCTCTGTCGGCCAGTTGTCGATTGTCTGCGCGAATATGACGGTCTCCGGCAACGTAGTCCAGAATCTGAGCGACTCGACCGTCACCTACAACTTCGGTTCAACGGCGACGGTGGATCCATCGACGGCTATTACCATCGTCGGACCCACGGTCAGCGGGAATCCGGCAACAGCCATCACCACTGCTCCAACGGTCACCAAGGGTGAGACCGTCGCCCAGTACGCCGCTGCCCTGGAGAACGCGCTGGCGAATGCGCCAGGGGGAGGGATCATCACCGGAACGAGCGGCGTCACGGTGACGGCCAACGGCGGACTGCTGTCGATCGTGGGACCGGCCGCGACCCTTAAAGTCGCCGGAACAGCGAGCCAGGATCTCTCGGCCAGCACCATCAACTATGACTTCGGCGCCAGCAACGGCACCGTCGCCACCGTCGATTCATCGACGAATCTGACGATCACCGGGCTGACGGCCACCGGCGCCTCGGCGACGATCACCGCCCCCACGGTCACAGCAGGTGAGACGCTGACCCAATATGTGACAGACCTGAGCACCGCGCTCTCGACGGCGGGCATCGCCGGCGTCTCGGTCTCGTCCACTCCGGCGGGCGTGCTGTCGATCACCGGCGCCAATGTCTCGACCTCCGGCAATGTGGTACAGGATCCGGTGGGCTCGGCCAATTCGAGCGGAACGCTGACCTTCGATGCGAATGGCAACCTTGTGAGTCCATCCTCGAATCTGAGCAACATCACCTTCAATGGACTCTCCGACAACGCTTCAACAATGAATATGAGCTGGAATCTCTTCGGCACGACGGGAACGGGAAACATCAGCCAGACCGACGCCCTGGACGCGCAATCGGGGCAGACGCAGAACGGCTATACGAGCGGCGACTATACGAGCTTCACCATCGGCTCGGATGGCACGATTACCGCGAAGTACTCGAATGGACAAAACCAGACGGTGGGCCAGATCGGACTGGCAACGGTGAGCAATATGCAAGGACTCGCCGATGTGGGCTCGACCGAGTATCAGACCACCACTGCCTCCGGCCAAGCCACGGTGGGAGTGGCTGGCACGGGCAGTCGCGGCACTCTGGAGGGCAGCTCGCTGGAGGCCTCGAACGTCAATATCTCCGCCGAGTTCTCCGATCTGATCGTCGCCCAGCGCGCCTTCGAGGCCAACGCCAAATCGGTAACCACCTTCGACACCATTACTCAGGAAACCATCAACATGATTCACTAAGCCGCTGGCTTGATCGGATAGCAACGCAAAAACAGATGCCCCACCAACAGCGCAAGGATTGCACGCGAGGTGGGGCATCCGTTCGAGCGCCTGAAGCGCTGTTGTGAATTGGTTTGTTACAATAATTTCCGCGCCCATGCTCAATAAATTTGCGTCCGTTTCTTTGCTTCTTGCCGCCTTGTGCGGCGTTGCCCGCGCCTCAGGCGAACAGTGGATTGAAGTGCGCAGTTCGCACTTCACCGTACTCACCGATTCGAATGAGAAGCAGGCTCGACATATTGCCGATCAATTTGAACGGATGCGCTGGATGTTCCAGAGATTGTTTCCCGCTGTCGATGTAGATCCGGTATCGCCGATCGTCGTGCTCGCGGCAAAGAATCAGAAGAGCTTTGAAGCACTGGAGCCGGAGGCTTACCTGGCGGCCGGTCAATTGAAGCTGGGCGGCTATTTTATGAGAACCGCGGTCACGAACTATGTCGTGTTAAACCTGGATGCCGATGATGAGCATCCCTATGCCAAGATTTACCACGAGTATACGCATCTGCAGTTCAGCGATGACAGCCGGTGGATGCCCCTCTGGCTCAATGAGGGGATCGCGGAGTTTGTGCAGAATACGGAGATACGCGATAAAGATGTGATTATCGGCAACCCAAACGCGGATGACATTCGCTATCTCCAGCAGAACCGGCTGATTCCTTTGCCTGTACTCTTCAAAGTGGATGCCAAGTCCCCGTATTATCACGAAGAACAGAAGGGTTCGGTCTTCTACGCCGAATCGTGGGCGCTCACTCATTATCTTTTTATCGCCGATCGTCAGGGGCATACGAATAAGTTGGGCGCATATTGGGCGCTGCTCAGCCGCCATGTCGATCCCGTGACTGCCGCTGAACAGGCCTTCGGCAATCTGGATGCATTGCAGGCGGCGCTGGAGGAGTACATTCAGCGGCGTATCTATATGCATCTCATCTTATCGAGCGCAGCGGCACCCATCGATGACGCGTCTTTCAAGATGAGAACTGTGGGGCAGGGCGAAGCGGATGCGACGCGCGCGGATCTTCTCATGTACGTCCAGCGTGTCAAAGAGGCCCAGGCCTTGCTCGATGCGCTCCTCAAGGCCGATCCGGACAATGTGCAGGCGCGCGAAACGATGGGATTTCTTGAGCTTCATGATGGGCATCGCGAAGCGGCGCAGAGGTGGTTTTCTGCGGTTGAATCGAGTCTGCGAGCGGCAATCAAGCTCAATCCCCGCGTTGTAGAAACCTATGATCAACTGGCCTCAATTCTGATCTTCGAGGGTCAAATCTCGGCCGCAGAGACAGTCTTGCGGGATTCGATGAAAGCGGCAAGAACTCCCAGTGATATGGCAAGAACACAGAGAAGAATCGCCGAACTGGTGGCCAGGCAGCCGGCGATGGTTAGTACAACTGCATCTGCCGCAAAGGAGCAGTCAGACGATGAAGCCCGCGTCAAACAGGCCATCGAAGAGGAAAAGCCCAAGCATCCGCCTGGACCGCCGAGTGGACCGACACATGAACTGATCGGCGTCATCCGCAAGGTGCAGTGCAGCTATCCTGCTGTGATTGATTTTCAGTTGGCAGGTGTGAAGAAGACGATCTCTCTCTACAGCAACAACTACTATAAGCTTGATTTTTCCGCGCTCGGTTATACGCCGGAGGGCAAGTTGAACCCATGCTCCGGCATCGAAGGAATGAAGGCGCGCGTGCAATATGCAGAGAGTCCGGACAAGACAGTCGACGGGCAGGCGGTCGCCGTCGAGCTTAGGAAATGAAGGACGCAATCGCGGCAGCCGGTGACAGGAGATGAACAGACTCGAAATCGATTGCGCTCTATGCCTTCCCGCCGTAGTGGCTCGTCACATAGTTGTCGAGGATCTGCTTGAACTCCGCCACAATCGTATCGCCTTTGAGCGTGGTGTAGAGTTTGCCGTCCACATAGACCGGCGCCTTGGGCTCTTCAAATGTGCCCGGCAAACTGATGCCCAGATTGGCGTGCTTCGATTCGCCGGGGCCGTTGACGACACAGCCCATTACTGCCAGCTTTAGCTCCTCGACGCCAGGATATTGTTTGCGCCACTCCGGCATCGAGCTGCGCAGATAGCTCTGAATCTGCTCGGCCAGCTCCTGGAAGTATGTGCTGGTCGTCCGTCCGCAACCCGGGCAGCTGGTCACCTGCGGCATGAAGCTGCGAATCGAAAGCGACTGCAAAACCTGTTGCGCGGCCAAAACTTCTTCTGTCCGGTCGCCGCCCGGCTTCGGTGTCAAACTCACGCGAATCGTGTCACCTATCCCAGCCAGCAACAGCGGCGCCAATCCCGCGGTCGAGGCAATCAGCCCCTTCACACCCATCCCCGCCTCGGTCAGCCCCAGGTGCAACGGATAATCGCAACGCGCGGCCAGATTGGTATAGACATCGATCAGATCGCGCACGCCGCTTACCTTGGCTGAGAGAATGATCTGGTCATGGCCCAGGCCGAATCGCTCGGCGACGGCGGCCGAGTCCAGCGCGCTGCGCACCATCGCCTCCATCATCACCTCGCGCGCCGGCAGCGGCTTCTCCTGTCGGCTGTTCTCATCCATCAGGCGCGTCAGCAAAGACTGATCCAGCGATCCCCAATTCACGCCAATGCGCACCGGCTTGCGGTTCTCAATCGCGCACTCGATCATTACCTGAAAATTGTCGTTGTCTTTTTTTCCAATCGATGCGTTGCCGGGATTGATGCGGTACTTGGCCAGCGCGCGAGCCGTCGCGGGATACTTTTTCAGCAACAGATGTCCGTTGTAATGGAAGTCGCCGACGATGGGCACGCGCAGACCGCGCTGTTCCAGCCCCTCGACGATCCGCGGAACTGCCGCCGCTGCCTCTTCGTTGTTCACCGTGACGCGCACAATCTCGGAGCCGGCCAGGGCCAGCGCCGCCACTTGTTCGATGGTGCCGTGAACGTCCGCCGTGTCGGTGTTGGTCATCGACTGCACGACGACCGGAACCTCCCAGCCCACGCGAACCTGCCCGATTGCGACCGTGCTCGTCTTTCTGCGCTGAATCTCCGCCATGCCTCTAGTTTACCCGGTAAGCTGCCGGTCGCGCACTTGGGCCGAATCTACTCGCCAATACCGCTCACGCGGATCAAGAGCCACTCCAGCAGGCGCTGGGGCAATAGCCGCTTGAGCATCAAGCCAAGATAAGCGTCCACGCCAAAGACATAGCGCAGACGCGGATGCGCATTATCGAGGATCGCGGCAATGCCATCGGCAACCCTCTGCGGATTAGCCTTCAGCTTGCCTGCTTTGCGGCGCGCCAGTAGCCGTGCGGTCCGCGCGGCATTGGGCGAATTGGCGTCCTGCATCCCGGCAGAATATATCGCGTTGCGGCTCCAGATATCGGTCTCGAACGAACCCGGCTCGACCAGCACAACTTGAACTCCCAGCGGCTTCATCTCCATCCGCAGCGTCTCAGCCCATCCCTCCAAGGCATACTTCGAAGCCACATAGCTGCTCACGGCGGGAAATCCCATGCGGCCGGAGATCGACGAAACCATCACAATGTGCCCTGATCCCTGGCGGCGCAACTGAGGCAGAAACGCCCGTGTTACCGCGGCCGCACCAAAGAAATTGCTCTCGAACTGCCGACGCAACTCGGCATCCGCCACATCCTCGGCAAATCCCGCCAAAGCGAATCCGGCCTTATTGATGACGGCATCCAGCCTCTCCGGACGCGCTTGAATCAATGCGGCAACCTCCGAAATCTGATCCTTTCGGGTTACATCCAGCTCTAGAAATTCAATGCGGTCAATAACTCCAGCCTCGCGAGCAGCCGCTTCGAGTCTGTCGCGCCGTTCGAGATCGCGCATTGAAGCCAATACACGCCATCCCCGACGCGCCAGCGTCACGCTGGTCAGTAGACCAAAGCCGCTGGATGCGCCGGTAATCAGTGCACTCTTCGCCATTCCATTACTTTACCTTGTTATCCTCTGCAGCCGTTTGTTCAAGTAAATCAACGTACCGAGAGATTATATCCGGCCAGTAATAGCAGGCGCGCGCGCGCAATCTCGCCTCCGGCCTGAGGCGCGAACGCAGGTACTCCGCCCACTCGATCAAATTGACCATTTGAACAAGCTTCTCAGTATCTGTAAAAAACAATCCACAACTCCCCAGAGTCTCTCGATTGAAAGGATTGTCGTGAGCGATAATCAGATTCCCGCAACCCATCGCTTCCAATAAAGATGGATTGGTTCCTCCCACGCTATGGCCGTGATAGTAGGCATAACAATGATAGCGCAGGCAGCTCAGCTTAGCCTGATCGTAAACCGTTCCAATCATGCGAATACGGGAGTCCTTGACTTCGTTCAACTGATGAACGTATTCGGTTTCAGCGCTGTCATTGCCAACTACAATCAGTTGCCGCTTGCTATCCGAGCGCCGATAGGCCTCAAGAATCTCCATCACATGATTCTCTGGCTCAAGCCGGCAAACAACAAGAGAATAACTATCGGGAGTCAGATTCCATTCCAGAAGCAAATCAATCGGCGGCGGTGTTCCGATAACCTCACACCCGTAAGGAATCACCGTACAAGAAGGAATCGCCCCATGGCGGTCAACAAGAGAAGATTGAATCGCTTCCGCATCGGCAACAATCCGATTCGCCAAAACAAGCGCACACCGCTCCATGATGCGAAAATATAACTTTGCAAAAGATCCCCACTTGGCGCGCGCCCATTCCAGTCCGTCCGGGTTGATCCATACCTCAGTTCCCCACAGCCTGGGAATAAGACAGAATGGAGCAGCGCCGTAGCCAAGCATATAGACAACATCAAATCGCCTGCGTGCATCCCACAAACAAAGCAAATCATATAATATCGTCTGCAGTGGACCAAGCGATAAAGAAGAGATATATCGCAGTTTAACTCCGCGATAATTCTCAATACCTGGTATTTTTTCCTCCTCGCAATATACAGTTACGTCATATCCGTGCTCGGTTAGGCCGATCGCAAGCCTATCGGCAAAGGTTTCAAACCCGCCGTAACGTGCCGGGATTCCACGAGTGCCAAGAATGGCAACTTTCGCCATCATTCCTCTTCGCACCTGACTCTTAATGGAAGATCCAAAGCCGAATAGCATTGATTGAATCCGGCCATAACGCTGCTCATCGTAAATAGTTTCTCAAATCTAAGCCTTGATTCCACGCCCATTCTTCGCCGCATCTCCGAGTCGCTTAGAAGCAAGCGCAGCGCATCTGCCAACGAAGCAACATCGCACGGCGCCACAAGACGCCCATTAACGCCATCCACAACCACCTCGCGGCATCCCGGCACATCGGCTGCCACAATCGCGCAACCGGCGGCGCTGGCTTCCACCAATGCGCGTGGAAGCCCCTCCCGGTAATACGTTGGCAAGCAGAATATATCTGCCTTGCCCAATAATGCAGCAACATCATTTCTAGGTCCAAGCCACTTGACCGCTCCGCCTGCCTCGGCCTGTCGCAATTCCTCCCGCGTCATGGATGTTGGATTGTCAATGTCGATGTCTCCTGCCAGCCATACCTCGAACTTTCGCCCCTCGGCGCGCAGAGCGCCTGCCGCTTCGATTAGCTGCCCAATTCCTTTATTGCGAATCATGCGGCAAACGCATAACACAACTGAAACAGGGTTATCATGCGCATTGGGAACAATCGCATTCGCTGTTAATCCGGCGCCGGGGATCATGATACACATATCATGAGGCACAACATTACTTCTAATAAAATATCTTCGGTCATCATGATTCTCTACGGCCATCACAGTTCTTCGCCGCCAAAAGACTGTCTTAAGCCCAAATAGTACAAAAGGACGAAGCATATAATACAGCGCTTTTTTTTCAACAAACATACTTCCAAGCCCAGTAATCGCACCAAGTAGCTTTATTTTCTTATAGTTTTGCAATAATATCCCTCCTATCAACACATTTTTAAGCGATACTAAGTGAACCATATTCGCGCCGCTTAAACGAATTGCCGTGCGCAACTCAAGCATTGACCTGATTTCATCCATCGGATTGCCGAGTCCAACCTTTAGCTTGATAGGAATAAATTTTATGCCTGCGTCGATTGCGCGCTGTGGGCTCGCGCCGCGTCGTGCA
>Ga0302198_10000239_pt1 | contig 59768 bp, 60 predicted proteins | sample II_Bog_N2_2_FD_193521 | JGI IMG/M metagenome (GOLD analysis project Ga0302198, IMG submission 193521) | Peat permafrost microbial communities from Stordalen Mire near Abisko, Sweden - II_Bog_N2_2 | ecosystem: Environmental > Terrestrial > Soil > Wetlands > Peat | place: Sweden: Abisko...
TATTCGGCTACTTGCCATTCGGATGAAAAATCCCAATTCGTCCATATGGCTAACAATCCAAGCTCAACCGCACCAGGAGAAGTTCAGGGGATGTCATCAGGACAATTCCTCATGTGGAGACTAGACCTCCGGATGGAAGCAGGAGTCGGCATCGGCAAAGACCTCGACGGACTGGATATGACCGGGGACTATCCCCAAGAGTACCGTGTAACCCCAGCGTGCGCACGCGCTAGGCTCTCAAGCTTGCACCGGTAGTCGCGCACGCTCGACTTCGCGAGTTTACGAGCTTCGAGTTCAGCCAAGAATCCCTCGATCGCTTTCTGAAGGCTGACGCTCGGCTTTTCAACCCGGCCAAGGTAGTCGGCAACTACGATGTCCAAAGATACATCCGGGCCCAGCGCCTTTCTCGCTCGAAGGTACTCTGCGCTCTGCGCGGCGTTCAGCAGAGGCGCCTCCGTTCCTCGTCGATTCCGCTCCTCCTGGTATTTTCGCTGAAGGGTTTCGGCCTCTTTTTTCGTCTTTGCCCTGGCTAGGCGCACCTTTTTTCCAGCCTCGTAGACGTACACCTCCCAAGGGGACGTGTGACTCCTGTCGTATGACACATGAACGGTATTTGGTCTCATGGTCAGCGTATGGGCGTTAGAGCCCATTCCGATAGTCGAAAGGACCAGGACCTCTCCAGGGGATGGAAAGGGGATGGATTTGGACCAAAAGATGGCCCGATCTGTCCGGGGGTGTCCGACCGGCCGGATGGGCTAAAACCGCTATTCTCCCTCTGAAAACCCTGTTTCCAGAGTGGTGCCCCCGCCCGGACTTGAACCGGGACAAGCGGTTTAGGAAACCGCTGCTCTATCCAGTTGAGCTACGGGGACTTGTAATACTTAGAAGGTGCTACAAAGCACAACATCGTTGTTTTCAGGTCCAGTGTAAATCGTTTTGTGGCTTACTTCAGGCGGAGCCGACCCTTTGCCCTTCGCGAAGCGTCTTATCTGGTATTGCATCCACCCGGAGAAAAGCTGCGTAGAAATGGGCATACAAAACAGCAGGAGCCGAGAATCATGAACAAACCCATCACAGTCGCCGCATTTATCCTCTGCCTGGGGATGATCGGCGCCCAGCCCGTCAGGGCCGAGGCGGCCGAGGAGGCCAAGCCCCAGGGCGACCTTACCATCGTGGTCGTCGAGTCGCTTGAACAGGGCCCGGGACGGCTCGCCAACTTTGACCGGATGAGCGAGGTGTTCACCGACATCTTCAACGCCAGGAAATGGCCGCTCAACATCAAGATAGAGCGCTTTGCGTCGAACACCCCGAACGACACGACGCAGCTCCGGATATTCTACCAGGGCACCTACGAGGAATCCCCGGGCGAGCTGTGCTTCCATGCCTGGATGACTCTCTATGAACACGGAAACAAGCACGACTTCGGCGTCGTGAAGTACCGGTACCAGGTGAGGCCGTTCCAGCAGGAGGAGATCAGCCTGGAGCACATCTTCCGCGGCGCCGCGGTGATGGCCGCCGACAAGGTCGAGGCCGTTTTGTTTCCAAAGGCGCCCGGGAAGAAACCCTGACCGGCATCGCCGCACCTCCGTGCCGTCCGTGTCAAACAGCGAAACCGTTGTCGAGGAGGCCTGCCTGATCGCGCGCATGGGGGTCGGCGACCGGGACGCCTTCCGCGAGCTCTACGGCCGCTACAGCTCCCCGCTGTTCTCCCTAGCCGTCCGCATGGTCGGTGACTTTGGGCAGGCGGAGGAACTGGTCCAGGACACCTTTGTGAAGATCTGGAGGAACGCCTCCGCGTTCGACCCTAGGAAGTCGCGCCCCTTCACCTGGGCCGTGACGATCGCCCGGAGGACCTGCATCGACCACCTTAGGAAGCGCAGGCACCAGCCTGTCACGACACCCTTCGTTGCCGAAGAGGCCGTAACCCATGGGCTTGCAACCGGTGAAAACGTCCGAAGCTCGGCTGAGGGCCGGGAGGACGTTGAGCGCCTCAGGGGGGCGCTTGCCGAGGTGCCTTCCAACCCGCGGCGGGCCCTGGAGCTCGTCCTTTTCACCGAGTTGACACAATCCGAGATCGCCGAGCGCCTCCAGCAGCCGGAAGGGACTGTAAAGTCCTGGATCCGCCGCGGACTCATCGATCTGAGAAAAGCTATAACCGAAGGAGCCCCATGATCGCCAAGACCCAAGAACTCGCCTGCCTCTATGTCCTCGACGAGCTGAGCCCGAACGAACGCGCTGCGTTCGAAGCCCGCCTCGACAACGACGCCCCGCTTGCCGCGCTGGTGCTTGAGCTCGAATCCATCCTCGAGGAACGGGTGCGGGAGCTGCCCCAGCACGAGGCGCCCCGGGCCCTCCTCGAACGGGTGGAGGCCCGGATCGGCCGCCGGGCGGAACCCGAAACCGCGCGCGCCATGCAGGCGCCGTGGGCGGTCATAGCGCGCTGGGGCATCGCCGCCGTTATCGCCGTGGCCGTCAGCATCATCGCGGTGCAGAACCTGAGGCGCCCCGCTTCACCCGCTGAGCGGCCGCTCCTAATCGTGGGGCTTGAACCCCACCAAAGCACGCTCGCCGAGCTCCCGATGACCGGGCAGCCGCAGGGCGCGGACGCGCGGTTCATCCAGCTCGCGTCGCTCGCGGAGCAGTACTGGGAAAAACCTGAGGACCTGCCCGTAAAGATGGCCCCAACAAGCCAGGACGGCCGCGGCTACGCGCTCTTTGACCCGGGCTCAAACCAGGGCTTCATCGCGATCCGCCAGCTGCCCACGGCAGCGGACGGCAAGCGCTACCACCTCTGGGTACTGGACACCGCCACGGGCCAGATACGCGAGGCCGGAGTGATCCCGGCTGCGGACCAGGCCCGCGGCCTCTATTTCTTCTCGGTTGCGCCCGACACCGCGGCCAACTCGGGCCGACTCGGCTTCTTCGTGACCGCGGAGGACTCCTCGGCCAAGGCGACTGACAAGCCCCGCGGCAAGGTCGTCCTGGGCGACCGAACGTTCTAAGGTCCGCCCTTTTTAGGGCCCTCGCGGATCCGTATATGGGATCGGCTGTCTATAGCCATCAGGTCTTTCCAGCAGCCGGGGACCCTGGGCAGGCCTTATCCCGAAGGCGGGATCAAGGCCCGCGCCCGTGGCCAATCCGGCGCCGAATCGTTCGACTGGCGTAGAAGCCAAAGCGGGTTAGACTCAACATACCATGATCGACACAATCAAAAAGACCCTGCTCGCCGGAGTCGGCGCCGCGGTGGTCACCAAGGAGAAGGTGGAGGCCGCGCTCGAGGACTTCGTCAAACAAGGCAAGGTGAGCTCCGCCGAGGCGCGCGCGATGGCTGAAAAGATAGCCGCAGACGGGAAGAAGGAATTCGAGACCCTGAGCGGACAGCTCAACGACAAGGTGAAGGACGTGGTGTCAGGCCTGAGCCGGAGCACCCAGGATCGCCTGGACGCGCTCGAGGCGCGGGTGAAGGCCCTTGAGCACCCGCACGCGGGGAAAGGCAAATCCAAGGAACCGTGAGGCCGCTGAAGATGCTGCATGAGGCCGGGCGCGCGAGGCAGATCCTCGCCGTCCTCGCCCGGCAAGGCTTCGACGGGCTGCTGAACCAGCTGGACCTCCACCCGAGCTTCCTGACCCGGGTGCTTCCCCACCCCGTCCCGAGAAAGTTCCCGGAAAGGATCCGGCTCGCGGCCGAGGAGCTTGGGCCGACCTTCGTGAAGCTTGGGCAGTTCCTGTCCATGAGGCCCGACGTCGTGCCTTACGACATCGTGCTTGAGCTCCGGAAGCTCCAGGACCAGGTGCCCCCGCTGCCCTTCGAGGTCATGCGTCCCATCCTGGTGGAGGGCCTCGGCCGCGAGCCCTCGGAGGTGTTCGACGAGTTTGACGAGACGCCCACGGCAAGCGCCTCGCTCGCCCAGGTCTACATCGCGCGCCTCAGGGAGGGCGGCCAGCAGGTGGCCGTCAAGATCCAGAAGCCCGGCATCCGCGAGAAAATCGAGGTCGATTTTGACCTGGCGAAGTGGCTTGCGGGGATCCTGCACCAGCGCGTGCCCACACTCAGGGCCATGGATCTGCCCGCGGTCGTCCAGGAGGCCCGCGAATGGATGATGCGGGAACTCGATTTCCGCCTGGAGGCCAACAACCAGGAGTATTTCAACACCCTCAACAAGTATCCCGAGAAGGTGTACGCCCCCAATGTCTACAGGGACGTCTCAAGCGAGTACGTGCTGGTGATGGACCGGGTGGTCGGCAAATCGGTGCGCGACGCGGGGGACTACTCCCCGGAGCAGCGCAAGGTGTTCGCCGCCAATGGCGCGACGTCGATCGCCCACCAGATCTTCATCTCGGGGTTCTTCCACGCCGACCCGCATGCCGGGAACATCTTCATCACCGAGGACGGCAGGCTGTGCTTCCTCGACTGGGGCCTTGCGGGAAACCTGACCCGACGGCTCCGCTATGCCGTCGCCGACTTCTGGAGCGCCGCGATCGAGCAGGACACCGAGCGCATCGTCCGGATAGCCGCGGACCTGGCGGCGGCCGACGCCCGGCCGGACCTTCGCGCGATGGAGAAGGACATCACGCTCGCGCTCAGGGAGGAGCTCAATTTCGCGATCGGCCGCGCCTCGCTCGGGAAGGCGATGCTTCGGCTCCTGTTCATCTTCGGCCAGAACGGGATCTCGCTCTCGCGGGACTATTCGCTCATGGCCAAGGCCGTGCTCTCCATCGAGGAGGTCGGGACCGCGCTCGACCCGGAGTTCGACCTGCGCGCACAGGTCTCGCCCGTCCTCCGGGAGCTCGTGCGGGAGCGCATCAATCCCCTCACCCTGGCGCGCCGCACCCGCGACGTCCTGCGCCAGGCCGTCCTGGGGCTCCAGGACCTGCCCTTCGACCTTCGCCGCATCGTCCGGCGCATCGAGAACGACAGCTTCACGATCAACCTGGTCCACAAGGGCCTCGAGGAACAGACCGAGGCCCTGAAGGTCGCCGCCAACCGGATCGCGCTTGGCGTCATCATCGGCTCACTCGTGATCGGCTCCTCCACGATCGTCACCACCGGCATCCAGCCCCACCTGTTCGGATACCCGGCGCTGGGGATCGTGGGCTACCTTATCTCCGCCCTGCTCGCCTTCTACGTGATCTGGGACATCATGCGGCACGGCCGGCACAAATAGGTGCCCCGGCCTGGGGAGCCGCGTGCGCAAGGGGTTCATGGGCAGGGGCTCAGGGCGGCGACCTTTGCAGGTTGACAACCCGGTCCACACCCGCACGATCGCCCCTCCCTTACCGACATGAGCACCACCGAACAGAAGCAGCAGACACCCACACCCGCAGAGATTCCTTTCACGGATCCGCAGGCATGGACGCGCTTCGTCACAGACACGGGCAAGATCCTGCCCCGCAAGTACACCGGCCTTTGCGCGAAGCACCAGCGCGCCGTCACGCGCACGATCAAGCACTCGCGCAACATGCTGCTCACGAAGTGAGCGCGGGCGCGACGAACCGATAAACGCCGGAGCTCAAAAGGCTCCGGTCTTTTTCTGCCCGGACGGCCCGACTGGCTCCACGACCCCGAATGGCCACGACCGCACGGATCCACAAGGGCACCCCGAGGAACCTCGCGTTCCTGGCGAGGCACCTGAGGGAGGGCGGCCTGGTCGCCGTGCCTACCGAGACGGTGTATGGGCTGGCCGGGGACGGCACGAGCCGGGCAGCCTGCCTGAGGATCTTCAAGGCCAAGGGGCGCCCCTCGGAGGACCCCCTGATCCTCCACGTCGCCTCGATCGCCGACCTGGACCGCATCGCGGTTTCCAATTCCGCGGCCCGGAGGCTCGCCCGGGCCTTCTGGCCGGGACCGCTCACGATCGTGCTCCCCAAGACCGGGGTCGTCCCCGACGAGGCGACGGCGGGACTGACGAGCGTCGCCGTGCGGATGCCCTCCCATCCCCTCTTCCGGCGGCTCATCCGGCTCTCCCGGGTCCCGCTGGCGGCCCCGAGCGCCAATCCCTTCGGCTACGTGAGCCCGACAACAGCCGAGCACGTGAGGAAGAGCCTCGGCCGGAGGATCCGGCACATCCTGGACGGGGGCCCGGCCGCCATCGGGCTTGAGTCGACGATCGTGGACCTTCGCAATCCGCTCCGGCCCGCTCTCCTGAGGCCCGGCGCCATTTCGAGGGCCCAGCTCGCGCGGGTCCTGGGAAGGCCCGTGGCCCTTTCCCGCGGCTCGCGCGCGGGCGGACGGCTCGCCCCCGGACAGATGAAGAGGCACTACAGCCCGGGAACCCCCGTCACGCTCCACACGGCGCTCACCCGGGCAAGGGCGGCGAGGGGGCCGGCCGACGAGGCTTGGCTCTTCGTGGCCCGGCCCAGGGGGAAAACGCACCCTTCCAATATCTTCTGGCTCGACCGCCAGGGCGACCTCAGCCGGGCCGCGCGGAATCTTTTTTCCGTACTCCGGGACCTTGACGACCGCGGATTCCGGCGGATCCACGTCGAGCGCCCGAAGGGCCGCGGGATTGCGGAGGCGCTCCTCGACCGCCTGGCCAGGGCCTCATCCCGCTAGGGCTTGCGGAGCACCGCGGACAGGGCCGCCAGGAGCCGCTCGTTCTGCTCCGGGGTTCCGACGGTCACGCGGAGCCACTCGGGCAGTCCGTAGCTGGCGACGGGACGCACGATCACGCCGCGCTTCTGGAGGGCCTCGAACACGGCCGCCCCGTCGCCGACCTTCACGAGGATGAAGTTTGCCTGGCTCGGCACCCACTCAAGGCCGAGCCCGGTGAAGCCCTTCTCCAGGCGCCTCAGGCCCGCCCGGTTCCCGAGGATGCAGGCCGCGCGGAATTCCTGGTCGTCAAGCGCCGCCACGGCGGCCGCCTGGGCGATCGCGTTCACGTTGAACGGCTGGCGCACGCGGTCCAGGAGCGCCGCCATCTCGGCTGTGGAATAGCCGTAGCCCACGCGGAGCGAGGCGAGCCCGTAGACCTTCGAGAAGGTCCTTAGCCCGATCACGTTCCTTCCCTCCCGGATGAGGGGCAGGATGTCCGGCGGGTTCTCTGCAAAGTCGGCGTAGGCCTCGTCGACGATGCAGATCACCCGCTCGGGGAGGGCGCGCAGGAAGCCCAGGAGCTCCTCGGGGGAGTTCGCGGCGCCCGTCGGGTTGTTGGGCGTGGAGACCACGACCACCTTTGTCTTGGGTCCGACGGCACGCGCCAGCGCCCCGAGGTCGTTCTTGAAATTGACGAGCGGGACCTCGACCGGGAGCGCGCCGAAGAGGAGCGCCACCAGCCGGTAGACCACGAACTCCGGAACCCCCAGCAGGACCTCGTCGCCGGCGCCGAGGAAGACGTGCCCGACGAGCTCGATCACCTCGTTTGAGCCGTTTCCGATCACAAACTGGCCCGGGTCGACCCCGTGGAACTCGGCCAGGCGGCCGCGGAGCGCATAGCAGCCGCCGTCGGGGTAGAGCTGCCCCTGCTCCAGGGCCCGCTTCGCGGCCTCCACCGCCAGGGGCGAGGGCCCGAAGGGGTTCTCATTGGACGCGAGCTTGATGATGCCCGAGGGGTCCAGGCCCAGGTCGCGCGCCACGTCCTCGATGGGCCTGCCCGCCACGTAGGACGGGTAGGTGTGGACGAAGGGCTTGGCCAGTTCTTTGGGGCTCACGGTCGGAAGGTGGGGGGCATTGGAGACGAAGCCCCCTCCGAGATGAAGCCAAAAGGGGTTCGCCACCAGGGCCCGGACCAAGCTAGTTGTGGGGGCGATGTCGACCCGGTTGATAGCCCCCGCCCTGGCCGTGGCATTCCTCTCCCTGTTTTCGGCCGGCGCGGCCTTGGCCGACGATGTCGTCCGGGTCGAGGTGGGCCAGATCCTGGGCGCCCGCTTCGCGATCGCGAACCCCGCGGTGCCCTGGAACAGGCGGATCCTCCTGGTTGCCCACGGCTACCGCCCCGAGTCGGCGCCGCTGATCGCGGACCTCCACCCCGACCGCGCCTCGGTCAAGGCCGCGCTCGACGAGGGGTGGATCGTCGCCACCACGAGCTACCGCAGGAACGGCCTGGTGATCGGGGATGCGATCGCCGACCTGGACGCCCTGCGGGCCTACATCGTCGCGGCCTACGGCGAGCCCGAGCGGGTCGTCATCGAGGGGGACTCCTCGGGGGGGCTGATCGCCACGATCATCTCCGAGCGCGAGAAGGGCCTCTATGACGGCGCCATCGCCTTTGACGCCACCCTCTACATCAAGGAGGCGAACTCCCAGGTGGGCCTTTCGCTCCAGCCGCGGATCCCGCTGCTCTTCGTGGCGACCGTGCGCGAGGCGAAGGAGCCCAAGAGCTACCTGACGGCGCTCGTCTCCCGCCCCCCCCCGCTCATCCAGCCGGCGCTCTTCCTGATCTCGCGGGAGGGCCACACGAACATCAACCAGCCGGAGCGCATCGAGGCGTTCCGGTCGCTCAACGCATGGATCGACGGCGGCAGGGACGCGCTCCCCAGGCCGAAGGACCAGGCCCCCTACTTTGACGCCACCGTTGCGCCGGAGCCCGGACCCTCGACCGCGATCATCCACGAGGACCACCGCGGACTGGACACGAGGGTTGCGGAGGTCGACCAGGTCTACGGCACGCTTCTCCTGGAGGCCCAGGCCAGGGACTTCGAGAACGCCGGGATCCCGCCGATGACCTACTTCCAGCTCGGGGTCTGGCATGGGAAGCCGTTCCGGGCGCTCTACGGGCGCACCTACTCGGACGTGAAGAACGGGGAATGGGTGGCCTTCCCGGATGCCGACGGGCGCACGGTCCTCTCCCGGAACTTTGCTGACGCCGCGAAGACGCTCGGGGTCGGTGTGGGCGACGCCCTCACGCTTGTCCCCTTCTCGCCCGGGGAGCCCCTACCCTAGTCCACGGCTCGGGACAAAGACCCACTTCATCCCGGCGGCCTCGGCCGCCTTGACACCGGGCTTGCCGTCCTCGAACACGAGGCACTTGGACGGGGGCACGCCCATCCTCTTCGCCGCCAAAAGGAACATGTCGGGCGCGGGTTTCCCGTGCTCCACATCGTCGGCGGTGACCACGACCTTGAAGAGGGGGGCGAGCCCGGTCTTGGTGAGCGTGCTCTCGACCACGTCCCGGGTTCCGCCCGAGGCGATCGCCACGGGTCGGGTCTTGCTGACCCGCCGTGCGAATTCGACAACCGGCGCGATCACCGCGAGCTTCTGGAGCGAGCTCTTGAAGACCTCCTCCTTGTCCTTGTAGACCGCCTCGGGGTCGAGCGACAGGCCGTGGTGCTTGCCCAGGAGGGCCGCGACCTTCTTGGACGGCACCCCACCGAGCTCATAGAAAAGGTTCTCGTCCAGGCTCCCCTTCAGCCCTGCCTTCCTGAGAGCCGCCTCCCAGGCCGTGTAGTGCAGCGGCATCGTGTCGACAAGCGTGCCATCCAAGTCGAAAATATAGCCTTCAAAGTCGCCTTCCGGGATCTGGATCTTCATGCGGAATGCGCAACGACGCCGGAAACCGCCCCGTCCGCAACCCCAAAAAACGCTCGTTTGGCCCGCATGGGCCGCGTACGCTCCCCGGCCATCAACCCCCTATGAAAAAATACCTCGTCGAATTCATCGGCACCTTCTTCCTCGTCTTCACGGTGGGCAACACGGTGATCGCCCCCGGGGCGGGTTCCCTGGCCCCCCTGGCGATCGGCGCCTCGCTGATGGTCATGGTCTTCGCCGGGGGCCACATATCCGGCGGGCATTTCAACCCTGCCGTGACGCTCGCCGTCTGGATCCGCGGCAAGTGCGACACGAAGGATGTCGTACCCTACTGGATCGCCCAGATCCTGGCCGCGTTCGCGGCCGCCTACCTCGTCGGCAAGATAAAGATGGCCGGCGCCGCGCAGCCCCTCGCTCTCGCGAGCTGGAAGCCGGCCTTCGTGGCGGAATTCCTCTTCACGTTCGCGCTCTGCTGGGTCGTCCTCAACGTGGCCACGTCCACGGGGACCTCGGGCAACTCCTTCTACGGGCTCGCGATCGGCATGACCGTCATGGTCGGGGCCTTCGCCGTGGGCGGGGTGTCGGGGGGCGCGTTCAACCCGGCGGTCGCCACGGGAATCACCCGGATGGGACTGTCCCTGTGGAGCAACTACTGGGTGCTCGTGTCCGGGGAGGTGGCGGGCGCCATCGCGGCGGCCTCCACCTATAAGTTCGTGAACGGAAGCGACTGAAAAGCCAGCTATTGCTTCCGGTACCCGCGGTGGAGGCGGCCCGCGGCCGCCTTGGGGGCCGTGGCCTCGTCCAGGACCTTCTGGTCGAAGAGGGCCGAGTAGATGTAGGGGAAGTTCTCGATCTTCTTGCGCTCGACCGTGGCGCCGATGAACCGCTCGATGCTGCGGGCGTCGCGGACGTCGTCCTCGGTGACGAGGGTGAAGGCGTCGCCGGTGTTCTGCGCCCGGCCCGTCCTGCCGATCCGGTGCACGTAGTCCTCGGCGTTCTCCGGGACGTCGTAGTTGATCACGTGGGAGACCCCGGCGATGTCCAAGCCGCGCGCCGCGATGTCGGTCGCGACAAGGACCTCGTTCTTGCCGCTCTTGAAGTCCGAAAGCGCCTCCACGCGCTCGCGCTGGCTGCGGTCGGAGTGCATGACGCCTACCCTGTGACCCTTCTGGACAAGGCGGGCAGCGATCCGGTCGGCGCCCATGCGGGTGCGGCAGAAGATGAGGACGCTCTTGAAGTCCGTGCGCTCAAGGAGGACCTGGAGCAGGTCGAACTTCTGGGAGGCCACCACGGGGTAGAAGCAGTGAGCGATCGTGTCCGCCGCCGAGTGTGTCCGGCCGATCTCAACCTTTGAGGGGTTGCGAAGCGCCCATCCGGCCAACTGCTCGATCTCCGGGGGCAGGGTCGCCGTGAAAAAGAGGGTCTGGCGCTCCTTGGCGCACTTCTGGACAATACGCTTCACGTCCGGCAGGAAGCCCATGTCGAGCATCCGGTCGACCTCGTCCAGGACCAGGATGTCGATCTTGTCCAGGGAGCAGTTGCCCTGCTCCAGGTGGTCCAGGAGGCGGCCCGGGGTCGCGGCGAGGATGTCCACGCCGCGCTTGAGGTCGTCGGTCTGCTTGCCGTAGCCCACGCCGCCGTAAACGATCGTGACGCGCAAGTCCGTGAATTGAGCATACTTGTGGAATGCCTCCTCCACCTGGAGGGCCAGCTCGCGGGTCGGCTCAAGGATCAGGCACCGCATCGCGCCATGGCTGCCCAGGCGCTGGATGATCGGGAGGGCGAACGCCGCGGTCTTCCCCGTGCCCGTCTGGGCCGAGCCGATCACGTCCTTTCCCTGGAGGATGAGCGGAATCGCCTGGACCTGGATAGGGGTCGGCTGCGTGTAGCCCTTCTCCTTCACCGTGTAGGCAAGGGCGTCTGAAAGGCCGAGCTGCGAGAAGAGCGTGTCCATCTTCGGGACGTCCACCGGCACCACGGGCTTGTAGGTGACCTGCGCGGGATGCTCGAAGTCGTCGCGCGCCGGGCGGGGTCGGCGGCCCTCCGGGTGGCGCCCGGGGCCCGACCTCACGGGGCCGCGCCCGGCGGGGCGCCTCTCCTCGTGCCTGGGCCTCTGCTCCTGGGGCTTCCCCTGGGAGGGGCCGGAATGGGCAGGCCCGGCATGGGCGGGGCCTGGTCCGCGCGCGTGCTGCGGGCGCGGGTTGTGCCCCTGCGGGCGAGCCGCGCCGGCATGGGCGGGTTTCCGCGGCGCGGGCCCGTCGTGCGGGCGGGGCGCGCCGTGGGGCGCAGCCGGTTTCGGCTTCTGGGCGGGGGCTATCGATTCACGAAGCCGGGCAATGAACTTCCTTAGCATGATCTGGATGAAAGAACCACAATCCCTGCGTTCCTCGGGTTTTGCAATCCCCCATTCCGGGGTGCCCCCTCGGGGGCCCCAAGGATTCTCGCTTGGCAGGCTGTTGCCGCGCAGCATGATCTGGCTGGCATCCCGCCCTGATGAATCCCGACCTCCTCTGGTTTGTAAGACTTGGCATCGAACAAGGCCTCTTCACCCGGGTTCAGGCCGTGTCGGTGAAGGCGAAGCTCGCGACCTACAACCTGGAGATGCTGGTCTTCGCCCAGAAGATGATCGACGACGATATCGTGACGAACGTCGAGGCCCTCGAGAGGCTGGCGGGCCAGGCGACGAAGCGCGCCGACCAGGGCCCGCCGAGCGCCGACCCCTTTGCGGCCCCCGACGATCTGGTGGAGGACGTGGTCATCATGCCCAAGAAGAAGGAGGTGGCCGGTCCGGCGCCCGTCTTCTCGATCAATATCAAGGACGAGGCCGGCCTCGCCCAGACGCTCAGGGACCTCCTCGCCAAGTCGATTGGATTCGGGGCCAGCGACCTGCACCTGTGCACGGGCCGAAGGTCGTTTGTCCGGAAGGACCGCGTGCTCTCCTACATAAGCGAGAAGCCCCTCACGGCGGAGGAGGCACTCAACATCAACACGGTCCTCCTGAGCCCGGAGCAGAGGAAGGCCTTCCTTGAGAAGCGCGACCTGGACTACGCCCTCGAGGTGAGCCCCAAGGAGCGCTACCGCGTGAACCTGATGTTCCACAAGGAGGGGGCCGCGGGGGCCTACCGGATGGTGCCGAAGGAGGTGCGTACGCTCCCGGAGCTCGGCTTCTTCGAGCACATCGACACCCTGAAGCGCATGCTCAGCTACCACAACGGGCTCGTGCTGATCACGGGCCCGGTGGGATCCGGGAAGACCACCACCCTCGCCTCGATGGTCGCCTACCTGAACGAGACCCGGAAGGACCACATCATCACGGTCGAGGACCCGATCGAGGTGGTGCAGACCTCGAAGGGCTGCAATGTCACCCAGCGCCAGGTCGGCGACCACACGAAGACCTTCTTCACGGCGCTCAAGGGCGCGCTCCGCGAGGATCCCGACATCATCGTGATCGGCGAGCTGCGCGACCTGGAGACGATCGAGATGGCGGTGAGCGCCGCCGAGACCGGGCACCTGGTCATCGGCACCATGCACACGAGCGACGCGGCAACGACCCTCAATCGCCTGCTGGACGTATTTCCCGCGGCGCAGCAGACGCAGATCCGCGGGAGCGTCGCCGAGAGCCTGAGGGGGATCGTCTGCCAGCGCCTGCTCCCGAACCCGGCCGGGGGCCTCGTCATGGCGTGCGAGATCCTGGTCAACAACATGGCGATCTCGAACCTGGTCCGCGAGGGCAAGACGACGGGCTTGCGCAACACGATGGAGACGGGGGTCCGCGAGGGGATGTGCCTGATGGACAACGTCGTCTACGAACTCTACAAGGACGGCAAGGTCTCCAAGGAGACCGCGCTCGAGAATGTCTCGAACCGCGCCCTGCGCGTGAAGATCACCTGACGCGCCATGGCCGAGATTGACACGCTGCTTCGCTCGATGGTCGAAAAGGGGGGGTCCGACCTGCACCTGATCGTGGGGCTCCCGCCCAAGGCGCGCATCTCCGGCTCCATCACCCCTATCGCGGACACGCCCCTCACCCCGCAGGCGCTCGAGAGGCTGCTCAAGGAGATCGTGCCCGAGAAGCGCTGGAACGAGTACCTGGAGCGCCACGACCTGGACCTGGCCCACGAGATCCCCGGCTTCGCGCGCTTCCGCGGCAATTTCCTCTACAACCACTGGGGCCAGGCTGCGGTGTTCCGGCAGATCCCCGCGAAGATCCTCTCCTTCGACGAGCTGAAGCTTCCCGAGGCCATCAAGAAGCTCTGCCACCTGAACGAGGGCCTGGTCGTGGTCACCGGCCCCACCGGCAGCGGCAAGTCGACCACGCTCGCGGCGATGATCGACTACATCAACACGAACCTGTGCAAGCACATCATCACGATCGAGGACCCGATCGAGTTCGTGCACCCGGTGAAGAAGAGCGTGATCGTGCACCGCGAGGTCGGCGAGCACACCGAGTCGTTCGCCTCGGCGCTGAAGGGGGCGATGCGCCACGACCCGGACATCCTGCTCGTGGGCGAGATGCGCGAGCTGGAGACGATCAAGCTGGCGCTCGGGTGCGCCTCGATGGGCATGCTCGTCTTCGGGACGCTCCACACGAACAACGCGCCGAAGACCGTGGACAGGATCATCAACGCCTTTCCCTCCGACGACCAGAACCAGGTCCGCGTGATGCTCGCGGGCTGCCTCTCGGGGATCGTGGCGCAGCTCCTGTGCCGCAGGGTCCCCAAGGGACGCGTCGCCGTCCACGAGATCCTCCTCCAGCACGAGGCGCTCGCCAACACGGTCCGCAGCGGCCAGATCGCCAACATCCGCCAGATCATCGAGAGCGGAGGCGCCGACGGGATGGTGCTGATGGACACGAGCCTGATGAACCGGGTGAAGGACGGCACGATCGAGCCGAGGGAGGCCTACATGAAGGCCGCCAACAAGGCCGCCTTCGCCGGGCTCCTGAAGCCCGGCGACCTCGAGGACAGCGGCCACTAGGCCCGCCCCATCCGGTCCTCGGGTTGAAGACGGCTGCGTTCGGATCGCAATCGTTTTCAGCTGGAATGCGCCAACACGCTTTAAACCATTCGCAACATTTGCGCATGGGCCAAACCACACGTTCCCAGGGGATTCATGTGGAAGGGATTTCTATGCCGCAAACCTGCACGCAATGATCGGGCTTTACCTCGTTTCGCTCGGCCTAACGAGCGAAGCTCGCGCGCATAGGCGGACACGAAGATGTGTTGCGAATGACCCAAGGGGTTGCCGATGCGTTGGAGTCATTCGTGTGGCAGAATCGACGCGATGATCCCCATCAACACGTGCCTCGTGAACCGGTTGAGGGACGGCTCGGTTGATCCGCCAATTAGGCAAGGTTCGCACACGTCCTGAAGCCCGGCGAACTCATGCGCTGCCACTAGGGCCCGGGAACCCCCCTTGCGGGCCGTCCCGAATTAGGGATGAGCCCGTCCCATTTTCAGCGTCAAGGGCGGGGACCCACGCGACGTCATGTTTTATAAGCCAATACAAGGCAAGCAGTAGAAAAGTTCGAGGAGATTGGTATGCTCAAAGCTGTACTGACCCGGCATGCTCTCCAACCTCCGCTTCGCCCTCCGGCAGCTTCGAAAAAGCCCCGGCTTCACGTTCGTTTCGATAGCGACGCTCGCGGGCGGTATAGGCGCCTGCACGGCGATGTTCTCGATCATAAACGCCGTGCTGCTGAAGCCCCTGCCTTTCCGCGAGCCGGATCGCCTTGTGTGGATCGAACGGGAGCATGCGCAGGACCTTTCAACCCGCACCTCCCAGGTCAACTCCGTCCTCGGCTGGCGCGAGCACGCGACTAAGTCATTCGAGTCGATCGGCGCCTACTTCGCCTTTTTTGACTACATACCCTACACGCTGACCGGCACCCGCGAGCCCGTGCGCCTCAGGGGTGTCGGCATTTCCGAGAACCTGCTTCCCACGCTTGGTGTCACGCCGCTTTACGGGCGAAACTTCACGGCCGAGGAATGCCGCTTCAACGCGCCCGGCGCCGTAATCCTTGAGAACGCCTACTGGCGAGCCCATTTCCAGGCGGACCCGGGAATCGTCGGCCGGACGATCTCCCTCAACAACCAGCCGGCCACCGTGGTCGGCGTGCTCCCCGAGTCCTTCGATTTCACCTCCATCTTCTCCCCGGGGACCGAGGTGGGGATGCTGGTGCCCTTTCCCCTGGCACCGGAGACGCAGCAGTGGGGAAACACGCTCTTCGGGATAGGACGGCTGCGCCCGGGCGTGACGCTCGCCCAGGCCCAGGACGAGCTTTCCGCCGCCAACCGCCTGAACGAGCAGAAGTACCCCAAGAATGGGACACTCGGGGCCGTCGCGAGCCCGCTGGACTCCGCCCTCCGGGGAAAATTCCGCAAGCCCTTCCTCATCCTGGTGGGAGCCGTCGGCTGCATCCTCGTGATCGCATGCGTCAACCTCTCGAACCTGCTTCTGAGCCGCCTGAATGCACGCAGGCAGGAGTTCTCAGTGCGGATCGCGGTCGGTGCCCGGCCGGGCCACCTGGCGGCGCAGACGCTGACCGAGAGCATGGTGCTCGCGGTCGGAGGCAGCATCATCGGCATCCCTGTCGCCGCGCTGACGACCGACGTCCTCTCGCGCCTGCAGACTTTCGGCGTGCCCCTGATGGGTGGGGCAAGGGTGGATCCGACGACGCTCGCGGTGACGATCGGCCTGACTCTCGCGGCGGGCGTTGCCTGCGGCATTCTGCCTGCGATCCATCTCGCCTCAGACACCAACAACACCTCGCAGGGCGGCAACAACCAGAGGAGCGCGGGCCGCTCGGCCTCGGCGCTTCGCGACTCCCTGATCGTGGCCGAGATCGCGCTCGCCTGCGTGCTGCTGATCGGGGCGGGCCTGCTGTCTAGCAGCTTCAATACGCTGCTCAAAGTGAACCTGGGCTTCCAGCCGGAGCACGCGATGGCGTGGAGGATCGATCCTCCCCGTTCGTTCAAGTCCAACGCCGAGGCAAACCACTACCTTTCGGACGCCGTGCGCCAGGTCTCGGAGCTACCGGGCGTGGAGGCCGCCGGCATCAGCGACACCCTGCCTCTCGGCCGGAACAGGACCTGGGACGCCGCCGAGGTTGGCGTTCAGTATCCCGCGGGGCAGGCCCCGTTTGCGCTCCCGCGCATCATCGACAACGGCTACCTCCAGGCGATGAAGATCCCCCTGCGCGAAGGCCGCTACTTCGACTCACGCGACACGTTGCCCGGGGCCAATACCGCCATCATCAATGAAACGTTGGCAAAGGTCCTTGAGCCCCACGGAAGCCCCGTCGGCAAGAAGCTCGCCCTGTACAAAGACGGCACGACCATCATCGGGGTCGTCGGCGACGTGCGGCACAGCTCCCTCGAGGAGCCGGGCGAGGGGGAGATGTACCTCAACATCGCCCAGACGACCGACTGGAGCGCGGTTGAGCTCGTGGTCCGGAGCGATCTGCCGATGGCTACGCTAGCGCCCGAGATTCGCGCGACGCTGGCGAGGTTCGACCCGGCGATGCCCTCGGGCGAATACTACGAACTCGGCAAGCTGGTGGACAACGCGGTCGCTCCCCGGCGCCTCATCACTCGCCTCCTCGGGGTCTTTTCCACCATGGCCCTTGCGCTCGCGTCCATCGGCCTCTACGGGGTCATCTCCTACACGACAGGCCAGCGCACGCAGGAGATCGGGATCCGCATGGCGGTCGGCGCGCAGCGTTCCGACATCCTCCGCCTAATCCTGCGCGGCGGCTTCCGGCTGATCGCAATTGGGATAGTGATCGGGCTCCTCACCTCGCTGGCGCTCGCCCGCCTGGTGGAGCAGATGCTCTACGGGATCTCGGCCCGCGACCCCCTGATCTTCGCCTCGATTGCGGCCCTCCTCGTCATGGTGGGGCTCATCGCCAGCATAGTGCCCGCGGTGCGGGCGACCAGGCTCGAGCCAAGCTCGGTCTTGCGCGGAGCCTAGGCCGGGGCCCGCCCCCGGGGCGCCCCGTTCGCCATGGTTGACAACCGTTTTCAGGGGAAATGGATCAACTCGGTTTCAATCATTCGCAACAGTTGCTCATGGGCCAAACCACACGATCCCAGGGCATCTCCTTCACGCACGAGATGTGGACGCGCATCGAGGCGCGCTGCAAGGACCTGAAGGTGGGCAGGAGCCAGTACTTCCAGATGCTGGCGGAGTGGGACCTCCGCTTCATGACCGACATCCACGCCCACAAGGCCGACGGGAAATGGCACTTTTATCCCGAGCACGGCTCGGCCCCCTCGCCGGCGCGCGAGCTCAGGGCGGCCGAGGATCCCGATCCCGCTCCCGCCAAGCCCAGGCGCCGGCGGCACTAGCCCCCGAGAAATCGGTTGCGGTCGCCCCGGATATCCGCAGCCATTGCCCATGGGCTCCGCCCCAAATACAGCGCTTGGCGAGCTCGCATCGGTCATTGGCGACGATGCGGCCCGGGAGATCGTGCGCCTCTTCCTCGAGGATTTTCCCTGCTCGGTTGCGCGGCTTACGGATGGAGGGAGCGAGGAGCAGCAGCGCGTCGCCCACGGGCTAAAGAGCAGCGCGCTCCACATGGGCGCGAAGGCCCTTTCCGTACGGATGGCGGAGATCGAGTCGGCCCTGGGGGCGGCCGGGGGGTCGCTCTCGGCCGGGCAGATCGCCGCCGCCGTGGCCGACTTCGAGGCCGTGGCCCCGGAGCTCAGGCGCTACGCGGGCGGCTGAAAAAAAGCGGGGGACCTAGGACTTCACCAGCCCGGCGTGGACGCACCAGCGCACGAGGCTCGCGACCTCCTTCACGTTGATCTTGTCCATGATGTTCGCGCGGTGCTTCTCAACCGTGCGCACGCTCAGGTCGAGCCGGTCGGCGATCTCCTTCGATGAGTGCCCCTCGGCCACGAGCCGGATCACCTCGAGCTCGCGGGCCGAGAGCGTCTTGATGGCGTCCAGGGACGCGACCGGCGGGCCGGCCTTGACCGAGGGCTCGACCTTGGGCTGCTGCGCGCCCGCCGCAGACACCTTGGGGGGCACATTCGTCGCGAAGAACATGCCCCCTGCGATCACCGACTCGATCGCCTGGATGAGGTAGTTGATGGGCGCGCTCTTGTCCACGAAGCCGTGGACGCCCTGGGATATGAGGCGCGCGGGCAGGTCGCCGTCGGGGTGCCCGGTGAGGACCAGGATCCGGGTCGCGGGCAGCTTTGCGCGGATCTCGCGCACGACCTCGAGACCGTGCATGCCGGGAAGGTAGAGGTCCACGATGAGGAGGCCCGGGGGATCCTTCAGGCAGTGATCGACCGCCGTCTTGCCGTCCTTGAAGCTGCCGGCAACCACAAGCCCGCGCACCCGGCTCAGCGCAGAGGTGAGCATCTGCCTGAATACAACCTCGTCGTCCACGATAACGGTTCGTATGGGCACGTTGCAGACACCCTAGAGGGCGATCGGCCGGGGCGCAAGCGCAAGTCGGTTGAAGAAGGTTGATGCGCGGAAGGCGAAACCTCACCATCGGGGCCGTGAACGGGATCGCAATGCTTGCGCCGCTATTCCTTGCCTTCGAGCTCGGGCAACTGGTCATGAGCGAGCGCTACGTGGGCATCAAGCAGATCGCCCGGGGGGCCGATCCCCGCGAGATGGGCCCGAGCGAGGCGGCGTCGATTCTCTGGATCCTCTGCATCGCTGTGTACGCCGTGTGGATGCTCGCGCTCCTGGCGACCCCCCACGCGAGGATCTTCGGCCTGGCGCTCATGGCGGTCACGGCGGTCGGGTACTCGATCCGGCGCAACTGCGGCCTTAAATGGATCCTGGTGGTGCTCACGGTCGAGGGATGCGCCCGGGTGGCCGTCCTCTCGCCGCTCACGGTCGTCTCGTGGAGCCACCTCTAGCGGAGCCGCGGATGGCTTTCCCGGAGATCGAGCGGCCCTCGCCCAACTTCGGCCCCGGGGCCAACGAGCGCCTGGGGGTCCTCTTCCACCACAGCGAGCTCCCCTTTGGCGCGACGGTCGCCCGGATGCAGGATCCCGCGAGCCAGGTGAGCTACCACTGCCTGATCGGCCGGGACGGCACGCGCTGCACGATGGTGCCGGATTCCGGGGTCGCCTGGCATGCGGGGCAGTCCCGGTTCCTCGGGAGGACCCGCTGCAACGATTTCCTCCTCGGTGTCGCCTTTGAGGGCGACACCGGCAAGGCCCCCTTGACCGACCCCCAGCTCTCCTCGGCGCTCGAGTGGCTCCAGGCCCGCTGGGCCCCCCTCGGTTGGGACCTCGGGCGCATGACCGACCACCGCCAGGTGTCCCCGGGAAGGAAGCGAGACCTGAGCCCGCCCGAGTGGGAGCGCCTCGCGGCGGCCATCGGCGCGCATTTCGGTGACCCGGGCACCTGAAGCTCGTTTCCGTGTTGAAATAAACCCCCATGCGCAGCACAAAAATGACGCGCCCCTTGAAATGAACTTTCCCAGCGACACCCCGCGCCTGCCGAAATGGATATTCCTGGTCGGCTACGCGGCCCTCCTCGCGACGGCCTGGCTGATCTTCGACTCCTCGGCGCACCCGCTGGCGGGCGCCGCCCTCTGGGCGGTGGTGGCGCTGGTCGTCGTCGCGTGCGTCATCGGGGTGATCCCCTTCGTGACCGACTACGCCGACAAGCAGGAGGAGGCGCTCGACAACCGGCAGAGGGCGCTCCAGGCGCTCTCCGTCACGGTCGCGGCCGCGGCCGAGCAGGTGTCGATCGCCACCACGGGCCTGAACGGGATCGCCGAGGCGGCCCAGGAGAATTTCAGCAAGTCCGAGCGCCTCGCGCACGGGATCCAGGAGAAGATCGCGGAACTGGACGCCCGCCTGGCCCTTGCTGCAAAGCGGGACAGCGAGGCCGTGGTGAAACTCGAGTCCGTCTCGAAGGCCGTGTCGGAGCTCGACGCGCGGCTCGCCTCCGCAAAGAAGGACGACGGCGAGACCGCGGCCCGGCTCGAGGCTGCCGCAAAGAAGCTCGGCAAGGCCGCGTCCGACTTCGAGGCTGCCGTGGCCAAGGCCGCCGAGGCGGCGAGGGCGATCCCGGCGGTCCCCGTGCACATCCCCGAGCCCCCGCCGGTGATCGCGAGCAAGATCGTGGAGATCAAGCCCGCCGTGGCCTCCTCAGACCATCCCTTTGAGTCTCCCGTGGTCCCGCCGCCCGCGGCCGCCGATCCGGAGCCGGCCCCGGTCCCCGTTGCCGCCCCGGAGCCTGCGCCCGCGCCCCCGGCCGAGGCGGCGCCGGAGGCCGTGGTTACACCGGCGGAACCCGTCGCGGCGCCGGAGCTCCCCGCGGAGGCCGCCCCCGCGCCAAAGCCCGCTCCCCGGAAGCGGAGCCCAAGAAAGGCCGCCCCGGCGCCCGTTGCCCCCGCCGAGCCCGCGGCACCCGACTTGGTCCTTGAGTCGCCCGAGGAGCCGGCCCCGGCCGCCCCGGAGATCGCCGAGCCGGCCGTCTCCGCCGACGGTGCGACCCGCCTCGTCGTCACCGCCTACATCGGGATCGGCAACCGGCTGTTCATCCGCGGGGAGGGCCCCGGCCTGGGCTGGGACAAGGGCGTTCCCCTCTCCTTTGTTTCCATAGGCAAGTGGCGCTGGGAAACGAACGACGCCACCAAGGCCGTCACGTTCAGGCTCTACAAGAACGACGAGACGGAATGCACGGCGCTCGGCGAGCGCTCCGTGGCGCCGGGAGCCCAGCTCGAGCTCAACGCTTCCTTCTGACAACCGGAGCCTTCTTGGCGGCCGACTCCTTGAGCCGCTCAAGCTCCGGGACCACCACGCGCTGGTAGCATTCCGGGCAGACCGAGTGGCTGATCTCGGTGCCGGTGCGCTCGTTGATGTAGCTCTCGATCTGCTGCCAGTAGTTCTGGTCGTCCCTGACCTTCTTGCAGTAGGAGCACATCGGCATCATCTCCTCGAGCCGGTGCACCTGGGTCGTGTACTTGAGTATCCTCTCGGCCACCCTGAGCCGCGCCCAGAGCATCGACAGGTCGATCGGCTTCGTGAGGAAGTCGTCGACACCGGCCTCCGCCGCGGCGCGCCGGTTCTGCGCGGAGTCGGTCGTCGCCGTCAGCAGGATGAAATAGACGTAGTCCCTGCCTTCCTGGGCCCGAAGGCGCTTGCAGAGCTGCAGCCCGTTGAGCTTGGGCATCTGCCAGTCGCATATAGCCACCCTGGGCTTCTCCCTGAGCCACGCCTGCCAGGCGTCCTCGCCGTCCTTGGCCTCGATCGCCTCGTGGCCGAGGCGCTCTAGGGTGCGCCGTAGGACCGCGCGCGCCACATTGTCGTCTTCAACGGCTAGGACCTTCATTTTGGAGGGCCGAGTGGGACAGAAATCCCGCGGGCGCGCAACACCTAGGAAGTGAGGATCGTGCCTCAGTTTTAAAATTCCGCCCTACGCGGAAAGCGGGCCCCGGGCATGGGTCACGCCTACGATGCCCTGCGCCTTTGGGGTCTAATTCACTTTCGTAGCGCGCTTGCCGACGCTATTCTGGGGAATCTGAGGATTTTGAAGCATGGCCGGCCCTGTTGCATAAATAGGTGCCTCGCCCTTCAAGGGCTTCGCTACGCCTTAAAGAGGTTCTTTGGGGTGCTCCAGGAGTTGAGTATATGGGCTCGGAGGAATGCCTCTCCGACTTGGTTGGACCAGCGTCTGGATCGGAGCGAAGGACCAAATGCGGCCTTCAGGCGGTGCATGGCGGATTCAGCAAGGGATCGCCTGTGATAACCTTTGATGCGCTTCCAGGCCCTGCGGCCAAGCAAGCGACACTCCCTGATAGCACAATCCCGCTCGGTCCAGCCGGGTTCAAGATGGAGGACGGCCTTCTTGCCAGGTGGGGTTATGAGGTGCCCCCGGTGTCGAGGCGCCGCAGTATAGCACGCTTTTCCATCGTAGGCTCCGTCGCCAATGATCTCTGTGCCCTCACGCGGTCAGGCCCCCGGGTGGGCGGCCAGGGCCCGTTCCAATTCCTCGGGCGTCCTGGCGGGCGCGCGGCACGTGAACTCCTCGCACACGTAGGCCGTCGGTTCCGCATCCTTCTCCCCCATGCCCGCCAGCCACGGCGAATTCCTCGAGAACCACTCCCGGGCGCCGTCGGCGTCGAGCGCGATGACCGCCCTCCTGGGGCCAAGCCTCGCCTGCAGCACCGAGGCGAGCGCCCGGAACCCGGGGGAGCCCGGGGCGCCGGTGAGGACCACGTGGCGCGGGGCCTCAAGCGCGGACTCAAAGGCGCAGAGCAGCTGCGGGAGCGCCTGCGGCGCCTCCTCCCACCGTCCGCGGAAGGCCGCTATCGCCCGCCGACCCTTGTCCCTGAGCGCGTCCTCGCCCGAGAGCGCAGCCAGGCGGAAGAGGTTCCGGGCCGCGGCCGAGGTGGCCGCGGGCTCGGCGCCGTCGTAGTCCTCCTTGAGCCTCACGATGACGTCGGGGGCGCCGGCCGCGGAGTTGAAGTATCCGCCGCGGACGGGATCCCAGAAGAGGTCGTCCATCGCCCTCTGAAGCGCCAGGGCCCGCTCGATCCAGCCTATCTCGAAGGTCGCCTCGTAGAGGTCGAGCCAGGCCTGGACAAGGAACGCGCAGTCCTCGGCGAATCCCGCGGCCGAGCCCGCGCCCCGGCGCCACGAGCGCCTCGGCAGGGGGCCGCCGAGGTTGAAGAGCTCGCGCTGCGCGAACGCGGCGGCCTTCAGCGCCGCCGCGAGGTACCCCGTCCGCCGGCCGTCCAGGGACTCCGCGGGCAGGATGGCCGCCCGGGCGAGCGCCGAGATCATGAGCCCGTTCCAGCCCGCGACGACCTTGTCGTCCAGGTGCGGCCTGCGGCGGGACGCGCGCGCCGCCTTCAGCCGCGCAAGGCACGAGACCAGGAGGTCGCTCGCCGCCTGGAGGTCCATCCGGTAGGCCTTCGCGGACTCGGAGAGGGGCCGGACCTGCGCCAGGATGTTCTTCCCGTTGAACTCGCCGTGCGGGTCGCGCTCGCGGGGCACGTTGCCCTCGGCGCGGATCCCGAAATGCCCGCAGGCGAAGGGGGCGTCGGGACCCAGGGCCCGCTCGACCTCGCCCATCGTCCAGACGTAGAACGCGCCCTCGACCGACTTGCCGGTGCCCCCTTCCGGGGAATCCGCGTCCTCGGCCGAGTAGAACCCGCCCTCGGGAGAGGTCAGGTCGCCGAGCACGTAGTCAAGGACGTCGCCCGCCAGCCAGGCGTGGCGCTCGTCGCCCGTCGCGCGCCAGGCGTCCAGCGCGCACCCGGCGAGCTGGGCCTGGTCGTAGAGCATCTTCTCGAAGTGCGGGACGAACCACTCGTCGTCGACCGAGTACCTGTGGAAGCCGCCCCCCACCTGGTCGTGGATCCCCCCCCGCGCCATCGCGCCGAGCGTCGAGGCCACCATCCCGGTCGCCTCGACACCGGCCTCGCTCCCCAGGCCCTGGAGCACCGCGCAGCGCAGCAGGAACTCCAGGTTGGCGGGCCGCGGGAACTTGGGCGCGCCCCCGAAGCCGCCGTGGCGCGGGTCAAAGCTCTCGGCGTAGTACTGGTAGGCCTTCTCGAATGCGGCGCCCGCAGCCTCCGCGAAGCCGGAGACGGCGCCCTCCGCGGGGGCCGTCCCCTCCCGCGCCCGTCCCCGGAGCGCCTCGACGACGCGCCCGGACTCGGCCACCAGGTGCGCCCTGTCCTCGCGCCACCCCCGCGCAATCGCCCTGAGGATCGTCGGGAGGCCCGCCCTGCCCTGGCGGTCCTCCGGGGCGAAGTAGGTCCCCGCGTAGAAGGGCTCCAGGTCCGGGGTCATCCAGACCGAGAGCGGCCAGCCTCCCTGGCCGGTCAGCCCCTGCAGGTAGGACATGTAGACGCGGTCGACGTCGGGCCGCTCCTCGCGGTCGAGCTTCACCGCCACGAATTGCTCGTTCAGGAGGGCCGCGATCGCGGGATCCTCGAACGACTCATGGGCCATCACGTGGCACCAGTGGCAGGTCGAGTATCCGATCGACAGGAAGATGGGGCGGTCCTTGGAGCGGGCGGCCTCGAACGCCTCCGGGCCCCAGGGGTACCAGTCCACCGGGTTGTCGGCGTGCTGGAGGAGGTAGGGCGAGGCGGAGCCTGCGAGCCGGTTGGGCATGCCTACTCCCCGAGCACCCAGGCGAAGATGAGCGGGGCGACGATCGTGGCGTCCGACTCGATGATGAACTTGGGGGTCGAGGCGCCGAGCTTGCCCCAGGTGATCTTCTCGTTCGGAACTGCGCCCGAGTAGCTGCCGTAGCTGGTCGTCGAGTCGCTGATCTGGCAGAAGTAGCCCCAGAGCGGGATGTCGGGCCGCTGCAGGTCCTGGTGGAGCATCGGCACGACGCAAATCGGGAAGTCCCCGGCGATGCCGCCCCCGACCTGGAAGAACCCGATGGAACCCTCGCCGCTCCGCATCTCGCGCGCGGTCCTCGTGTACCAGCCCGCCAGCTCCGTCATGTACTCGATGCCGGTGCGCACCGTGTGCACGTTCTTCACGTCGCCGGCCATGACATGCGCCGCGTACATGTTGCCCAGGGTCGCGTCCTCCCAACCCGGGACGGTGATCGGCAGGTCGCGCTCGCAGGCCGCGACAAGCCAGGAGTTCCTGGGGTCTATCTGGAAATGCTTCTTCAGCTTCCCTCCCCGGAGGATCTTGTACATGAACTGGTGCGGGAAAAACCGCTCGCCGGCGCGGTCCGCGGCCACCCATTCCTCGAGGATCACCTTCTCGATCCGCCTCATGGCCTCCATCTCGGGGATGCAGGTGTCGGTGACGCGGTTCATGTGGCGGTCCAGGAGCGCCTGCTCGTCGTCCTCGGTGAGGTGTCGGTAGTGGGGGACCCGCTCGTAGTAGTCGTGGGCCACGAGGTTGAAGACGTCCTCCTCAAGGTTTGCGCCCGTGCAGACGATCGCGTCGATCTTTCCCCGGCGGATCATCTCCGCCAGCGAGATGCCAAGCTCAGCCGTTGACATGGCACCGGCGAGCGTGACCAGCATCTTGCCGCCCGCCTTCAGGTGCGCCTCGTAGGCCTTGGCCGCGTCCAGGAGCGCCGCCGAGTTGAAGTGCCTGTAGTGGCGCGCGATGAACCGCGATACCGGGCCCTTGGAGCGCGCCAGCGCAGCGTTCACGGTTTCGGGGAGCTGACTCTTGGGTTTGGCGCTCATGACGTTGAAACGGTCAGAGTGCACCCGGGGCTACCCCGTTGCCACCCAAAATGGGAATAAGTGCAACCCTTTATCCTGCAATAATCTATGTAGCCACACCGCGCCTCGAACGGGCGACCGCAAGGCAGAGGATCGCGCCAAGGAACACCCCCACGACCCCCTGCCCTAGCGGCACGGCATCGGCGAAGAACTGGAGGTGGGTCGACTCCTTCGCGTTCATGTTGGTCTGGGCGATCAACGAGTATCCCCGCGCCACTTCGGCGACACCCAAGGAGGGGTGGAGCCAGCGGTCAAAGGCCAGGTCCTCCACCGCGAAGTTGAGCGCGATCCCGAGGCACAGGTCGATCCCGCATCCCGCGATGACCACGGCCCTCCAGGCAGGCCCAAGCCCGTCCCACCGGGAGGCGAGGAACGCGAGGCCCAGGAGCACGACCGGCTGCAGGCACAGCTGCGCGATCCCGAAATACCCCGGCTCCAAGTAGGTCGTGAAGCTCACGGCGACGATCCCGCCCACGCAGGCGACCCAGAACACGGCGGCCGCGCGCGGGGTCCGCACGGCCTCGCGCGCGATGGCGATCCACCCCAGGGAGCCGAACGCGAACAGCAGGTTCATCTGGTAGAGGACAAAGAGCTGGTCCCTGAGCGTACCCCATGGACTCGACTGGTCCAGGAGGTTGCTTTCCAGGCCGCGCACCTGGGGCGGGACCACCGAGTACCAGAGGTTCATGGCCATGGTGGCCAGCCGGCTTCCCTGGTTGCCCCGCATCATGGACACGCTCGAGTTGGAAAGGAAGGTCCCCGAGGTCCCGTAGTGCCGGATGGACCAGAGGAACCAGAGAGCCAGGGGAACCGCGCCCGCGGCCACGGCGCCAAGGGTGGCGCGCACGTACCGCCGGTCCCATCCCCTGCGAAGGCCGGCCGCGCACCATGCGACGGCGATCACCACCAGGTACGGTCCCGCCGAGTAGTGCGTCACCGCCGCCGCGCCGAGCGCGACCCCCGCGACGAAGGCGGGCGCCACCGGGTCCCGGGCCCGATCCCCGGCGCGCAGGAAGAAATAGAGGCCGGAAAGGATGAAGAAGACCGCCTGGAGCTTGGTCCAGGGGAAGGTCGCGTTCTCCATGAAGAGCGGGCTCGCCATGAGGAGGACGGCCGCGATCCGCGCGGACCGCCCGCCCCCGAAGCGGCTCGCCAGGAGCGCCACCGGCAGGTACGCGAGGCTGCAGAAGACCGTCGTCACGACCTGGAAGGCCGCGTAGCCGCCGCCCGTAACCGAGACAAACGCAGCCTCAAGGGTGTTCGCCAGGGGCGGGCGCGCGGGAAGCGCGTAGACGCCGATGAAGGGCCTGTCGAGGGGCCATGACCGCTGGAAGAACCTCACCCGCTCCCAGTGCTCAAGCCAGTCCCCCGCCCAGGGCCCGCCGGTGTGCTCGCGGACGAACGCAAGGAAAAGGACGCACCAGGAGGTCACTATCACCTGGCCGACGACGAGCCCCCGGGCCGAGCGATCGGCGGAGAGCCGGAGGATCCCCCGCCATCCCCACGCGTAGGATGCGCCCGCAATGAGGGGCACCAGGCCGTAGAGGCCCAGCGGCAAACCGGAGACAAAGACACTCCACGCCACGCACCAGGAGCCCGCAAGGGCGAGGACGGCCCCGGCAACGACACTCTCCGCGGGCTCCAGGCCCAGCTTCTCCAGGGCCACCCCCGAAAGGGAGAACGCGATGCCCGCGACAAGGACGATCGACGCAAGGGTTGCGAGGATCATCGCGAGAGCGCCGCACGGGGCCCCGCGACACCTGCCCTGGCGCCGCGCACGAGCCTCCACGGGAAGAAGTACACCGCGTAGACCACGGCATACACCGCGAAGTTCTCGAGCCTGGCAAAATGGGCGAAGAAAAAGAAGAAGATCAGCAGGTGCATGCGGATCACGTTCGTGTACGCCACCATGAACCCGCCGCCGGGGCCCTGAATTGCGGACGGGCGATAGGCCCCCCGCTCGGCGATTGCGGCAACGATCACGAAGGGCCAGTACTGCCTGAGGACGAACAGGTAGTCCGCGAACTTGGGGAACCCGCGCACACGGAACCCGTGGATGGGGAAGAACTGGCTCAGGAGCACCGAATGGACGAAGTGGAACATCCCGAAGTGCACGGTGAAGAAAAGCAGAAGGAAGAGGCCGCCAAAGATCCGGATTCCGGCAAGCGCGGACCGCGACCCGAGGGCCGCCCCCTCCCCACCCCGTCGCAGGAAGTCCTGGAGCGCGGGCCCGAAGATCTTCCAGACGATGATCGAGTAGCCGACCAGCAGGCTGGAGAGCCAGAGGCTCCAGACCAGGTCGCGGGTGTTCCATCCCAGGTACCAGGCGATCGCCAGGCCGGCCAGGAACGCCGCGGCGTCCGGCAGCGCGGAGATCCAGCGCAGGGCGCCCTGGGCCTCGTCACCGCGCTGGGTTTGGTCTGCGTCTTTCATGCCGCGGCCGACAGCCGAACGCCCCGGCGCCCCGATGGCAATACCCGGGGCGGCATTCGTGACACAAACCGCGGCCCCCCAAGCCCCGGGGCGGTCCCAAAATCCGCACGGTTGACGTGCCCGGCGGGAGTTGTGTTTGATGGGCGGTTTCCATGCTCACGATCGCCGATGTCTCAAAGTCCTATGGCACCCGCACCCTCTTCGCGGACGTGTCGCTTTTCATCGCGCGCACGGACCGCTACGGGCTCGTCGGGCCGAACGGCGCCGGGAAGACGACCCTCTTCAACCTGATCCTGGGCGAGGAGGCCCCGGACGACGGGACGATCGAGTGGGAGCGCGGCGCCGACTTCGGCTTCCTGCCCCAGGAGAGCGCGCCCGTGGCCGACGAGACGATCCTGCAGATCGCCACCAGCGGCAAGAAGCTCGTCCCGGAGACCGACGACGACTACGACATCGACTGGACGCTCGAGCCCCGCGCGAAGAAGATCCTCGCGGGCCTCGGCTTCCGCGAGGGCGACAGCGACAAGCTTGCGAAGACGTTCTCGGGCGGCTGGGTGATGCGGGCCCACCTGGCGCGGCTCCTCGTGGCGGAGCCGGCGCTCCTCCTCCTGGACGAGCCCACGAACCACCTGGACCTTGAGGCGCTCCTCTGGTTCCAGGACTACCTGACGCGCTACCCGGGCGGCCTCGTGGTCATCTCCCATGACCGCGCCTTCCTGAACGCGCTCTGCACGGGGATCCTGGAGCTGCGCGGCGGGACCCTGAACCGCTACACCGGCAACTACGACGACTACATGGGGGAGAAGGAGGCCCGGAAGCTCCAGCAGGCCTCCGCCTTCAAGAACCAGCAGCGCGAGATCGCCCACCTCCAGCGCTTCGTGGACCGCTTCGGCGCCAAGGCCTCCATGGCCTCCAGGGCGAAGTCAAAGGAGAAGCAGATCGAGCGCCTGGAGGTCGTCGCGGTGGACGAGCCCGAGGACGACCTCAAGCGCATCCACTTCAAGTTCCCGACGCCGCCCCGCTCGGGGCTCAAGGTGGTGGAGCTTGAGCACGTGCAGCAGGCCTACGGCGACCACGTGGTCTACCGCGACCTGAACTTCATGGCCGAGCGCGGCCAGCGCATCGTGCTCGTGGGCCCGAACGGCGCCGGAAAGTCCACGCTCCTGAAGATCCTGGCGGGCGTCATCCCGGTCCAGGGCGGGACGGTCGAGCTCGGGAGCAATGTCGTGCCGGGGTATTTCGCCCAGAACCGCCTGGATAACCTCCACGCCGAGGCCACGGTGTTCGAGAACGTGATGGAGCTGCGGACAAACGAGAACCAGCTCACCGAGCAGCAGGCCCGCGCGATCCTCGGGGCGTTCCTGTTCAGGAAGGACGACGTCCACAAGAAGGTGAGCGTCCTCTCCGGCGGGGAGAAGTCCCGCCTCGCGCTGGCCCGGCTCCTCGTCAAGCCACCCAACCTCCTCCTCATGGACGAGCCCACGACGCACCTGGACATCGCCTCTATCGACGCCCTGGTGAACGCGCTCAAGACCTTCGACGGAACCTTCATCTTCATCAGCCACGACGTGTACTTCATCCGGGCGCTCGCGCAGAACGTGCTCCACGTGCACTCGGGGCGCCTGACGCCCTACGCCGGCAACTACGACTACTACCTGGAGAAGAGCCGCGCGAAGAACGAGCGCGCGGCGCTCACCGCGGGCTTCACCGACGCGCGGCCCGTGCAGGACGCAAAACCCGCGAAGGGCGGCCAGGCCGCCGCCAAGGTCCCCGACACGCGCGCGAACCCCGCCGCGGTCAAGAAGCTCCGCGTCGAGGTCGGCCACCTCGAGGAGGAGGTCTCAAAGCTCGAAAAGAAGCAGAACGAGCTGGCTGCGGCCCTCGAGGCCCCGGAGACCTACTCGGAACCCGGCAGGGCCCAGCATTTGAACCGGGAGCTGAGCGCCATCGTCGACCTCCTCGGGGCGGCCACCGCCGCATGGGAGAAGGCCGCGGCCGAGCTGATCGAGCTCGAGAAATAGCGCCGCGCGGGACGGCCCGCTCAGGCGATCTTGCAGTGGATCCAGGCGTCCTCGTCGGTCATGTAGACGGCGCACAGGCGGTGGTAGCCGTCGGCGATCTCCACCCGGGAGCCCCGGCGGACCCTGATGAGGAGCAGCGGGGAGAGGCCCTCGCCCCGGCGCATCATCGCCCTGTCCTTCGTGACATGCGAGTTGGTCGCCGGCAGGAGCGGCAGGCGGGACGCCCTGAAGATGTCCTTGGCCTTGTAGGGCCCCACCTTCGCCTTCTTGAGCCGGGACACCATGTCGCGAGCCTGGTCCGCGGGAAAGAGGAGGGTCAGGTAGGATTCCGCCGCCGCGTAGTCGTGCCGTTCCACGTCGGGAAGCCAGATGACGCCCTTGGGTTTCTTAGTGGCCATGGTGGTGGTCTTTCGTCGCTGCGATCGCCGGCTGCCGCTCCTCACGGGTTCCTCACCTGGACCTTGCCCGCCAGGGCCCAGTCATTGTGGCCGCCGTCAATCAAGGTGAGCCTCGCCGTCTGGAGTGCCGCCGCAAGCGCTTTCGCGTGCTGGACCGGGATCACGGTGTCGTCCCGCGCGCCAAAGATCTCGACCGGGCCCCTGTAGCCCTCAAGCGCGCGCTTGTTGTCCCAGTTGTCGCTCAGGAGCATCCAGACGAGGAAGCCCGGCAGGTGGTCTTTTGCGACCAGGGACAGCCTGTCGAACGGCACGATGAGGACGATCTTGTCCGGCGGCCTCGGCAGCCCGGCGAGGACCGACGCCGGGCCCGAGCCCAAGGATTCCCCGACCACGCAGACGGGAACGGACGGGAAAGTCTCCCTCAGCAGCAGGTACGCCTCCGTCGCGGCCCGGTCAAAGGACGCGCGCGAGGGCATGCCCGCGCGAACCCCGTACCCGGGATACTCCAGGATGAAAACCGAATCCCTGTCCGAGAAGCTCGGCAGGGCGTAGGCCCTGTCGGCCGCCTGTCCCGCATTGCCGTGCATCAGGAGCCACACGTTCCTCGGGGACTCCACGGAACGTGAATATCCGATCACGGTGCCCCCCGTTGTCCAGGGCGTAAGCCCGCGGGTGTCCGCATTGTGGGACGGAGTGAACAGGAGGCTCCTCTCCACCGAGGAGCAGCCGGCAAGCAGCAGGAGCGCCAGGGCGGAAATCCCGACTGCCGTCGCTAGGTTTCCAAAGCTCAAGGGTCTCATCGGAACGCCTGCGCTTTCAGCGGTCAAGGCCGGTTCGCCAAACGCATCCTTGGCCACGGCAGCCGTCCTACGGCCTCCGGTACCCGGCCAGCCGGGCGGGAAGGAACAGGATCGCGCCCACCAGGGCGAGCATCGCGTGGAGGGCCACGCCCGCTATCCGGAAGGGGATCGAGAGGATCCAGAGGATCGGCCAGAGGAAGATGAACAGGAGCGCGAGGGGCCAGCAGAGGCATATAAGGATGGCCCAGAGGAGGAGGACGATGAGGAATCTCATGGGGGTAAAGAGGACGCTCTCCCCCAATAACACCTTCCCCAGGGGGAAAGTTACAGCGAGCGCTTCCCGGCGGCATCCGACAGGTCGATCCCCGGGAGTGTGGCCTGAACACCCCCGATCAGGCGCCCGTAGCTCAAATCCCCAAGTTCGTTGGGAGACATCAACATAGATCACACCTCGCGCCCAGCCGGCCGAGGGCGGCACGCCGGCAAGGAGCCCCTTCCCTCTCGGCCTCCTCCGGCTGTCCCAGGCAGCAACCGCGACACATGCTGCTATCCCGGCAGCGACGCCCAGCTCGACCCGCACCTCATACGCGACCCAGTGCCCACGCACGTAGCCCGTCGGGTTGCGGATCGGCTTCGGGATGATGAAATTTTCCGCGGGGCGCCCGCGCGCCCTACCCGATCACCTCTTCGATGAGGCCGGCAGGCGAGCGTTTCGCGTCCCCGATCACGATCGCCTTCTCCAGGAGGCGCGACGCCTCCTCGAGCTTGCGCTCGTCGTTTGCGTGGATCCTGCAGAGGGGTTCCCCGAGCCTCACGGCGTCCCCCGTCTTCACAAGGCGGTCGATGCCGACAGCGTGGTCGACAGGGTCCTCGGCCCTGGCCCGGCCGGCGCCCAGGTGCAGACCGGCGAGGGCCACCCCGAGCGCGTCCACATCCACAACGAATCCCGCCCGCGCGCTTGGCATCTCCATGATGAGCCTGGCCTGGGGCAGGAGCGAGGGATCGTCAGCGACCCGCGCGTCGCCGCCCTGCGCCGCCACCATGTCGCGGAACTTCTGGAGCGCAGCGCCCGAGGAGATGCTCCGCTCGAGCATGCCCCTTGCCTCCGCGCGGTCCTTAGCGACCCCGGGGAGGATCAGCATCTGCTCGCCGATAGCAAAGGTGACCTCCATCAGGTCGCGGGCTCCCGCGCCCTTCAGGCAGCCGATCGACTCCTCGACCTCAAGGGCGTTTCCGACGGCGAGGCCGAGGGGCTCGTCCATCGAGGTGAGGACGGCGCGGGTCGGCTTTCCCATGGCCTTCGCCACCGTCGTAAGGGCGACGGCCAGCTCCCGGGCGCGGGCCTTCTCCTTCATGAAGGCCCCCCGGCCGTACTTCACGTCCAGGACCAGCACGTCTATGCCGGAGGCGAGCTTCTTGCTCAGGATGCTGGCGCAGATCAGCGGAATGCACTCGACCGTGGCCGTCACGTCGCGGAGCGAATAGAGCTTGCGGTCGGCCGGGGCCAGCTCCGCCGTCTGGCCGATCAGGCACAGGCCGATCTCCCCGACCTGCCTGCGGTAGTCGTCGATCGAGAGGTTCACGCGGAAACCGGGGATCGACTCGAGCTTGTCGAGCGTCCCGCCCGTGTGCCCGAGCCCGCGGCCGCTGATCATCGGGACCGCGACGCCGCAGGCGGCGACCATCGGAGCCACGTGGAGCGACACCTTGTCCCCGACGCCCCCCGTCGAGTGCTTGTCGGCCTTCGGTGCTCGGATCGAGGACAGGTCGGCCACCGTGCCCGAGTGGAGCATGGCCTCGGTCAAGATCGCCGTCTCCCCGGGCGTCATCCCCTTCAGGTAGATGGCCATCAGGAGGGCGCTCAGCTGGTAGTCGGCCCACGAGCCATCCGTGGCCCCCGTTACGAAGGCCTGGATCTCCGCGCGGCCGAGTTCAAAGCCGTCGCGCTTGCGAGCGATGACGTGCTGGGGGAAGAGGACGGTGCCCATGGACACGCTTCCCCTACGCGGGGAACGCACCCGAGGCACGCCAATTCACTTCTTCTGGCCAAAAACCGAGCGGGCCATGTCGAAGGGCGCCCGGGTCAGTTTCGAGATCGTCGACTCCGATGCCTTGTCCTCGGCCTCGGCGCGCTCGAGGGCCATCAGGCGCTCATACTCCTTGATGTTCCATTCCCGCTTCGCCACGGCCTGCTCGCGAAGGTTCAATGCCTCGATCTCGCCCTGGAGGGCTATCCTGTCGTCGCGAAGATGGGCCTGCTCGGCCTCAAGAATCGCGCGGGCGCGGTAAAGCTTGTCCCAGGCCTCCTGAAGGGCGACGGTCCCGAACGGGCCGGCCTTGCGGCGCTCCCTCGGCACGGTGGTGTCCGATTCCATGGGGGGATTTGAACCCGAGTGATCGCGGCGCGGAAGGCTTAGCTCCGGCCGTGCGAAGGACTGGAACGGAACTGACGTGGTGGACGGGTTCATAGGCGGGCGTGTGGGAGAGTCGTTGTCTTTGCTAGGCATTTTACCCTAGACGGCATTACACCAGATCGGTTACGGCAGCGCCAGAGGCTGGGCCTGCTTTTACAAGGCGTTTACAGTCCTAGGCCCCAGATTCCCACCGATTTTACAACCTATGTGCGGAAAATGACGCCCTCGCTCCGGAACATCTTGACGCAGACGCCAAGCGCAACCGCCGCATAGAGCGCAGTGGAGCCGAAGATCACCGCGATATATCCCCAGTGCCACACCCCGGAGAGCATTTCCTTGCAGGCCAGGGAAATGTTCAGGATCGGGACCAGGGCCAGGCGGAAATTGAGCTCGATGCCCGGCAGGACGCCTATGGCCACCGGAACGATGACAAGGAAGGTCAGCGGCGTCACGTAGCTCTGGGCCTCCTTCAGGCTCTTCGCAAAGAGCGCGATCGCGAAAAGGGCCGCCGAGAAGAGGACCGCGACCGGGATGATGAGCGCCAGGACGCCGAGGATCCCCAGCGGGGCTATCGAAATCATCCCCGCGCCGACGCCCCCCGCCTTGAGCGAAGCGGCGGCCAGAAGGAGTGTGACCGCGAGCGATGCAAGGGAGGAGCCGACGGCAAAGAGCGAGCCCGTGAGCACCATAAGGAACTTCCCGAGTACGATGTCCGTCCGCGCGGCCGGGCAGCACAGGAGCGTCTCCATCGTGCCCCGCTCCTTCTCGCCGGCCGACAGGTCCATCGCCGGGTACATGGCCCCGAGCAGGCAGAGGAAGATGATGAAATAGGGGATGATGCCGCCCAGCAGGTTTCCGCCGACCTTCTCGGGGGGCGCGACGTTCACTTGCTTCACCTCGAAGGGGCGCGCGATTGTCGGCGGCAGCCCGCGCTCCGCGAGGAGCCGGGAGGTCGCCTTGTCCCGGAGATCGGTGAAGAAGTTCTGAAGCTGGCCCACCGCCAGGCCCGACTTGAGCTCGCCCTCGTAGTCATAAAGGGTGACCGCCGGGGCGGAGCCGGCGAGGAGCGCCCTGTCAAACCCGTCGGGGATCTCCACGGCGGCCCGGATCCTCTTTTCCGAGATGAGCTTCTTCCAGTCGGGCAGCGCCTTCTCGAGCCGGAACTTGCCTGACTTCTCGAGCTCCGATCGCAGGCCCGGCGAGTCCACGCCGCCTATGACCATGACCCTCGGGACCTCCTCCTTGGCCTTCGACACGATCACGCTCGCCGCCTTGCCCATGCCGAAGATGAGGCCCGGCATGAACAGCGTGGGGACGATGATCATGGAGATCAGGGTCCTGCGGTCGCGCAGGGTGTCCCGGAGTTCCTTCACGTAGACGGTGCCTATCGTGTGCCAGTTCATGCGGCTGCCCCCGCGGTCACGATCTTCACGAAGCTCTCCTCCAGGTCCGCCTCGCCCGTCCTCGCCTTGAGCTCCGCGACCGTTCCCTCGGCGCGGAGGGCCCCCTCGTGGATGATGCCCACCACGTCGCAGAGCTTCTCCGCCTCGCTCATCACGTGGGTCGAGTAGATCACGGTCTTGCCCCGGCCGCGGCACTGCCGGACAAACTGGACGATCGCGCGGGCCGTCATGACATCCAGGCCGAGCGTCGGCTCGTCAAAGATCAGGACCTGGGGGTCGTGCACGATCGTGCGCGCTACCGAGGTCTTCTGCTTCATCCCCGTCGAGAGCTTGTCGCAGCGCCGGTCCAGGAAGTCCCCCATGTCGAGCTCCTCGGAGAGGGCCCCGATTCTCGCGCGCAGGGAGTGATCATCCATCCCGTAGAGGCGCCCGAAGTAGGCGATCATCTCGCGCGCCGTGAGCCGGGCGTAGAGGGCGGTGCTGGCCGCCAGGAATCCGATGTTCGCCCGGACCTTGTCGGGCTCCGCGACGACGTCGTGGCCCGCCACCAGCGCGGAGCCGCCCGTGGGCTTGAGGAGCGTGCCGAGCATCCTGAGCGTCGTTGTCTTTCCCGCGCCGTTCGCGCCGAGAAGCCCGTAGATCATTCCAGGCTCCACCCGGAACGAGACCGCGTCGGCGCCACGGATCTCGCCCCGCTTCTTGTCGCTGAACACCTTCGTCAGGAGGCGCGCCTCGATCATACGCTTGGAATGCCCGCAACGGGCGGAAGTCACAAGCTCATCCGCTCTCGAAACTCCTGCGCCTGGCGCCGGCTCAGCTCCACCTTCGCGCCGCCCTTGAGCTGCACCAGGAGCCCGCTGCTGAACCAGGGCTCGATCCCGGCGATCCAGGCGATGTTGATGATCTGCCTGCGGTTCGCCCTGAAGAAGAACTTGGGATCGAGCCGCTCCTCCATGGCATTGAGCGAGCGGAAGAGCTGCGGCTGGGCGTCGCCGAAGTGGACGCGGGTGTAGTTGCCCTCGCTCTCAAGGAGCCGGATCTGGCCGACCTCGACGAACCAGCATTTCTCGCCCTCGCGGACGAAGACCTTGTCGGCGGCCTCGAGGAGACCGGGTCTCGATGAGCCCGGCTCCGGCGCCGCCTTCTGCCCCGGCAGGCGCTCGACCGCGGCCGCGAGCCTGGCGGGATCGACCGGCTTCAGGAGGTAGTCGAGCGCGTTCAGCTCGAACGCCTTGACCGCGAACTCGTCGTAGGCGGTCGTGAAGACCACGTGGGGCACGGGAGGCTCCAGGGACTCGAGGAACTCGATGCCGGACTCCCCGGGCATCTGGACGTCCAAAAAGAGGAGGTCGGGCTTCACGGACGCGAGCTGCTCGCGGGCCTGCTTGGCATTCTGGGCCTCCCCCACGACCTTGATCTCCGGGAACGCCGCGAGGAGCCGGCGCAGCTCGTTTCGCGCAAGGCGCTCATCGTCGATGAGGAGCGCCTTCATGGGCGGAGCGGGAGCGGGATCACCGCCTCGGCGACCACCACCGAGGGCTCCTCCGAGCGGAGCCGGAGCGTGGCGCGCTCGCCAAAGATGAGCCGCAGCCTCTCCGCCGCGTTGTGGAGGCCGACCCCTGTGGAACGGGTCCCGGAGCCGCCGTCAATCTGTCCAGGGTTGGAGACGCGGATCCGGAGCGATCCCCCCTCGTTCAGCGCAACGATGGCGATCTCGCCGCCCTCGGGCCGCGGCGTGATCCCGTATTTGACCGCGTTCTCCACCAGGGTCTGGAGCAGCATCGGGGGGATGGGCAGGCGAAGCGCCTCCGGCGCGACGTCGAGCCTCAGGCGCAGGCGCTCCTCGTGCCTTACCTGCTCCAGCGCCAGGTAGTCGTTCACGACGCCGAGCTCGTCCTCAAAGGGGACGGTCTCAAGCTGCCCGCTCTGCAGCGAATACCGGAGCAGGTTCGCGAGCTGGGTGACCGACTGCCGCGCCCTCTCGGGGTTCTCGTCGATCAGGGCGCGCAGCGAGTTGAGCGAGTTGAAGATGAAGTGGGGGTTCACCTGCGACTTGAGCGCCCTTAGCTCCGCCTCCTTGACGCTCGTCATCAGCTGGAAGCGCTCGATCTCGGAGCGGTTCAGGCGGTCGAACGTGTGGTAGAGGAAGTAAAGGCAGAGCCATCCGAAGAAGATGATGCAGCCGTAGCAGACGTTGAAGATCGCGAGGAGGAGATGCGAGTACTTCGTCGGCCACGGCGAGTTGAGGATCCCGTGCACCCAGCCGATCGTGAGGAGGCTCCACACCGCCGAGGTCGCAAATGAGGTGGCAACAAGCCGGGGAAGGAGCGCCCTCCAGCTGAGCTGCTTCCATTTCCAGCGGGTCAACAGCGGCCGGAGCAGGTGCGTGAGAAGGAGGCCCGATCCCACGATGACGACGATGATGGAAATGGTCTCGACCAGGGTCCGCTTGGTCTCGGGGTCGGGGAACACGATCGAGCCCGAGGTCTCGAACGCCATCCACGCCCCCCACCCGATCACCTGGCAAAGGACGTAGAGCCGGGCCCTGGCGCGATCGCGCTCGGCCGCGTCGCCCTGCTGGAGGGAAATGTCCGCTGAGACTTCCATCACCCTACATTACATCCCCCATCCCCTGCGGGGGCAACCTTTGGACGAGCGGTCCCCGGGCCCGGATGAATGGACGGGAGCCTCCCCAGGGGGGCCTCACGAGCCGATCGGGTGCCAGGTGGTCTTCAGCTCCACGAAGTCGCGCAGGAGGTCCAGGCCCTGGGCCGAGTCCGCAAACCAGCCGGCCCCCGACTGCTCGGCGAAGCGCACGCGCTTCACGCTCGCGGCGGCCCCGAGCCTGAGCGCCTTCCTGTCGTCGGAGCCGGCGGAGGCAAAGATCGCGCGGATGTGCGCGTGGGTGGCGAAGGTCGGGACAAGCTCGCGCCGGTAGCCCGTGAGGAGGTTCACGACCCCTCCGGGCAGGTCGCTCGTGGCGAGCATCTCGCCGAGCAGGATCGCCGGGTAGGGAACGGTCTCGGAGGCCAGTGCCACGACCGTGTTGCCGCTCGCGATCACGGGGGCGATCATCGAGAGGAGGCCAAGGAGCGGCGGGGAGTCGGGGGCGATCACGCCCACCACTCCCATGGGCTCCGGCACCGTGAAGTTGAAGTGGGGCGTCGCGACCGGGTTCACCGAGCCGAGGAGGGCGGCGTACTTGTCGGCCCAGCCCGCGTAGTGGATAAGCCGGTCGACGCCGACCGCCATGCCCCGCGCGGCGTCGGCCTCGCGGGCGCCGAAGCCGACGAGCGAGGCCACGAGCTCCCCGCTGCGGGCCTCGAGCATCTCCGCCAGCCGGTAGAGGATCTGGGCGCGGTTGTAGGGGGTGCGCCTGGCCCAGCCGGGGCCCGCCTTGGCGGCAGCCTCGACCGCGTTCCTTAGGTCCTTGCGGGTGCACTGGGGCATGTTCGCGAAGAACGCCCCCGACCTGTCGCTCACCTTGAAGGTGCGCGCGCTCTCGGAGCGCACGAACGCCCCGCCGATGTAGACCTTGGGCGTCTTCGTGACGGGGATCCGGTTCTTGGCGGCCGCGCTCATGCGAGTGTGACGTAGTCCAAGAGGCCCTGCCGGCCCCCCTCGCGGCCAAAGCCGCTCTCCTTGTATCCACCAAAGGGCGACGACGGGTCGAAACGGTTGAACGTGTTGGCCCAGACGACGCCCGCCCGGAGCTCCGTCGACATCCGCAGGATCCTCGACCCCTTGTCGGTCCACACGCCGGCGCTCAGGCCGTAGGCCGTGTTGTTCGCCTTCTCGATGGCCTCGTCCACCGTTCGGAAGGTGAGGATCGAGAGCACGGGGCCGAAGATCTCCTCCCGGGCGATCCTGTGGCTCTGGGTGACCCCGGTGAAGAGGGTCGGCGGGAAATAGAACCCGCGCTCGGGCAGCTCGCAGGGTGCCTGGTACATGACCGCCCCCTCCCGGACCCCGCTCGCCACGAGCCTCCTGATGGTGGCAAGCTGCGCCCTCGAGTTGATGGCGCCCAGGTCCGTGTTCTTGTCGAGGGGGTCCCCCACCCTGAGTACACGGATGCGGTTCTTTAGCTTCGCGACCACACGGTCGGCGACGCTCTCCTGGACGAGCAGCCGCGAGCCGGCGCAGCACACGTGACCCTGGTTGAAGAAGATCGCGTTCACGATCCCCTCCACCGCCTGGTCGATCGGCGCGTCATCGAAGATGATGTTGGCGGCCTTGCCGCCCAATTCCATCGTCATCTTCGTGTTGGTGCCGGCGAGCTGGCGCATGATCGCCTTTCCGACCTCGGTCGAGCCCGTGAAGGCGACCTTGGCGGCGCCGGGGTGGCCCATCACCAGGGCACCGGTCTCTCCTGCCCCGGTCACGAGGTTCACGACCCCTGGCGGGAGGTCCGCGTCCTGGAGGATCTCCGCGAGCTTGAGCGCCGTGATCGAGGTCGTCTCGGCGGGCTTCAGGACCACGCAGTTTCCCATCGCGAGCGCCGGGGCGAGCTTCCAGGCAAGCATGAGGAGGGGGAAGTTCCAGGGGATCACCTGGCCCACGACGCCGAGCGGGGAGACCCGCCGGCCGGGCGCAACGTACTCGAGCTTGTCGGCCCAGCCCGCGTGGTAGAAGAAATGCGCGGCAGCCATCGGGACGTCGAAGTCGCGCGACTCCTTGATCGGTTTCCCCCCGTCCAGCGTCTCGGCCACCGCGAACTCGCGGGCCCTGTCCTGGAGGAGGCGCGCGATCCGGAAGAGGTATTTCCCGCGCTCGCGCCCGGCCATCGAGCTCCATTTCGGGAACGCCCGCGCCGCGGCCCGGTACGCCTGGTCCACGTCCGCGGGCCCCGCCAGGGCGATGTCCGAGAGCTTCCTCTCGTTGGCGGGGTTGATGGACGGGAAGTACTTGCCGGAGCGGGGCCTCACAAAACGCCCGTCGATGAAGAGGTCGTACCGCTCCTTGAGCTTCGGGTCGGCCGTCTCGGGCGCCGGATCGTACTCCCAGAGGTCCCCGAAGATGAGCCTCGATCCCGCCGCGGTGTTCCTTTTCTGGGCGGGCATGTCAGTAGCTCTCCGAGGCGTCGCTGAAGGAATAGGGCGCCTGATAGGCGCCCGTCCGCTCCTTCTCGAGCTGTCGCAGCAGGTCGTTCAGGAGCGAGCTCGCCCCGAAGCGGTAGCGCTTCTTGGTGAGCCAGGCGTCGCCCAGGGTCTCCTTGACCGCGATCAGGAACTGGAGCGACTGCTTGGCGGTCTTGATGCCGCCCGCCGGCTTCATCCCGATCGGTATGCCCGTGTCCAGGTAGAAGTCCCGGATGGCCTCGATCATCACCTGGTTGTTGGCGAGCGTGGCATTGAGCGTCGTCTTGCCCGTGCTGGTCTTAATGAAGTCGCCCGGCCGAAGGACCCCCATCGCCAGGAAGGATGCCTTCCGGATGTTGTCGAAGGTCTCGAGCTCGCTCACCTCGAGGATCACCTTCAATGCGGCCGGGCCGCAGGCCTCCACCACCTCAGAGATCTCATCCTCGACCCGGGAGAACTCGCCAGAGAGGAACGCCCCCCGGTTGATAACCATGTCAACCTCGTCGGCGCCGTCGGCGACCGCACCCCGGACCTCGGCAAGCCGGGTGCGCAGGTGCGTCTGGCCGGACGGAAAGGCCGTGGCGACAGAGGCAACCTTGACGCCCGAGGACCCCACGCCGGCGCGGGCGTAACGCACCATGGACGGGTAGACGCACACGGCGGCCACCGTCGGGACCGACGGGTCGTCGTAGGGCCTCAGGGCCTTCCTGCAGAGCGACTCGATCTTACCCGGCGTGTCCTTTCCCTCGAGGGTCGTCAGGTCCGTCATCGAGACCGCCGTCTTCAGGCCCCAGGTCTTGGCCTCCTTCTTGACGCTCCGGGTCGTGTACTTGGCCACCCTCTCCTCGACGCCGACCTGGTCCACCGCCCCGACTTCGTCGAGAAGCCGTGCGTGGGCCGCGGTGGAGTTTCGGGGCGACATCGCGGCAATATCGCCGCGAACCCCCCGCAAAACAATTGAAAAACAGAGCCCGCGGCGGTCATGCTTCCCCGTGATCACCCGCTCGGAACTCCAGATGCTCCGGTCGCTCCGCGACAAGAAGCACCGCGAGGAGGTGGGCCTCTACGCCGTGGAGGGCGAGAAGGTGGTCTCCGAGCTTATCGCGGCGGGCCATCCCTTTGAGCAGATCTACGGCACGCCGGCCTGGGGCGGGGCGTGCACCCACCCGATAGCGGAGGAGGACATGGCGCGGGTGAGCCACTTCCCCACCCCATCGAGCGTCCTTGCCGTGGGTCGCATCCGGCGCGAGGCGCTCTCAACGGGAGAGCTTGAGCGCGGCCTCACCCTGGCGCTCGACGGCGTGCAGGACCCGGGCAACGTCGGGACCATCCTCCGCATCGCGGACTGGTTCGGGTTTGACCGGGTGCTCCTGTCCCCGGGTTGCGCCGACCTCCACTCCCAGAAGGTGATCCAGGCCAGCATGGGGTCGTTCGCCCGCGTGCGCACGGTCGTAGCGGACCTGCCCGCGGCGCTCGCGGGGCTGCGCGTGCCGGTGGTCGGCTGCACGCTCGAGGGCGAGGACGTCCGGGACCTTCCGGCGCTGCCGGACGCCGTGATCGTGATCGGGAGCGAGGGACGGGGCCTCTCCGGCGAGGTGCGGCGGCTCCTCGCCCGTGCGGTCACCATCCCGAAGGTGGGCGCCGCCGAGTCGCTGAACGCCGCGGTGGCGGCGGCGATCGTCTGCGACAACCTCCGCCGAGCGCTCCGCTAGAGGCGAGACCATGCCCCCGAACCCCCAGCCGAGAGCCCTCGCGCGGCGGATCAGCCGCCAGGTCCGGGCTCTTCCGAGGGGCACTGTCGCGGAGCTCCGGGACCTGCGGCGCGCCCTTTCCCGGGAGCTCCGCGATGCGCCCGGCGGCTGGGTCGTCGAGGTGGCCGCCCTGCTCGCCCAGGCGAACGCCGACAGCGGGCACCGCTTCGTCGCCTACGAGCTGGTCCAACGTCATTCCGCGGCGCCGGCATTCATTGACTCGCGCAGCGTCGAGCGGCTCGGGCGCGGAATCTCCTCCTGGGAGCAGGTGGACTGCTTCTCGACCTACGTCTCCGGGCCGGCCTGGCGCGAGGGCCGCGTGGGAACCCGCCAGATCCACCGGTGGGCGCGCTCCCCCGACAGGTGGTGGCGCCGCGCGGCGCTTGTGAGCACCGTGCCGCTCAACCTGAAGGCGCAGGGCGGCACGGGCGACATCGCAAGGACGCTCCGGGTCTGCGACCTGCTCAAGGGCGACCGCGACCCGATGGTCGTGAAGGCCCTGTCGTGGGCCCTCCGGGTGCTGGCGCGGCCGGAGCCGGGGGCCGTGCGCGCCTACGTGGGGAGGAACGCGGACCTGCTCCCGGCCCTCGCGCTGCGCGAGGTCCGAAACAAGCTCGAGACGGGACTGAAGAACCCGCGCCGGCGCAAGACGCGCTAAGCGGGGTTATTTCTCGCTCTTGGAGGCGCTCCGGGGCTTGCCCGAGCCGCCTCCGGCCGTGAGCAGCGTGCCCGCGATCACTCCGACCGCGAACATGCCGAAGTAGATCATCGCGGCGTCCGTCGTCAGCTTCTTGTCCAGGAGGACGGGGAAGTAGAAGTCTGCCGACTGCCTGTTGTTCACGCCGATGTAGAGCATCACGAACAGGATCACGAGGAACACGATGGCCTTGAATAGGACTTTGAAGCTCATGGGGTCGAGGGTGGGTTAAGCTTTGGGTTCCGTCAATTCGTCGAAGGCCGCCCCGAGCACCATCCCAAGCCGGTTGGGAAGGGGCGCGTGGAAGTCGTCGAAGCCGGGCATGTTCTCCAGGGCGACGACCGTCGGCTTGTCGTGCCCGGCCTTGATCTCGCCCTGGACGTGGTCAAGGGCCGCGCTGAGGAAATCCCGCATCACCAGGAGGTCGCCGCGCTTGCCGGTGACGCCAAACTTGGGGTTGCCGTGGCCAAAGACGTAGATCGCGTCCGCCGGGTACGCCGCGACGGAGTCCTCGAGCGACTTGATCCAGCCCCGGATGCTCGCCCCGCCCGGCCTGTCCACGTAGGGGTACATCCGGTTGAACACCAGGTCGCCCATGTGGACCACGTTTGCCTTCTCGAAGGTGATGACCGCGTCGCCGCCGGTGTGGGCCGGTCCCCGGTATTCCGCGGTCACGATCTCGGTGCCGAGCTGGCGGCGCCACACGTCGGTGAAGGTAGTGTCGGCGTAGACCTGGCTCGCGACGGTCGCGGCGGGGTCGACCTTGGCCCCCTGCTCGGCCCGCTTGGCCGCCTCAAACTGGAGCCTGGGAACGTTCGCATGCGCCACCAGCGCCTTGGAAGCCCCCTTGAAGACCACGTTGCCGCCGGTGTGGTCTAGGTGGTGGTGGGTGTTGATCGTCGCGTCGATCGTCCGCCCGCCGATGCCCGGGATGCCCTTGAGGCAAACGAGGGCGGTGTCCGGAAACTGGGTGTCCACGACCGCCAGGGCCTCCTTCGAGGCGAACCAGCCGATTGTGCCCCCCCTCCCGGTGAATATCCCCACGTCGCCCCTGAGCGGCGTGAAGGCGAACGGCGAGACCGGGGCCGGGGCCGCCAGGGCCCTTCGGCCGACGGCAATCCCCGCGGAGAGCACGAGTGAGGCCTTTAGGAATTCGCGTCGGTTCATGGGCGGTGGGAGGGGCTCGACCCCCTTCCTAGGGAAAGCAGGCCAATCGAGCAACATCCGTGTGGCTGCGGAAAAAGCGATGAAACCTGTAACGATCCCGGTGCGGGAGGGGTTATCCGGGCAACGACCCCCATGCCCAGAGCACTAACCCTCCCCGCACATGGCGACCTTGGCCTCCGAAATTCCTGTGCTTGCGCGACCCGCCGGGGTTGAATGGAACCCAAGCCAAGCCGTGGACACGCCATCACCGCTTTCCGACCACGAGCTCATGCTGGCCGTGCGCGACGGGGACATCGACCGCATGGGGGAGCTCTTCGAGCGCCACCACGGGCCGCTGTTCGGCTACCTCTCCAAGCTCACCGGCAACCGCGCTGCAGCCGAGGACATCTCGCAGATCGTCTTCCAGAGGATGCTCAAGTACCGCCACACCTACAGGGACCAGGGCAAGTTCACGTCGTGGATGTACCACCTGGCGCGCCGGTGCGCATCGGACCATTTCCGGAGGTCCGGATCTGCCCCCCTTTCGGTCGACCCGTCGGACCTGGACACGCGCCCTGACGAGGCCCGGAGCGCCGACCAGTCCGCGGTCGCCCGCGACGACCACGCGCTCCTGCAGAAGGCGCTCGGGCGCCTCGACCGCGACGACCGGGAGGTGCTCCTCCTGTCGAGGCTCCAGGAGCTCTCGTTCGCCGAGGTCGCCGCGATCCTCGAGTGCTCCGTGGGCGCCGCCCGGGTGAGGGCGCACCGGGCCCTCGCGACCCTGAGGGACCTTTATTTCCAGATCCAAAAGGAGACCACCCCATGAACTGCAAAGACTGCACCGAGCGGATGGCCGAGCTGGCCGACGGAAAGCTGGACGAGAGGACCGAGGCGCTCCTGCGCGGCCACATCGAGGGCTGCGACGCCTGTGCACGCGAATTCGCCGGGCTGAAGGCGACGCTTGAGGCCCTGGACGGCCTCCCGGCAAACCCACCCACCCACGCCCTGCGCGCGACGGTCATGGGCCTGATCGAGTCGGAGAAGCTCACGCTCGCCAAGGAGGCAGCCTGGGCCTCCACGCTCAGGTCCGCCCGCGGGCACAAGGCGGCCCGCCGCCCCGCCTGGGTCCCGGCCCTCCTCGGGGCGCTCGGGGCCGGCGCCCTGCTCGTGCTCGGCTTTGTCCTGGGCGAGCGGACCGCGACGCAGCGGCAGCTTGCGGACCTGCGTGTCCGGGTTGACACGATGGGCCAGCTCGTCGAGCAGTCCGTCCTCCAGAAGCGCGCCACCGGGGAGCGCCTGGAGACCGTCCTCACGGCCGCCCGGACGACGAAGCCCGACGACCGGGTTATCGACGGACTCATCAACTCCCTGGCCTTCGACCCCAGCGTGAACGTGAGGCTGAACGCCCTCTCGGCCCTCTACGGCCACGCGGACCAGGAGGTTGTCCGGGCCGGGGTGCTGGCATGCCTCCCCCGCGAGTCCAACCCCATGGTCCAGGTCTCCATGATCGACTTCCTGGTCGCGGCCAAGGCCCGCGAGGCCTCCCCGGAGTTCCGCAAGCTGAGCCTCGACGACAAGGCGGACACCGATGTCCGGGACTCGGCAAAGCGCGCCATCGACCTCCTTTAGAACCCACGAACCCCAATTCCATTTATGAAAACCATGACAGCCTGCTCACCCCTGATCCTCGCGCTCGCCCTCGCCTTCTCGGCCACGGGCACCGCGCGCGCCGACGAGTCGTCGAGCCAGATCGCGTTCTCGGACCCCTCGAGGCCCGGCACCCTCAAGATCCACGTCTGGCATGGCGATGTCTTCATCCACGGGGCAGATGTGAAGGAGATCACGGTCAAGTCGGACTCCACCGCCATGATGCCGACGCCCCGCAAGGACGGCCTGAGGGTCCTGTCCACCTCGGCGAGCTTCGTCCTCTCCGAGAAGGGCAACGTGGCCGTGCTCGAATATGGCGGCGAGGGATGGACGGGCGGGTCCTCCGACTTTGAGATCGTCGTCCCCAAGTCGACCTCAGTCGTCGTGTCCAACTCGGCGCATGGAGACCTGTCGTGCTCGGGCGTCTCCGGCGACATCGACGTCCGCACGATGGGCGGGGATGTGAAGCTTGAGGACGTGACCGGCGGCGCGCTCGTCGAGACCTTGCATGGCGATATCACCGTCACGGTGAAGGCGCTTGCGCAGTCGCGGCCCCTTTCCTTCACCTCGATGCACGGCGAGGTCTCGATCCACGCTCCCGCCGACGCCAAGGCGAACATCCTCTTCAGGACCCACCGCGGCGTGATCCTCACCAACTTTGACGACAAGGCGCTCGTCACGAAGACCGAGGTTTTCCACAAGAAGGCGAGCTCCGCGGATGCGGCATCGGCGGACCACGCCGCGATGCCGGATATCGCGCCAGCGCCCATCAACGGCCCCGCCCCTGCCGGCGCCGACCAGGCCAAGGCCAGCGCCGACCAGGCGAAAATGGTTGCCGAAGCAAACGCTGACCAGGCGAAGATGGTTGCGGACGCAAAAGCCGACCTGGCAAAGACCAACGGCAACAGCGACTGGCACGACGACGTGAAGGAATCCATAAAGGAGGCCGCAGTGGAGGCGGCGATGGCCGCGCACGAGGCCGCGATCGCGATCAAGGAGGGCCTGGCCGAGGCCCACGTCGAAATTTCGGGTTCCTTCCCCCCGGTTCCGCCCATGACGGGCGGAAAGGTCGTGACGGGCACCCTGAACGGGGGCGGCACCCAGATCCAGGCCGCCACCCTGAACGGCGATATCATCCTGAAAAAGGCGGAATAGGCCGGTTTTTGGGGGTCATAATCCTTGGAAGGCTCGCTCGTGGGGACCCTTATGACAGGGTCCCCACATTTCGTAAGTGCCTGATCCTATGTTTCAAACGTGTGACTTTTTACGTTTCGAAAGCTATTTACTTGAGAAGTTGGAACAAGAGTAGCTTGGTGGGGACGTAGCCAATGCCACTTTGCTTTCAAAGGACCCCCAAAGTTCTTTGACCAGGATCCCAACCGGCCCCTTCCGGTGGGATAACAAGACTTTAGGCCGGCCATCTCGTGCGAGTGCTAGGTCGGCCTTTTTTCGGGCTTTTGGGCAGTCCCCAAAACTAAACTTTTGATCGTAAGCGCTTTACGGCGTCTTGCGGTCAAAACGTCCTGGATTCCGGCGGTGCATCCGCACCGGCGGCGACGGGGCGCTTAACCATAAGCCAGAAAAACAACTCACCGCTTCAGGCGGTGTTTAAAAGACAGCCATGAAAAACAACAACAAGCTCGCACTCCTGCTCAGTCTAGGGGCGCTCCTGCCCTTCGCCGCCTCGGCGAAGACGCTTGAGCAATCCTACCTCGAGTCCTGCCGCAAGGGAACCGATATTCCCGTGCCGATCGCCGTGGTTTCACCCAAGGTGGACGGATACGATATCGGTCAGTCTGTCCAGGTGGAGTTCGTCGTAGACACGACGGGCCACGCCACGGGCATCAACATCAAGTCCGCCTCGGACTCCGCCTTCGCGGAGGCCGTTGTGGATGCGGTCAAGCAGTGGAGGTTCACGCCTGCCCTGCACAATGGCGCCCCGGTGGCGACGAAAGTCATCCTCCCGGTCCGCGTCGTTGAAGCGGCGACCTCGAGCCAGTTCGTGCTGAACTGAGCCCGATAGCATAAAATAAGACACCAACGGGGGCGCCCTCTTGAAAAAGGGGGCGCCCCTTTTCTTTCCCTAAATCCGTGCCTTTCAGGTTACTTTCGGGCCCAAAAGGACCCCGGCCGGCCCAATTCCGCAAAGGAGCCTTGCGGTGGCTGCGTCAATGCGGTGTTCTGGATCGTTTATTCCTACACGACGCCCTTCATGACCCGACGCTTCCGCAACCTCATTCCCACGCTGATCCAATGGTTCGACGCGGACTACCAGCCCCAGGGAGCGGAGTCCGTGCGCAATGAGCCCGACCGGGTCGACTGGGTGCGCTGCATCCCCTTCATTGTGCTGCACCTCGGGTGCCTGGGGGTGATCTGGGTCGGGGCCAGCCCCGTCGCCGTCTGGACCGCGGTCGCGCTTTATTTCGTGCGCATGGCGACCGTGACCGGCGTCTACCACCGCTATTTCTCGCATAAGACCTACAGCACATCGCGCCCCATGCAGTTTGTCCTGGCGCTCTGCGGCGGCACGACCGTGCAGCGCGGCCCGCTCTGGTGGGCCTATCACCACCGCCACCACCACCAGCATTCCGACGGGCCCGAGGATGCCCATTCGCCGCACGTCCACGGGTTCCTCTGGTCGCACATCGGCTGGATCACCAGCCGCAGGAACTTCCCGACGGACTACTCGAAGGTCCGCGATCTCGACCGCTACCCCGAGCTCGTCTTCCTGAACCGCTTCGACGCGGTCGTGCCCATCCTGTTCGCGTTTGCCGTCTTCGGCCTGGGCTCGTTCCTTGCGGTCCACGCGCCCTCCCTTCACACGAGCGGATGGCAGATGCTCGTCTGGGGCTTCTTCATCAGCACGACGGCCCTCTTCCACGGGACCTCCTGCATCAACTCGATGGCCCACCTGATGGGCCGCCGCCGCTACAAGACCGAGGATGACTCGCGCAACAGCTTCATCCTCGCGATCATCACCCTCGGGGAGGGCTGGCACAACAACCACCACCGGTACCAGAGCGCGACCCGCAACGGCTTCTTCTGGTGGGAGCTCGACATCACCTACTACCTCCTGAAGGGGCTTTCCTGGACCGGGCTCATCTGGGGACTGAAGACGGTGCCGGCGAGCGTCCTTGAGGAGGGCGAGCGCGCCGATCACCACGACTCGGTCGCCGCGGCAACCCGGGCGCAGCACGTCCATCCCGAGTACGCGTCCCTGAAGAGGATCGTCCCGGCGGCCGCGGCGATAGCGGTCGCGACCGTGAACGCGTCCAATCCCGTGATGCCGAAGCGCGCCGACGCCCACGAGATCCATCGCGACGCTAGCTCGCTGGCGCAGGGCGCCCAGGCCGACAGGGCCCATAACGCTTGAGCCGCGCTCGGGTTTGCCGTAGGTTTGGCGCTTGGTGAACGAACCCCCCCAGTCTGAGGCACCCGCCGTGGCACGCACTCCGTGGCAGCGCCATGTGATCGACCCCATCGCGGCCCAGTTGACCCAGGGCATCACCCCCGAGAAGATCTCCCTGACCTTGGCCGTCGGCAGCGCCCTGGCCCTGTTCCCGATCCTCGGGACGACGACCCTCCTCTGCCTCCTGGCCGGGATCCTCCTGCGCCTGAACCAGCCGATCATCCAGATGGTGAACGCGCTCTGCACGCCGGTGCACCTCCCCGCGATCTACTTCATGGTGCGCCTTGGGACCTGGATGTTCCAGGTGCCCTCGGAGCACCTCGGAATCCGGATGATGAACCACATGCTCTGGGACGACCCCCGGGAGTTCCTCGAGAAGTTCGGGATGACCGCGATCCACGCGATTGCCGCGTGGGCAGTCGTCGCCCCGGTCTGGATCCTGGTGGTCTACGCCATATCGCTGCCGGTCCTCAGGGAGGCCCTGCGGCGCAAGACGGTCATCGTTACGCAGGCCCCGCCGCCGGCCCACCCGGTCCCTTGAGGGGCGGGAACCTCCTGAGGTACTTGAGCGCCACCTCCAGGTCCTTCGGGAGCGGCGAGGAGACCCCGGTTGCGGCCCTTGAGAGCGGATGGGTGAAGCCGAGGGACGCCGCATGGAGCGCAAGCCTCGTGACGAGCGGCCGCTCGGCCTCGCGGCCCTTGTAGCGCGCCTTCAGCCCCGAGAGCAGCAGCACCCTCTCGGGGTCCCCATAAAGGGGGTCGTTCAGGACCGGCGCACCCGCCGACGCCAGGTGGGCGCGGATCTGGTGCATGCGCCCGGTCCTGGGGACGCATTCAAGCCACGCAAACCGGCCGAAGGACTCGAGGACCCGGAAGTCGGTCGTGCTGGGCTTCCCGCCCCGCCCCAAGTGGATCCTCACCTGGCCCGGCCTGTGCTCGTCATCCCCGAGCGCGAGGTCGACCGTGAAAACCGGCGGCAGCGAGCCCGAGGGGTCCCGGACGCGGTTCCTTTCGGGCGGCCCCTCCTGGGGGAGCACCACCACCAGGGCGTGGTACGTGCGGCGCGCCGTCTTCGACTGGAACTGCCCGCTCAAAAAATCAAGGGCCTCCTTGGTCTTCGCGCAGAGGACCACCCCGCTCGCCTCCCGGTCCAGGCGGTGCACGTTCGCGAGCGCCGCGCCGAAGCGCTCGCGCAAGAGCCCCATGAGCGTGGGACCCGCCCTGGCCGCGGGGTCCTTGACGACCGGCAGGCCGCTCGGCTTGTCGAAAGCCGCGAGGCTCTCGTCCTCAAGGAGGATTTCCGGGAACACCATGGGGGAGCTTGGGGCGCGTTTCAGGCCCCAAGCCAAGCCGATCTCCGGATTAATGCCAGCGTTTCAGCCGGGAGGGGCGCCGTGCAGCACACCCCGCGGGTCCCCCGCTTCGGCGGTTCCCGCCCCATTTCGGGTCGTCCCGTGGAATGTCAAAGGCCGATAAGATGGGCCCCGCCGCCTGAATTCGCTTGCAGCCCTCGACCGCGCACCGCTGCTCTTGTATCAAAGAGAGCCGCAATGCCCGTAGTATCAAAAAGCCTATTGAAGTTCGGCGTGGGGCTGCTGTCGGCCCGCGCCGGGATGCGCCTGAGGAGCCGCTCGGATGGGCCAGCCCGGCAGAAGCGTGTATTTGATCGCCTGATACCCAAGCTCTCCAAGGCGCTCGTGTGGCAGGGCTCCGGCGTCGAGGGCGGGATGACCTACGCGCAGTTCCAGGAGCGGGTGCCGCTCCGCACGTACGAGGACCTCGCCCCGCACGTCGAGCGCATGAAGAAGGGGGACACGAACATCCTCTGGCCCGGCTCCTGCCAGATATATTCGGTTTCCTCGGGCACGACGGCGGGACGCACGAAATATATACCGGTCACGGAGGCGATGCTCGACCATTTTAAGCGCACGGGCCTGGACTCCATACTCTGGTACACGTCGCGGGTCGGAAACACGAACGCCTTCCGCGGCAGGCACCTCTTTCTCGGGGGCTCCTCCGCGCTCGCGCCAATCGCGGATTCCGAGCCGTTCGAGGCCTACGCCGGGGACCTGACCGGGATCGCCGCGCTGAACCTGCCGGGGTGGGTTGAAAGGCACATCTACGAGCCCGGGACCGAGATCGCCCAGATGGCCGACTGGCCTGCGAAGATCGACGCCATCACCCAGCGCACCGTGGGGCTCGACATCACGGTTTTGGCGGGGATCCCGAGCTGGATCCTGATCCTCGCCGACGCGCTCCGGGCGCGCGCGGCCGACATCGGCCTGCAGGTGCCGCACCTCCAGGCCCTCTGGCCCAACTTCGAGTGCTATGTGCACGGGGGCGTGCCGATTTCACCCTTCCAGGACGAGCTTCGCGCCGTTCTGGGTCCCACCGTCAACTTCCACGAGGTCTACCCGGCGTCGGAGGCCTTCATCGCGGCCCAGGACGCCGAGGCTGCCGCCGGGCTCCGGCTTATGGTGGACGCGGGCGTGTTCTACGAGTTCCTCCCCATGGCGGACTTCGACGAGAAGCGCCTCGAGCACCTCGGCCCGAAGGCCGTTCCGCTCTCCGGGGTGGCAACCGGGGTCGACTACGCGCTCGTCCTCACGGCGCCCTCGGGGCTCGCCCGCTACGTGATCGGCGACGTCGTTCGCTTCAACTCAACCGAGCCGGCGCGCCTCACGTACGTGGGCAGGACCAGGCTCCAGCTAAGCGCCTTTGGCGAGCACGTGATCGAGAAGGAGATCACCGACGCCCTCCTCGCCGTGTGCCGGCGCAACGGCTGGACCATCACCAACTTCCACGTCGCTCCGCTCTTTGCCAGCTCCTCCACGGGAAGGACGCGCGGCCGGCACGAGTGGTGGGTTGAGCTGAAGGCGGGCACGCTTCTCACACCCACCGGGCCCGTGATGGCGGTGGAGCTGGACGCCGAGCTGAAGCGGCTCAACGAGGACTACGAGGCCAAGCGCAACGGCGGCGCCCTGGACGCGCCCTTCGTGCGGCTGGTCATGCCCGGGGTCTTTGAGCAGTGGATGCGCTTCCACGGCAAATGGGGCGGCCAAAACAAGATGCCGCGGTGCCGCAGCGACCGCACCATAGCCGACGAGCTCGGGGGGGCGCTACAATTCGCGAAAGACTAAAACAGCTGGCACGGGCGATGCTTATCGAACCCATCCTGCATATTAAAAAGCGGGGTTTTGGGTAGTATCGAGCCGGCGAAGAGCCGGTACGACTAATAGCGGGGCTGGCGTTAAGGGGTTATCGCCAGCCCCGCGCCCCCTTAAGCCGCGGGCGGCTTGAGGACCGCGAGGATCGCCTTCTCGTACTCGGCAGTCGGTTCGCGCCCGAGCTTCTTGTCGCGGATGAGGCCGTCCCGGTCGATGATGAAGGTCGTCGGGTATCCCTGGATCGGGGCGAACAGGTCCTGGACCTGGTCATCGGCGATCACGATCTGGTAGTTGATGCCGACGTCCTTCATGTACTTGCGGACGACCTCCGGGCCGTCCGTGTCCACGGAGATCCCCACGATCACGAGCCCGTCGGCCGCGTATTTTTTCTGGAGCGCGATGTAGCCCGGAATCTCGGTGCGGCACGGCGGGCACCACGTGGCCCAGAAGTCGACGACGACCACCTTCCCCTTGAACTGCTCCCAGGAGACGAGCTTGCCGTCGACGTCCTTTAGCTTCCAGGCGGGGGCGGGGACGGGCTTGACGGGGCTCGCCCTCAAGAGGGCGGACGGGGCGAGGAGAAGGGCAAGGAGCGCGAGGGCGCGAAGGATCACGGTTTTCATCGGTCGGAATCGTTGGGGGCCAAGGCCCCCAATAGGGTGGCACACTGGACCGCTCCCGGCAAATCAGGACCCGCGCGCCTCGGGCAGGTCGAGGCCAAGGATCTCGACGAACTTCTTCATCGCGGGAGTGAGGACACGGCCCTTCCGGTGAAGGAGCGCGAGCGGCCGGGTGTAGCCGGCGCCCTTGAACCTCAGCACGGCCAGCGTGCCCTGCTTGGCCTCCTGCAGGATGGTCGCCTGGGGGACGATCGCGATGCCGTGGTCAATCTCCACAGCCCGCTTCACGGTCTCGACGTTGTCGAATTCCATAACCGTTTCGATCTCAAGCTTGTTGTCGCGGAAGATCTGGTCCACCGCCTTGCGCGTGGGGATGTCGGGGTCAAAGCCGATGAACTTCTGGCCCGCGAGCTCCGAAACGGAGACTTCACCCTTCTTGGCGAGGGCGTGGTGCGGGTTGCAGATCACGACGAGATGGTCGTTGCGGAAGGGGATGGCCTCCACCTGTCTCACCTTGGCCGGGAACGCCACCAGGCCGAAGTCCACGCAGTTGTGCAGAATGTCCTCGTAGACCAGGTTTGATCGGCGGTACTCGACGCGCACGTTCACCGAGGGGTAATCGTGAAGGAATTTCTTGATGTAGGGCGGCAGCTCATGCAGGCCGATCGAGTAGATCGTCGAGATGCGGATCGTCCCGCTCACCACCTTCTTCATCTCCTGGAGCTCGGAAAGCAGCGTCTCGTAGGCGTGCAGGACGTCCTTTGCGGACTCGTAGACCCGCTGGCCCTCGCGCGTGAGCTGGAACTGCTTCTGGCTGCGGTCCACGAGGAGCACCTTGAAATGGCGCTCCATGGCCCGAGCCTGCTGGCTCACGGCCGACTGGGTGATGCCGTTGAGCTTCGCTGACTTCGAGAAGCTCTTGGTCTCAACAAGATCCGCGAATATCTTAAAATTGTCGATTTGCATGATTAGCTAGTCTATTGCCCGCCACTCTACTCTGGGTTGTCCGCTCGCGTAAACCCAGAAGTGTCTTTTCTTACTCAACATATGCTTCCCGACTACGAGGAATTTAGCCGACGCGCCGACGCGGTCCGGGCCAGGATCGTGCAGGCATGCAGGCAGGCGGGCCGTGATCCCTCCGGCGTTGAGCTGCTGGCGGTTACCAAGTTCTTCCCCGTCGAGGCCGTCGCCTACGCGGCCCGGTACGGACTCAGGGCCGTAGGCGAGAACCGTGTCCAGGAGGGCGCCGAGAAGAGGAGCCATTGCGCGGCGCAGATCGCCTGGGAGCTGATCGGCCACCTCCAGTCCAACAAGGCGCGCCTTGCCGTGGGCTCCTTCGACCGCATCCAGAGCGTGGACAGCGTGAAGCTGCTTCAGGTGATCGACAAGGGTGCCGCCGAGCTCGGGAAGACGCAGGCCGTGCTCCTGCAGGTGAACTCCGGCCACGACCCGGCCAAGTCGGGCGTGGAGCCCGAGGAGGCCGAGGCGCTGCTCGCGGCCGCGCTGGCGCACAAGAACGTGAGGGTGGACGGCCTGATGGCCATCGCCCCGCTTTCGGAGGATCCCGAGGTCGCAAGGCGCGCGTTCGCGGCGCTCCGCGACACGCGGGAGCGGCTCCGCGCCGTGGCGGGCATCCCCCTGCCGGTGCTCTCGATGGGGATGAGCGGGGACCTCGAGGCCGCGGTCCTGGAGGGGAGCACGCTCGTCCGTGTTGGTTCCGCCCTTTTTGGCGCGCGCTCCTGACGCGCAAGACATTTTTCTGCGCCGATTTTCCGTTCCGGTATTGCCACGCACGGACAAAACGGATTCCACTTTTGGGCGTGGAAACGGAAACACTGCCTGCTGCTGAGAAAGAGGCGCTGTTGGGTCTACTGGACGATCCAAGTCCCACCGTCCGCAGAGCGCTCCTGGCCCGATTTTCCTCCCGCGGCGCCGCGGCCGCGACGCTTCTTCAGGAGATCGCACGCAGCTCGAACCGGCTCCTCGCGCGCCACGCTTCCTGGTTCATCGACGAGCTGAAGCTCACGGACCCCGTGAGCGAGTTCCGCGCGTTCATCCGCTCGCTCAACTACGAGCTGGAGACGGGGACGCTGCTCCTGGCCCGCACGGTCACGCCCGAGCTCGACATCGCCGAGTGCCGCGCGGAGATCGACGAGATGGCGGCGCGGTGCCGCGAGCTCATCTCCGAGCCGTCGTCCAACCGCGAGAAGTGCCGCGTCATGAACCGCGTGCTCTTCCACGAGTGGGGCTTCCGTGGAAACGTCGAGCAGTACACCGACCCGATGAACAGCTTCATCGACAAGGTGCTCACGCGCCGCAAGGGGATCCCGATTTCGCTGAGCGTCCTCTACCTGCTCGTCGGGGAGCGCCTGGGCATGCCCCTTGAGCCGGTGGGCCTGCCGGGGCACTTCGTAGTGGGCTGCTACGCCGACGAGACGCCGTTCTTCATCGACCCGTTTGACCAGGGGCTGTTCCGGGACGCCGAGGAGGTCTTCGCGCTCCTGCGCTCCAACCACATCGCCCCCAAGCCCTCGGACCTGGCGCCCACCACGGTCCGCGAGGTGCTCTGCCGAAGCTGCCGCAACCTCGCGAACCACTACTCGGCCGCGAGCGACCTGGCGCGGGCCCAGATCTTTTCGGAGTTTGCCGACGAGTTTGAGGCGACCCGCGAGCGGTACCTCCAGTCCTGAATCCGGTCCTCACCCTGTCCGACCTCGGGCATTGGCCGCATGCCGGCACCGGGCTCGCCGTGATCGGCCACCCGATCGGCCACTCCGTGAGCCCCCAGATGCAGGGCGCCGCGCTTGCGGCGCTCGCCCGGGACGACGCGCGCTTTGCAACCTGGCGCTATGTCGCCTTTGACGTGGAGCCCGAGCGCCTCCCGGAAGCCCTCCGCCTCATGGGAGAGAAGGGCTTCCAGGGCGTGAACCTGACGGTGCCCCACAAGGTCCAGGCGGTAGGCCTGGTGTCGGGCATGGAGGCGGGTGCGCTCGAGGCCGGAGCCGTGAACACGCTGATCCGGGGTTCCCGGGGCTGGCACGGCCACAACACCGACGGCTACGGGCTGTCGGCCGCGATCGCGGAGGACCTGGGACTGTCCCTCCGGGGGACGCCGGTGATCCTCCTCGGGGCCGGGGGCGCGGCCAGGGGCGCGGCCGTCGAATGCCTGCGCGCCGGTTGCGCCGGCATCTGGATCGTGAACCGCTCAAGGCCGAACCTGGACGCGCTCCTGGACCAGCTTCGCCCGCTCGCCCACGGTACCCCGCTTCACGGGGTGGCCCCCGGGCTCGCCGCGCCGGCCTTCCCCACGGGGGCCCTCGTCGTCAATGCGACAAGCGCGGGGCTCCACGCGTCCGACGCGGCGCCCATCGACCTTGCTGGGATTCCCGGGGTGGCCGCCGTTTTCGACATGGTGTACAACCCGCCGCGGACCCGGCTCCTCGCCCAGGCCGGGGCGCTCGGCATCCCCTCGGCAAACGGGCTCGCGATGCTGGTCCACCAGGGCGCCAAGGCGCTCGAGATCTGGTCGGGAGTGCCCGCCGCCAGGACGGCGCCCGTCATGAGGTCCGCCGCGGCGAAGGCTCTTGGCTCCTGATCCCCCGCACGTACAGTAGCCGCGCCATGATCAGCACCCTCTCGGATGTGGCCGCGATGCACCCCCTCTTCTTCCCCACGTTCGTGTTCATCCTGGGCGCCTGCATCGGGAGCTTCCTCAACGTGGTGATCTACAGGGTTCCCGCGGGGAAATCCATCGTGCGGCCGGGGTCCACCTGCGCCTGCGGCACCCCGATCGCCTGGTACGACAACATCCCCGTCCTCTCCTGGCTCATCCTGAGGGGCCACGCCCGCTGCTGCGGCAGGCCCTTTTCCTTCCGATACCCCTTCGTGGAGCTCCTGACCGCCGCGGTATTCCTCGCGTGCTGGCTGCGCATGCCGCCGGCCGCCGCCGTCTGCGGGTGGGTGTTCCTGGGGTCCCTCATCTGCGCCACGTTCATCGACCTGGACCACATGATCATCCCCGACGCGTTCACGATCGGCCTGGCGATCGTGGGCCTTCTCCTCTCCGCGCTCATCCCGGCGCTCCACGGCCAGCACAGCGGGTTCTACGTGGCGGACAGCCTGCGCTCGGGCTCGGCGTCCCTGGTCGGCATCGTCGCCGGCTCCGGGGTCGTGCTCTGGATCGCGCTTGTCGCCGAGGCCGCGCTCAAGAAGGAGGCGATGGGCTTTGGCGACGTGAAGTTCGTGGGAGCAATAGGCGCCTTCTGCGGGTGGCACGGCGCGGTCTTCTCGGTGTTCGGCGGGGCCGCGGTCGGGACCGTCTGGATCGGGACGGCCCTCCTCTGGCAGAAGGTCGCCGGCAAACCTGGGGCCGGCGCGCCCCGGGCGGAGACCCCCGACGGCAAGCCGGCCGACATGGGCCTTGGCGTGCACGTTCCGTTCGGACCGATGCTCGCGATCGCCGGCGCCCTCTACTTCCTCTTCCTGAGAGGCTGGGTCGACGCCTGGTTCGAGCAGCTCACGGCCCTCTTGTGACGAGGGCGGCCCCGTCGCCGGTCCGGGCGTGGATGATCTCCGGCCTCGATCCGAACTTGGCGAGATAGGCGTCCGAAATACGTATGCCGGCCTCGCTGCCGAAGGCGTCCGTGGTGAGCGCCATCGCTGCGCCGCCGAACCCGCCGCCGGTCAGCCGCGCTCCAAAGACGCCGGCTTCCGACTCCAGGTTGTCGACAAGGAAGTCGAGCTCGGGGCTGCTGTTCTCAAACCATGTGCGCGAGCTCCGGTGCGACGCGAGGAGGAGCTTCCCGACCGCCGCGAGGTCGCCGGCCCGCAGAGCCGCGACCGCGCTCGAGACCCTGCCGATCTCGTCGATCACGTGCCGGGCGCGCTTGAAGGCGGTCCTCGAGAGCCTCTGCTCGGCCGCCAGCAGCATGGCCGGGGTGGCGTCCACCAGCTGCGCGACACCGATCACCTTTGCCGCGTCCATGCATTCCTGGTGGCGCGACGCGTAGAGCCCGTCGATCAAGGCATGCTTGGTGTGGGTGTTGAAGATCCAGAAATTCGAGCCGGCGGGCAGCGGCACCGTGTCGAAGCTCGGGCCCCGGCAGTCGATGTAGACCAGGCGGTCCTTGCGGCCAAACCCGGACACGCCCTGGTCGAGGATACCGCACGGGACCCCGACGAACTCGTTCTCGGCCTTGCGGCCAATCTTGACCAGGGCCTCCGTCGCGAGCGACGTGCCCGCGGCCTCGAGGAAGACGAGCGCCGAGGAAAGCTCGATGGCGGCGCTGCTGGAGAGCCCGGCGCCCATGGGCACGTTTGACACCGCCAGGTAGTCGAAGCCCCCCGGGGAGGGCAGGTTTGAATCCCTCAGGGCGGCAAGGACGCCTAGCGGGTAGTTGGTCCACGCATTCTGCCCTGCGACCCGCTCCAGGGGAGCCCCGGCCTGGAGCTCAAAGACCCCGGCCTTTGTGTCGCTTGAAAAGCGCCGCCTCCCGTCGGTCCTGCGCGCGAGCCCGACCCACACGCTCCGGTCAATGGCGGCACCGAGCACGGGGCCCCCGTTGTAATCGGTGTGGTTGCCGATGAACTCGATCCGCCCGGGAGCCCTCGCGATCACCTCCGGATCACGTGAAAAGACAGTCCGGAACCTCTTTGTGAGGGCTTCCGTCATCGAGTCAGCGGAGGCCGCGGAGGCTCGCACCCGCCTTGAAGCGGACGAGCTTCATCGCGGGTATTTTCATGGGCTGGAGCGTATGGGGGTTGAAACCCTTGCGGGCCGACCTCTGCGCGACCGAGAAGGTGCCAAAACCGACGAGGTGGACCTCGGCGTCGCGTTTCAGGCCGCGCTTGATCGCCTGGAGCACGGAATCCGCGGCGCGCTCGGCAGCTGCCAGGGAAGTGCCGTCGCCAAGGAGCTTGTGCACTTCAATTACCAGTTCGGCCTTGTTCATGGGGTTGCGCTTTTTGAGACGCAAGGGCCTCAGTCCGGGGCGGTCAAACGCATTCCGGCGGAGCCTAAGGATTGTCCAGCTGGACCACCGTGGGTGCCGCACCCCTGTCGAGCGAAAACCCGGCCGAGGCCGTTGCCGCGCCCACCGCAACGAGCGCGAGCCCCTCGAAGCCGCCGCCGTCGCGCGCCGCCGAACGCAGGTCGCCCGCCCTCTCCTCCCCGCGCCAGAGCGCAGCGGGAAGGGGCGGCGGCTCCCCCGCCCCGCGGACCCGGACGAGCTTTCGGCGCACGCGGCCAAGGGCCTTCACTTTTGCCATGACCTCCTGGCCAAGGTAACACCCTTTTGAATACGAGATGGCCTCCGCGTCCAGGCCTCCCTCGTTCGGAATGTCGGCGGGCCCGATGTCGGCGGGGACGCTCGGTATGGCGGCGCGTATCCGCAGGAGCTCAACCGCAGGGGGCTCGAGCGCGCCCAGGCCGGAGACGGCGCTCTCGGCCTCCGCCCAGTCGGCGGCCGGAACGATCCACTCGAAGTTTTCGTCGCGCGAGCGCCTCCCCGGGAAGAAGAACCCCGGCCGCCTTGCCGAGGCCAGCCACGCGCCGGTGCCGGCCCCGAGGAGCGCCAGTCCCCTCCATGCGCCGGTCTCGTCCCCGACCTCGACCTCGTCGGCAATGATATGGGCACGCAGGTGCTCGGAAAGGGCCGCGGGATCCGACCGACCGCTCACGATGAAATATTCTCCCTCGGAGGGCCCGCGGACGACCTGGCTGTCGGCGACGACGCGCCCCCTCCTGTCGAGCCACAGGCCGTAGGCCGAGCCTCCCGTTGTCATTTTTCCTAAGTCGTTGGTAAACTGGCCTTGTAGGAACACCGGGGCGTCCGGGCCCGTTGCACGGAGCACACAGGACGGAAGATAGGCGAAATATGCGGTGTTTCCCGGGAGATTCATTAGCTACAAGATGCTATCTATAAATTACTTAACGTTTTTCGACATTATTTAGTGCGGCCTCACTTGACGATAACCGCAAAATGTTTACCTATTAGAAAGTAGATTTTTCCACTTCTCCCGCCTAGCGGGAGTTTTGGGGTAAATAAGAAAGCAAAGGCGGGCCGTCTAGGGGTAGGCGGCCCGCCACTTTTTTTGCCCAAATTCGGAGGCCCAGGCGCATCAT
>Ga0302198_10000244_pt1 | contig 59370 bp, 48 predicted proteins | sample II_Bog_N2_2_FD_193521 | JGI IMG/M metagenome (GOLD analysis project Ga0302198, IMG submission 193521) | Peat permafrost microbial communities from Stordalen Mire near Abisko, Sweden - II_Bog_N2_2 | ecosystem: Environmental > Terrestrial > Soil > Wetlands > Peat | place: Sweden: Abisko...
TGGGCTGGCGCACTATCTATGACGCAGGGGCCGGCGAGCGTGCGCACGATCGTGAACGTGCTCTCTGGGGGTCTGCAGATGGCCGTCACGGATGGTCGGCTTCCCGCGAACCCGGCTCACGGATTGAGCCTTCCAAAAGTGTCGAAGGCCTCGAAGCGCTACCTCACGCATTCCGAAGTGCGAGATCTGGCCGACACGGTAGACGCGCTCGGAAGAGGCATCTACCGCGGCCAGTCGAACGGGTACGGGCTTTTGGTCCTTGTGCTCGCTCACTGCGGCCTCCGCTCGGGCGAGGGGTCTGGCCTGCGGGTCGAGCACATCGACTTCAAACGCGGCCGCCTCGAGATCCGGCACACCATCGTTGAGATCGGCGGCATCCAGATCGACTCCGAACCGAAAGACTATGAAGCTCGGTCCATCCCGGTGCCGGCGACGATCCTCGCCGACTTGGAGACGCACGTCAATGATATTCAGCCGGAACTCGCGCTAGGCACGCTCCTGGTGGCCAGCGGACAGTCTCCATTGGCGGGCTCGTTCGAGGATTGAGCCCAGCTTGATGACCTGTGCGCGTTTCTGGCTCGCTTCGGCTTCAGCGACGGCGTTCAGCAGCGACTCCTCAAGCTTGGGAGTCCACGCCTTGCCGACCAAGTTGCCGATTAGACCGATCTCGCGATTCGCTGCAGACCTCGCGTAGCCCAGTGTGACCACTCTCACTCGATCCTCGTATGGGACCAGGTCGGGTGCCTGCACGAGTCGTTTGACCAGACGCTCCGCAATATATCCGGATCTAAAGAACCGGGGGATCACCTCGAGGAAGGTAAACGCATCATCAATTGCACCAGGATCGCCAGCCGCTGCGAGATCGCCAATCTTGCTCCAGTGTTGCTCGGTTTCTGCAATGCGCTCGATGAAACGCTGGCTTAAGTGCGTGCTATTGCGAGACATCTGGCGAGCCAGATGCGGCGCGAGTTGCACGCGTTCCAATTCGTGCGACCCAGACGTTCGCTTGACTTCATCTTCCAAAGCACGGAGAGACGCTGCTTGCTCGTTGAGTTCGTCGCGCAGACTCATGGGTTGAGCGTAACGATCGACGGTCGCTTGGGATGTCCGCAAAGTCGTGCAGTTGGGGCTACAACGGGGCCACGGTCTCGACAAGCTCGACCCGAGGTGGAACCGATCCCGCGCGAGGTGCCACGGTCTCGACAGGCTCGACCCGAGGTGGAACCGATCTGACCCGAGGGGCCATGGTCTCGACAAGCTCGACCCGAGGTGGAACCGATCCGACCCGAGGTGCAGCGGGTCACGGTCTCGACAGGCTCGACCCGAGGTGGTGGTGCCCCCACGCAGATTCGAACTGCGGCCCCTGCCTCCGGAGGGCAGTGCTCTATCCCCTGAGCTATGGGGGCCCAGCGCGTAGCTAGATTAGCAGCATGCCCGCTGACCCTTCCCTGCGTGATCGCCTGCGGCAGCTGCCGCGGGTTGACGCAGAGTTCCCCCTCTTCGATACCGACGCAGCCCCGGACGATCCGATGGCGCTACTCATCGAGTGGCTTGAGGCAGCGATCGAGGGCGGAGTGGTGCAGCCACAGGCGATGGCACTGGCAACGGCGACGGTGGACGGGCATCCGTCCAACCGCACGCTGTTGCTGAAAGATGTGGATGCGACATCGATTTGGTTCGCGTCGCTCAGTTCCGGGCCCAAAGGTCTCGAGCTCGCCGAGAATCCCGAGGCGGCCGCCGTTCTCTATTGGCGGGAACAGGGCAGGCAGGTACGACTCGTTGGCACGGTCGAGGAGGGGCCGCGTGAGGTGAGCAGGAGCGATTTCCTGCAGCAGCGGCCAAGCGCGCGGGCGCGAGCGGTCGCCGGACGACAGAGCGAGCCCGTCGCGGACTTCGACGCACACCTGAAACTCGGGCAGAAGAAGCTCGCGGCGAACCCCGATTTCGTTCCCGTCGACTGGGTCGCCTATCGCCTCACACCGTGGAGCGTGGAGTTCTGGCAGGCCGAGCGGGCGCGCGACCAGGTGCGGCTGCGATACCTACGCGAGGCGGACGGCTGGGTCAAGGACCTCCTCTGGCCCTGAGCATCTGACATCATCGGATCATGCTGCGCTCCGTATCCGTCCACCTCGAGCTCGGGATCAGTGGGCGCACCAACATGGTCTTCAGCATGACGCCCGCCATTGGGGCGAACATTGCCTCCGAACGACTCGACTTCACCCTCGACGGCACACGGCAGGATGCGCGCGAATTTCTCGACCTTCACGGCACGCGTTTGCATACTTTCGTGACGACAAAGGGACAGCTGTCTGTCGATTACGCCCTCGAGATCGGCGGTAAGGCGACACCACCGCCCTCGACCGAACTCGACCTTGTCACCTACCTGCGCCCCAGTCGATACGCGCAGTCCGACAGCCTGACCCCGTTCGCTCGATCACAGTTCTCGGGGCTTTCCGGTTACACGCTGGTTCAGGCGGTCACCGACTGGGTATTCGAGAACCTCAGCTACGTGCCCGGCTCAAGCCTGCCCACCGACGGGGCAACCCGCACCATCATGAGCAGGCAGGGTGTCTGCCGCGATTTCTCGCACGTCACGATCGCGCTGCTCCGGGCGATGGAGGTGCCGGCGCGGATGGTGTCCGTGTATGCACCGGGCCTGTCGCCCATGGATTTCCACGCCGTTACCGAGGCGTACGTGGATGGCACCTGGTGGGTCGTCGACTCGTCGCGTCTCGCGCCTCGGCAGAGCCTGGTACGCATCGCGACCGGCCGGGATGCCGCGGACACCGCGTGGCTGACCAGCACCTGGACCGACCTCTCGGTGATGTCGATGCTGGTGACCGTGTCGGCCGACTCGCTGCCCTTCGATACCCACTACGACCGGGTCGAACTCTCCTAAGCACGGCACGCAGCCCCCGGAACGCCCAGCCCGGCTCCCGTAGACTCGATCCTCGTGAATCCCGCCGATCTCTCCGCATCCCTGCTCGCCGTCGTGTCGGGGATTCTGGCGCGCCGCGGATCCTCCGAGACTGTGCAGCTCGAGGATGTGCCGCTCGAGCGCCCGCGTTCGCGCGAGCACGGGGACTGGGCATCCAACATCGCGATGAAGCTGGCCAAGCCACTCGGGGTCGCACCGCGCACGCTCGCGGAGGAGATCGCCGCCGACCTCGCGACGGTCGAGGGTGTCGCGAAAGTGGATGTCGCGGGCCCCGGATTCATCAACATCACCCTCGACGCGGCCGCTGCGGGAGCGCTCGCGAAGGTCATCGTCGAGCAGGGTGCCGACTACGGGCGAGGCGACCTCTACGCGGGCATCACGATGAACCTCGAGTTCGTGTCCGCGAACCCGACGGGCCCCATCCACATCGGCGGAGTGCGCTGGGCGGCCGTTGGCGACAGCCTTGCGCGCATCTTCTCCTCCGAGGGCGGAATCGTCACACGTGAGTACTACTTCAATGATCATGGCGCGCAGATCGACCGGTTCGCGCGCAGCCTGCTCGCGAGTTGGGCCGGGGAGCCGGTTCCCGACGACGGCTACGCCGGTGAATACATCGCGGAGATCGCTGCCCGCGTGGTGGAGTCGTATCCGGGTGAGCTTGAAGACATCCCGACCCGCGCAGAAATCCAGGAGGTCTTCCGCGCTGTCGGGGTCGAGTTCATGTTCGGCGACATCAAGAAAAGCCTGCACGACTTCGGTGTCGAGTTCGATGTCTACTTCCACGAGAACGAACTTCACGACAGCGGCGCCGTCGAGCACGCCATCGACAGGCTGCGCGAATTGGGAGCGATCTATGAAGCGGATGGCGCGACCTGGTTCCGCTCGACCGACTACGGCGACGACAAAGACCGCGTCGTCATCAAGAGCGACGGCGAAGCGGGCTACATCTCCGGAGACCTCGCGTACTACCTCAACAAGCGCGAACGGGGCTTCGAGCGCAACCTGATCATGCTCGGAGCCGACCACCACGGTTACGTCAAGCGCCTGATGGCGATGACGGCGGCGTTCGGCGACAAGCCCTACTACAACCTCGAGATCCTTATCGGCCAGCTCGTCAACCTGGTGCGCGACGGCGAGCCCCTGCGCATGTCCAAGCGGGCGGGCACGGTGCTGTCGCTCGAAGACCTGGTGGATGCGGTGGGCGTGGATGCGGCGCGCTACGCGCTCGTGCGGTCATCCATCGACTCCCAAATCGATATCGACCTTGACCTCTGGAGCCGCAAAACCAGCGACAATCCGGTGTTCTACGTGCAGTACGCGCACGCCCGCACCCGCGCGGTGGCGCGCAATGCTGAGGCCTCCGGCGTCGACCGAAGTGCCTTCGATGCGTCGTTGCTGACTCACGAGACCGAGAGCTCGCTGCTGGGCATCCTGGCCGAGTTTCCGCGCATCGTGCGCCAGGCGGCCGAACTGCGCGAACCGCACCGCGTCGCGCGCTACGCCGAAGAGCTGGCGGGCGCCTACCACCGCTGGTACGACAACTGTCGGGTCACCCCGCTCGGCGACGAACCGATCACCGACCTGCACCGCACGCGGCTCTGGCTCAACGACGCAACGGGCGTGGTGCTGCGCAACGCTCTCGGACTTCTCGGCGTCAGCGCGCCGGACCGGATGTAATGACCCAGGTCGTCGAAGTCCCCGGCAAGAACCATCGCCGACGCCGCGCATTGGTCGTGCTTGTTGTCGTGGTGCTCGTGCTCGTCGCGGGATTCTTCGTGGCGGATCACTTCGCGAAACAGTACGCCGCGAACTACGTTCGCGACCAGGTCGCCAGCTCGCTCGGGCTGCCGTCGACCGCGCCGGTCACGGTCGACCTTGGTGCGGGCTCCATCCTGCTCCAGGCGGCGGGCGGTTCAATTTCCGACGTGACCATCGGTGTCAGCCCCCTCGTGCTCGACGGGCTGTCCGGTTCAGCGACGCTCACCGCGCACGGGGTACCGCTGAACCAGACCACACCCGTGCAGTCCCTCGATGTGAAGGTGTTCATTCCCGCATCCACCATCACGACGGCGATCTCGCGCATTCCTTCTCTTGCCGCGCTGAAGCCCGTGGTCACGATCTCCGGCCAGCACGTCGAGGTCACCGGCACGGTCTCCGTGTTTGGTTTCCCGCAGAGCATCGGTGCGACCCTCCTCCCAAAGGTGAGCGCCGGCGAGCCGAGCTTCTCCATCGAGTCGGCAACATTCGACGGGGTCTCTGTTTCGTCGAGTGCCCTGGACCGTTACCTCCCAGGGGTGACGAGCCTGCTCGAGTCGGGGACCCCCTTATGCATTGCGAGTTCCCTGCCCAAGGCGTTCGTCCTCACAGCCGTGAGCCTCAAGGGGCACTCCCTCGTCTCCGACTTCACCGGGAACGGCGTCGAACTGAACCAGGCATCACTCGCCCAGAAGGGCACATGTCCGAATTAGGCTCGCCCGCACGCCCGGTACTATTGACCGGGCTTACGGGAGATCTTCGCTGAGCTCTTCGTATCGTTCGTGAGGTCATCCGCCGTGTCAGCCAATCCACTCGCTCCCGCGTGGCTTCGCGTTCCCGCGGACGCCAACGAGCTGGCACCCGGGGTGTGGTCCCGAGGTGCATCACGATCGAACTCCGGGGTGCTCGAGATCGCCGGGCTCCCCGTCGACACGATCGTTGCCCGGTACGGCACCCCCGTTTTTGTGGTCGATGAGGCGGATGCCCGGGGCCGGGCGCTCGAGGCGCGCGAGTCGTTCGACCGCGAGTTCGCGCGAGTCGGGTCGGCCGCCCGCGTGTATTACGCCGGCAAGGCATTCCTGACCACAGAGGTGGCTCGCTGGATGATCGCGGCCGGCCTGAACATCGACGTGTGCAGCGGGGGAGAGCTCGCGGTGGCGCTCGCCGCGGGGGTCGACCCTGCGCGGCTCGGCCTGCACGGCAACAACAAGAGCGTCGCCGAGATCGAGCGCGCGGTGTCGGTCGGCATCGGTGCGATCGTTATCGACAGCCCCATCGAGATCGAGCGGGTAGCCGCGGCGGCCGCCAAACACTCGCGAGTGCAGCACGTTCGGCTGCGCATCAACAGCGGCGTGCACGCTTCGACGCACGAGTACCTGGCGACAGCGCGCGAAGACCAGAAATTCGGTATCCCGCTGGCCGACGCTGAGGCTACGGTGGCGAGCATTCGCTCCCACCCGGAACTCGACTTTCTTGGCCTGCACTCGCATATCGGTTCACAGATCTTCGACACCGACGGGTTCGTGGAGGCCGCGCGGCGGCTCTTCGCCGTGCATGCCCGACTGCTGCAGACCGGACCCGTGCCCGAACTCAACCTGGGTGGCGGATTCGGCATCGCGTACACCTCCGTCGACGTCGCGCCATCAATCGACGACATCGCGCGACGTTTCGCCGACATTGTCGCGGCGGCGGCGGCAGAATTCGACGTGCCCGTGCCCGTGGTGGCGGTCGAGCCGGGGCGGGCCATCATCGGGCCGTCGACTGCAACCGTCTATGAGGTCGGTACCGTCAAAGACGTGCTGGTCTCGGTTGGCCCGGCCGCAGAGCAGGCAACCGCGGTGCGCAAGTACGTCTCCATCGATGGCGGCATGAGCGACAACATCCGCCCGGCGCTCTACGGTGCCGACTACAGCGTGCGAATCGCATCGAGAGTTTCGACCGCGGAGCCCGCGCTCGTGCGGATCGCCGGCAAGCACTGTGAGAGCGGCGACATCGTCGTCTACGCGGACTACCTGCCAGGCGACGTTCGCCCCGGCGACCTGGTGGCGGTGCCGGCGACCGGCGCGTACTGCTGGTCGCTGGCCAATAATTACAACTACCTCGGGCGCCCCGCCGTGGTCGCAGTGAAAGACGGCAGCGCCCACCTGCTGGTGCGGCGCGAAACCGAAGCAGACCTGCTGTCGCGCGACGCCGGAATCAACACACCATCGGAGACATCATGATCGAGTACCGCAACCTGCGCATCGCCATCCTGGGTGGAGGCAGTGTCGGCGCGCAGGTCGCCGCCCTGCTGCTCGAGCACGGCGACGAGCTCGCCAGCCGGGCCGGCGCAGGGCTCGAGCTCATCGGCGTCGCGGTGCGAAACGTGGGTGCGAAGCGCACGCCATCCATTCCGCGGGAGCTGCTGACAGACGACCCGGCGTCACTCATCCTGGGTGCCGATATCGTCATCGAGCTGATGGGCGGCATCGAACCCGCACGAACCCTGCTGCTTGAGGCCATCAACTCGGGTGCCGACATCATCACCGCCAACAAGGCGCTGCTGGCGACGCACGGCCCGGAGCTGTTCGAGGCGGCGGAGCAGGTCGGTGCACAGCTGTACTACGAGGCGGCGGTCGGCGGCGCGATCCCGATCATCCGTCCCCTTCGCGACAGCCTGGCGGGAGACCGCGTCAAGCGCATTCTTGGAATTGTCAACGGCACCACCAACTACATCCTCGACTTGATGGAACGCGAGGGCGCGAGCCTCGAGGATGCGCTGGCGAAAGCCACCGAGCTCGGGTACGCGGAGGCCGACCCGACTGCCGACATCGAGGGCTATGACGCGGCCCAGAAGGTTGCGATCCTGGCGAGCCTCGCCTTCCACACCAACATCCCGCTCGACGCGGTGCACCGCGAAGGCATCACCTCGGTCACCATCGACCAGGTCGAGTCCGCACGGCGGGCCGGGTATGTCGTCAAGCTGCTCGCCATCTGCGAGCGGCTCACCAATCCTGAAACGGGGGAGGATGGTGTCAGCGCGCGCGTCTACCCCGCACTGATCCCCGCGAACCATCCGCTCGCCGCGGTGCACGGCGCAAACAACGCGGTCTTCATCGAGGCCGAAGCCGCGGGCAACCTCATGTTCTACGGTGCCGGTGCCGGAGGCCTCCAGACCGCCTCGGCGGTGCTCGGCGACCTCGTGTCCGCAGCGCGTCGGCACGTCATTGGCGGCCCCGGGGTTGCGGAGTCGACCCACGCCAACCTCCCGGTGCTGCCGATCTCGAGCATCACGACGAGATACCAGATCACGCTCCAGGTGGCCGACCGCCCCGGAGTGCTTGCCGCCATCGCCAGCCTGTTCAGTGAACACGGTGTCTCGGTTGAGGCGCTGACCCAGTCGGCGGGGCTCGGAACATCCGATCCTGACGCCACCGCTACCCTTGTCATAGGAACCCACGAGGCCACGGAATCCGCACTCGCGGCAACCGTCCAGGCGCTCGCGGGCCACGAAGTCGTCAGGACCGTCGTGTCCGTGTTGAGAGTTGAGGGACTGTAGAAATGGCCAATCAGTGGCGCGGAGTTCTCCGTGAATACGCCGACCGCTTGGACATCTCCGACAAGACCCCCATTGTCACGCTCGGCGAGGGCGGTACGCCGCTGATCCGGGCGGATGCGCTGTCCGCGCGCACCGGCGCGAGGGTCTGGGTGAAGTTCGAGGGCATGAACCCGACAGGCTCCTTCAAGGACCGCGGGATGACGATGGCCGTCTCGAAGGCGATCGAGCATGGCGCGAAGGCGGTCATCTGCGCCTCCACCGGCAATACGTCGGCCTCCGCCGCAGCGTACGCGGCGCATGCGGGCATCACCGCAGCGGTGCTCGTACCCGAGGGCAAGATCGCCATGGGCAAACTCGCCCAGGCCATCGCCCACAATGCACAGCTGCTTCAGGTGCAGGGCAACTTCGACGACTGCCTCGAGATCGCCCGGGACCTCGCAGCCAACTATCCCGTTCACCTCGTCAACTCGGTCAACAACGACCGCATCGAAGGCCAGAAAACGGCAGCGTTCGAGGTTGTCGAGGTGTTGGGGGATGCGCCGGACTTCCACTTCATCCCCGTCGGCAACGCTGGCAACTACACGGCGTATTCGCGCGGCTACGCGGAAGACCTCGAGCGCAAGGCGACGACGAAACTGCCGCGCATGTTCGGCTTCCAGGCCGCCGGCAGCGCGCCGATCGTGCTCGGTCATGTGGTTCGCAACCCCGACACGATTGCCAGTGCGATTCGCATAGGAAACCCGGCATCGTGGGAATTGGCCATCGCGGCCAAAGAGGCCACCGACGGCTATTTCGGTGCGATCAGCGACGACAAGATCCTTGAGGCCCACCGCATCCTCTCGTCCGAGGTCGGCATCTTCGTCGAACCAGCGTCGGCGATCAGCGTGGCGGGCCTGCTCGAACGCAGCGAAGCCGGAGAGATACCGAAGGGTGCCACTGTTGTGCTGACGGTCACCGGCCACGGGCTCAAGGACCCACAGTGGGCACTCCGCCGCCCCGACGGATCCGATGTGACCCCGACCGTCGTTCCCGTCGACACCGCACAGATCGCCGGCGTGCTCGGCCTGCTGCCCGCGTAAGCCCTGGTGACATGACGCTTCCCGCTGGTCTCTCGGTGCTGGTCAAAGTTCCGGCGACGACCGCCAACCTCGGACCCGGGTTCGACACGCTCGGTCTCGCGCTGTCGCTGTACGACGAGCTCACGGTCACCGTACGAGAAAAGCCCGGGGCCACTGTCGAGGTGCGTGGCGTTGGCGAGGGAACGGTACCGCTCAACGAAAGCAACCTTGTCGTGCGCGCAATCGCCCACACCTTCGCTCACTATGCGCAGCCGCTGCCTGGGCTCGAGCTGGTGGCGCACAACGTCATTCCGCACGGCCGCGGCCTCGGGTCGTCGGGGGCAGCCATAGTGTCGGGCATCATGGCCGCGAAGGGCCTGCTCGAGGGCGTGGTCGACATCGATTCGGCGAGCCTTCTCGCGCTCGCGACCGAGCTGGAGGGTCACCCGGACAACGTGGCGCCGGCCCTGTTCGGCGGCTTGACGATCGCGTGGATGACCGCGGACGGCCCCCAGTACAAGAAACTGATGGTGCACCGCGGGGTCTCACCGCTCGTCGTCGTGCCACAGACGACGATGTCGACCGAACTCGCGCGCACGCTGCAGCCCACATCGGTTCCCCATTCCGATGCGATCTTCAACGTGTCGCGCTCAGCGCTGCTGATTGCGGCCCTCATCCAGAGCCCGGAACTGCTGCTCGTCGCCACCGAAGACCGCCTGCACCAGGGCTACCGGGCAGCAGCGATGCCGGAGACGGATGCCCTGCTCCAGCTGCTGCGCGAGCGGGGACTCCCCGCTGTCGTGTCTGGCGCCGGGCCGTCCATCCTCGTGCTGTGCAGCGATCCGGCGCAACGACTCGTTGCCGCTGAACTGGTTGCAACGACGACGCACAACGCCTGGGAATCGCTCCTGCTGGCTGTCGACTTCAAAGGTGCTACAGTCGTAACGCACCCGGTAGAAGCTCTGGCCTAGCCAAAAGCTCCCCAGGTAGCAATTTATCTAGCACTCGCTGAACCGCAGATCTGACCTGCAGCGCATCTCGTATGCCTCCCGCCTCCAGCACTGCGAACTAGTGAGCGCATACCTCCGGGCTCACATATGTCCGGAGCCCGAAAGGAACCCTTTTTCGTGACTGATGTCAACATCGGTGCGTCCCGCACCGGTACCCGTGCCGAACTTTCTGCCCTTCGACTCCCCGAGCTTCTTGCCCTGGCGAACGAACGCGGCCTTGTCGGCGCATCCAAACTTCGCAAAGGAGAACTCGTGGACGCCATAAGCGCTGACAACGAAGAGAACAACAACACTGAGTCGTTTGACCACACTGCCGGGGGCACGGATGCTCACGAGCAGGCGATCGAGGCGGCTCCGTTTGAGCCTGCTCTCGAGGCGGCTCCGGTCGAGCCCGCCCTTGAGGCAGCGCCGGTCGAGCCCGCTCTCGAGGCGCCCCGCAAGCGCACCTCGCGTCGCGCGACGACAGCGGATGCCCTTGCGGCCCAGGCCGCTGCCGTCGGCGAAGAGAACGCTCCGGTTGCTGCATCGGCGCACGTCGCCGAGCACGAGCCCACCATCGACGCCGCCACACTCGAGAGCGACTCCGGCGACCAGCTGGTGCCGGTCGACTCGACGGCAAACCGTGGCGACAGCGGCGAGGGCTACTCCGACGACAGCGTTTCGCGCGAATCCGCGGAGGAGAACGGCGAGGCCGGCGACCAGCAGCCCCGCAACCCGCGCAGCCGCAATCGGAACCGCGGCGGCCAGAACGCGGCAGGCGGAGCGGGCGGCAACCAGCCCGCCCGCCAGGGCAACCAAAACAATGGTGGCAACCAGGGTAACCAGAACAATGGTGGCAACCAGGGCAACCAGAACAATGGTGGCAACCAGGGCGGCCAGAACAATGGTGGCAACCAGGGCAACCAGAACAACGGCGGCCAGCAGAACAACGGTGGCAACCAGCAGCAGGACGGCATCGAAGGCGGCAGTAGCCGCAGTCGCTACCGTGACCGCAAGCGCGGGCGCGGCCCGGCCTCAGAAGACTTCGAGCCCGAAATCTCCGACGACGACATCCTTATCCCGGTTGCCGGCATCCTCGATGTTCTCGACAACTACGCGTTCGTGCGCACCAGCGGTTACCTGCCCGGCGCCAACGACGTCTACGTGTCGCTCGGCCAGGTCAAGAAACACAACCTCCGCAAAGGTGACGCAGTCGTCGGTGCCATCCGCCAGCCGCGTGAAAGCGACAACAACCAGGGTCGCCAGAAATACAACGCGATCGTGCGCATCGACTCGGTCAACGGCCTGCCCGTCGACGAGGCGGCTAACCGTGTCGAGTTCGGCAAGCTGACTCCGCTCTACCCGACCGAGCGGCTGCGCCTTGAGACCGAGCCGGGAAAGCTCTCCACACGGATCATCGACCTCGTATCGCCCATCGGCAAAGGCCAGCGCGGCCTGATCGTTTCGCCGCCCAAGGCCGGCAAGACCCTGGTGCTGCAGGCCATCGCGAACGCGATCTCCAAGAACAACCCGGAGGTTCACCTCATGGTCGTGCTGGTGGACGAGCGGCCCGAAGAGGTCACCGACATGCAGCGCACCGTCAAAGGCGAGGTCATCGCGTCGACATTCGATCGCCCGGCGGAAGACCACACCACCGTCGCCGAGCTCGCCATCGAGCGCGCCAAGCGCCTGGTCGAGCTGGGGCACGACGTCGTCGTCCTGCTCGACTCGATCACCCGCCTCGGCCGCGCCTACAACCAGGTCGCTCCCGCGTCTGGCCGCATCCTTTCCGGTGGGGTCGATTCTGCTGCGCTGTACCCGCCGAAGCGTTTCTTCGGGGCCGCGCGCAACGTCGAGGAGGGCGGATCGCTCACCATCATCGCGACCGCGCTCGTCGAGACCGGTTCGAAAATGGATGAGGTCATCTTCGAAGAGTTCAAGGGCACCGGCAATATGGAGCTCCGCCTGTCGCGCCAGCTGGCGGACAAGCGCATCTTCCCAGCCGTCGACGTCAACGCATCCGGTACTCGTCGTGAAGAGATGCTGCTCGGCGACGAGGAGGTCAAGGTCACCTGGAAGCTGCGCCGCGCCCTCGCGGGGCTCGAGCCGCAACAGGCCCTCGAAATCGTGCTGGGTAAGCTGAAGGAAACCTCGTCGAACGTCGAGTTCCTGATGCAGATCCAGAAGTCGCTGCCGACCGCCGCCAACGGTTCAGCCCACAAGGAAGACTGAGTGTTCGAGTCAGTAGCGACGCTGCTGGCCGAACTCGAGGATCTCCAGACCCAGCTGTCGGATCCCGAGATTTTCGGCGATGCCGCGCGAGCCAAGAAACTCAACCGCCGATACGCGGAGCTCAGCAAGATCTCCACGGCCTACGCCAACTGGCAGCAGACCGGGGAAGACCTCGACGCTGCGCGTGAACTTGCGCGCGACGACGAGGCCTTCGCGGCCGAGGTGCCCGAACTCGAGGAGCACCTGGTACAGGTGCAGGAGGCGCTTCGGCGCCTGCTGATCCCACGGGACCCGGACGACGGGCGCGACGTGATTATGGAGATCAAGGGCGGCGAGGGCGGCGCGGAGAGCGCCTTGTTCGCGGCCGACCTGCTGCGCATGTACATGCACTACGCCGAGTCCAAGGGCTGGAAGTACGAACTCCTTGAGCGGAACGAGAGCGACCTGGGCGGCTACAAGGACGTGCAGATCGCGATCAAGTCGAACGCGACCGACCCGTCGCAGGGGGTGTGGGCGCACCTCAAGTACGAGGGCGGTGTTCACCGTGTGCAGCGCGTTCCGGCGACCGAATCCCAGGGGCGCATCCACACGTCGACCACCGGAGTACTCGTCTTTCCCGAGGTGGATGAACCGGAGGAGCTCGAGATCAGCCAGAACGACCTGAGAATCGACGTCTTCCGGTCGAGCGGGCCCGGTGGCCAGTCGGTGAACACCACCGACTCCGCGGTGCGGATCACCCACATCCCCACCGGCATCGTGGTTTCCATGCAGAACGAGAAGAGCCAGATCCAGAACCGTGAGGCCGGCATGCGAGTACTTCGCGCGCGACTTCTCGCGCGCCAGCAGGAGGAGGCCGACGCGCTGTCATCCGCTGCGCGCAAGAGCCAGATCCGCACGATGGATCGCTCGGAGCGTATCCGCACCTACAACTTCCCAGAGAACCGGATCGCGGACCACCGCACCGGTTACAAGGCCTACAACCTCGACCAGGTCATGAACGGCGCTCTCGAGCCCATCATCGAGTCGTGCATCCAGTTCGACGAAGAAGCTCGACTGGCCGACCTCGGCGCCGAGGAATAGCCAGTGGCGGTCGCGTGACGTCACTCGCAGAATTCCGCGACCGGGCGATTGTGCGGCTGACAGCGGCCGGTGTCGCCACCCCCGAGGTGGATGCCGACCTGCTGATCGGGCACGTACTTGACCTCAGCCGGGGTGAGGTGCAGGCTAAGGCGATTGCCGGTGCGGAACTGCGGCCTGACCAGCTCGACGAACTCGAGCCGTTTCTCGACCGCCGGGTGGCGCGGGAGCCGCTGCAGCACATCACCGGTCGTGCCTACTTTCGCTCGCTGGCTCTCGCCGTTGGTCCTGGTGTCTTCGTGCCGAGACCCGAGACCGAGCAGGTCGCGCAGTTCGCCGTAGACGCCCTGCGCGCTGTGCCCGGGCCAGAGCCGATCGCTGTCGATCTCGGCACCGGTAGCGGGGCGATCGCTTTCGCGCTGGCGACCGAGGTTCCGCACTCGAGCGTGTATGCGGTCGAGGTGTCGCCGGAGGCTTTCGAGTGGACGACCAGGAACCGCGAGCTCACCGGAGCGACCAACGCCACCATCGTGCTGGGTGACCTCGCTGACGCGTTTCCCGAGCTGGACGGACACGTCGACGTCGTGATCTCAAACCCGCCGTATATCCCGAGTGACGCCATCCCGCGAGACCTCGAGGTGCAGTTGCACGACCCGGGCATCGCGCTCTACGGGGGAGCGGACGGGCTGGATGTCGTGCACCAGGTCTCGAAGACAGCCACCAGGCTGCTTCACCCGGGCGGCACCCTGGTGCTCGAGCATGGCGAACTGCAGGGTGCGGCGATCGCGGAGTTGCTTCGCGCTGACGGATGGACCGCCGTCGCGACCCATCGGGACCTGCTCGGCCGCGACCGCGCCACGACCGCACTCCGTCCCTAATTCCGTGAGGGGCGTGAATCTGGTCTCTGAAGGCTCTTCAGAGACCAGATTCACGCCCCTCACGGGGAGATCTAAGGTCAGTCAGCGGGCGGCGAAGGCCCGGATCGCGGCATCCAGGGCGGGCACCTCTGAGGCGTCCGTGTAGTGAAAGGTCGTCATGCCGACGGCGTCAGCGCCTGCGATGTTTTCGGCGGAGTCGTCGACGAAATAGGTCTCACTCGCCCGGGCTCCGTACCGCTCCATGACCGCGAGGTAAGACCGCGGATCGGGCTTGCGGAACCCGAGTTCGCAGCTCACCAGCACGTTGGGGCCGAGAATCGCCGCGACATCCGGAGCCATCTTCGGCAGCGTTGCGACGAACGGTGACGGATTGTTGGAGAACAGCGACACGGTGCCGAGCGTTGAGGCGAGCCGCAGCGCATCCACGACGCCCGGGTTCGGCGTGGATGCTGCGTGCCGAGCCTCGCACCACTGGTCGAGAGTGATCCTGGCGCCCGTCACCTCGGCGAACTTGTCGAGGTACTCCTGCGCGATCGGCCACTCGCCCTGCTCGGCGCGGGCCTCGTATCCGGCTGCCCACCAGGTCTTGGCCAGGTGATACTGGCTCACACCGCTCATGCGACTGAGGGCCGGCAGACGCTTGCGAAAGTTGAACGCGTAGAGCGTCTTGTCGAAGTCGAAGAGATAGAGATCCACGGTGCAGTCAACGCTAGCGCGGACTGCGCCCCCGTGCTCGGCCCACACCTCCGGCCCAGATGCCTGCTACTACGATGGATGCGACATGGCCCCTGAATTCGACTGTTCGGACCCCTCCGAGCTGCTGACCGGCGTGCGCTCGGCGCGTGCGGCCATTGGTCGTGGAGAGCTTGTCGTGATCCCGACCGACACGGTTTACGGGATAGCGGCCGATGCCTTTTCGCCGGCTGCGGTGCAACGCCTGCTGGATGCCAAGGGACGTGGGCGCGAGTCCCCGCCGCCCGTGCTCATCCCGTCGATCGCCGCGCTCGATGCGCTGGCAGAGTCCGTTCCGCCGGAAGTGCGAACCCTCGTCGACGCGTTCTGGCCCGGCGGCCTCACGGTCATCCTTCCTGCCCGCTCATCGCTCGACTGGGATCTCGGCGACGCGCACGGAACCGTCGCGCTGCGGATGCCCGCAAGCAAGGTTGCGCTGTCGCTGCTGGGCGAGACCGGCCCGCTCGCGGTGTCCAGCGCAAACCTCACCGGTCGCCCCGCTGCGCGGACGAGCGCCGAGGCCGTCGCCGATCTTGGTGAGAGCGTTGCGGTGTACCTCAATGACGGCGAGGTCGGTGCCGAGAACGTCGGTGCCCCTGACCCGGGCTCGACGATCATCGACGCGACCGGCCTGCTCGTCGACGGGGGCCGGCTTCGAATCGTTCGGCACGGTGTCATCAGCGACGACGCGATCCGCGATCTCGTGGGGGCCGACAAGTGCGAATAATCTTCTACGTTCTCACTGTGGCGGTTGCCGGCCTGGTGACCTGGGGTTTCTCGCTGCTCATCCTGCGACTGAGCCGGCGCTACCGGCTCTACCCGAAGATCCGGTCGAGGGATGTGCACACGGAGCCGACACCGCGCCTGGGCGGCGTCGCGATGTTCCTTGGTGTGCTCGTCGCGATCGGTGTCGCGTGGTTTGTCCCGCCGCTGCGGGCAGCCTTCGGCGACTCCTGGCAGGTGGCGACCATCCTGCTCGCTGCGTTCATCATCGTGGTCATGGGCGTGGTGGACGACCTCTGGGACCTGGACTGGGTGACCAAACTCGCCGGCCAGTTCATCGCGGCCGGTGTTCTCGCGTTCGGCGGAACCCAGATTCTGGCGCTCCCCATTGGCGCCATCTTTGTCGGCTCCTCCCTGCAATCGCTCGTTCTCACCGTCTTCGTCGTCGTTCTGGTCATGAATGCGGTGAACTTTGTCGACGGGCTGGATGGCCTGGTCGCCGGGGTGGCCATCATCGCCAACGGCACGTTCTTCATCTATACCTACCTGCAGCAGTCGGCGCACAATCTCAACTACTTCAACCTCGCCGCGCTCGTGACGGCAGTGCTCATCGGAGTGTGCGCGGGATTCCTTCCTCTCAACTTCCATCCCGCGAAGATGTTCATGGGGGATTCGGGTGCCCTCCTGGTCGGGCTGCTGATGGCCGTGTCCGCAATCAATGTCACTGGTGTCATCGACCCCGGCAATGTCGCGACGGGCCGCGTCGACCACAGCAGTGTGCTGGTCGCGTACATCCCGATCCTCCTGCCGTTCGCCATCCTCGTGATCCCGCTGCTCGACTTCGGCCTTGCGGTTCTTCGGCGACTTCGGGCCGGAAAGTCGCCGTTCAGTGCGGACCGCAAGCACCTGCACCACCGGTTGCTCGACATGGGGCACTCGCACCTGCATGCCGTGCTCATCTTCTACGCCTGGACGCTGGTTGCGTCGGTCGGGCTGCTGATGTTCCTGTTCGTCCAATGGTGGTGGGCGGTCCTGTTCCTGGCCGTCGGGTTCATCGTGACGAGTGCCTTCACCCTCGCGCCCCTCGGGCGGCGCAAGCAGTCCGAGGCCGAGGCGCAGCTGACCCAGGTGGCCGGGAGCTCCAACCAGGAGGAGATCGCCCTGCGCGACCCACTGGATGCAAAAGCCAGGGTCGAACTCGGACCAGAAGGAGTCGACCGATGAACAACACGACTATCCTGCGGCGCGCGCTGCGATATGGGATCGTGCTGACGGTGATCGTGATCGTGGTCGGCTCGATCGTGGGCCTGCTGGCCGGGGGAGTACCGGGGCTGGTCAGCGCGCTCGTTGGAGCAGGAGTGACTGCCGTTTTCATGGGCCTCACAGCAGCGAGTTTCGTCGTTGCCGCGAGGGTGGCGAAACTGCCGGACGGCATCGTCGTCTATTACGGGATCATCCTCGGCACCTTTTTCATCAAATTCATCATTTTTCTCGTGCTGGTGATCTCGCTCCGCAGCGTCGAATGGCTCAATCCGACCATCTTCGGGTTCACGACCATCGCCGCGGTGCTCGGCACGCTCATTGTGGATGGCCTCGCCGTCAGTCGTGGACGACAGCCGTATGTCGACGTCGCTTTGCCGGGGGATGGCTCGGGCTCGGCCGAGAAATCCCCTTCAGATTCTTGATAGGGTTGGGGGACCTCATCTTTGTGAACGCTGCGCGCTGCGCCCCGATTCAGGAGTAAGCACTGCTCACCTCCGTTCTTTCCAATGCACTCCTGTCTGTCAGCGTTGACAAATTCGCAGCTGGCAACGGCAGCGGCTTTAACCCGCCTTCAATCGAGGATTTCTTCCCGCCCGCGGTGCTCTTTGCGGGCACTCCGTTTGCCCTGAACCGCATCGAACTCATTCGATTGCTCGTCCTGGTGGTGCTGCTCGTGTTCCTGCTGGTGGGCACCCGCCGCCTGCAGCTGGTTCCGCGCCGTGGCCAGGTGGTCGTCGAGTTCCTGCTCGGGTTCCCGCGCAACAGCATCATCATCGACACGCTCGGCGAGAAAGACGGACGGCGGTTCATGCCGATCCTGATGACGGTGTTTTTCGTCACGCTCGGGATGAACCTGACGGGCATAATCCCCGGCCTGCAGATCGCGGGAACTTCGGTGATCGGAATTCCCCTGATCGAAGCCGTGATCCTCTACGTGGTTTTCATTTACGCCGGGCTCAAGAAGAATGGCGCGGGATTCCTCAAGGCGTCGTTGTTCCCGCCCGGAGTGCCGTGGCCGCTCTACATCCTTCTGACTCCGGTCGAGTTCGTTTCGACTTTCATCGTTCGCCCGATCTCGCTCACTCTCCGACTCCTCATGAACCTGGTCGCAGGGCACATGTTGCTCGCGCTCTGCTGGGCGGCGACCCAGTTCTTCCTGGTGACGCTACTGTTCAACGGACAGGCACTGGGCCTTCTCGGCCTTGGCACGTTCGCGTTCGGCGTGGTCTTCTTCGGACTTGAGCTCTTCGTCGCGCTCCTGCAGGCGTACGTCATCACCATCCTCGGAGCGATTTACATCCAGCTGTCCCTGGCGGACGAGCACTAGGCACCCACAACCACTGCGGGCCCAACGGATCGCAGGACACAACCACCCTCGAAAGGAAAACACCAATGGCTACATCCATAGACGTCGTCGGCCAGCTTGCGCCGCTTGCGTTCGGTCTCGCCGCTATCGGCTCCGGTATCGGCGTCGGCATCATCGTCGGAAAGACGATCGAGTCGGTTGCCCGCCAGCCTGAACTGCAGGGTCGTCTCCAGACCCTGATGTTCCTGGGTATCGCACTCACCGAGGCACTCGCGTTCATCGCGGTCGGTGTGGCGTACATCCCGTTCCCGCATCCGTAACCAGCACTCATCAATTTCTAAGGAGTAGAAATGCACCACGCATTTCTCGCCGTGGCAGCTGCGGATTCCAACCCCCTGCTGCCGACCGCACCCGACCTCATCTATGGCGGGTTCGTTTTCGTCGTCGTCCTGGTGGTTTTCATCTGGAAGGTGCTGCCTCGACTCAACACGATGCTCGATGCCCGCAGTGACGCCATCGAGGGTGGTATCAAGCGTGCGGAGCTCGCCGAGGCCGCTGCCGAGGCAAAGAAGGGCGAGTACGAGGCCCTCCTCGCCGAAGCCCGCGCAGAGGCTGGCAAGATCCGCGACCAGGCTCGTGCGGACGGTGCGGCAATCGTGGCCGAGGCCAAAGAACAGGCGACTGTTGAGGCGGCACGGGTCACCGCGAACGCCCAGCTGCAGATCGAGGCTGAGCGCACCGCCGCGCTCGTCTCTCTGCGTGCGGAGGTGGGATCGCTGGCCATCGACCTGGCGTCGGGCGTTATCGGCGAGAGCCTGTCGAGCGACAAGCGCTCGCACGACATCGTCGACCGCTTCCTTGCGGACCTTGAGTCTCCCGCTACGGCGAAGGCGACGACGAAGTCCTCCGCGAAGGCCAAGTAAGAACAAGTCCAAGTAAGAACAAGACCAAGCAAGAACTACGAAGGCATAACGACATGGGTTCGGCAACACGGGAAGCGATCGCTGCGGCAAATGCAGCGCTCGCCGCGCAGGGAACGGTTGATCTCGCCACCGGCGAGCAGCTGCTGGCCGCTGCTCTCGTCGTGAGTGGATCCCACGAACTGCGGGCGGCCCTCGCGGACGACACGGCGGCCGATTCCGACCGAACGGGAATCGTCCACGCGGTCTTCGGGCACTACACGAAGCCGGCGCAGGCGCTCCTGGTTGCGCTCTCGACCAGCCGGTGGTCGAGCGAAGACGACCTGGTCGCCGGAATCGAGGAGCTCGGCATCCGCGCGCTGGCCTCATCCGCGCCGAAGAACCTGTCGATCGATGACGAGCTCTTCGAGTTCGGTGTTGCCGTCTCCTCGGACTCCGAGCTCGAACTGGCCCTTGGCAGCAAGCTCGGGGGAGTGGACGGCAAGGTATCGCTCGTCAACGCGCTGCTCGACGGCAAGGCGAGCGAGCAGACTGTTGCGATCCTCGCCGCATTGCTCACTCATCCTCGTGGTCGTCGCATTGCCGAACTGATCCGCTATGCGGCAACGATCGTGGCCGACGAGGCGGGCAACGGCATCGCGACAGTGACTGTCGCGAGCCCGCTGACGGATGCGCAGCGCGAGCGCCTCATCACGACTCTCAGCGCGCAGTACGGTCGCGTCATTCGCATCAACGAGATCGTCGACCCCGTCGTTTTGGGCGGCATCCGCGTGCAGGTGGGCTCAGAGGTCATCGACGGCACGATCTCGAGCCGGATCGCCGACCTCCGGCTGCGGCTCGCGAGCTGAGCAGCCTCCACAGGGTTTCATCAACACCAGACTTCATCAACACCAGACTTCCCCAATAGAAGGACAAGCAATGGCAGACATCACCATCAGCCCGGATGACATCCGCGACGCGCTGAAGGACTTCGTCAAGGCATACGAGCCCGGCAAGGCCGCCGCAGCGGAGGTCGGTTACGTCACGGATGCCGCAGACGGCATCGCGCACGTCGAGGGCCTCCCCGGGGTCATGGCCAACGAACTGGTCCGCTTCCCCGACGGCACGCTCGGGCTCGCGCAGAATCTCGAGGAGAGCCAGATCGGCGTCGTCATCCTCGGCGAGTTCAGCGGAATCGAGGAGGGCCAGGAGGTCACCCGCACGGGCGAGGTTCTCTCGGTCGCCGTCGGCGACGGCTACCTCGGTCGCGTCGTGGATCCGCTCGGCAACCCGCTCGACGGCCTTGGCGAGGTCGCCACAGACGGTCGACGCGCACTCGAGCTGCAGGCCCCAGGCGTCATGCAGCGACAGAGCGTCAAGGAGCCGATGCAGACCGGCATCAAGGCGATCGACGCGATGATCCCGGTCGGCCGCGGCCAGCGCCAGCTGATCATCGGTGACCGCCAGACCGGAAAGACGGCGATCGCTGTCGACACCATCATCAACCAGAAGGCGAACTGGGAGTCGGGCGATCCGAAGAAGCAGGTTCGCTGCATCTACGTCGCTATCGGCCAGAAGGGTTCGACCATCGCGGGCATCAAGGGTGCTCTCGAAGACGCCGGTGCCATGGAGTACACCACCATCGTGGCGTCACCGGCCTCCGACCCCGCAGGCTTCAAGTACCTGGCGCCCTACACGGGGTCGGCCATCGGCCAGCACTGGATGTACGCGGGCAAGCACGTTCTCATCATCTTCGACGACCTGTCGAAGCAGGCTGAGGCGTACCGCGCCGTTTCGCTGCTGCTGCGTCGCCCGCCGGGACGCGAGGCGTACCCGGGTGACGTGTTCTACCTGCACTCCCGGCTGCTCGAGCGCTGCGCGAAGCTGTCGGATGAGCTCGGTGGCGGTTCCATGACGGGCCTCCCGATCATCGAGACCAAGGCGAATGACGTTTCTGCCTACATCCCGACCAACGTGATCTCGATCACCGACGGGCAGATCTTCCTTCAGTCCGACCTGTTCAACGCCAACCAGCGTCCCGCGGTCGACGTCGGAATCTCGGTCTCGCGGGTTGGCGGCGACGCGCAGGTCAAGTCGATCAAGAAGGTCTCCGGAACCCTCAAGCTCGAGCTAGCCCAGTACCGCTCTCTCGAAGCGTTCGCGCTCTTCGCGTCCGACCTCGACCAGGCCAGCCGTCGCCAGCTTGCCCGTGGAGCCCGGCTCACCGAACTGTTGCGCCAGCCGCAGTACTCGCCCTACCCGGTCGAGAACCAGGTCGTCTCGATCTGGGCTGGCACCAACGGCAAGCTCGACGACGTGCCGGTGTCGGATGTGCTGCGGTTCGAGAGCGAACTGCTCGACTACCTCGGTCGCAACACCGAGATCCTGACGACGCTGCGAGACACCAACGTGCTCGACGACGACACCGCCGCCGCGCTCGACGCCGCAGTCGACAAGTTCTCCCAGGAGTTCGTGACCGGCGACGGGAAGACGCTGGGATCTGCGGGCAAGGAACAGTTCGCCGAGGTCGAAGCCGACGACATCAACCAGGAAAAAATCGTCAAACAGAAACGCTGACCACGCGAAGCGCGGCCAGTGGGTGAACACCCTCGACTCGAGAGAACAGAAAGCTAGAGACAGGAAACATGGGAGCGCAACTTCGGGAGTACCGGCAGCGGATTCGTGCTGCCCAGACGACCAAGAAGATCACGCGGGCCATGGAGTTGATTTCGGCTTCGCGCATCCAGAAGGCGCAGGCGCGCGTCGCGGCATCGGGGCCGTATTCGCGCGCTGTCACACGAGCGGTGTCTGCCGTCGCGACCTACTCGAACGTCAACCACATCCTCACGACGGAGCCAGAGAAGGTCACCCGCGCGGCGGTTGTGCTCTTCACGTCGGACCGGGGACTCAACGGCGCATTCTCGTCAAACATCGTTCGTGAGTCCGGTGAGCTGGTGGCCCGGCTGAGCGCTGAAGGCAAAGAGGTCGTCTACTACGTCGTCGGCCGCAAGGGCGCGGCGTATTTCGCCTTCCGCCAGCGCCCGATCGTGCAACTCTGGACGGGCGGAACCGACCAGCCAGAGTTCGCGACCGCGCAGCAGATCGGCCAGGTTCTCGTCGAAAAGTTCGTCCAGGACGAATCCGAGGGCGGGGTCAACGAGATCCACATCATCTACAACCGTTTCAAGAATGTGGTGACGCAGATCCCCGAGATCGTTCGGCTGCTTCCCCTCGAGGTCGTCGAGGGCACCGAGCTCCCGGAACTTGGTGACCCCTTGCCGGCCTACGAATTTGAGCCGGACGCGAACAGCGTGCTCGATACCCTGCTTCCCGTCTACATCGAGAGTCGCATCTTCAACGCCATGCTCCAGTCGGCGGCATCTGAGCACGCAGCCCGCCAGCGGGCGATGCACGCGGCGAGCGACAACGCCGACAAGCTCGTCCTGAACTACACGAGGCTCGCGAACAACGCTCGCCAGTCCGAGATCACCCAGCAGATTTCCGAGATCGTCGGCGGCGCCGACGCGCTCTCGGCAAAATAGCCACGTCACGTAGGAGAGACACCATGACACCCACTGCGACAGCCACGAAGAGCGAGAAGCAGGCCAAGGAGCCCGGCGTCGGCCGCATCTCGCGAGTCACCGGACCCGTTGTCGACATCGAGTTTGCCCATGACTCGATCCCGGCGATGTACAACGCGCTGAAAACCACGATCACCCTCGACGGCGTCGGTCGCGAGATCACGCTTGAGGTTGCCCAGCACCTCGGTGACGATGTCGTTCGCGCCATCGCCCTCAACCCGACTGACGGGCTGGTTCGTGGCCAGGAGGTGCGCGACACGGGCGCCGCGATCTCCGTGCCGGTCGGCGACGTCACCAAGGGCAAGGTGTTCAACGTGATCGGGGAGGTTCTCAACACCGATCCCGACGACAAGACCAAGGTGGGCGGCAAAACGTTCGAGATCACCGAGCGCTGGCCCATCCACCGCAAGCCTCCGGCATTCGACCAGCTGGAGGCGAAGACCTCGCTGTTCGAAACGGGAATCAAGTCAATCGACCTGCTCACCCCGTACGTCGAGGGTGGCAAGATCGGCCTGTTCGGTGGTGCTGGTGTCGGTAAGACCGTGCTCATCCAGGAGATGATCCAGCGCGTTGCGCAGGACCATGGTGGTGTCTCTGTGTTCGCCGGTGTCGGGGAGCGTACCCGTGAGGGCAACGACCTCATTGGTGAAATGGAGGAGGCGGGCGTCTTCGACAAGACCGCGCTCGTGTTCGGCCAGATGGATGAGCCGCCGGGAACGCGTCTGCGTGTTGCGCTGTCCGCGCTGACCATGGCGGAGTACTTCCGCGATGTACAGAACCAGGACGTGCTGCTCTTCATCGACAACATCTTCCGGTTCACCCAGGCGGGCTCGGAGGTCTCGACGCTGCTCGGCCGCATGCCGTCCGCCGTCGGGTACCAGCCGAACCTCGCCGACGAGATGGGTGTGCTCCAGGAGCGCATCACGTCGACCCGTGGCCACTCGATCACGTCCCTGCAGGCCATCTACGTTCCTGCCGATGACTACACCGACCCCGCACCGGCAACGACCTTCGCTCACCTCGACGCGACCACAGAGCTTTCGCGGGACCTCGCCTCGCAGGGTCTCTACCCGGCCATCGACCCGCTCACCTCGACCAGCCGCATCCTCGACCCCCGTTACCTGGGTGCCGACCACTACCGGGTGGCCACAGCTGTCAAGGCCATCCTGCAGAAGAACAAGGAGCTGCAGGAGATCATCGCCATCCTCGGTCTCGATGAGCTCAGCGAGGAAGACCGCACCACGGTCAACCGCGCGCGCCGAATCCAGCAGTTCCTCTCCCAGAACACCTACATGGCGAAGAAGTTCACCGGTGTCGAGGGTTCGACGGTGCCGCTGAAAGACACGATCGAATCGTTCGACGCGATCGCCAAGGGCGAGTTCGACCACGTTGCGACCCAGGCGTTCTTCAACGTTGGCGCGATCAGTGATGTCGAAGAGCAGTGGGCCAAGATCCAGAAGGAGAATGGCTAAGCATGTCCGACGCGCAGCCCCGCGTTGTGACGCCGGGAGACCATGAGTTGGCGGTCAGCATCGTCTCCGCCGACCAGGAGGTCTGGACGGGAATCGCCAGGCAGATCATCGCGCGGACGACTGTCGGCGAGATCGGAATCCTGGCCGGGCACGAGCCGGTTCTCGCGATCCTGGCTGAGGGCCAGGTACGAGTGACGCTCCCATCCGGCGAGGTTGTGACTGCACAGGCCGACGACGGTTTTCTCTCAGTGGATCACAACCGAGTGACGGTGGTCGCGCGCGCGGCCGCGCTCGTCTGAGTCCCCACCTCTTCCGCGAACCGGCGTGCTGATCCTTCTGCCGCCCTCTGAGACCAAGCGTGACGGCGGCGAGGAGGGGTCCCGCCTTGACCTCGGGGCCCTCTCGTTCCCGGAACTGACGAAGCAGCGCCGGGCAGCGCTCGCCGCGCTGCGCGTGATTTCACGGAGCGTTGCGGCGTCGACGGCAGCACTGGGACTCGGTCCAACGCAGAGGTTCGAGATGGATCGCAACCGTGCCATCGGCTCATCCCCGACGATGCCGGCGATCGAACGCTACACGGGTGTGCTCTATGACGCGATCGACGTCGAGTCGTGTGACGATGCCGGCCGTCGATTCATCGGCGGGTCTGTCGTGATCCACTCCGCACTGTTCGGACTGGTGCGCGCCGGTGACCCAATTCCTGCCTACCGGTTTTCGCACAGCACGCGCATTCCCGGTACGTCGCTGGCGAAGATCTGGGGCAACTCGAATTCATCCGCACTCGCGAGACAGGCAGGGCTGGTTCTCGACCTGCGTTCTGAGTCGTACGTTCACCTCGGTCCTGCGCCCGGCAGTGTGTTCCTTCGAGTCGTGACGCGAGACGCCCGGGGAACCAAGCGTGCGCTCAACCACTTCAATAAGCACGGCAAGGGCGAGTTGGTTCGCCGGCTTGCGCAATCGGGCCTCGAGTTCGAGTCGGTTCCGGAGCTGTTGGACTGGGCTGGCGGTGCTGATGTGCGGCTCGAGCCGGGGGCGCCGGGTGAGCTAGACCTCATTGTCTAGTGTGTACGGCTAGAGTTTGGCAATGAACTACAGCCCTGGTTATGGCACTGGCGAGGCTTTCGCGATCATTCTTACGATTTACGCTGCCGTGTTGGGGATCGCTTTTGTGATCGGGGTTGCGGTCTATGTTCTGAACGGGATCGCGTTCATGAAATTGTTCCGCAGGGTCGGTGTTGAGCCGTGGGCGGCCTGGGTTCCGTTCTTCAACTACTGGCGGCTTCTCGAGGTTGGCGGACAGGAGGGTTGGTTCGCCATTCTCGTGTTCGTCCCCTTCGGAAGCTACGTGTCCGCCGTATTCTCCGCGATTGCCGCGTACAAGATCGGCACGGCGTTCCGAAAGGATGGCGCCTGGACCGTGCTGTTTATATTCCTGCCGTTTGTCTGGGCCTGGCTGCTCGCTAATGACCCCCAGCCGTACGAACCACAGAACATGGCACTGAATGGCTGGAAGCCGCCGCTTGCCGGCTACGGTTCGGCTCGCGGACCGTATGTTCCGCCGCAGGCTCCCGGGGCACACGACGCGACTGCGCCTACCGATTAGCCGGACCGGTGCGGCAGGCTAACTGGCTTTCCAACAGCCCTCAAGGTGGTCGTCGACCATTCCGGAGGACTGCATGAGCGCGTACATTGTCGTCGGGCCAACGAATCCGTAACCGAGCTTTCGCAGCGCCTTGCTCAGCTCGGTCGATTCGGCTGTGACGGCGGGCAGCTCGGACATCGATGCGGGCCGCGGGGGCCTGGGATCGGGCGCGAACGACCACATCAACTCGTCAAGCGCGCCCGGGTGCCCGCTGGTCAGCTCGAGCGTCACCTGTGCGTTCTTGATTGTCGCCAGGATCTTCGCGCGATTGCGGATGATTCCCTCGTTGTCCATCGCCGCTTCGATTTCGTCGTCATCCATGGCTGCGACGCGTTCGGGTTCGAACCCGTGGAAGACTTCCCGAAACACGGGTCGTTTGCGCAGGATCGTGATCCAGGAGAGTCCGGCCTGGAACCCCTCAAGGCAGAGTTTCTCGAACAGCGCGCGGTCGCCGTGGAGGGGTGTGCCCCACTCCTCATCGTGATAGCGCTGGTATTCCGCGTCGGAGGCGGCCCAGCGGCAGCGGGCGCGGCCATCGTCGCCGACGACGACGTCGCCCGGCGCGGAGTCCGGCCGCGCGTGGCTGACGACGTTGTTGCCCACCTCACCGTCGCTCAAACGACCGCCTCGATGCCCTCGTGCTCGAGCAGCCAGACCTTGGTCGGAATGCCGTTGCCTCCGCTGTAACCCGTGATCTTGTTATTGCTGGCCAGTACCCGGTGGCACGGGATGATGATGGGAATAGGGTTGGCCCCGACCGCGCCGCCGACTGCCCGGCCGGCCCCGGCCCTGCCCGTGAGGATGCCGAGCTCGCCGTAACTGCGAACCTCTCCCCACTCGATGTCGGCAAGCTGCGCCCAGATCGACTCCTGGAATTCGGTGCCTCGCACCGCCACGGGCAGTTCGAACCTGTGGCGCTTGCCGCTGAAGTATTCGCCGAGTTGCTGCGCTGCCAGATCAAGAAGCTTCGATGAATTTTCGTCGAGCTCGTCGTAGGGGAGGGAGCCATCACGTTCGATGGACAGCGACGTGATCGCGTTGCCGTCGCTGGTGATTTCGATTCGACCGATGGGCGATTCGATGCGTTTGAGGTGCGCCGGGGGAGTCGTGGAAGTGGATCGACTGAACATGTGCCAACTGTATCCACCGGGTCAGACAGCGATCTGGCAAAAATCGGACATGGGGTAGTCGCCGCACAGTGGGCGGGTGGTGGAGGATTGGATGGTGCCAACGATCGAGTACCGCTGCCTCGGCCCGTCAGGACTCCGGGTCTCCACCGTCGGCCTCGGCTGCAATAATTTCGGTCGACCGAAGACGGCGACCGAGTCCCAGGCCGGCACCGATGCCGTTGTCTCTGCGGCAATCGATGCCGGGATAACCCTCTTCGACACCGCGGACATCTACGGCGGCACGCGTGGCCTCAGCGAGACGCTGATGGGTAACGCGCTCAGGGGCCGCAGGAATGAGATCGTGCTGGCGACCAAATTCGGTATGGACATGGAGGGCTCGAACGGCCCGGACTGGGGCGCGCGCGGCTCGCGCCGCTACATCCGGATCGCCATCGAAGCGTCGCTTCGACGTCTCCAGACTGACTGGATCGACCTGTACCAGCTGCACCGGCCCGATCCGCTGACCCCGATCGAGGAGACTCTCGCCGCGCTCGACGACCTCATCCAGGAGGGCAAGGTGTGCTACATCGGCCACTCGAACTTCGCGGGCTGGCAGATTGCGGATGCCGAATACCTGGCCAGGCTCGGCGCACATCCGCGGTTTGTGTCCGCGCAGAACGAGTACAGTCTGCTGGCACGCGGCGTGGAGGCCGAGGTGCTGCCGGCCGTGCGTCGCTACGAGCTCGGGTTCCTGCCGTTCTTCCCCCTGTTCAACGGGTTGTTCACCGGCAAGTACACGCGGAGCGGTGGCCCGGCGGATGCCCGGCTCACGGTCATCCGTCCTGAGGCGCTGCAGCGCGTGAACTGGGATGCGATGGAGCAGTACCAGGCGTTTTGCGACGAGCGGGGGATCACGATGCTGGAGGCCACTTTCGGTTGGTTTCTTGCACAGCCTGGCGTCACCAGCGTGATCGCGGGGGCAACGAAGCCCGAGCAGGTCGACCAGAATGTGGCGGCGGGGAGTGCATGGAGCCCCACCGACGCCGAGCTTGCCGCCATCTCGATGCTCTTTCCCGCGTGAGCCGCGGGACTTGCGAGTGAGTGCTCACTCATTTATCGTGGAAGCGTGACGAAGCTCGACGAGCGAGACCCCGTACGAACGCGCGCGAAGCCGTTACCGACGGATGACCGGCGCGCGATGATCATCGACGCGGTCATCCCTCTCCTGATGGAGCAGGGGCGGGAGGTCACCACCAGGCGGATTGCCGAGGCGGCCGGCATCGCCGAGGGCACCATTTTTCGCGTGTTCGCCGACAAGGATGCCCTGTTCGAGGCCGCGGTCGAGAAGTTTCTCGACCCGTCTGCACTTCACGAGCGGCTCCGTGCGATTGACCCGGACCTGCCGCTGGTCGAGAAGGTGAATGCCATCCTGGTACAGCTTCGCAGCAGGATGACCGGCATTTTCGGGATCATGACCGCCGGTGGAATGCACCGTCCGCCACCCCGCCGACCCGGCCCCGAGAACTTCATCGCCGTCATCGACGAAGTCCTTCAACCCGATCTGGCGCGGTTGCGGGTGCCGTCCGATCGAGTCGCCGCATTCGTCCGGCTCGCCGCCTTCGCATCGGCGATTCCGCACTTCAACGAAGGCCGAGAAATATCGACCTCCGAACTGGCCGAATTCATCACCTACGGGATCGCCGGCAATCCGGCGGAAGAGGGAGGCACCGATGCTTCTTAGGTTGCTTGCGACATACCTGAAACCACACTGGAAGCTGCTCATCGGCGTACTGGTGTTCCAGCTCCTCCAATCGATCGCGTCGCTGTTCCTGCCCAGCCTCAATGCAAGCATCATCGACAACGGCGTACTCAAGGCGAACACCGGCTACATCCTGCAATTCGGCGGCATCATGCTGCTGGTGACTCTCGGCCAGGTGGTCTTCTCGATCGTTGCCGTCTATTTCGGTGCCAAGGCGGCGATGATCTTCGGCCGGGACCTGCGCGGCTCGATCTTCCACCGGGTGAGCGTATTCTCCGAGCGCGAGGTAGCGAAATTCGGTGCGCCGTCGCTGATCACCCGCACCACCAATGACGTGCAGCAGGTGCAGATCCTGGTGCTGATGACCTGCACGCTCCTGGTCTCGGCGCCCATCCTCGCCATCGGCGGCATCATCGCCGCGCTGCAACAGGATGTCGGGTTGTCCTGGATCCTCGCCATCGCTGTGCCGTTGATGCTCGTCGCAATCGGCTCCATCATCATCCGTGTCGTGCCCCAGTTCCGTGCACTGCAGAAACGAATCGATACGGTCAACCGGGTGCTGCGCGAGCAGCTGCAGGGAATCAGGGTCGTGCGGGCTTTCGTGCGGGAGAAGGTCGAGACGGACCGCTTTGCGCTGGCGAACGCGGATGTCACGCAGAGCGCTCTGAGGGCCGGCCGACTGTTCGCGCTGGTGTTTCCGCTGGTCAACCTCGTCATGTTCTCGACGTCGGTCGCCGTGCAGTGGTTCGGGGCGTCCCGCATCAATGACGGCACGCTGCAGATCGGAACCCTGAATGCTTTCCTGGCGTACATCATCCAGATCCTGACGGCCGTCATGATGGCGACGTTTATGGCGATCATGATCCCGCGGGCCGCGGTGTCTGCCGACCGCATCTCCGACGTACTGGCGACAGAGTCGAGCGTGGTGCCTCCGCTGGCCCCGGTGACCCGGCTGCGCTCGGCGGGCACGATCGAGTTCCGGAATGTGAGCTTCGCATATCCCGGCGCGGAAGCGCCTGTGCTTCACCATCTCGACTTCAGCGTCCCCTCAGGGACCACCACGGCCATCATCGGAAGCACGGGCGCGGGAAAGACGACCCTGATCAGCCTGCTCCCACGTCTCTTCGACGTGACCGACGGTGCCGTGCTGGTCGACGGCGTCGACGTGCGCGACCTCGATCCCGACCTCTTGTGGAGCCGGATTGGCCTCGTGCCGCAGAGCGGCTACCTGTTCAGCGGCACTGTCGCATCCAACCTGCGCTACGGGAACCCGGATGCGACGGATGACGACCTGTGGATCGCCCTCGATATAGCGCAGGCCAGGGATTTCGTTTCGGAGACCGCCGACCATCTTGAGGCCGTAGTCGAGCAGGGTGGCACCAACTTCTCGGGCGGACAGCGCCAGCGGCTTGCGATCGCACGGGCACTCGTGAAGAAGTCGGAGATCCTGGTGTTCGACGACTCATTCTCGGCGCTCGACACGGCGACGGATGCCCGGCTGCGCGCCGCTCTCACCAAACGGGTGACGCACGCGACCCGGGTGGTCGTGGCGCAGCGGGTCTCGTCGATCCTGGACGCCGACCAGATTTTGGTCCTCGATCACGGCGAGATCGTCGGCCGTGGTACGCACACCCAGCTTCTCGCGACCAGCCCGACGTATGCCGAAATTGTGAACAGCCAGCTGAAGGCCGAGGAGGTCGCATGAGCACGGCACAGAGAGGCGACTCGACCCCGCGTCCGCCAGTGCGGCGCGGCCCTGGCGGCGGCGGCCCATGGGGCGCCGCGGGAATGCCGGTTGAGAAGTCACAGAATTTCCTGCCGTCGGCAAAACGGCTCGCGGGGCGTCTGCGTCCCGACCGGGCGAGCGTGGTCTTCGTGCTCATGCTCGGAATCGTCAGCACCGTCCTGAGCGTGCTCGGGCCCAAGCTGCTGGGCACCGCCACCGATGTCATCGTGGGCGGCGCGGTATCCAAGAACCTGCCGCTGGGGACCACGAAGGCCCAGGTGATTGCGGGGCTTCGTGCCAGCGGGCAGGGCTCGGAGGCCGACTTCCTCAATGGTGTGAGTCTCAACCCCGGCCACGGCATCGACTTCACGACCCTCGGCGACCTGCTGCTGATCGTGCTCGGCCTCTACGTCTTCTCGTCGATCTTCGGCTGGGCGCAGGCCTACGTGCTGGCCGGCGTCGTACAGCGCACCATGTACCGGATGCGCAGGGACGTGGAGGAGAAGATCAATCGCCTCCCTCTCAGTTACGTCGACAAGAACACCCGCGGCGAGTTGCTGAGCCGGGTGACCAACGACATCGACAACATTTCAACGAGCCTGCAGCAGACCCTGTCGCAGCTGATCTCATCGGTTCTCCTGGTGCTGGGCACGGTCATCCTGATGTTCACGATCTCCTGGGAGCTCGCGCTCATCTCCCTCGTCACGGTGCCGCTCACGCTGCTCGTGACCACTCTCGTGGCAAAGCGCTCGCAGAAGCGGTTCGTCGCCCAGTGGAGGCACACGGGTTCCCTCAACGGCCAGATCGAGGAGGCCTTCACCGGGCACGCCCTCGTCAAGGTCTTCGGGCGCCAGAAGGAGGTGCAGGCGAAGTTCGACGCAAAGAACCAGGAGCTGTTTGAGGCGAGTTTCGGCGCGCAGTTCATCAGCGGCATCATCATGCCGTCCATGCTGTTCGTCGGGAACCTCGTTTACGTGATCGTCGCGGTGGTCGGCGGACTCAAGGTGGCATCCGGAACTCTCAGCCTCGGCGATGTGCAGGCGGCCATCCAGTACACGAGGCAGTTCTCCCAGCCGCTCAGCCAGCTGGGCTCGATGGCGAACCTGCTGCAGTCGGGCGTCGCATCCGCGGAGCGCGTGTTCGAACTGCTGGATGCACCGGAGCAGTCACCCGATGCTGATCCGGCCGAGTCACCCACGTCGACCGGGGGACGACTCGCGTTCGAGCATGTCAAGTTCGGCTATGACCCGGAGACCCCGCTGATCGACGACCTCTCCCTCGTCGCGGAGCCGGGGCAGACGATCGCCATCGTGGGGCCCACCGGGGCGGGCAAGACGACTCTCGTCAACCTCATGATGCGGTTCTACGAGCTCGACGGCGGCCGCATCACGCTCGATGGCGTCGACATCTCGAAGATGACCCGCAATGATCTCCGGTCACGGCTCGGGATGGTGCTGCAGGACACCTGGCTGTTCGGCGGCACGATTCGCGACAACATCGCCTACGGACGCAGCGGCGCAAGCGAAGCCGATATCGTCGAGGCGGCGACAGCGGCGTACGTCGACCGGTTTGTCCACTCACTGCCCGATGGCTATGACACCCTGCTCGACGACGAGGCCTCCAACGTGAGCGCGGGGGAGAAGCAGCTGATCACGATTGCCCGTGCCTTCCTCGCGAGGCCGAGTGTGCTCATCCTGGATGAGGCGACGAGTTCCGTCGACACACGCACGGAGGTGCTGGTGCAGCAGGCGATGAAGGCGCTGCGAAAGAATCGCACCAGTTTCGTGATCGCCCACCGGCTTTCGACCATCAGGGATGCTGACCTCATCCTGGTTATGGAGGCCGGCTCGATCGTCGAGCAGGGCACGCACGCCCAGCTGCTCGCTGCAGACGGCGCGTACGCCCGCCTCTACGCCGCACAGTTCGCGGCGCCGGTTGGCGCTTAACACCACTGGCCGCCGGTTTTTGCCGTCCCTGGCGTCGGGTACCCACGAAAACGGGCGGGTCGTGGGTGCCTCGGCTCCAGAATGGGGACATGACTGAACAACCACGTTCGCGAATCGTCGAGTGGGAGGACCCGACCGTTGGTGCTGCCGCAGCGACCACCATGTCGGGGCTCGAGTACATCCAGGCGCTCCTCGACGGCACTATCCCGCCGCCACCCATCGTCAACCTCATGAACATGACGATGGTCTCTGCCGAGGTCGGCAGGGTCGTGTTCACGTGCGAGCCGAACGAGTCCCACTACAACCCGATCGGCACGGTGCACGGCGGCCTCGTGTGCACGCTGCTCGATTCGGTGGCGGGATGCGCGGTGCAGACGACGCTGCCGAAGGGGCAGGCGTATACGTCGCTCGAGATCAAGGTCAGCTACCTTCGCCCGGTTCTCGCAACCACCGGCACTCTGACGGCTGTCGGGACGGTGACCAAACCGGGCCGGCGTGCGGCGTTCGCGGATGCGACGGTGGCGGACAGCGAGGGACGACTGGTCGCCACCGCGAGCAGCACGCTGTTGGTTTTCCCGGTCGAGTAGCTGTTGCGGCCGTGAGAAGCCGGAGGCCAGCATTCATAGGCCACCCATAGCCGGGCCATAGGCGCAGCGATAGTTCGACCAGAAGACTGCACGGGAACCTTCAGGAGGCAACCATGTCAGGCCAGATCGTAACGCTCACCGCACTCGAGGACGCGAGCCCGTCTCGCCACGGGCGACCGCTCGTCGCGCGAGTCTTCCTCGGTGCTCGGGACGACGCACCGTGGGCCCGTCCGGCGCTCTGGGCACTGCTGGTCGTGACTGCGGTGCTTTACCTGTGGGACCTTGGCGCGAGCGGCTGGGCCAACAGCTTCTACGCGGCGGCGGTCCAGGCGGGCACCAAGAGCTGGGAGGCCTGGTTTTTCGGGTCGCTCGACTCCTCGAACTTCATCACGGTCGACAAACCGCCGGCCTCACTGTGGATCATGGGCCTCTCGGCTCGCATCTTCGGCTTTTCCTCGTGGAGCCTGCTGGCTCCCCAGGCGTTCATGGGCGTCGGCTCGGTCGCACTACTGTTCGCTGCGGTGCGGCGCAGTCTCGTCGGCTACGGCAGGAAGCTCAGCGCGGCGGGCGGCCTGGTCGCCGGAGGCATCCTCGCCTTCACTCCCGCGGCAGCACTCATGTTCCGCTTCGATAACCCGGATGCGTTCCTGGTGCTGCTCATGACCGCGGCCGCCTACTTCACCGTGCGCGCCGTGGCCAGGGGTAGCTGGCGCTGGCTCGCGCTCGTGGGTGTGGCCCTCGGTTTCGCGTTCCTCACCAAGATGCTCCAGGGACTGCTCGTGCTGCCGGCGTTCGCGCTCGCGTACCTGTTTCTTGCCAACACCACCCTGGGGAAGCGGGTCGTGCACCTCCTGGTTGCTGCTGTCGCCCTCGTTGCGGCCTCGGGATGGTGGGTGCTGGCGACGGTGCTCTGGCCTGCGGCGTCGCGCCCCTATATCGGTGGCTCGACCAACAACTCCGTGCTCAACCTGGTCTTCGGCTACAACGGGTTCGGCCGAATCTTTGGCAATTCGGCGGGTGGCCCGGGCGGGGGAACCGGCGCGTCCGGCTCGAGCTTCGGCGGAGCTGTGGGCCTGCAGCGCCTGTTCTCGAGCGAGATGGGGCTCGAGATCTCCTGGCTGCTCCCGGCAGCGCTGCTTGCACTGGTCTTCGCCGGCGTCGTGCTCTGGCGAACACCCCGGGTGAGCCCCGCTCGGGCAGGCCTTGTCGTGTGGGGTGGCTGGCTGGTCGTGACCGGCATCGTCTTCAGCTACATGAGCGGCACCATCCACCCGTATTACACGGTCGCACTGGCCCCGGCGATCGCCGGCCTGGTCGGCATCGGCGGGATCGTGCTGTGGCACGCCCGGGCGACCGTGCTCGGCTGGCTGGGGATTGCGACGATGCTCGCGGTGTCAGGCATCTGGGGCTTCAACCTGCTCGCAGAGAACCCGGACTGGATGCCCTGGCTGCGCTGGACCCTGCTGGTGCTGTCCCTTGGCGGTTCGATCGCATTCATCGCGGCGGCGGCGTTCGACCTGCGGAAGGCCGCATCGGTCGCCCTCGTGCTCGGGATGCTCGGAGGGCTCGGCGGTACTGTGGCCTACTCGATCGCCACGGCGTCAGTGACACATTCCGGCTCTATCCCTTCCGTCGGACCCTCGTCGGCCAATACGGGTGCTGGCGGCTTCGGCGGGGGCCAGGCGGGAGCACCGGGCGGTGCTTCGACTGGCAGCTCCAGCTCATCCGGAAGCTCGTCCACCGGTTCGCTCGACGCGCTGCTGGAGAAGTCAACGGCACGCTGGGCTGCCGCTGTCGATGGCTCGCAGTCGGCGGCGACTCTCGAACTCTCCACGGGCGTCGCCGTGATGGCCATCGGTGGCTGGAGCAGCGACCCGGCCCCGACCCTCGCACAGTTCGAAGCCTGGGTGAAGGCGGGGGACATCGGGTATTACATCTCGGGCGGCCAGGGCGGCGGGTTCGGGGGAGGCCCGGGCGGCGGCTCCAGTACCGCAACCCAGATCGCAACCTGGGTCGCAGCCCACTACACGGCCCAGACCATCGACGGCGAGACCGTGTACGACCTCAGCTCGGCGAAGTCCTAGCGAGCATCGCCCCGCAACGAGAAAGGAGCTCCGCCACCGGTCGGTGGCGGAGCTCCCGTCGTCAGGATGAGGAACTTACTTCTGGAGAACGACCTCGAGGTCGATCGTGATGGTGACGTCGTCGCCGAGCGTGAATCCGCCGGCCTCGAGTGCCGCGTTCCAGCTGACGCCGAAGTCCTGGCGGTTGATCTTGGTGGTCGCGGTCACGCCGGCGCGCACGTTGCCGTACGGGTCGTCGATGACGCCGCCGACTTCACCCTTCAGGGTGATCGGCAGGGTGACGCCGCGCAGGGTGAGGTCGCCGACGAGGGTGAAGTCGTCGCCGTCGACCGTGAGGTTCGCGCCGTTGGCCGTGAACGTGATGGTCGGGTGCTCCTCGACGAGGAAGAAGTCGCTGGAACGCAGGTGGTTGTCGCGTGCGTCCTGGCCGGTGTTGACGGAGGAGACATCGATGGTCGCCTCGATGGTCGTCTCGCTGGGGTTCTCGGCGGTGACGATGGTCACATCGAAGGTCTCGAACTTTCCACGGACCTTGCTGATCGCGAGATGGCGAACCTGGAAGGAAATCTCGGAGTGAGTCGGCTCCAGTTTCCAGGTGCCGACGGTGTACTTGGGGTGAAGAAGCGTTTCAGTCATGTCACGTGCAAGCACGGGCGTTCCACCACTATTCCCAAAAATGGTGACATGTCACCAAAAGTTTTCCTGCCGTTCGTTTCAGTGGCCGACGAGGGGCCCCATGACCTTCGCTGCAATCGATGAGCGGGACGTCACCCGTTCCTCGACGTCGGCCGCCTGCATGGCGAGCATCCCGAGATTGGCTCCAATGAAACGCAGCGGCTCGACTTCCCAGTCGGGAGAGCGATGGCCGACCCAGGCGAGTCGGGTGAGGTCGGTGTCACGGCCCAGAACCAGGTCGGCTATGGTGCGACCGGCGAGGTTGGTGGTCGACAGCCCGTCGCCGACATAGCCGCCCGCGGTGGCGATCCCCGAATCCGGATCGAAACTGACCCCCGCATGCCAGTCGCGCGGCACGCCGAGCGGCCCGCCCCAGCGGTGCGTAATTCGGGCGGTCTCAGCCTGCGGGAAGAGCCCGCAGAGCGCGACCCGCAGGTGTTCGAAGACCCCCTCGTCGCGGTCGTACCCCGGCCGAATGGCACTGCCCCAGTGGTATCGAGCCCCGCGACCGCCGAACGCGAACCTGTTGTCTGCAGTGCGCTGGCCGTAGACGAGCAGGTGCCGGTAGTCGGTGAACGTCTGGCCGTGTTCGATGCCGATCTCGGACCAGGCCGACTCGGGAAGCGGCTCCGTTGCGATCATGAGCGAATACAACGGCAGCACTCGGCGGTGTGCCTGCCGAACGCTCGGGCCGTAGCCTTCGAGCGCCACGACCACGTTTCGAGCCGTCACGGTCCCCCGAGAGGTGTGCACCGTGCCCGCCGACCACCCCGTCACCTCGGTCTGCTCATGGATGATCCCGCCCAGGCGCTCGACCACGCGGGCCAGCCCGCGCACCAGCTTGGCGGGGTGGACGCGCGCGCAGTTCGGATCGAAAACGGAGTCGCTTCGCCGCTCAAGGGGATCGACGCCGAACCGCGCGGCCTCGGCGACCTCGGCGTCGGCGGCGCGGCCCTGCACCGGGGTGCGCGCGAACGACACCGTGCCGCCCTTCGCGAAATCGCAGAGGATTCCCTCCGCTGCGGTCACCGCACCGACCTCGTCGACCGTGGCGATCATCGCCCGCCGCATCTCGAGCGCGGCCTGCAGCCCGTGCGCCTTTTCGAGGGAGGCCGTCGAACGCGGGAACAGCGCACTGCACCACCCGCCGTTACGACCGGATGCCCCGAAGCCGGCGATCTCTTTCTCGAGCACGACGACTCGCAGGGCAGGCGAAGCGCGCAGGAGATAGTACGCGGTCCACAGGCCGGTGAGCCCGCCGCCGATGATCGCAACCCCGGCCGTCGTGTCGCCGCGCAACGCCGGTCGCGGAGCGAGGTCATCCGGCACGGAGTCGTGCCAGAACGACAGCGACCGGTACTGCTCTACAGTCGCGACCACGCCTCGGTCAGCACCTCACGAAGGATGCCCTCGATCTCATCGAACTCGGCGGGACCGATCGTGAGCGGTGGCGCCAGTTGCACGACGGGGTCGCCCCGGTCATCCGCCCTGCAGTACAGGCCCGCGTCGAAGAGCGCCTTGGAGAGGAAGCCCCGCAACAGGCGCTCCGACTCGTCATCGTCGAACGTCTCCCTCGTCTTCTTGTCTTTGACCAGTTCGATTCCGAAGAAGTAGCCGTCCCCGCGCACGTCGCCGACGATGGGCAGGTCGGTCAGGCGCTCGAGTGCAGCACGGAACAGGGGAGAGTTGCGGCGAACGTTCTCGAGCAGCTTCTCCTCCTCGAAGATGTCAAGGTTCGCGAGCGCGACAGCCGACGACACGGGATGACCGCCGAAAGTGTAGCCGTGGTAGAACGCCGTGGAGCCGTGCTTGAAGGGCTCGTAGATGCGGTCGCTGATGATCGTCGCGCCGATGGGCGAATATCCGCTGGTCATCCCCTTCGCGCAGGTGATCATGTCGGGCTGGAAGTCGTAGGTGACCGACGCGAACATCTCTCCAATGCGGCCGAAGCCCGTGATGACCTCGTCGGCGACCAGCAGAACGTCGTACTGGTCGCAGATCTCGCGCACCCGCTTGAAATACCCGGGCGGCGGGGGAAAACAGCCGCCGCTGTTCTGCACCGGCTCAAGAAAGACTGCCGCGACGGTGTCGGCACCCTCGAACAGGATCATTTCTTCGATGCGGTTCGCGGCCCACAGGCCGAACTCCTCTTCCGACTGCGCACGAGACTCGCTGGTCGAGACGAAGCCGGCTTCGGCCGCCCGGTAGAAGTTCGTATTCGGCACACGGAATCCGCCCGGAGTCACCGGCTCGAACATGGCCTTCATGGCCGGGATGCCCGTGATGGCGAGGGCTCCCTGGGGGGTGCCGTGATAGGCGATCGCCCTCGAGATCACCTTGTGCTTGGTCGGGCGACCCTGCAGCTTCCAGAAGTACTTCGCCAGTTTGAATGCCGTTTCGACGGCTTCACCGCCACCGGTCGAGAAGAACACCCGGTTCAGGTCTCCGGGGGCGTAGGACGCCAGGCGGTCGGCGAGTTCGATGGCAGCCGGATGGGCGTACGACCAGATCGGGAAGAAGGCGAGTTCCTCCGCCTGCTTGGCAGCGACCTCGGCGAGCCGCCGCCGCCCGTGGCCGGCATTCACGACGAACAGTCCCGAGAGGCCGTCGAAATAGCGCTTACCCCGTGAATCCCAGATGTGGTGGCCCTCGCCGCGCACGATGATCGGCACCCCGCCGCCCTCCTCCATGACGGACTGGCGGGAGAAGTGCATCCAGAGGTGGTCCTTGGCCTTTTGTTGAAGCTCGGCCTCGCTGAACCTGCTGGAGGTTTGCGGCACGGCTTGTTCTGTCGTAGTCATAATCGATTCCTTTTATTTACTTGCGAGACCTCGCGGTCTCACGGGCGAGACCTAGCGCGTGCCCCAGTTGTAGAACTGCTTTTCGAGCTTGAGGTAGACGAAGGTCTCCGTCGACTGCACGCCGGGGATGGCGCGAATCTTCTTGTTGAGCAACTCGATCAGGTCGTCATCGTTCTCGCACACGATCTCCGCGAGAATGTCGAAGCTGCCCGCGGTAAGCACGACGTAGTCGACGGCGGCGAGCCGCCCGAGTTCCTCGGCGACGATCGTCGTGTCACCGGACACGCGAAGCCCGATCATCGCCTGCCGGTAGAAGCCGAGCTGCATCGGGTCGGTGACGGCCACAACCTGCATGACTCCGGCATCCGTCAGCTTCTGCACACGCTGGCGCACGGCAGCCTCGCTGAGCCCGACAGCCTTGCCGATCTCGGCGTACGATCGCCGTCCGTCACTCTGTAGCTGTTCGATGATCGCCTTGGACACGTCATCGAGCTGGATCGGCTTCGCGGCAGCCGGTCGACTCTGAGGGCTCATGATCCGATTCTGTCAGCGTCTGCAGCCAGCGACAAGCGAATCCGCATCATTCCCAGTGGTTCACAGTCGAAATCCGCAGCGCAGGGCCTAGATGGCCGAGAGGGTTCTCACTACAGTGGACGCTATGAGTGAGCAGGCCATTCGAAACTTCATCAACGGCGAATATGTGGACGCGACGGCGGAATCGAGCTTCGAGCTGATCGACCCGGCAACAGAGAAAACCTACGGTTCGTCTCCTGTGTCGTCCAAGAAGGATGTCGACACCGCCTTCAAAGCCGCGGCGGCAGCCTTCGAGACCTGGGGTGAGACGACCCCCGGTGAGCGCCAGCTTGCCTTATTCCGGATCGCGGATGCCGTCGAGGCGCGCGCCGAGGAGTTCGCGAACCTCGAGTCCCAGGACACCGGCAAGCCGCGGGCCAACCTCGTAGCCGATGAGATCCTGTTGTCCGTCGACCAGCTGCGGTTCTTCGCGGGCGCCGCTCGCAACCTCGACGGCAAGGCCTCGGCGGAGTATATGAAGGACCACACATCCTTCATCCGGCGCGAGCCCATTGGTGTCATCGGCCAGGTGACTCCCTGGAACTACCCGCTCAACATGGCGGTGTGGAAGATCGCTCCGGCTATCGCCGCGGGCAACACGACCGTGCTCAAGCCGAGCGACACGACCCCGCTGTCGACCCTGCTCCTCGCCGAGGTGTGTTCAGAATTCCTGCCGGCCGGCGTGCTCAACGTCGTGACGGGCGATCGCACCACCGGCGCCGCGATGATCGATCACAAGATTCCGCAAATGGTGTCCATCACAGGATCGGTGAGAGCCGGCATGGAGGTCGCGAGGGCGGCCTCGAGCGACCTGAAGCGCGTGCACCTCGAGCTCGGGGGAAAGGCTCCCGTCATCGTGTTCGATGATGCCGACCTCGAGGCGGCGGTGGCAGGGATCGGCACCGCGGGGTACTTCAACGCGGGCCAGGACTGCACGGCCGCCACCCGGGTTCTGGTGCACGCGAACGTGCACGATGAGTTCGTCGCGGCCATCGTCGCGTGGGCGAAGGAGAACGCGAGGACCGGAACCCCCGACCGGGAAGACATCCTCTATGGAGCGGTTAACAATGCGAACCAGCTGGAGCGGGTGACCGGCATCATCGATTCGCTGCCGTCCTCGGCCACGGTCGAGCTTGGGGGCCGCCGCCAGGGAACGAGCGGATACTTCTACGAGGCGACGGTCGTGTCTGGCCTCACGCAGACTGACGACGCCGTCCAGAACGAGATCTTCGGGCCGGTCATCACCGTGCAGAAGTTCACAGACGAGAACCAGGCCCTCGAATGGGCCAACGGGGTGCAGTATGGGCTTTCGTCGAGCGTCTGGACCAGGGACCACTCCCGCGCGATGCGATTCGCCAAGCACCTCGATTTCGGCTGCGTGTGGATCAATACCCACATTCCTCTCGTGGCTGAGATGCCGCACGGTGGCTTCAAACACTCCGGCTACGGCAAGGACCTCTCGGCCTACGGGTTCGACGACTACACGCGAATCAAGCACGTGATGTCGTACATCGGCTGACGCTTCATCCGGTCACCAACGGTGCGCTGGTTTGTTACCGAGGCGCACTCGATGGGGGGCACGGCGCTAACAATCCACCGCGGGGATTCGCATTCAGCGGATAATCAACAGCGTGGACGAAATTGATGACGAAACCATCACAGTGCCGCGGCGCTCGATGGTTCGGCCGGTCATCTCGCCGCTGGGGGATCTGGAAGACACCGCTGTTCCTCACGCTGTCGAGTTACCGAGAGAACAAGCAGAGCTGGCGCGGGACCTTGCGGCGGCACCTCCTCCGCTCGTTGAGCCGTCGGCGCCACCCCGCCACGAGGAGCGCTCAGGTATCGAACTGACCCCCGAGGATGTCTCCACCAAGCCGTTCACGCGCGGCGAGTACGACGAGGCGACCTTCAACCCGCGGCTGTTCTACCGGTTCCGGATCGGTCGCACGGTCGTGTGGCTCGACGCGGTCTCGTACGTCGGCCGTCGGCCGAGCAGCCCGCGCATCATCTACGGGCAGATGCCTCGACTGGTGCGGGTGCCATCACCCAAGCAGGAGGTGTCGAGCACGCACATCGAGCTGCGCCAGCTCGGGGCATCCGTTGTGCTCACAGACATGCGGTCCACGAACGGTTCCATCGTTTTTCCGCCCGGGGCAGAACCACGAAAGCTGCGCCAGGGTGAGTCGGTCGTCGCAACACCGGGCACCTTGGTGGATATTGGTGACGGAAACGTCATCGAGATCCTCCCGCTCCAGTCCAGGCCTCCGTCGGATGGGCAGGCCCCCGCGGCGAACACGGAAGGCCAGCAGTGACCGAAATCGGCGGAAGTATCGCGAGCTACGAGCTCGCGCTGCCGGAGCGACCCGACTCGATCATCAAGCTCACCTGGGCGGCTGCCACGGATCGCGGCCATCGTCGCGCCGCGAACGAAGACAGCTACGTCGCGCAGTCCCCGGTGTTCGCGGTTGCTGACGGTATGGGCGGCCACTCCGCGGGCGACCTCGCGAGCGCCGCTGTTGTCACCCGGCTGGCCGAGGTGATCACCGAGGGTTTCGCGACAACGGCGGCGATCGATCGCGCTCTCGAGCGCGCAACGGAAGACATCGAGATCGTCGGCGAGGGCAGTGAACTGGGCGTGGGAACGACCGTTACTGGCGTTGTGCTGACGCTCCAGGGCGGGGAACCCTACTTCGCCGTTTTCAACATCGGCGACTCGCGCGTCTACCAGTTCGAGCGCGGGGAGCTGCGGCAGGTGACCGTCGACCACTCTGTGGTGCAGGAGATGGTCGACTCCGGCCTCATCGATCGTTCCCAGGCCGAACACCACCCAGACAGCAACGTGATCACGCGCGCGGTGGGCTTCAACATGCCGCCGACAGCCGATTACTGGATGCTTCCGCTGCGGCCGGGATTCCGCCTGCTGATCTGCTCCGACGGGCTCACGAAGGAGCTCAGCGACGAACGCCTGCTCCATTACCTATCCGCCGGCCTTGGCGCCAGGGACACCGCGCACTCCCTTGTCGATGCCGCTCTGGCCGCAGGCGGACGCGACAATGTGACCACAATCGTGCTCGATGTGGTGGATGCACCGACCGAATATGAATTCAATTCGACGGCCCCCCGTTCTGGGGGAAGGACGGTATAACCGGGGTTTTACCCACCTACAATTGACAAGTCCATCGATCCGCGAGGGGGTATTGTGGCGCGCCGATTGCCTTCGCAACCGCCCGTGCTACCTGGTTTCTCGCACGTGCACGTCCTGGGATCAGGTGGTTTCGCGGATGTCTTCCTGTACGAGCAGAACATGCCGCGGCGACAGGTGGCGGTCAAAGTCATGCTCAGCGAGGTCGTCAACGAGCAGGTGCGGCAGATGTTCCAGGCCGAAGCCAACCTCATGGCCCAGCTGTCCTCGCATCCGTCGATCCTCACGGTCTACCAGGCCAGCGTGTCCGCCGACGGTCGCCCGTACCTCGTCATGGAGCTGTGTTCCTCGGCCCTGAGTGCGCGCTACCGGTCGGAGCGCATCCCGGTTCCCGAGGTGCTGCGCATCGCGGTCAAGATCGGCAGCGCGATCGAAACCGCGCATCGGTCAGGCGTGCTGCACCGGGACATCAAGCCGAGCAACATCCTCATGACCGCTTACGGTCATCCGGTTCTCGCTGACTTCGGAATCGCGGCCACCGTCGCGGAATCGCAGGACCAGGAAACGGTGGGCATGTCGATCCCGTGGTCTGCTCCCGAGGTGCTCATGGACGAGACGCCGGGTTCGGTGCAGTCCGAAGTGTGGGCGCTCGCCGCGACCGTCTATTCGCTGCTGGCGGGCCGTTCGCCGTTCGAGATCCCGGGGGACTCCAACAAGTCCACCGACCTCATCTCGCGCATCAACCGCGGTAAGCCGCAGCCGATCGCCCGCGCCGACGTGCCGGCGAGCCTCGAGAAACTCCTGGCGGGCGCAATGTCGCGCAACCCCAAGAATCGCCCGGCGACGGTGCTCGAACTGGTGCGGTCGTTCCAGTCCATCGAGACCGAGCTGGGAGTGCCCCAGACGCAGATCGAGGTCGCGATGGATGACTGGGCGCTCGCCACGGTCTCCGACCTCGAGGACCGCACCCGCGTGCGTGGCGTCGCAGGCGCCCTCGTTCCTGCAGGTCAAAACCGACGCAGGCGTCGGCGTCTCGACAACCAGTACAGTTCCGTTGGCACTGTCGTGCGCGAATCGCTCGGCCAGCGCTCGTCCACGGTGCGCCCGACGCCGAACGGCCGCCTGCGCGCACTGGTCTGGGGACTCGTCGTGGTCGGGGTGCTCGCCCTTGCGCTCGGGGTCACCGCCGTTTTCGTGTTGGTCAACGCGAACGGCGGAATTCCCGTTGTTTCGAACATCGACGCCAGCGTCGCGGGCACCTCGGTGAAGTTCACCTGGCAGAACCCCGGACTCGGCACGCAGGACCAATACCAGTTGACGACGAGCGACGGGGCCTCCAGCGTACAGACCGCCAATTCGTTCGTGGTCGATGCGTCGAAGGGCGAGCATGTCTGCCTCACCGTTACGGTCAACCGCAACGGCAGGCTGGGCTCTGCGAGCTCGCCGAAGTGTGTCGACGTCAGCGGATGAGCGCCCGCAATGTTTAGAAAATGGTTTGCGGCACACCGCTCCCTGTTCCTCACCGTCACGGGCGGCGTAGCCCTGACCGCGCTGGTCGCCGGTTTTGCCGTCGCGTCGACCGGGTACACGGCCGAGCAGCTGAACCTCAACGACTCCTCAGTCTGGGTCGCGAACGGCACGCAGCAGGCGATCGGGCGCGCGAACACCACGGTGCGCCAGCTCAACAGTGTGGTCTCGACGACAGGCAATGACCTCGACGTGCTTCAGGACTCGTCCACGGTCATGCTTGTCGACAATGCCGACAGCAAGCTGCAGCTGGTCGACCCGGCCACGTCCACCGTGACGCAGACCGTGCCGCTGCCCCCGAACCAGCCGCAGGTCTTCCTGTCGCAGGAGAACGTGGTCATTGTCGCCGCCGCGACCGGACAGGTGTGGATTACGCCGCTCTCGCAGGTCGCCACCTTCAATTCCCAGTCGGCCCCGGCCCTGAGCCTGGGGCCGAACATCGTCGCAAGCATGGACTCCGACGGGACCATGTTCGTGTACTCGCCCAACGCGCGGCATGTGGAGCGCATCGACCCTGACACGTCCCAGGCCGTCGTCGCCACTGCTCCGCTCAGCCTGCCGGTCAAGGACACCTTCCAGGTCACGTCGGTCAGTGGCCAGTGGGCCGTCCTGGATGCGACCACGTCTCGCGTCTACTTCGCGGGAGGCAGTGAAAACCTGCGCGGCACGCCGGCCGCCAAATCCCCGGTCATCCAGTTGGCGAGCGCGACCGGCGAGCGTTTCCTGGTCGCCGGCACAGCGGGGCTCGTCGCCATCCCCCTCGGCGGCGCGACTCCGACGACCCTGCTCACTGGACAGAGTGGCATCGCCGCGCGTCCGGACAGTGTGAACGGCTGCGACTACGCGGCATGGACCGGAGGGCGGGCCTGGCGCGAGTGCGGCGGTGCCGACACGACGATGCCCCTCTCGGGCATGGCCGCGAACATGAAGATCACGCTTCGCTCGAACGGCGACCGGGTCGTCCTCAATGACTCGCGCTCCGGGGCCACCTGGGCGGTGCAGTCCGGTGGTGCACTGATCAACAACTGGAACGACCTCATCGTGCCGAAGGACCAGCAGCAGAAGCGGCAGCAGCAGAACGAGGACACACCGCCGCAGGTCGACAAGCAGGAGCTGCCGCCCGTCGCCGTCAATGACAATTTGGGCGCCAGGGCCGGGCGTTCCAGCCTGCTGCCTGTACTCCTCAACGACTACGACCCGAACGGCGATGTCATCGCCATCACCGGGGATACCGGGATCGACCCGTCGATCGGCCATGTCGACATCATCAACAATCGCCAGGAACTCCAGATCACGCTGGGCGCGAGCGCGAGCGGCGTCCTGTCGTTCCGCTACACGATCAGCGATGGTCGTGGGGGGACCGCGTCCGCGACGGTGACGGTCACCGTTCGCACCCCGGGTGAGAACAGCGCCCCCATCCAGGTGCAGGACAGCAAGACCACCGTCATCGAGGGCGGCCGGGTGACCACTCAGATTCTGGGCGACTGGGAAGACCCGGATGGCGATCCGATGTACGTGACCGATGCGTCGGTCGCCTCACCCGATTCGGTCAGCTACCTGCCGGACGGCACGCTCGTCTACTCCGACGGCGGCACGACGAGCGGGCTGAAAACTGTCACCGTGACGGTATCTGACGGCAAGGCGGTGACCACCGGCAGCCTCGTGGTGACCGTTAAGCCTCCCGGCAAGGTACCGATCATCGCTGACCCGTTCCTGCAGACCGCAACGGCAGGGCAGACGTTGACGATTTCCCCGCTCGCCCATGTGCGCGGCGGCAATGCGACCATCCGGCTCAACAATGTGCCGACCAAGACCGACGCCACCATCACGCCGAGCTACAGCGCCGGAACGTTCCAGTTTGAGACGGCGAACGTCGGCACCCACTACCTGAACTACGTGGTGACCGACGGCACCCAGTCGGTGACCGGGGTGGTGCGCGTCGATGTCTTTGCACCGACAGACAGCAGTACTAAACCGATCACGGTGCCGAAGACCGTCTTCGTCCGGTCCCTCACCCCCGCGGTCGTCGATGTTGCTGACACCGACATCGATCCGGCAGGCGGGGTGTTGCTCGTTACCGGGGTTTCGGACATCCCCGCGAGTTCCGGCATCACCGCCGTGGTGCTGCAGCAGCAGTCAATCCGCGTCACTCCGACGAAGCCGCTGGATGCGCCCGTGACGTTCAACTACACGATCACTAATGGTCTCGCGTCGGCGACCGGCACGGTGACCGTCATCGAGATCCCCACGCCGGTGCACCTTCAGCCGCCGATCGCGAATCCTGACAGCGTCACTGTGCGGGCCGGTGCAGCCATCGATATCCCGGTGCTCGACAACGACTCAGACCCTGACGGCGAAGCCCTGACACTGGTGCCGACCCTGGCTCAAAACCTGCCCGAGGGTGGCGGCCTGCTCTTCGCATCGGGCGATGTGCTGCGATACCTCGCACCGCAGCGTCCCGGAAACTACACGGCGGTTTACTCGGTCGCGGGACCCGACGGACAGACCGCAAGCGCCCAGGTGAAGATCGCGGTGCGCCAGATCGATGCGAACACCAACAATCCGCCGGTGCCCGAGACACTGACCGGTCGCGTGCTGGCCGGCGGAACGGTGACCATCGACGTACCGCTGTCGGGCATCGACCCTGATGGCGACACGGTTCAGCTGCTCGGCGTGCAAACCAATCCGCAGAAGGGCGTGGTCACCGCGGTAGGCCCACACTCGATCACGTACCAGGCGGGTGACTACTCGACCGGCACCGATACCTTCACCTACGGCGTGAGCGACTCGCTCGGCGCTCGCGCAACCGGCACCGTGCGCATCGGTATCGCCGCAAAGCCGGGGGGCGGCTCGCCGAACCCGATTGCCACCCTGGACTCCGTAACCGTGCGCCCCGGCATCACCGTGTCCGTGCAGGTACTGGCCAACGACTCCGACCCGGACGGCAGCCCACTTCACGTCGTCTCCGCCAAGCCCAACGACAAGGTGACCAAGGCCACCGTCGTCGGCAACCTCGTGAATGTCACACCCCCCGCTACCCCGGGAACCTACGCCGTCGTCTATACGATCCAGAATGCGACGGGAGGCCAGGCGACAGCCTTCGTGCGGGTCACGGTCGATCCGAAGGCACCACTCGCGACTCCGATCGCAAGCGACACCGTGCTGACCCTCAACGACATCGAAGGCCGCACGGCGCTCGACGTGAACGTGCTCGCCAACGTGTTCTTCGCTGACGGGCCGTCGACCGACCTCGGGCTGTCGGTCTATCCGGGCTACGGCGCAACCGCGCAGGTGACGCCTGCCAAGCACATCCTCGTCACCGTGACCGCGCACAGCCAGATCATCCCGTTCAAGGTCACCAACCCGCAGGATCCGGCTGTCTTCAGCTATGCCTTCATCTGGGTGCCCGGCACGGATGACGCCCTGCCGCAGGTCAACCTGACCGCTCCGTCGCTGTCCGTGGTCAGCGGCAGCAAGCTGACGATCGACCTGAACCAGTATGTCATCGCGGCCCAGGGCAAGAAGGTGCAGCTGACCGACTCGAGCCTGGTCACGGCGACGCACTCGGATGGCTCATCGCTCGTTGCAAACCCGACAACGCTTCAATTCACGTCGGCTCCCCAATACTTCGGCCCCGCCTCCATCTCATTCCAGGTGACGGACGGCACATCTGCGACTGATCCCGGAGGCCGGAAGGCGATCCTGACCCTGCCCATCAAAGTGCTGCCGAAAACGAACCAGCCCCCGGTGTTCACCGGGGGAAGCATTAATTTCGAGCCTGGCACGGTCGTCGACGTCGACCTGGTGAAGCTCACCAACTATCCGTACCAATCCGACCTCGGGCAGCTGGTGTATTCCCTCGTCGGCACGGCGCCGTCCGACTTCACCACCTCGCTGAGCGGCCAGCAGCTCACCATCACGGCAAACCTCAACGCGACGGCAGGTACCACCCAGCAACTCGGCGTCGCAGTGAAAGACAATTCGTCGAAGGGAACGCCCGGCACCATCCAGCTCGCCGTCGTCGAATCCACCGCGCCGCTCGCGATAGCGGCGCCGGACTCCGCCGTCGTCCAGCGCGGTCAGTCGACCACGGTCGACGTGCTGGCGAACGACAACGCAACCAACCCTTTCCCGAGCCAGCCGCTGCAGGTCATCGCGATCCGCGGGCTCGACGGGGGCAGCCTGCCGGCGGGACTCACAGTGACCCCGAATGCGAGCAAGAGCCTGCTGTCGGTGAGCGCGTCCAGCTCGGCCTCTCCGGGCGACACGACCCTGCAGTACGAGATCGCCGACGCCACCAACGATCCCTCCCGCTATGTCTGGGGCAACGTGACGATCTCCGTGGAGGATCGCCCCGACCCAGTGACGAATGTGAACGTGATCAGCTTCGGGGACCGGCAACTCACCGTCGCCTGGAGCCCTGGCGCAGCCAACAACTCGGCGATCACCGGGTACACCGTTGTCGAGTCCGACCCGTCAAGCGGCAGCACGATCTCGAGCACCCCGTGCGCCAGCACGATCTGCACGGTGACAACGCCCGGCAACGGCCCCGGCAACGCCGTGCACCTGAGCGTCTTCGCAACCAACGCAATCGGAAATTCCTCGCCGACCGGTGACCCGACCACGATCTGGTCCGACATCATTCCGGCCGCGCCCACCAATCTCGGGGCCACACCGCTAGACCACGGGCTCGATATCACCTGGTCGCCGCCCCCCGCCAACGGTGGATCCGCGATCACCAGCTACGTCATCACGGTCGACGGGACTTCGCCCGTCACCGTGGGAGCCAGCACGTTCGAGGTGCAGGTCGTTGATGCCGCCGGCATCGCTAACGGTTCAGCCGTCAATTATTCGGTGAGCGCGCGCAATTCCGCGTTCGCCCAACTCGCCAGCTGGACCAGCGCATCCGGAACCGGGTACCCGGCGGGTCCGCCGCTCTATGTCGTCGGCAATCCGCCCGTCGCTGGCACTGTCGGCGAAGACGGCACCTCGGTTTCACTGTCCTGGGGCGGATCGTTCAACTCGAACGGCGCCGCCATCACCGACTACCGCGCCGTGGCCTTTCCCGACGGCAATCCGATACCGGACTGCTCGTCGTCGGTCGGACAGGATGCGGGCTCCTCGACGAGCACGACCTTCACGGGCTTGTCGGCGAACAACCCTTATGACTTCGTGGTCTATGCATTCAACGCCATGGGCTGCGGGGTGACCGGGATCGTCGTGCTGACCCCGCACCCGATCCCCGGCACGGTGACGGGCATCTCCTACTCTGGCCCGATCTCGAGCGGCACGAATTTCTGGGATTTCCGGCTCGATGGAGTCTCGATCGCGAGTGGCTCGGCGACCACCCACTACTTCGAATACCAGCTGAGCGGCACCGGTGTCGACGGGAGCGTCTACGGGCCGGACTCGTACGGCTCCTTCCTGTTGACCACCAATAACAGCCAGTACGGTAACGACATCTCCGTCTCGGTCAAGGCCTGCGAGGTCTACAGCGATGCGACAGAGTGCAGCGACAACTGGTCGACACCCGTCGACCTCGGCGTACCCGTGCAGAACAGTGACCTGCCGGGCCTCTCCTTCACGCATCCCGACTTCAACCCGCTCGGTCCGGCCGTGCAAGGCACCTGGACCTGGACCGCGGGCCTGCCGCTGGACTCCTACGACACCATCACGTACGACTGCGGTGACGGAAACGGGCCACAGACCCTCGATCCGAACAATCCCGGCAGTTGCACAGCCAACGAAACTACGGACCTCAGTCAGGACTTCCCGCCGCTGGTCATCTCGATCGGAGTGAATGGGCACCATTATGTGAGGACGTACAACTGGACCGATTATGCGCAATAGGAGACCCGAATGACAATGACGCCCGAGCAGGCCGCAACGTTCTCCGGAACGTTCAACCGCCTCGTCGCCAACGTCGAGCAGGTACTGCTCGGAAAGACGTTCGTCATCCGCCTGGGATTCACCGCACTCCTCAGCGAGGGACACCTGCTGCTCGAAGACTTCCCTGGCACGGGAAAGACCTCGCTCGCACGCGCAATGGCCGAAACGGTCGACGGCACCTCCAGTCGCATCCAGTTCACGCCCGACCTGCTCCCCGGTGACATCACGGGTGTCAGCATCTACGACCAGCGGTCGAGCACCTTCGAGTTTCATGCCGGGCCGATCTTCGCAAACATCGTGCTCGCAGACGAGATCAACCGCGCCAGCCCGAAAACCCAGGCGGCGCTGCTCGAGGTCATGGAGGAGGGGCGGGTCACCGTTGACGGCGTGTCTCATCCCGTTGGTGAGCCATTCATGGTTATCGCCACCCAGAACCCGATCGAGCAGGCCGGAACCTATCGCCTGCCGGAGGCCCAGCTGGACCGCTTCCTGATGAAGGCATCGATCGGCTATCCCGACCATGCGTCGACCCTGCGCATCCTCGAGGGGGCGGTTTCCCGGGCTCACGAGGTCGCGGTACCCAAAATCGTCACCGCGAAGCAGATCACGGCGCTGGCAAAGGCCGCTCGCACGGTCCACGTCGACCCCTCCATCAACGACTACGTATCACGGCTGGTAGATGCGACCCGATCCGCGGTCGAGGTGCGCCTCGGCGTCAGCGTGCGCGGTGCTCTTGCCCTCATCCGCACGGCAAAGACTCTCGCTGCGGCAAACGGCAGGCACTACGTGATCCCGGACGACGTCAAAGTGCTGGCCGAGCCGGTGCTCGCGCATCGCCTCCTCCTCGACCCCGAGGCGGAGTTCGACGGAGTCACCTCGGAGAGCGTGATCGGCCAGCTGCTCATCGAGACGGCGCCGCCCAGTGATCGGCAAGCCGTGTGACCGACCGGATAGTCCAGACCCCTCCGGGCCGCGGGGGCGCCCGCACGGTCGCGGCTGTGCCTCGCCCCGAGCCGTCGTCCTCGCCGGCGACCGACGGCCTCTCCAACGCGCGCACCAAGATCGTCGGGTCCCGTACCGGGTTGGTTGCCGACATCATCGTCGCCGTCGTGCGTGGATTCGGAGGCGCCCGCGTGCAGGCCGTGCGGGCAGCGAAGCGCATCGGGTCGGTCGTCACGCCCCTTGGCTGGTCGATCGGGATCGCCACTCCACTCGCATTCCTGTTCGGATACCTGCTCGACTGGATCGAACTTGTCGCGTTCGCCTGGGCGGGCCTGCTGCTCATCCTGATCGCGATCATCTACCTCGTCGGCCGAACCCCGCTCATCATCGGGCTCTCTCTCGCCCACAGCCGGGTCGTCGTCGGTGATGGAGCCAGCGGCCAGGTCGTCGTCACCAATCCCCGCCAGCGGCGCGTGCTCGGGGCCTCGGTCGAGATCCCCGTCGGCAATGGCCTTGCAGCAGTCACCACGCCCAGCCTCCGGCGCGACGGCCGGTTCGTTCACCAGTTCCCGCTCCCCACCAGTCACCGTGGCATCATCCAGGTCGGACCGGTGCGCACGATTCGCGCGGACCCGATCGGTCTCGTGCGACGCGAACTGGTGTGGACCGAATCGACCGACCTCTACGTGCATCCGCGCACAATCGCGATCCCGTCAACGAGCACCGGGTTTGTGCACGACCTCGAAGGCAGTGCCACCAGGGACCTCACCAACAGCGACGTCTCATTCCACGCGCTGCGCGAATACCAGCCGGGGGACGAGCGCCGCTATATCCACTGGAAGTCGACCGCAAAAACCGGCACCTACATGGTGCGACAGTTCGAGGAGACCCGGCGCAGCCACATCGTGATCGCGCAGTCCCTCGCCAAGAGCGACTATGCCAACGACGCGGAATTTGAAATGGGCGTGAGCGTCACGGGGTCGCTGGGGGTACGCGCGATTCGGGATGCCCGCAACCTCTCGGTCGTCGTGAGCGAAACCACACCGGAGTTCGCGAAACGCAAGGTGCTCGAGGTGCGCCCGCTCTCGACCCTGACGCGCACCCGCCTGCTTGACGACCTCTCGGTGGTGTCGAGTTCCGACACCGCCCTCGCCATCACCGACGTCGCACGCGTCGCAGCCGAGCAGATAGCGGGAATCTCGGTCGCCTTCCTGGTCTGCGGATCGGGCGCGTCCGCCAGCGAACTGCGCTCCGCATCCACCAAGTTCCCGGTCGGCGTCGAGGTCGTCGCCATCGTCTGCGACCCCGACAGCATTCCGGGGCTGCGTCGCGTGGCCGGACTCAGTGTGCTCACAATCGGGTACCTCGAAGACCTGCAGCGTTCACTGGCCCGATCGGCGGCCGCCTGATGAAGTCGCGCCCCGGCGTCGGCTTCGTGATCGCCAACACTCTGCTGCTGTGGTGCGCCCTCGCGATCGCCTCCATCGCGCTCTGGCCGATTTACCACAACTCCTCCATGATCGTCATGGTGGCGGTCGCTGCGGTAGCAGGATCAGGGGTAGCCATCCTGGGCACCTATTTTCGCTGGTCGGCGCCCCTCGTGCTTGGTGCGACCGTGCTCGCATTCCTGGTCTTCGGTGTGCCGGTGGCTGTACCAACCGAGGCCTTCAACACCATTCTGCCTACTGCGCAGGGTCTCGTCGACCTGCTGGCCGGCGTCGCCCTAGGGTGGAAGCAGCTGCTGACGATTTCGCTGCCAGTGGGGCAGTACCAGGCGCTTCTGGTGCCCTTCTACACGCTCGTGCTCGTGGTCAGCGTGGTCTCGCTCACCATTGCGCTCCGTTCCCGACGAGGAGACGCGGCAGTGATCGGGCCGGCCGTGCTCTTCGTCACCGGAACCGCCTTTGGCTCCGAGACGCCCGAATTTCCTTTCCTGTCCTCGCTCGGACTGCTCGTCGTCCTGCTGCTCTGGATCGTGTGGCGCCGCTGGTATCGCCGGCGCACCGCGATCACGTTGCTCGCCAGCCAGAGCGAAAACCAGGGAGCGGGTGGGCCCATCGAGTTGCGCGCAGATACCCGGTTCGTCGGCCTTCGAACCCTGTTCGCGGCGCTCCTCATCCTCGCGCTCGCGGCAGGCACCGCGATTGCAGCGTCGAGCGGGCTACCTCCCGTTGGGACCCGCACCGTACTTCGCACCACCATCACCCAACCGTTCGAGCCCCGCAATTACGCGAGCCCGCTGTCGGGATTCCGCACCTACTGGCAGAACCCGCAGACCTCGGAGGTGCTGTTGACGGTGCGCGGACTGCCGGCCGGGTCGCGCATCCGCATCGCGACGATGGATACCTACGACGGAGTGGTCTACACCGTGGGCAGCGCCGCGGTGAACCCGGAGTCCGGGACCTTCAGCCGCGTGCCTTTCGAGCTCGAGCAGGCCGGGGTCAAGGGGACCGAGGCCCAGTTGACGATCACGGACCAGAGCTACTCGGGTGTCTGGCTTCCGACTGTTGGCCAGTTCAAGGCGATCAGTTTTTCGGGCCCGAATTCCACGGCGCTGCGAGACAACCTGTTCTACAACAACACCTCGGGCACCGCCGTGGACCTCACCCGGCTCGTCGCGGGCGACAGCTACACTCTCGACGCGGTCGTGCCGAAGCAGCCCAGTCTTTCGAGCCTGCGAACGGTGACGGCGGGGTCGGCCGTGGTGCCGGCCGTCACCGCGCTGCCCGGGGATCTCAGCAGCACCCTCAACGGGTATGTGGCCAGGGCCGGCAGCCAGGGCGCCAAGCTCGTGGCCATGATCACGGCGCTGCGCGCCAACGGCTACGTGAGCCATGGCGTCGGGTCAGAGCCGGCGAGCCGATCGGGCCATGCGCTCGACCGCATCAACGAACTCCTCACCGGAACACGGATGATCGGCGACGCGGAACAATACTCGGTCACCGCCGCGCTGATGGCCCGCGAGCTGGGTTTCCCGACCCGCGTCGTCATGGGCTTTGTGCCGGAAACGACAGGACCTGGCACGAGCGAGATCCGCGGAAAGGATGTCTCGGCCTGGATCGAGGTAAACACCGCCCAATATGGCTGGGTGACCATCGACCCCAACCCTCCGGTGCGCCCGATTCCGCCGGTGCCGCCGAAGAACCCGAACCAGGTCGCGCAGCCGCAGACGGTAGTCCCGCCGCCCGAGAACCTGCTCAACCCGACGCAGCCCCAGCCGGCACCCGACACCCAGGAGCACACGACGCCGCCGCCGAGCGCGTTCCTTCTCGGGCTGCTCGCCGTGCTCGTCGGAGTCGGTTGGACGCTCCTGGTCATTCTCGTCCTGCTGTCACCGTTCCTGCTGATCCTGTTCGCGAAGTCCCGGCGACGGAAGCTGCGACGAAGTGCGCCTACCCCGCTCGCCCAGATCAATGGGGGATGGCAGGAGTTCGAGGACAGCGTGCTCGACCACGGAATCGAACCGCCCCGGGCCGCCACCCGCAGCGAGGTGGCGATCACGGTCGGCGGCACGCGCACAGCGGTGCTCGCGGCCGTCGCCGATCGCGCAACCTTCGGACCCGACGACCCCGATGAAAAAGAGGCCCAGCTGGTGTGGCGTTCCGTTGGCGAACTGACCGCGGCACTCGACTCCGGCCGCACACGCTGGCAGCGGCTCCGGGCGCGGATCTCGCTGCGCTCGTTGCGCGGCCAATCCGGCGTAGGTTTAAGCGTCAGCCGTCTGTTCAAGTCACAAGGGAGCTCGTCGTGAACTGCGAGGTCTGCGGGACAGAGCTTCCGCATGGCGCACTGTTTTGCGGCGAATGCGGCCGCGCTGTTGGAACCCGCACCGCTACGGTCGTGCATCCTGATAGCGGCATGCCCGTCGAGCGCGCGGAACCGGATGAGCGCCTCCCGCGGTCGGCGCCGCGGGCCGGGGATACCGCGATCATCGAGCCGCTGCTGCGCGCCGAGCTGCCCGAGCTCGAATCCGAGCTGCCGGGCGACGAGAGCGTTGAGCAGGACCTGCCACCCGAGGTTGTCGCCGAGGAGGAAGCCGAAGAGGCGCACGCGTCTAAAGCAGCAGACGACCCAGACGGGCCAGACGCCCCAGACGCCCCAGACGCCCCAGACGACCCAGACGGGCCAGACGACGCCGAACAAGCAGCACCGACCGGGGAGGCCCCCGCTGCGCCCCCGGCACTGGTGGAGGAGCGCGAACGGGTGCCGAGGCCCGACCCGATTGCGGCCACCGTGTCATTCGCGGCAGAACTGCCGCGTCGCCGCCCATCTACTCCCGACCCGTCCCAACCCGGACGGCCCGACCCGTTCCCCTGGGGAGACCGGGGTCCGGCGATTTTCAGTGACTCGGACGAACTCGAACAGACCCTGATCGTTCCTCGCCGGCACACCGGGGAGCGTTTCGTCCTGCAGTTCAGCACGGGGGAGAGCGTCACCGTCTTCGGCAGCGGACTATTGGGACGCAACCCGGTGCCGCAGCCGACCGAATATTTCGACCAGCTGGTCAGCATCACCGACCCGGGCAAGTCGGTGTCGAAGACCCATCTGGAATTCGGGCAGGAGGGCGGGGCGTTCTGGGTGAGTGATCGGTTCTCGGGAAACGGTTCCGCCGTTCGTGAACCGGAGTCCGCACCCCGTCGCCTGGTCGCCGGAAAGCGCTACCGGATCGTGCGGGGAACTCGCGTTGACATCGGCGAGCAGTTCTTCGTCGTCAGCTGAACCCACCCTGCGTCAGCTGCGCTCGCCCGTGCTGTGGATGGCCTCCACACGGCTGGCACCCGCTCGTGTTTGATGGGCGGGTGGCCGGTTCCGTCCCTCGTACTCTCCCAACACCGCGCCTACCGGAATACTCCGCGCCACATCGCTTTCCGATCGTCGCAACACTGGCGCCGCTGGTGCTGTCCGCAGTCATGTTCGCGGTCACTCGCTCGGCTTTCGCGCTCGTGTTCGCCCTGCTCGGTCCGGTCGTGGCTGTCGCCTCGGTTGTGGATGCCCGCATCCTGCGTGCCAGAACCCACCGCCGTGAGCTGGCCAGGTTCGACTCCGAGCTGGCGGCGGCGGTCCTCGCGGTCGATCGGGCCCACGAGGCCGAGCGCTCTGAGCTGCAACAGCGCACCCGGGATGTTCGCACGCTCGTCGACACCCGTGCGACCGTTGTATCGCGCTGGGAGCGTGACGACGACACGGAACTGCAGCTGCGGATTGGATGTGCGGACGCCCGCAGCGACCTGGCTGTCGAAGGCGGTGCCGGTGCCTTCGGCCGGGCGACGGGGGACAGTGCGGCGCAATCGGCCCTGAACGCCCTGGCTGCTCGTGCATCCCGTCTTTCGCGCGCACCGGTCGCGATACAGGCTGCGACAGGTATCGGCCTTGTCGGGCCATCCGTGCTGTGCGCCGCGACGGCACGCGGGATCGCGCTGCAATTGGCCGCATCCCTCTCGCCCGCGCGATGGTCGGTCGCGGTGCAGCCGGGGAGCCGGGAGCTCGACTGGATCAGGCACCTGCCGCATGGCCGGACCACATCGGAGGGCACCCACTCGATCGCGTTCGTTTCGGGCTCGCGCACGATCGCGATTCAGACCGCTCGGTTGCCCGCCGCGCTTCCTTCCGGGCTCGGCTGCACACTCGAGGTGCACGCCGACGGGACCGCGGTCGTGGCCGCCGAGCGCACCGCGCTCGACCTCGTGGGTACCGAACTCGCGATCGAACTCGCGCACGCAATCCGGCTCATTGCGTGCCAGCTCGGCCCGGGCGCGCTCGTGCAACGGGAGTTGCCTGAGCGACTCGAGTTCGGCGCAATCCCCGCCAGCAGCGGGGACTCGACGCTCGCAAGCACGGTGGGTGTCTCGACCGCCGGTCACGTCGTCGTCGACCTGGTCGGCGAAGGCCCGCATGCCGTGGTTGCGGGCACAACGGGCAGCGGCAAGAGTGAGTTGCTGCTCAGCTGGGTGTTGGGGATGGCCGCCGAACGCTCGCCCGAGGTCGTGAGCTTCCTGTTCGTGGATTTCAAAGGCGGCGCATCCTTCGGGTCGCTGGGCGACCTGCCGCACTCCGTCGGGGTACTCACCGATCTCGAGGCCGAACGTGCCGAGCGTGCGCTGGCCAGTCTCGCCGCCGAACTCCGGCATCGTGAGCGTGAGCTCGCCGCACGCGCACTCCGGTCGATCGACGAATCCGAGACGCCGCCGTTTCCGCGCCTGGTCGTGGTCGTCGACGAGTACGCGGCCGTGGTGGATACGCTCCCGGCCTTGCATGCGGCGTTCACCGACCTCGCCGCCCGCGGCCGGTCGCTCGGGGTGCACCTGGTGCTGTGCACCCAGCGTCCCTCAGGCGTAGTGCGCGACAGCATCCTCGCCAACTGCCCACTGCGCCTCTCGTTGCGGGTGACCGCCGCTGCGGACAGTGTGGCTGTGCTCGGCACAGATGCCGCCGCAGTGCTGCCCCCCGAAATCCGCGGCCGAGCGCTCGTCAGCGCCGCCGGCCGGTCGCCCCTTCTCGTCCAGGTGGCGAAATCGGACGACACGGACGTGGCGCGTGTTGCCACACGGTGGGCGCACGCGCACCGGCCGCGCCCGCTGTGGCTGCCTCCGTTGCCTCCGGTGGTCAGCCCGGCACACCTCGCGGAGGTGGACCCGTCGATGGGAAGTCGCATCGACTCCGTGCCGTTCGCTCTCGCCGACCTGCCGGCCGAGCAGGCGCAGCGGGTCGAGTACTATTCACCGCGCGAGCACGGGTCGATGCTCGTACTCGGTGCCCATCGTTCGGGAAAGTCGCAGGTCCTCACAGCACTGGAGTGCGCGCCGTCCACGCTCGAGGTCTCACGGGTCCCCGTCGACATCGCTGCGGCGTGGGATGCGCTCGCTGAGGCAATCGGGAACCGTGACCACCCGCCGCGGCTCCTGCTGCTCGACGATGTCGACCTGGCGATCTCGGGCTGTCCGGACGGCTACCAGGATGCGTTCGCAGACATGGTCGCTCGGCTGCTGCGGGAGGGGCCCGCCGCGCAGACCTGGCTCGTCCTGGCTGCGCAGCGGGCATCCGGTGCCCTCTCCGGGCTGGCGTCACTCTGCGGTTCGAGGCTGGTGCTGCGGATGGCCGATCGTGCCGACCACGCGTTGTCGGGGGCCGAGACCCCGTTCGCCGTGAACCTGCAGCCCGGTGGCGGTTACTGGCACGGAAATCGAATCCAGGTGGTGTTTGCTGAGCGCGGTACGGTCCCGGTCGCCGCTGGGCGCGTGAGCGTCATCGATCCCGCGAGTGCCAGGCTCAGCGTGGTTTCCAGCCGACCCGAGGCACTCGCGGCCGTACTCCGTGGGCGCGCCCCCGGGCGCCGGGTGGTACTGGTGGCGCCGGCCGTTTTCGGGGCAGCGAGGGACGAACTCGAAATCTCCCACGGCGGAGCTCCCGACATCCTGGTCGCTGACGCCGATACCTGGCAGGCCCAGTGGAGCCTGCTCGCCACCCTGCAACGGTCGGGCCCGGTGCTGTTCGACGGATGCTCGATCGCCGAGTTTCGTGCGCTGACCCGGTCGCGGCAACTCCCGCCACCGTTTTCCCGCGGCGAACGTCCGCTGTGGCTGAGGTCCGTCGACGGCGACGTCAGCCGGGCGACCCTGCTACCGGCCGAGGGCCACGGCTAGCGGCTCATGTTCGAGTCCGTGCGCCGTCGCGACGGCCTCGTTGACAACCGAACCGGCGTGGATATTCAGGCCGAGGGCGAGCGACGCGTCCGCTCGGAGCGCCTCGATCCAGCCCAGGTTCGCCACCGACCGCACGTAGGGCAGTGTCGCGTTCGTCAGCGCATACGTGGAGGTATTCGCGACTGCCCCCGGCATGTTGGCCACACAGTAGAAGAGCGAATTGTGCACGCGGAAGGTCGGGTCGGCGTGAGTGGTGGGGTGCGAGTCCGCGAAGCAACCGCCCTGGTCGATCGCGATGTCGACGAGGACGCTGCCCGGCTTCATCCGCGAGACCAGCTCATTGCTCACCAGTTTGGGAGCCTTCGCGCCGGGAACCAGCACCGAGCCGATGACCATGTCGGCGGCGACCACCGCACGGTCGATCTCGAAGGTGTTCGATGCGATGGTCTTGATGCGACCGGCATAGATGGCGTCGAGTTCGCGGAGGCGCTGGATGTTGGTGTCGAGCACGGTGACATCTGCGCCGAGACCGACAGATACCGAAACGGCGTTCGTGCCCGCAACCCCACCGCCGAGGACGACGATGCTGGCGGGGTAGGTTCCGGGGACCCCTGGAACCAGCAGGCCGGGTCCACCGTTCGGCCGAAGCATGACGTTCGCACCGACGATCGGCGCAAGACGCCCGGCAACCTCGCTCATCGGGGCGAGCAACGGAAGCGCCCGGCTGGGGAGCTGCACGGTCTCGTACGCGATCGCCGTGATCCCCGAATCCAGCAAAGCCCGGGTGAGCTCAGGCTCCGCGGCCAGGTGCAGGTAGGTGAACAGCAACAGGTCGTCGCGGAAGTAGCCATACTCGGACTCGATCGGCTCCTTGACTTTGAGCACCA
>Ga0302198_10000245_pt1 | contig 59360 bp, 79 predicted proteins | sample II_Bog_N2_2_FD_193521 | JGI IMG/M metagenome (GOLD analysis project Ga0302198, IMG submission 193521) | Peat permafrost microbial communities from Stordalen Mire near Abisko, Sweden - II_Bog_N2_2 | ecosystem: Environmental > Terrestrial > Soil > Wetlands > Peat | place: Sweden: Abisko...
CGAATAGAGTAATCACACTGGTTTCCTTCTCTAGCTGTAGCCTACCACGCAGGGCGGGCACCGTCAACCATATTTAGATTCTACCCACTAGCTTTTTGTACGTCAATCGTCAGTTCTGATCGATGTCATGCATCCTGTTTCATCTTTCTTTTCTTGATACGGTGAAGCTTATTGCGGCAGGACCGTGCGTGACGCATCTTTGCGGCGCGAACTGACAGAGAGTGGGCCGAGGATGGTGAACCTTCGGGTCGAGGGTAGCTTAGATCAAATACTCGTTCCCAATTGTTGCGAAACACGAACCACCCAGACGATTTCGGTTCCCTGATGGTGTCTTTATTGAGACATGCCATATCTTCTCTTGGGCTGCCATCACCAAAAATAGACCACCACACGCAAATGAAATCTGGATGATGATTGATGTCGGTTATTAACTCTGCTATCTGAGTGGCTGCAGTGTTGGGGTCGTCGCTCAAAATAAGCGTAAGGCTTAAGCTGCGATTGTAGTGCACTTTGCCACCCAGCACCCACTCTGGGGCTGACCACCATTGGCCATACTTATCTTCAATTGCAATGGCTTGGCAGTGCCGCACCGGGCAGTTGTAGATCATGTAGTCGATGAAGTCGTCGGTTTTACTGGCCGGTGCATTCAAGCGCTGACGGGGCTGTGCCATCAGTAGCGTGCTCCTGTATTAATGTTAGTGATTAGCTTGATCGCTTTGAAGTTTACCACCTTGTTACCCGGTAACTTGCGCGATCGCGTTGGTAGCCCCATACCTGTGAGCCTCTTACCCCAGGTGCTAGAGTTGAAGACGGGCCTAAACCCGTTCATGGTGGCCCACTCAGAGTAGTGCGAGTAAAGGTCGTTGTTGGTCGTGCCGTCCGCGATGTTCTCTACTATCTCGCAGCATTCACTCAACCAGCGCGACACGGAATTTGCTTCGACCGTCATCGACTTCGCCGCTTCCATCGAGTAGTCTGGTGGGTCAAAGTGTCCACGTTCCATTAATCGGCGGTAGGCTTTAGCAAGTGCCGCCAGAATTCCAGGTGCCTCCTCTGCGAGTAGGCTATCATAGTTCATCACCTGATCCTTGGTTCCTGCAACCGTGACGTCAGTGGTTCGGATAATCAGGGATCGGCGCTCAATGGCCCCAGTGCTGTCGTAAGTATCAGGGGTGTTGTTGCCGTGAAACAGAAGGCGGGTGGGTAGGATAACGTTCTTGGCGTCTTCGTATAGAACCTTGAGCTTCACAAACTCGCCTGAGCACACGTTCTGCAGCATACGGTCGATGTTCTTATTTCGGCTGTCCACTTCCGACGCTACATTTAGATTGGCCGTAGCCATGTCGATCATGGAGTTGGGATCGTCGAACTGGTCCATACCCACGTTTGACACAAAGCCCCGAGGCAGGATGGCGTTGATTACCTTGAACAGGGTTGACTTGCCTGTGCCAGGACGCCCGATTAGGAAGAGCATCTTTTCGAACTGATGTGAGCGCACTAAGCAGTAACCGAGGAACTCTTCAACCACGCAGTATGCCTTGCGCCAGTCGGTTTCGTAGTTTGGTGAGTCCTCATACTCGGCAGGAGGCCGAAGGAGGTTCTTGAGGAACTGCTGCCAGACTGTGGACTTGGTGCTAGGGTCAAAGCCATGCTCGATCCTGGTCACGATGTTGTCATCACGTTCTTCGGGCCGCATTGAAAAGTCGCGCGTATCGAGAACCTCATTAGCAAAGGCTATCAAGTAGGGGTCTGGTGACGCCACGCGTGGTGAGATACTATCACGAAACATCTTGACCGATGCCGAAATCGCCGCTTGACCCGCGATGTCGAAAGTGTCGATCAGCTTGTTGCTGATGATGTGCCATGGATTGTCTGCGCCCAGTTCCTTGATGATGTGCCAGGAACCTTCATCCCAGTGATAGGCCACACCTGAAAAGTAACCTAAGTCTTCCCGCTTGTAGCGTTCCCGCAACCAGTTGTACATGATGCGATCGAGCGGAACCTTGAGGGCAGACGACCCACCCGATTTGCCAGACTGCTTAGCTGGCTTCTGCTCCTTGATCTTGTTAGCCAGGGCCTTGACTGCGATCTTGATTTCCTGCAATCGCTCCTTGAGAGTGGTATCATCAGGTGCTGAACGCTCTGCCTCCTGCGCGCAAATTTCCTCGATCTCGTCTTCCGTGAACTTCTCATGGTACATGTAGGTTGTGGCGGACAGCATGGAATGGTGGTGGTCGCCAGGGGAAGTTTGGCCGATGTACCGAAAAATCGGGGAAGTCGGGTTTTTTGCGTATTGGTAAATGAGGAGCAAGTGATAGGGTTTGAGGGCAGGGAGATTGGACGGTGGAACCTCAGACAGGTCTTGAACGATGTCAGTTCCTGGAAACGGTATCCAACGATAAAAACGGTCAGTGCCATCGTCGTTTGGCTTCTGATGCTTGGAGGGGGGAACTACAGTGTAGCCCATTCCACCACCGGCACCGAAAATCTCGATGCAAGGCGGCTTGGTTGGCTTTTCGAAGGGAATGTGGGGAATGTAAAACTTGGTAGCCTTGATGAAACTGGGACCAGCTAGCCTGCGCTCGGCCATGATGTCGGTAATACGGTCTGGATAGTGGTAGCGAACGAAGAAAGTGCCACCCTTGGAACCATACTTGACCGGGGCTGGAGTGCCAATGATGTCGGCCAACACCTGCATGGTTGCGCCACCATCAAGCTGGTCCTCGATGTCCACGTCGATGATCATAAGACCAGTGGTTCCATCTCGGAAATGGTCACCGAGGACACCAATGCCGGAATAAGGGTGGTTCTTGAACTCTTCAAGCATCTGCTCCTCAGAGAAGAACCCCTCGTGCTGATTGATGGGACGGGTCAGACCATTCTTGGCGACCCACTCCGCATTACGGTGGACAATTACAGGCTGGTAGCCATGAGACATATAGCGACATGCGAGGTCAATAGGCAGCGAGCGATCAGAAATCAGCACCTGTGACATATGAGGAGGGTCCTAAAGCATCGAGAGGACAGTGTAGCAGTAGCCATCCTACCTGTCAAGAGGGAGGGTTGAAGCGGGTCGGCGGTAGCCAGTAAGACGATGGCTACCATGGCTACCGAGGTTGTGCGGTAGACGGGAGGAGAGGACGGTAGAGGGAGGCGGTAGACAGTAAAATTTGGATGCTAGACCCGGGAGAGAGGCCGAGGGTAGCCACAGTAAGGGGTGGTAAGGGGTATTTTTTTTGACAAGGTTTTCTTTTTTAGTGGTAGGGGGGGGGGGGAGAGAGAAAGTATCGTAGGAGAAGCTGGTCCGGTAGCCATGTCGTACTGGCTACCATGGCTACCGGCCACCCTCTGGCCCGCTTTACTTCTCGGCACCCTCGAACTTGTGTTCAAACCCACTTGACAAACCACTCCGAACGTGTTTTACTGCTTTTCCTTCGGCCCTCGGAGAACTCTTCCCATGTCTTTAGACTTCGCACAAGAGATCGCAAATCTTGCTCAATACCACCCGGATTACGCTTCCCGCACCCTTTCTGTGACGTTCCCGAACTGGCGAGATGCCAAGTCCATGTGTCTTAGCATGAAGCTTGTTGCCCAGGTTCCAGATTACACCGACCCATTGTGGACCAAGGTGGAACGCATCGTATGGAAGGAGTATCGCCGCCTGTCCAACGAGATTGCAATGGCCAAGCCCCGCGTCCAGGAACTTATCGCCCATATACCCCATGACAGTTCCCCTGCTGGCGATGAGGCACGTATTCGCTCGATGAAAGGGCCAGAGGTTGCATTGACGTTGGCTTCCCTCGGTCTTAAGGTGGAACCCCACCCAACAAATGCCGGTATAACCGTAATGCGTGGCAAGAATACCCTGCTCCACTTTGTGCGCAAAGGTGGCACCATCAGTGTTCCACCTGAAACAAAGCCGCAGGCTGTTACCCCTGCGGCCCCGAAATCAAAATGGGTGGTGCGTTAATATTCCTTCAAACGCGTCACGGTAACCGTGATATTGTCAACGGTAACGTGGTTGCTCTCGCCAACCTTGGGGGGCAGATGGTCCAGCAGCTGATTAACGGCAACCATTGGTATGAATACCAGTTCGCCTTCCAGCGCGTTCCGAACGTCAGAGATATACTCGTAGAACTCATAGTCAGCGGGACCATCGAACTCACTGTCCTTAGCGCTGACATGCCATTTGGCCCACTTTGGCATAGTGCTCATGCCACCAGTTCCTTAACCAGGAGGTTCACGCCGATCTGCGCGAGGCGCTTGTTGTAGCGGCGAAGGTTGTCGCTGATGTCCATCTGGCGGAACGCGATCTGGCCGATGCGTTCTTCGTTGCCAGCCTCTTCGGCCTCGATAAGTTCTCGTGCGAGACGGCGGCTCTCGGCAATTAGTTTCTGGTATCCGGTAATCGACATGGTACTTGCTCCTTTATTGGTGCCGTTGGTAGCAAAACTAGTAAACCACAACGCGAAGGCTTTGTCAACCCCCGCATATTCTGTCACGGGTTGGGGAACAGCGACTCAATCAGGTTGGTATAAAAGTCTTCCGCCTCTTCCAATGTCTTCAGTTCCTCAACCATATATCTGCTGAACGCCTCTTCGATGATATTGTTCGCGGTATAAGTGCCTACTGGCTTAATTCCCATCATCAGCATTTCGTATTGCTCGTAGCGGTCCTGCCAATCAATTGTGCCATCTTCCACTATGTGCCGCGCGGTGCAGCGGCGTGCCTGTGCCAGTTGTTCTGGGTCGCGGCAACGCTTGCGAATTTCCGCGCGGCACTTGCGAAGAATGTCCTGTATCTTGGTCATTGTCGGTTCCTTTATTCAGCAATGAGGGAGAATGGGGTGATCAACGCGGGGGCTTTGTCAACCCCCGCGTTGTGGTTTTATCAGACGAATTCTGTGTACATCATCCCATACCCTGTCACGGTTCCGAAGTAGCTCAAGTTGACTGTGAATGCGAACGCCATTCCCGTATAGTTGCGAAGTTCCATAATTTTAATAGGCACCAGTTCCTCATAATAGCCTTCGCAGTTTTTCTTGAAATAGTCATTCAGCACCTTAGCCACTGAAGCGCAGTTAAGTTCCGCAAGCTCGGTGTCGAATTCATTGGTTTCGCCGGTCTCAGTCTCGGAATAGACGATGCGTGCCTTGACCATGTGAATAGCTCCTTGGTTAACTTAAGCATTAAACCACAACGCTAGGGCTTTGTCAACCCTCGCGCGCGTTCTGCTACTTGTCTCCAAACAGGGTTTTCATTATATAGGTTTTATATTCGTCGGCAATTTCCTCATCCACGATGTCTTCCATGTCTTCCATGTCGGACTCTGAAGTCCAATATTCAATGAGATAATCAACCGTGCATTCTTTGAAGGCTTTGATTTCGATGCCGTTCCATATCAGTTCATACATGTCTTGAACTCTCAGTTCTGAGAATTCGCACTCAGCCATATGCTTGCAGGTTGCTTTACGCGCATTTTCCAGCATATCCGGGTCTTCGCACCGCGTGCGAACGGTCACCCACATCGCGTCGAGCTTGTCGTTGACGGCTTTGATGATTGCTTCGTCGCTCATTGTAGGCTCCTGTATTCGACCTCATCTGGTCGGAGAAGCCGATCCGTTAAGATCGGCTACCCGGACTAGACACTACAGCGTAAACCACGATCTCGATCACAATCACCAAGATAATGAAGCCCCAGGCGATCCAAACCCAGTTCCCAGTGGGCTTGCGGGGGGATTGCGCCCCCCACCTGCGGTGGTGGCTCAAGCTGCTACCTTCGATTTCTTGGCCTTGCCCTTGGCCGGGGTGAACGCCACCCCGAAGCGCCCTGTGATCGACCCGATCCGGACCTTGGCATCCGGGTCATTCCGCAGCAGGCCCCGGATGCGGTTAGCGAGGTTCATGCGCTGCATTCCGACGTTCAGGCCCTCCCATGATTGCTTCCAGAGTCCGGAGTCGATGCCGATCTGCTTGAGTGCCATGACATCGACCTTGACGACCTTGCCATCCAGCACCTGGATCGCGTTCCGCATCTCGATGTCCACAGTGTCGCCGCAACCTGGACCATGCGGATTGTGGCTGTATTGGTCGTGGTAGTCCTTGGCCATCACGCCGCACTTGGCGAACGCGCTGGCGTCTTCGGGGGCTTCGAATTCAACCTCGCCTGCGTCCCAGGCTTCGAAAGCCTCGGCGGTGCTGTCGAACGTCTCAGTGGAGTTCAGCCCGTCCACGGTGCGGTTGAGTACGAAACCCGCATCCGTCTCGATGAAGGTGAAGCCCAGCTTCGCGGCTTTCTTGACACTCGAATGGTGGATCAGCATGGTCGGCTCCTGTATTGTGACCTCGGCGGGATCGCCTCGACCCATTAAGTAAACCACGCGGCGCTTGCCGGTGGAAGTGCAGCTTTTGCAGGGTCGCATTGTGCGTCTTGCAAATCGACCGGACTGGTCGGGAAACCCACCCCCGCAAGGGTGGGAAGCCGGACTATTCCGCGTTCAGAAGCCGCGTGGCTTCCTCGCGTGCCGCGTGGGCGAGCAGGGGGTTTCCTGCCGTGGTCCAAGAGTTCGCCCAGTCTTGGGCGATTTTCCACGCCAGCGGGCGTTGCTGGCGTCGGAACAGATCGGCCACGGCGGCTTGCACGAGGCTTGGGTCGGGGGCTTGGGTCGGGTGCGGCATCGGGGTTGGCTCCTGTTCGTGTGTGTGTGTGGGGTGGCTCAGCATTCTGCCGGATCGAGACCGCGTGCGCGCATACGCTCTTCGAGCGTGCTCACGATATCCCAGTCATCGATCTGCTCGGCTTGTGCCGTGGCTGCGCGCCATGCGGCAAGGATGGCTTCGTCGGCTTCGGCGTTGGCACGGGAGGCCGCGCGGCGCGTGCCCATTTTGGCTCGCATGTTGGCCTCGGCTTCTGCGGCGCGCTCCTGCGCTGCGTCGGCGTCGGCAATCAGGGAGGCGATGTCGGGCATCAGCGTGGCTCCTATTCGTGTTCGACCGGGCTGGTCGGGACTGCCCGACCCACACACAATACCACGGCGCGGCGCGGCGCACAATGCCGCGAACGCATGGTCGTTATGCGCGGAGCACAATGCGATGCGAGGTCGGGACGGGTGCGTGGTGGAGGTCGGTGGGGTGGTGCCGAGGTCGGACCAGAGGGGCACGGGAAGGCAAGGACGGGGCCGCGCGGTGGTGGTGGTGGCGCGGAGTCCGGGTGGCATGGGTCGGGAGCCACGGGGGGCGGGACACACGTAATCATCCCTTGTCTCTCTCGAAAATTTCCGACACCTTTAATATTTGTCACCCATCCTTTTCCTTCCGTTTTTCCCACTCTCACGCTTTATTCATCACCCATCCTTTTCCCTCCATTATCGCTTCCTTTGCCTCCTCTAACGTCATGTTATCCCTGTATATCGGCAAATAATCCCTGCTCTCCTGTTCCATCGCAGTCGTAGCAACGCTCTATTGATGATGCCGGGTCTTGACTCGAATAACTAAAAATCTCCCCGGCGCCGCTCGTCTCGGTCATCGCGGAGGCGGTCGGGATCAGCATACTTCCCTTCAAGCTGCCGGATCAGATCATTGTTGCACTCGATTTCGACCTCCATCGCCTCAATGCGGGCGTCTTTTTCGTCGCATTGATGGGCAAGAGCGGCGGCGCGGATTTTGTAGTGCTCAAGATCGAGGTGGCGCCTACCGATCACACACCCAATCTTCGATAGATTTTCGATGGTTACTTGTGCCCTATCGCGGCCAAATCCAGCGTCCGGCACGGAGAGTATCAGTGCGTCCTCGGTTTCTTGGTCGCTAAGAACGGGAGGCGCGGCTGATATGGTTGCGCGTAGTTTCATCACCTCGCGTTCCAGGTCCTCGATGCTATCTGCCGCCTGTAGTATCCAAGCATCGGGTGTTTCTGTGCGCCATTGACGCAGGAGTGATACCAGATTGCCGTATGTGGTCATTGAAAACGCTCCCGCATGGGCTTGCCATTTTCAGTATATGTATTATAGTCCATTTTACCCTCCTAAAGATATATATAGTATACCACATATGCCCCCACATATACAATATTATGCAGCTTCCATGAACTAGGTAATTCTCCATATATTCCCATATAACTTCTCACGTGCTACACTCTCTTCAACCTAGGAAACTTGTATTCTCATGGAACCTGATCGTCTAGCAGCACTTGCATCAGAATTTCAAGCAGGTATCCTTACCAACGAGGAGCTTTGCGAGAAGTACTACGTCTCTCGGTCCCGTTTGTCCACTCTGGTTCAGAGGAATGGGTGGGTGCGTCGAGTTCCTCCGACCGAAGACAAAGTACAGCCACTGGTTCATCTGTTTTCTTTTGATCCCAATGAACAGGCGGCGATGTCTGCAGCCCAAGTAGTTGCGATGCACCGCAAGGATGTCGCTCGCCTTCGCACGATTTCCAGCACCCTGGTTGATCGTCTTGGTATCATCCTCGCAGGCAAAGAGCTTAAGGATGCAGAAGGCAATCAGATGGCGTGCCTTGGTTCTCGGGAGTCTCCTGCAGATCTTTTGGAGAAGCTGTCCCGCGTTATGGTTCGCACCACCGAAATCGAGCGTCAGGCTTATGGCCTTAAGGCGTTCAATCCTGAGCAGACCGCTACGGATGCCGAGTTGGCCGCAGAACTGGATAAGCTGACCGAGGACGTCGAGCGCATCGCAAAAGAAAAAGCCCTCCAAAAGTAAGGAATTTCTACAATGAGTGTCTATCCCACCGAAATCCAGATTTACGGCACTTCGTACATGCCAGAGGCTGATGGCTCTACCGTTGGTGGGGCGGCAGACCTGACCCGCATGATTTCGTTTTCCGACATGGCCGCGAACGGGCTTATTGATTGGGTCAGTTCTTCGGCCTCGGATACCGCCACTAAAGGCGTTATTGTTGGTCTTGATGGCTATGGCATTCAGCAATCGCCTGCTGCGGTTACGCTGACTGGCACCACCAAGGTTGCTGGCACTCAGACTTTTAACCGTCTGCTCTTTGCTGCGACTTCCGGGGCATCGGTCAACGGTCCTTTGGCCAACCCAGGTAGCACTGCTGCAGTGGGTGACGTGGCCGTGATGGCACATACCCTCACGATCGCCGCCCACACGTGTCAGGCCGGGTCCGCCAACCATACCGGTATTACCCCAGCGGTCATAAAGCTACAGGCCGGGGACGGGGCCTCCGTGACCCTCGGGATGGTTATCCGCACCACGGGTGGTACCGGTGCCAACCAGGTCCGGTACGCCTGCTCTACTTCTGGCACCGGGTCGGGCCAGTACGGCACCGATGTCATTGCGGTAAACCGGGATTGGACCACTATTCCGGATGCCACCACCACTTATGAAATCGCGACGGGTATGGTATTCCCGATCCTGCCCAACCCAATCACTTCAGTGGTGCGCCCATTCAGCGGAGCGTCGGCAGATGTGGCGGGCGGCTCGATCCGTTATTACTACGAGAAATTCGCGATCCTGAACACCGATAGTGCTACCGCCTGGACTTCGGCCACCTTGATCAAACAAATCGACCCGGCTGGTCTTTATGCAGGCGGTGGGGCGTTTGACATCGTTCCGTGTTCTGCACTGAACGACACCATCACCGCCACAAACCGCCAGACGGTCCCGGCATCTGGTATTGGGTCGTGGTCAACTGGTGCCGCACCACAGACCATTATGCTGGCTGCACAGACGGCGGCATTGAATTCCGCTGCACAGGCGCAGTGCTTTTGGGCGCGTTTGACCCTGGCCCCTGGTCAGGCACCAGCCAACACCTTTGTTGATTACCGGCCCAGCGGTCTGACTGTTTAATAGGACTCTAATAAATGGCACAACGCTATGGCGACATGGTTAAAGAGACTATATCTGCACCCGGCACCGCTGCATTCACGCTCGGCACGCCGTCAACGGGCTTCGTCGCGTTTTCCACGATCCCGTCCATCACAAGTGGCGATACCGTAGATTACCTCGCCATCGATGCCAGCGGCGTGCCCTGGGAAGTGGGCACCGGCACATGGACAAGCGGAACGCTGACACGCACGACCGTGCTACACAACTCCAGCGGTGGCACGACTGCGGTGAATTTCACCGGGTCTACTCTGGTGTCGAACACACTGACGGCCGAACGGTATCTGGCGGGTCCGGGTGGGGCGATCATCGGAACGTCCTTGAACATCACTGAGACCGCGACGGGAACCTTCTCGGGTGAGAAGGACTGGAACATTGTTTCAGTAACAAACACGTCCAGCAACACAGGCGGCAGCGGCCTAAATAACGCCTGCTACATAAACCACAATTTTTCCACAGGAACCGGTGGATACCAAGGCCTTTATGTTGTCAACAACCAGGTTGGCACCACAGCAAATCTGTTGGATACGGGGTATTACACGGCTGCCACGTTCCTGACGCAGAATGCTTATAATGACAACGGCACATCCGGCGCATACAGCGGGCACTATTACGGGTTCAACGCTGTCGCCCGCATACTGTCCGGCGCGACCTACATCGACCAAGTCGTTGGTGGCGAGATTGACATCGCAGCAAAAACCGGGTCGTCCTTCAACGACCTCATCGGGTTGCAGATCGTCAACCAGTCGGGGAATACCGCGCCGTCGGGCCGGTTCTCAACTTATTTTGGGGCGTCCAGCGGGGGCGCAGACGGCACCGACACGCTGCAATACGGCCTGAGCTTTGGGCTTTACCAGGGCTACAACCCCGTATCATCCACCGGCACGTTGATCGTCTGGTATCCCCACGCAGGCACCGGATCGGCGGGGACGGTTGCAAACGGCGTGGATTTCTCTCATGGCACGTTCACAAACGCGGCTTGGCTGTCGCCGGGGGCAACGATTGATCCGACCGGCAACACCACTGTTTTGTCGCTCACCACCAACACAGTCACAGCTCAGACTACCAACGGATCGCTGGCCCTGAAGGGCAACGGAAGCGGGAGCGTCCAGCTTGGAAGCACCTTGCGCGGGGTTGATTGGTCCTTTGGCCCCGGAAACAACGCCGCAGTAGCCAACCACGGCAACGACTATGGCAGTGCGTCCGGCAGTGGCTTCGTGCTGCGCGGCGTGGCGGGTTCCGACGCAAATATTGGACAAATCTTCCAGGCCAAGGGCGTCGGCACCGCCTATATGTTTGAGGATGGGGCGGCCCACGCCATCATCAACGTGGTGTCTGTCACCTCGGGCATAAACGGCATCAACATCGTCCAGGCCGCATCTGGTGGCACCCCGACAATCACGGCGAGCGGGACCGGCGCTGTTAATCTGGGGCTAGCAGGGGCAAACGGCGGTAGCGTGACGACCGGCGGCGTCTTCTCGGTAGCATCGGGAACGTCGGGTCTCACGGTCACACCGAGTTGGTTTTCAGGGTCCGGCTACACCGGGACGTGGCTCAACCTTGACACATCTGGGCCGTCGGCCATCGGATCGGGTGGTCCGGGTACCAACCCCTGGATCGGCTATGCGTTCGCGGCTGGGAACTGGGTTAACGATGCTGCGGCGGGCGACCTTGTGTATCGCAATACCTCGGGCGCAATACGGCTGACCACCAACGCGTCAACCACCTCGCTGTCGATCATCGGGGGCACCGTTAATATCCCGGTTTTGCAAAACAACGGCGTCTCACAGTCGCCATACACAGGCACCCCGCTGTGGGGGACGGGTGCCGATGGCATCGTAGTGATATCGTCGGGCACCACGACGCTCTCGCGTGACTTGCACGCTGCCGCCCTGACCATAAATGGGACGGGGGCGATCAACACGCAAGCCTATCGTATTTTTTCTCAAGGCGTATGTGATCTATCTGCGGCCCAGACGGGGGCAATTTATATCGTCGCCAACGCCGGGGGCGCTGCATCTGGTGCAACTGCCGGGACGGGCGGTGGGATCAACAGCTACGGCGGCACAGCTATGCGTGCTGCGAACGGCGGCTCGAATGGCGCGGCGGGATCGACCGGGGTAGGTGGTGCGTCGGCGAATATCGGGAGCGCTGCATCCAGTGGCGGTTACGGTGGGGTTGGTGGCACGGGCGGCGCGAGCACCAACGCTGGTGGCGCGGGCGGCACAAGCACCAATCCCAACCAAACCGCGTGGCGCAACACCCCGCAAATAAATCTCCAGTCCGGAGGCAATAGCAACGGCACGGCCGGGCAGACATTTGCATCCAACGGCGGGTCAGGTGGTGGCGCGGGCGGCGGCGATGGCACCAATCTGTCGGGCGCTGGCGGCGGTGGCGGCGGTTCGCCGGGTGGCATCCAATTAAATTGCCGCACCATTGCACGCGGCACCAACACCAACACCGCGATCATCCAGAGCAAAGGCGCAGTTGGTGGTGCGGGCGGCAATGCGTCCGCCACGGGTAACTCGGCAGGTGGCGCAGCCGGTGGTGGCGGCGGTGGTGGTGACATCTATGTTGTCACAGAGAGCCTGACCGGCTCCCCGATTGCCAACGCTATCGATGTCTCCGGCGGGGCGGGCGGGGCGGGCGGCACTGGCACCGGCACCGGAAAAGGCGGGCAGGGCGGGCAGGGCGGGCAGCACGGGCACGTTGAGGTGCTGGTCCTGACGCAGACCGGCAGCACGACCGGCATCGCCTCGGGTAGCTCGGTATCGTCGGCTGGTTTCAACGCCACCACGTTCGGCTCGGCGGCGAGCGCGACCACGCCATCTACCCCATCGACAACTGCTGGTGGCGCAGGGACCGCAGGGCTAACAATGCAGGTGGGTCTATAAATGTCCGAAACGATCACAGCGACTTTCGCAACCAACTCATCCACCGGCCAGATGGTAACTGTCATGCAGGCACCGGACGGCACTTGGACGGGGGGCGGCCTGACATGCGGGCCGTGTGCCGAGGCCAGCGCGGCGGGGTATTTTGCCATGCACACGCTGGAGGGCGACACGCCTCCCACGCCGCTGGTCCCGACCACCGCGCAGATGGTCGCCCAGGTTACAAGCGTGCCCCTCTGGAAAATCAAAATCGCGCTCAACCGCACGCCAAACCCGGCCAACCCGTCGCAAACGATGCTCGCAGCCGCAAGCGCCGTGATCGCTGCGCAGTCGTCGGACATCGAGCTGCAAATCGCGTGGACAGGCAACCCCGACGTGACGCGCAGCAGCCCGACACTCGCGGGCATCGCCGGAGCGCTTGGCCTCGGGGGGGCTGAAATCGACGCGCTCTATCTCGCCGCCTCAACCGTGGAAATATGAGATGGCCTGCAAACTCACTCAGGCGCGAATGACGCAAATTCTTAATCTGTCAGTCGCGTCCACATGAGTTTTGGTATATCATCATTTGGTGAGTTACCTTTTGCTGGTCAACCATATATCATTAGTGGATTTACTATATCTATTGATTATAATTCCGGTGTATATATACAGGGTTCTATATTAAACAATATTTATGCTAAAAATGCAACACTGTCTAATATACAAACGAACAATAATGCTCCATTTCAATATACACTCAATACTAAAATGGATTTGATCGTTCCAAAATTTACAATTGGAAATACACAGATCAATTATAATAGCACAATTGCATGGTTTATTAGTTTGCAGGTAAACTATAACTCACCAGCATTCATGCTTAAACTGTCATATGGTAGTATTAACTCCTCTGTTTCTTGGTTGTCCTCGGCCCTTGTAACGTCTTGGGATACTAATATACCAATTAGCTTTGGCGTAGTAACGCGTAAAGATCAGAATTTGCCGTTATATGGTAACACTAAGTTTGTAGCAGACACCGTTGTTCCGGCTTCGCTTAAATCCGGTGTTAAGTTAGATGCCATTCAGCCCGTTTCGACTGTTGCCAGTATTTATGTGGATCAAAAAGTTCAAAACTATACATCGGCGGGAATGTTTCGTACCCTGATTTCTCCTGCTGAGTGGGCATATAGCATTTCATTTATATTCTCGCAACCGTTGCAGATGTCATATAATGGCGGAACTTCAGCACCAATTAACATTTATATTGTACCAGATCAAATTTTTGTGGTGCAACCTGACCTTAGATCTTTTGTAGTGCCTACTGATCTGCGTACTCTGACAATAACCAAGTAAGGTGTATCGAGATGCCATATAAGTTTGGTGCCATGGCGTTTGGAGACAATGCCTGGTTTAGCTTTGACTTTACTGGTTGGCTTACAACAGGTGATGCCATTTCTGGTACTCCAATGGTAACCGTTGGAGCGGGTATTTCCATTGTTGTCAATACACTCCAGGTGGTGGGTGGCAAAGTAATTTTTAAAATAATGGCTGGCTCCAGCCTTGCTTATCCAGAGTTGTCATGCAGCGTGGTAACGGTTGATGGGTACTTGGCCACACGCTCTGGAATAGTGCCTGTTGTGCCAAATGTTCCTTCATAAGGATCATTTGTATGTCTAATCAAGATAAAGAGGAGATTGATGGTATGCCAGAGGGTTCCGATCAGGTAAGGCTGGCTGTTGCCATTAATGAGCTTGGCCGCGCTAAAGAAGATATACGTGCTTTAAATTCAACTATGCAGGTTGTTCTTGCTACGGTTAATCGCATCGAGCTTAATCAAACTCGACATTCGACAGCGCAGGAAACCGAAGACAGAGAAGAAAAAAGCCATAGCACAACCATAATGTCTGCTGGTGCCCTGTTTCTAAGCGCCTTGACGGCTTTAGGCACCCTCTATTCCTCATTTAGACACGGATCATGAACGAACTTCCTGAATATACCATGCGCAATCTTACCAGCCAGACGGCGCGCATCAAAATGCTTGCGCACCGGAAGTCATGGATTGACACTGCGCGACCGAACCAACTACCACCCCCCGGCCAGGATTGGGATATTTGGTTATATTTGGCTGGCCGAGGGAACGGTAAGACTCGTTTGGCTGCAGAGAAAGTGGCATGGGATACTTGGAATGAAAAGAATACTATTACTCACGTTGTAGCTAGTACCCATGGTGATTTACGGTCGGTTTGTTATGAGGGTGAGTCTGGTTTGATTGGTATCATACCCCCCGAGTGCATTAAACCCCATGGTTACAACCGTTCCCTCGGTGAAATATACCTGACTAACGGCAGCATTATCCGTGGGTTCTCGGCTGAAGCACCAGAGCGTGCCCGTGGTCCTCAGTGTCATAGGTTATGGGGAGACGAGTTGGCCGCTTGGGATCAGGTTAAGGGTGGTGCCAGGGAAATGTTTGACCAAGCAATGTTTGGTTTGCGATTAGGTAACCATTCATATGCTTTGCTCACTACTACTCCTAAGCCAATTCAGCTTATTCGCAATCTGGTTGACTTGTCTGTAGGCAAGATTACCGAACGCAATCAAACCCTAAAGGATCTGCGGGTTATTGTTACCCGTGGTAGCACGTCTGAGAATTTTTCCAACCTTTCTCGTAACTTTCAAATTCTTATCAGTCAGTACACTGGTACACGTTTGGGAAGACAGGAACTTGAAGCAGAAATTCTTGAGGACATCCAAGGTGCGCTATGGTCCAATGAGGTTATAGACCGCAACCGTTTGCCATCTGTGGCGAGAATTGAGGAACTTCAACTTGAACGTATTGTTGTATCTATTGATCCTGCTGCTTCTACTGAAGAAGGCAGTGACGAAACTGGAGTTATTGTTGGTGGGTGTGATGCTGAGGGTCATGCTCATATCCTTGAAGATGCCTCAGGTAAGTATACTCCAAATGAATGGGGTGAGCTTGCTATTAAACTCTATCATAAATATCAAGCTGATCTTATTATTGGGGAGGTAAACAACGGCGGTGATATGGTGGAGAACACTATTACTGGTATTAATTCTAGCATACCATTTAAGGGTGTTCGGGCTTCGCGAGGTAAAGTTGCGCGGGCTGAGCCTGTGTCCGCATTATATGATCAAAATAAGGTCCACCATCGCGGAGTGTTTAATAAACTTGAAGACCAGATGACAGCTTTTACGACTGGTTTTAACAGAACCAAAGCCGGATACTCTCCAGACCGAATGGATGCTATGGTGTGGCTGGTTACTGAAGTTCTTCTTGGTGACATGGATAGCCAGGGTATATTTGAGTATTATCGCCGCTTGGCTGCTAACGGTGGAGTGGATATCAAGGCTGAGAAAGTAGAAATCAAAACCGTGCTTATGGGCAGCAACAATCCAGAAGTTCCTACTATATTTGGTAAAAATGGTATCAAATATGTAGTCGCTACCAACGGCACTGTACGAGTAAATATAGAAGACGCTGCTGCATTTAAAAGGCTTGGGTTTCGTGAAATGGAGCAATCTAACTAAGGAATGGCCTAGGGGATTGACGGTGCTATCCTCATTCATATAAAATGCACCCTATATAAGGAGAATAACAATGACTAGTGCTGTAGTGAATATGATGGCACCAGCGGGTTACATGTCCGCTGTTATTCATGCCAAGTCTGGAAGTCACTACATCATTGATGCCAATGGATTTATTTCTGGCGTTCAGTCCGTCGACATCAATGATCTTCAGCAGGCTGGTTTCACAGTTCTGCCAGCCACGCAGCGTGATGGTGTCTTCCTCGGCAAGTTGATCGGTGCGAACTTCAATATCACCACTGATCAGCAAATCCCGCTTTCCGTAGCCGGGTTCGATCCGGTCGGCGGCACCGTCATCATCGAGAAGATCCTGATTGTTAATGCGAGCCACACGCTTGCTTCTGCAGTCGGTGGTTTCTATTCGGCATCTTCCAAGGGTGGTACGCCGATTGTTGCTGCCAATCAGGGATATACGTCAGTTGTGATCCCGACTCATGCGTTTTCGGTGCCGATTGCGGTGAGCTTGGTTCAGTCCACGCTGGCACTGTACTTGTCACTCACCACTGCTGAGGGTGCTGCGGCCACTGCTGATATCTACGTGTTCGGTACGGTTCTGAGTTAAGTGTATGTTGCTGCCCGTATCAGACATGGAAGCATTTGATTTACTTCCACCCAAGATACGGGCAGCTTTAATGTTTGCGTCCGCTAAACATAGCGCTTTAGAGGTAATGGACCTTCTATTGAAAGAACGCAACGTTGACAACGTTTTTTACAAAATCATAAAAACAGATGCACATATGGTGGCAAACTTACCCCCTATGTCAACCGAGCAAGGGGTATACTAATGGTTGACCGATCAAAGGGAACCGTGAAGCCGTTGCCCCAGGCCAATCCGCCGAAACCAGCTATTCCTAATCCCACGGCTGTGCCGGGTCAAGACCCAGGCGCGTCGGGCAACCCATACACCCTTCAATACGCCGGATATGGGTATACTACTCCAGGTGGATATAGCCCAGGCATTGTAACGGGTTCGCCTGCTGATTGGTTTGGCCCTCTTAATCCGATGGCCCCCACCGCCCCTCCTGAAGTCGCGGGGCGTCAATTTGATTTTCCTTCGGGATACAACTTAAATATTGAGCCACGTGCCTATGAGCCAATCAAGTTCGCTGACCTTCGGGCCTTGGCTGAAAGCTACGACGTTCTGCGCACTATTATTGAGACGCGCAAGGATCAGGTAGTTCGTCTTACCTGGAATATCAAGCCGCGCCAAGATGCGAATGGAAAGAACCTTACCAAGCCCAACGATCCGGTGTTAACCGAGATCAGAGACTTTTTTACGATGCCCGATGGCGACCAGTTTTGGGATGCGTGGCTTCGTGAAATTCTTGAGGACCTGTTCGTTCTCGACGCGCCGACTCTATATGTTCGCCGTAACCGTGCAGGTAAAATGATTGGGTTAGATCCCATTGATGGGTCAACCGTAAAGCGTATCATCGACAACCATGGCCGCACGCCTCAGGCCCCTCTGCCAGCTTATCAGCAGGACCTTCATGGTATGCCTGCTGTTAACTATACCACAAATGATCTGATTTATCGCCCTCGCAATACACGTGCACATAAAGTGTATGGGTATAGTCCGGTAGAGCAGATCGTGATGACAGTAAACATCGCGCTGCGCCGTCAGATGTACTTGCTCCAGTATTACACTGAGGGCAATGTGCCAGAAGCTTTGATTGGGGCACCAGAAAACTGGTCGATGAACCAGATCAAAGATTTTCAAAATTGGTTTGATAGCGTTCTTGCTGGAGAGACTGGTACACGTCGCCGTGCCCGTTTCATCCCAGGTGGTGCCAAGAACGTCATGAACACGAAAGAGGGTGCGCTCACTAACGAGACTGAAGAGTGGTTGGCTCGGGTATGTTGCTTCGCTTTCTCGGTATCCCCAACTCCATTTATCAAACAGGTAAGCCGCGCCAACGCAGATAGTCAGAAAGAACAGGCACAGGAAGAGGGTCTTGCTCCCATTCAAATGTGGATTAAGTCTCTTATTAACTATATTATTTGGAAAGAGTGGAAGCGCCGCGACGTAGAGTTTACCTGGGAGCTTCCTGATGACGTCGATGCGGGGAAGCAGGCAACCATTATCACCGACTACGTAAAAGTTGGTATTTATTCAGTAAATATGGCGCTGGATAAGTTGGGTGAGGACCCTATCAATGGTGGTGATCAACATTTAGCCCTACTACCAACAGGCTGGGTTCCTATCGCTCCCACTAACCAGTTTGGTGCTGCGGGTGGTGCGCAGGGCGCTGGTGAAGTGCACGATGATGTAAAAGCACAAGGCACCACGCGCCAATCAACCGGCAAAGATCCAAAAGACGTACCGCCACCCACTCCTAAGCCAAAGGACAAACCGGCGGCTAATTCAAAGGGGGTAGGCAAAGTTGCTAGCGTCCCTTTTGGAATAGGGTTGAAAAAGTCCTTCAATCCGAAACTGATCTCAGTTAAGGTAGAGCGACCATCGCTGGTGGCTTCACGTGATCAAATTGAGAATGCTTTACATGATGTGTTCCTTAAGGTAGGCTCTAAGGCAGCATATCATGTAAAGCAGTCGCTTCACCGTTTGGGTAAAGCGTCAATGTTTGAAGTTTCCTCCGCTAGAAGTATTGCTGAGTCGGTTGATCTCTCAGGATTTTCTCAAATACCTGCAGGCATTCAAGGTGGGTTGGTAGATATAGCACAAAGCTCTGCCAATGAAGTGTTATCAAACTTTCCTGAGGGAGACGTTTCTGTCTCAGATGCGGCTGCTGCGGTAGAAAGCCAAGCCACGGCCAGGGCTGCAGAGCTTGTTGGTATGCAGTATAACGCTCAAGGGGAACTTGTAGCAAATGCCACTGCTGATATATCTATTGACGGCACCACAGTCAATATGATAGAACGAGCTATAATTCAAGGAATTGAAGAGGGATTGACAGTCGATGCTGTATCTGGTGGAATAGAGAGTACGGTATTTGGTGGTGCTCGTGCCGCTCTGATAGCTGGAGCAGAGGCAACTAGGGCAAATTCTTTGGGTTTGTCTATTGCGGCTCAGCTTTTAGGATCAGTAGGTTACACTTCGCGTAAGTCCTGGATAACAGAAAACGACTCAAAGGTTTGCGCCGACATCTGCCAGCTTAATGAAATGGATGGATGGATATCAATAGACGAGCACTTTACCAGCGGTGATTTAATGACACCGGGCCATCCTAAGTGTCGCTGTGGCCTTTCACTTCAGATTGGATAATGTTAATGCCAGGATTTAGTATCCATCTTCCTATTGCCAAAGTAGACAGCGCCAAGCGTTTGGTATATGGTGTCGCTGCATTACAGGAGGAGGACAAGTCCGGTGAAACTTTTCACTACGACACTTCGGTGCCTCACTTCAAAACATGGTCTGAAGAGGCCAACAAGGCTGCGCAGCAAATTGGAACTCGGTCGCTCGGCAACGTGCGCGAGATGCATGGCAAATCAGCAGCTGGTAAACTTACCCAGATTGAGTTTAATGATGATGACAAACAAATTGAGGTCTGCGCGAAAGTTGTAGATGACGCGGCTTGGAATAAAGTCGAAGAGGGCGTATACACCGGGTTTTCTATTGGTGGTGACTATGTGAAGCGCTGGAGTGAGGGTGGTACCAAGTTCTATACCGCGCGCCCAAGCGAGATTAGTTTGGTGGATAACCCTGCTATGTTTGGTGCTCATTTTTCCATGATTAAAGCGGATGGTGGCATTGAGCAACGCTCATTCATGAAATATGTGGCACCGAAGGAGAACAGCGTAATGATTACGAACGACGCAGTGGCTACGCGCGCTGAAAAGTTGGCAAAAGCAGCAAACTCGACTAGCTTTGCCAGCTTCATCACAGCAGCCCGTGAAGAACTTGAGAAAGAGGCAGCTTCGATCTATGATGGACATGCGCAGTCCGTGGCGCTTGGCGGAGAGGGCACCAAGGTCGTCGTGGACCCTGTGGCGGTGATCACGGATAAAAACAGCGTGGCTCAGAACGAAGACACCACCCACGGTACGATGGCCGACGACCCGGAATTTGATAAAGATCTCCAGGGTCCGAAACCCTCTGAACCCGGCAACACTGCTGCCGTCAAGGTGCCGTCTGGTGTTGAAGTGGCTACTGATCTCAAGGATATGGGTAAATCCGCCGACCCGCGCAACGACGTGCAGCAGGGCTGGCAGGCGAAAGACGGCTCGTTTCACATTTCCAAGGCTGACGCGGTTAAGCACAACGCCAAGCTGGACAGTCCTCTCTCGGCCCTCGGGAAGGCCCTCGGTGGCTTGACCGCTGCCCTCGGGAAGGACGCTGCCGCTACGGCGGATGCTCCCACCGCCGAGAAGCCCGCCCATACCGAGAAGGCCAGCGGAGAGGCTGAGGATGTCCACTACGCCGACCCAGGGTACAAGGCTGACAAGAAAAAGCGGTATCCGGTGGACACTGAAAAGCACGTTCGGGCTGCTTGGTCGTACGTCCACATGCCGAAGAACCAGAAGGGGTACACCCCCGAACAGGTTAGTGCTGTGAAGAGCAAGATCGTGGCTGCTTGGAAGAGCATCATCGGCGGCGAACCCCCCGAGGCTGCTTCGAAGTCGATGGTTACTGGCACCCTTAAGAAGGGTATGTACAGTGTTTCCCGCCTTGCGACCATCATTGAGGAGCTTGACTGGTTGCACGACTCCATCGAGCGTGAAGCAGAAATTGAGCAAGATGGCTCTGCAGTGCCTGCTCAGCTGAAGGGTGATATTGCGTCTCTGGTCGGCACGCTCAAGATGATGATGAACGAAGAAACCGCCGAGTTGTTCAGCGTCGCAGAGCATGTTGACTTTGCTGAGATGATGGAGATGGCCGCAACAGGTATCCCTGGTCAGCAGCTTGTGAAGTACATCGGTTATGTTGAGGGCCAGACTCTTGAAAAGTCGAGTGGGGTTGGTAAGGGCCTCTCGGTCCTCAAGTCGATTGCAAAAGAGGCCGTGCCGAAGGGCAACGCCGTCAAGATCCAGGCCATTCATGATCATTGTTGCGCCATGGGTGCCAAGTGTGATGATGGCAACATAGGTAAGGGCGCTGGCATCGTGCCGGATGACAATCGTTTGGCGAAAGGTATGGAAATCCTTGCCGCCGAAAACGAAGAATTGCGCACCGGCCTCACTGAGGCAATCGATGCAATCAATAAAATGGCCGAACAAGTTAAGGCCATTCAAGAACAACCGGTGGTGCAAGCACCATCAAGGTTGAGTGTGGTAGCCAAAGGCTCTGATGTCTCTGGAGAAGCAACGGGCGGTCAACCTGCCAACGAGCTTCTTAAGAATTTCTCGCCTGATGCGCTTGCTGCAGCCGCTATCCGCCTGACCCATTCAGCAGGTGGACACCGCGTTTTCAATAAAACCTAACGGACCCGGAGACGGAACCGATGCTCACTTCAACGCCCTTGAGCAAGGCAAAACTGGTTCACCACAAGGAGAAATGACGTGAACCCAAATATGATTGCCGAGACGCTTAACGCATTCAAAAGTGCGTATTCGTCGCCCATCTCCGATCCGCGTATTGGTGAAATGCTGCAGAAGTCCACCTTCACTCAGGCGGGTTCTGCCACTTCGGGCATTACGTTCTATGACCTGGAACTTGGCGCAAAGTTCCTTTATCCGGTCCTCACCCCGCTCCGCAACACCCTGCCCCGCGTTTCCGGCAAAGGCGGCATCCAGGCGAACTGGCGTGCGGTCACTGCCATCAACACGGGCGGCGTCCGCCTCGGCGTGTCTGGTGGCAATCGCGGCGGCGTCATCGCCGTGGCGACCCAGGACTATACTGCGTCCTACAAGGGCATCGGCCTCGAAGACAACGTGGATTTCGAAGCCCAGTATGCTGGCATGGGTTTCGACGACGTTCGCGCCATCGCGGCGAAAACGTTGCTCGAAGCAACCATGATCGGTGAAGAGCTTCTGATCCTCGGCGGCAACGGGTCCACTGCGCTTGGCCAATGCACCCAGCCCACGCTCACTGCCGGTTCTGCGGGTTCGATCGTCGGTACCGTCACCGTTTCGGTGATTGTGGCGGCTTTGACCCTCGAAGGCTTGATCAATGGCAGCGTCGTCGGTGGCGTGCAGGGCCAGATCGTTCGTACCAACGCTGACGGTTCTTCGGATACCTTCGGTGGTGGCGTGGCGAAGCTGTCCTCCAATGCGACCGTAAGCGTGACCAGTGGCACTGGTTCTGTTGCGGCCACCACCCCCGCCCTGACTGGCGCGGTTGGTTATGCTTGGTTATGGGGGCCTGCTGGCTCTGAGGTTCTTGGTGCGATCACCACCATTAACAGCCTTGTCATCACCACGGCCAACGGCACCGGCATGGGCGGCACGCAGACTGCTGCTTCCCTCGGTACCAACGACAACTCTGTGAACGGCCTTGTGTTTGACGGTTTGCTCACGCAGATCATCAAATCGGGTTCCAACTCGTACTACGCCGCTCAGCCGACTGGCACGGCTGGTACCGGCACCCCGCTCACGGCGGACAGTGAAGGCGGCATCGTCGAAATCGACGTTGCTCTGAAGCGGTTCTGGGATGTCTATCGCTTGTCTCCGACTGTGATCTACGTCAACTCGCAAGAAGCACTCAACATCAGCAAGAAGGTTCTTGTTGGTGGGTCGGGTACCTCCAATCTGCGCTTCAACGTCGATGTGAAGGATGGCATGATCGCTGGCGGCGTCATGATCAAAGAGTACCTTAACCGGTTCTCAATGGCTGGCGGTCAGTTGATCCCGATCAAAATCCATCCGAACATGCCTGCCGGTACGATCCTGTTCTACACGGAGCGTTTGCCGTATCCGTTGTCGAACGTCGCGAATGTGGCGCAGATCCGCACTCGCCAGGATTACTACCAGATTGAGTGGCCGCTCCACAGCCGTAAATACGAATACGGCGTGTATGCAGACGAAGTGCTGCAGCACTACTACCCGCCTTCGATGGGTGTAGTCACCAACATCGGCAACGGCTAAGCCCCAACGATAGCAAGGCCCCCCATCTCCGGGGGGCCTTAGCTTCGTTAAACAAGAAAGGCTCACAGAAATGGCTAAGCAGATTTTCGCTCCCCCCGGCACCACCGAAGTTTCTTTTGGTGGTGAAACGTATGTTGTGGCCGAAGATGGCACCGTGATGGTGCCCGAGTCTGCGGCACAAGTGCTCCTTGGCAGCCATGGTTTTGCGCTTTCGCTCGAAAAGACCCGAGTGATTACTGCAAAAGTTGCCAAAGACAGTGATCTCGTCGATGACGATGACAATGATGCTCCATCGCCGTCCGACTTTTCCCGACCGATGACGCAGCAGGACATGAAGAGTTATCTTCGGTCCGAGGGCATCGGCATCCCAAAGGGCATCATGGTCGGCCAGTTGCGGACCCTGGTGGAAGATACCTATGCAGCCCAGTTGGCTGCTCACAAGGGTGAACCCGTCAAGACCGACGCGACCACAGGGGCTGTATAATCATGGCATCTGGTGATCTAGTAAAGCTGGCAGACGCTAAGGCTTGGTTGGGTAGCACTGATGCCCCGAGCGACCTGCTTTTGGCTAGCTGGATCACCAGGGCTTCCCGCGCGGTCATGAATGAACTTGGTAGAGGCTCAAACTTAGGCTTTAGGGCTGTTACTGAGATCCGCGACGGAAATGGAGGCTTGACTCTGCCTCTTCGGTACTGGCCGGTGCTGTTGGTGTCTGCTTTGTCGATCAATGGCACCCCATATGAGCAACAGGCTCAGCCTCCCTTCGGCCCCGGTTTTTATTGGGAAGCTTGGACGGGTGACGATACACAAGGCCATCAATATGTTGGCTGCATGGGTTCGCGGTTTTATCGCAACATTCAAAATATAAGCATTTCATATACGGCTGGATACCAAATCCAGGGTGAGGCTTACACGGTTGGTTCGCTAGCTGTCATTTCCACTGCTCGTCCATGGCAATCGGACCAGGGTGTGGCTTATGCAAACGGTCAAGCGTTGATCCATGTGGCGTCCAACCCTGCTCAGGGCCAGTATACTGTTGATCCTACCACCGGCATATATGGCTTTGCTGCGGCTGATGTGGGTGCTCAAGTGGGCATTACATACAGCTACGTACCAGAAGACCTTCAACAAGCTACCCTCGGCATTATTGCTTGGCAGTGGAAGCAGAAGGAACGTGTTGGAATAAATTCTAAGTCTCTTGGCGGTCAGGAAACTATTTCATTTTCTCAACTTCCAATGGACAGCCTGACACAAATGATGCTCCAGAACTTTAAGTCGGTGATACCTTTATGAGGTTCTCGATTTCGGTTGTTGGGGATACCGACATTGCTGCTAAGTTTATGTCAGCCCCGTCCTCTGTAAACGAGCTAATAAACTTAAGGTTTCAGGAACTTGGTCAGTACCTGCAGAATTACGTGCAAGAACAAAAATTGTCTGGCCAATCATTAAACCGCGGTACAGGTGAGTTGGCCGACAGTATTACATTTGATGTCCAGGACACTGGAAGTGGTGCTGTTCTTAATATAGGTCCAAAGGGCGTACCATACGCCGCCATTCAAGAACGTGGTGGTACAACATCTGCTCACGAAATACTACCAAATAAAGTAAGCGCTCTCCACTTTTTTTGGGGTGGAAAAGAGGTATTCTTTAAGGTAGTAAACCATCCAGGTTCTCGCATCAAGGCCACAGGATATATGCGTGATACTTTGACCGAGAACCAAGCATACATCAGAAATACCATTGCCAACGCTGTAAACCAGGGGCTTGGATTTTAATGACTGTCGCTCGTGAACAGGTAATGGCTGCGTTGTTTACTGCACTCTCAAATGCAGTTTATAGCGATGGCACCAGTCCGGTTTTTAATTCTGTTAGCAGAAAACTAAAGTTATGGGGAGAAGTGCCACACGACCAGCAACCTGCGATGTTCTTGGTTGACACTCATGAAACCCGAACCCAACAACCCCCTCAGGGATTGCCCTCCAAGTTGCTTATGCGGACGGCTGCTATCATTTACGTGAGCACCACAAACAGCGAAGACGTCCCTTCGGTCCAGATGAACTTGGTCCTTGATGCAGTGGATAAAGTGTTCCTCCCTGATGACCTAATACGTAATGTGTTCACCTTGGGCGGATTGGTGCATTACTGCCGAATTGAAGGCAACATCGCCAAAACCCCAGGTGACCTGGACGGGCAGGGTATGGCCGTGATACCCATCAACGTGATGTTGCCATAGGCAATAGATATGGAATTGCATATAACATGAAGGTGTGGTAGTATGGAGCCTCAGATTGGAATTTATAACATGGCTCCTATCGAAGGCGATGCCACCCCACAGGCTGACGTATCCTGGACGTCCGGAGAGTCGGTCGAGGACGGCGTGCGCGTCGAGGTAGGTATAGATATAGCCGCGTCGTCGGAGACGGTCCCAGTGGTCCAGGGAGAGGTCACCGTGACCATCTCGGCTGATATCCTGGAAAACAAGCTGCGGGAGTGGATGATTTCCAGCATTCATGGTTCTCCCATTTCACAGTCTACGCCTGCGTATAACCACCTTGTTGCAGCGCTTCCTGCGCTGCAAGCAATTATCATGAGGGGACCATAAAATGCAGTTCGGTTTCGGCGCTGGGACGCTTTATGCGACCCGTAATGACATTGCCAATGGAACGCCAATTCGCTTTGGTGCCATGCAAGACATCAGCATTGACTTTGCTGGTGAAGTCAAGGAACTCTATGGCCAGAGCCAATATCCTCTCGACGCGGCACGCGGCAAAATCAAGCTTACTGGCAAGGCCAAGTTTGCCCAGATCAGTGCACTGATCATGACCAACATGTTCTTTGGTACCACCGCGACGGCTGGCCAAACCCTGACTGCGTACAATGAGTCCGCCACGGTCAGTGCTGCAGTAACCGCTGCCACGTCTGCAGCCACTGCTGTCAACGGCACCGTTCTCACCTTTACCACCGTTCCGGCTGGTGTGGCCGTGGGTGGGTCGGTAACGGACACCACGGCAACTGCTGCAATCCCTGCTGGCACTTATGTGGTGTCCAAAACCGGCACCACTGTCACCCTCTCGGCTAATATCATTACCCCAGGTGTGGGCAGTGGTGATAGCATCAAGTTTGGCCCATCGGCCAGCGTGGCGAATGCTGCCACCTTCACTGGTGACCTCGGTGTTACCTATGCAAACACGGGTGTCGTGCTGACCTATGTTGCATCCAATCCGTCTCAGGGTCAGTACATCGAACAAAATGGTGTGTACTCGTTCAACGTGGCCGATGCTGCGGCACCAGTCCTGATCAACTACCTGTATACCAGTTCCACGTCTGGATTTACCATCAACGGCGGCAATCCTTTGATGGGTAATACCCCAAAGTTCCAGGCCACGTTCAACCAGCAGTACAACAACCAGGGCACTACCCTTACCCTGTATTCTTGCGTTGCCAGCAAGCTCACGTTCCCGACCAAGATCGACGACTACGTGATCCAGGAATTTGACTTCATGGCGTACGCCAATGCTGCGGGCCAAACGTTCAGCCTGAGCGTGGCCACCTAAACCGCAGTTCACGGATTGAACTAATCTCGCTAAACAAACCGAGATAAGGCAAATAGAATGGACGAGACGGCGAAGTTTATGATTGGGGGCCAAGAGGTTGTCCTCGGCCCCCTTTCAATTTGGTCCCTTAAGCGTTGTTGGGCGTCGATCAATCAGCTGTCGAAGCCGATTGCCGACTCTTTTGAGCGCACCGAAGTGTATTGCAATATCATTTCGGCTGGGATGTCCCTCACCAAAGAAATCAGCACAGAAGAACTCATGAAGCGGGTTCGGTGGGATGAGTCCCTTGCGCTCGCCAACGGCATCGTTGATTTGCTGCGTATTAGCGGGTTCAAGGCGACCGAGGGGGCGGCAGACCAAACTGCGGGGGAACTTCAGGCGACGAACAATTTGACGGAAACTGGTCAAGCGTCGTCGCCCAACTCGTAGCATATGGAATTGAGGGGGGGTCTTGGGATCGCGTCGAACGCAACATTACCCTCCCACGACTGCAGGCTCTTCGGGACCACTGGCACAGATATCCCAGAGTTGAATGGTTGGCCGCGTCTTACATGGGGTATAAGCCCCCAGCTAGCAGTAAGGGGCTAAATCTTCCTCATTCCACTCCGGAAGATACTAAAATTGGAACACCAGCAGACCTTGCTGCGATGTTTGGACTAAGACCCGGTGAGAGGTTCACACAGTAAATGTCCGGTTCATCTGACGGCAATGTAAACGTTACCATTACAGCTACTGATAATGGTTTTGTTGCAACCACCAAAGCTGCGCAAGCGGCTGTAGAACAGTGGGCGCAGATCACCGGACAGGCTAGCAATACAGCAAAACAGGCATCGGTTGATTTCCAGGGTTTGATAAATTCTACCACTGGCGTATCTAATGCCCAAAAGTCTGCTGCTGATAGTGCCGAAGTATTTCGTAAAGCACTTGGCGATGCCTCAAATGAGGTAAAACAGCTTCGTAACAATATGAACGATGCTGGCAATGGTATTTCTAATGGAATGAATAAGGTTAGCGGGTCTACGTCAAACGTAACCCGCGAGCTTGTCGTTCTCGGCCATGAAGCTATGTCTGGCAGATTTAGTCGTATCCCTGGATCGGTTCTGGTGTTGGCTGAGTACCTCGGCCAGGCGGGCCTTGCTGTCACCGGATTGATTGCAGGGTTTGCTATGGCCGCTATTGGGGCCGAAAAACTCATAGGATTTATGGGGCGCATTAACAGCCTCAAAACTGGTGTTCAATCGGCGGGGGCTTTCTTTAATCCTGGCCTTGATCAGCAAGCCCTCACTGACATGGCGATGAAGTTTCGCCAGTTAAAGGATGTTACTACCGAAGACTCACAACAGGTAGTTGCCGCTTATGCACGTATGCAGGGGGCCACTATCCAGACTGTCCAGGCCCTGGTAGATGAAACCCAAAAGTTTGCTGAGGCCACCGGGGAAAAATTGCCCGTAGCCGCTGAAAATTTAAAGCGAGCCTTTGAGTCCCCAACTGCCGATGGGTTAAGGTTCCTGCAAAGTATTAATGCTAGTTCCCAGGCAATAAATGCTTTTAACGCTGTGTCTGGTGAGAATACCACGATCCAGCGTCGAGTTATTATGCTAAACGAGCTTGACGCGGCTACTCAACGCGTTGCCAAGACCCAGCAAAATGTTAACAAAAATAAGGAAGAAGACTCCTCCACCGCCATGATGGCATATGGCGGGTTTGATGGTGGTGGTCTTGCCCTGGTGCAAGGCCAGTGGGACGTGATGGATGAAGCCGAGAAGAAGCGCATCACGCAGCACAATCAAATAATGCGCGATGCGCTTACTAATATGTCCAACGTTGAACAGCAAACCACATCTCAAACCCCTACGTGGTTCGAGCTTCAAGCACAAGGGGCTGATGAACTTAAGGCTAAAATTGCTGGAACTGCTACTGATTATAAGCAAGAGCATATTGACGAGGCTACGTCTCTTCGGGATTATTGGCAGCAGGCCAGCACGTTGGCACAGGCTGGCAGTAAAGATCAGATGCGGGCTAATGAACAGTATTTGCGATATAAAGAGCAAGCAGACCTCCTCACGCTGAAGCTTGATGAGTCCACTGCTAAGTCGTCATTAGAAGCCCAGTTAGCTGCTTTGACGGCTCAGCAAAAAGCTGCAGGTGAAAACAGGTCCCAGATCTTGGCGCTTGAGGATCAAAAGCTTGCTCTTCTCAGGGCTGCATATGGTGAGGACAGTAAGCAGTATCAGACTGAGCTAGCTAAAAAGCTGGAAATGGAAACCCAGTTTACTAAACAATCGATGGCGCAGGCTGAAACCAAACTTAAAAACCAAGAACGGTTGGATGCTGAGTCGCTGGCCACTACCACCAAGCGGCTTAACGCTGAAGTTCAGCTAAACAAACTGACCAAAGCAGAAGCCATCGATCAGCTGAAAGCTTTGGTTGACTCCAATGCCCAAGCTGAACTCGGCATGCTGGACACATTGCAGAAAACTCTTACCGAAGGGACTGCAGCGTGGAGCAAAGCAGCTGATCAAAAATTACAGATTGAAACGCGACTTAAAAACCAACTCGCGTCACTTGATCAACAACGTGAGTTGTCTGAAACCAGTACCAATAACAAGATTATCACGTCATATGTTTCATTGTTTGACAGCGTTCAGCGCAGTGCCCAATCGTCCGTTTCTGGTTTGATGAATAAAACTGAAACATGGCGACAGGCTGAAGCTAAGGTGATTAATTCTGTTTTGACTGATTTCGTTAGCCTTACTGCTAAAATGCTGGCACAGTGGGCAGTAAAGGAAGTCGCCCAAACGAATATTACTACCGCAAATGCTGTTGTTCGTTCTCAGGCCGAGGGTGGTACAGGGTTAGTGGCATTAATTGCGCAAACCCTTATGAGATGGCTAGGCTTGGAGACTTCAAAAACAACTATCACCACCACGCAAGCTACCGCCCGCACCATTGCGCAGGGTACGGCGGATGCGACCCAGGAGTCGGCACAAACCACATCTAATGGAATATCTCTAGTACAAAGCAAGTTGGTGGCGTCTTCTGAAATTCAGGCTGCAGCTGCTGTTGCGGGTGCTAACGCTTTTGCTGCAACAGCAGCAATACCCATGGTTGGGCTAGCTCTGGCCCCAGGTGCTGCTGCTGCTGCCGTTAGTGCGGTAGAAGGCATGCAGGGATTGGTGGCTCTCGACGTGGGCGCGTACAATGTACCACAGGACATGCCAGCATATATTCACCAGGGGGAAATGGTGGTCCCAGCCGACTTCGCTTCTGGTCTTCGGTCCGGAGGATTAAGCTCAATGTCTGGTGCTTCTAACACAAGCTCTAACACTGGAGGCGGAGTATCGCCCGCCCTTAACGTAACTATCTCTGCTATTGATCTGCAGACGGGTGCTGGATTTTTGAAACAGCAACTACCGGGTTTGGCACGTATGCTATACTCACATTGGCAAAATAATGCTTCGACAAGGCCCGCATCATGAGCACCCTGCCTGTATTTCCTGTGTTTCCGGGTGTGACATTTCCTGTTAAACGTTCTGCTAAGTGGAAAACTGTTCCGCAAGAGTCTATTAGTGGTCAAGAAACCCGCCTTGCCCTTTGGTCGTATCCGCGCTGGAAGTACGAGTTATCTTTTGAGTTTCTTAGAACTTATGGTAGCTACACTGAATGGCAAACCATGATAGGGTTTATTAACTCTATGAATGGCTCCGCAGGGGTTTTTCAATATTATGATATCACTGATAGTATTGCAACTGCCCAATCAATAGGCACTGGCGACGGCACCAACAAATCGTTTCAGTGCGTTAGGAGTTATGGTGGCTTTTTAGAGCCAGTGTTTGCGCCGGTCACTATATCGGTGTATTCTACTGTAAGTTCCGTAATCACTCTGGTATCACCCACATTATACACAGTCTCTCAAACCGGGCAAGTGGTATTTACTACGGCTCCCGCCACGGGTGCTATCATTTCGTGGACGGGAACGTTTAATTGGTTGTGCAGGTTTGATGACGACGAAATAAAGGCTCAAGAGGATATGAGTGGGTTTTGGTCTATTAAGTCCTGTATGTTTAGTACGGTGAAGCTATGAAAACGCCCAAGTATGAAACCAGTGCTGGGGCACTTTTGGCTCTGCTTGAAACACGTCAATTTGTTACCGCTGATTTATATACTTTTCATTTAGTGTCTAGCTTTGCTACAGGTGGCTCATCAACTTTAACATACACCACCGCTGATACAGACATTGGATATAGCGCAACCGTTTGGACTCATGGTGGCCCGCTTATTGATAACCCAGACCAGAAGGCTCTTGCCCACTGGAAGATAGGGGCGGATACGGACACTTGGCAATGCATTGTTGTTCCCAGGTCTGTGGATCCCATTACAGGAACCGCATATCCGGATAAGATAGGCAACGCTTCATGGGCTGCAGCTTGTCTTGGCGGCATGCTTGATGGAGCCATTGTATCAGTTGATAGATGCTACTTTGCGTCGTGGCCATCTCGGCCATATGGCCCATATATTTCCCCAGTGGGTGTGTATAACATCTTTACTGGTCGAGTCGGGCCTGTTGATGTGGGTAGAACCGCAGTTGCCCTTACAATTAACAGCCACATGGAATTATTAAACATACAAATGCCTCGTAACTTGTATGGTTCCGGATGCAGGCATGTGTTGTATGACGCTGGGTGCCAATTAAATAAATCAACCTATGCCGTATCTCTAACAGCGACTGCAGGTTCCACGTCACTGCAAGTTAATGGTGTGGCCGGGGTCCCAGGTGGTAGCGGTACTTACAGCATGGGCAATATGATAGCCACGTCTGGTAATAACGATGGGTTCTCTCGGTCCATTCGTTATTGGGGTAGTAATGGCTCCTATCCAAGTTCGTTTGTCTTAATGAGTCCGTTTCCTTTCTCGGTTAATGCAGGCGATACATTCACCATTTATCCGGGTTGCGATAAACAGTTAAGCACGTGTGGAAATTTCGGTAACACGCCTAATTTTGGTGGAATGCCTTATATTCCAGCACCAGAGGTTGCAACATGACCGAGGACGAACAGAGACAGGCGGTTGTTAAAGAGGCCCTTGATTGGGTTGGTACTAAGTATCACCATATGGGCACGATCAAGAAATCCATCAAACCAGATGGAACGGTTGATAAAGGTGGGGTTGACTGCGCCACGCTTTTAAATGAAGTCTACTCCAGGACTGGTATGATCGATCGGGAAGCTGTAGAATATTATCCGATCGATTGGCATAAACATAACCATGCCGAGCGCTATCTTAACAGAGTTATGACATACTCTGTCGAAATTAGCGAAGAAAAGGTTAAACCGGGTGACGTGGTGTTGTACAAATTTGGTTTGGCATACGCTCATGGGGCTATCGTCATCAACCCAGGTTGGCCAAGCATAGTGCATGCACCATGGACGTCGCGAATGGTCCATGCTGACACAGGAAACATGGGTGTATTGGAAGAAGCCCCGCGCCGCTTTTTTACGTTATGGGGTAACAAGTCATGATGGGTGGGTCATCCTCAACTAAAACCCCGCCAGCGACTGCTCTTCGCATTCAGTCGTCGATTGCTGGTTTACCCATCACGGTGGGTTGGGGCCGCACCCGCGTCTCTGGAAACTTGATATGGTATGGAGATTTTGCTTCCCATGCTAACTCAAGCGGTGGCGGTGGTAAGGGTGGTGGTGGGGGCGGCAAGGGTGGTAGTGGGTCCACCACGTATAACGCCAGCATTATCATTGGCATTAGCGAGGGACCCATATCTGCAGTAAATGGGGTGTGGAGCGATTCCACCTATTACTCGTTAGGTAGCCAATCCCTCGGGTACCTGGACGGCGATTATGGCCAGGGCCCCTGGAGTTATCTGTCCTCGGTATATCCTAGTCAGGCATTGGATTACCGTGGTTTGGCCATAGTGGTTGGGGCTAATATTAGTCTTGGTACATCACCAAACCTACCCAACTATACATTTGACGTGTCGTTCGCTATTAATGGAGCTATTTCGGGTATAGACGGCGCAAACCCGAAGGACGTGCTGATTGACTATCTTACCAACCCTTATTATGGTGTTGGGTTCCCGTCCTCATTTATTGGGGATCTCACCAACTACTCTAACTATTGCATTGCAAACGGATTGGTTGTAAGCCCAACTATTACTACTCAAACAGAAGCTCGTCAGTTTGTAACTGACTTGATGGATGCTACCAACAGTCAGATTATCTGGATTGGAGGCAAGTTAAACGTGGTGCCATATGGTGACACTAGTGTGTCTAATTATGGAGCTACGTATACCGCCCCCAGCACGGCGTTGTTTTCGCTGAGTGACATTGATTACAAAAGCCCACAGGGCGGAAATAATAACAGCTCTTCGTCGCTTACACAAAGCGACCCAGTACAATCCTCCAGAATTCAATCGTCCAATCAGTTTAACCAGATCTGGATTGAGTTCCTGGATGCATCAAACTCATACAACCCAAACACCATTAGCGCATCTGATGACGCCAGCATTAACCTTTATGGTTTGCGCAAACAGAGTACCAAAACCCTACATTTCTTCACATGGGTTAACGCGGCTGTAACTAGCGCCAACCTGATGCTTGGCCGTCAGGCCATCAGAAACACGTATGCCTTTACTCTCGGCCCTGAGTATATTATGCTCGACCCTATGGACATTATTGAGATTAATGATCCTGCGCAGGGCTTGGTTAATACATGGGTGCGCATAACAGAAATCCAAGAAAACAACGATTATTCGTTGACTTTCCAGGCCGAAGACGTTCTAGTTGGGTCAGGTTCAACACCACTATACAGCGCCCAAGCTTCGCTTAGCACAGCGCTTCCAGCTAATTCGCCCCCCGCAGGCGTTATTACACCTGTTATTTGGGAACCAACCTACGCATTGGCAGGTGGGACCGAGATTTGGATAGCCATCGGCGCTCCCACCAATTTTGGCGGGGCTGATGTTTATGTCTCAACAGACAACAGCAATTACATCAATATTGGTAGGTTTAACGGCAACTCACGTGTTGGCACGTTAACTGCTACAATCCCCTCGGTTACCCAATCAGTTTTTGGCATTACGACGCTTGACACAACAAACACCCTATCCGTGGATATGTCGCCTACAGGGGCGCAATTGCTGTCTGGGACGTCAAACGACGCTCAGGTGGGTAATACCCTATGTTATGTTGGCGGCGAGTATATATCTTACGAAACCGCCACCCTAACCAGCGGAGACGCCTATAACCTTACGTACTTGGTTCGCGGAATGTATGACTCGGTGCCACAAACCAATACCCCTGGCACCCCGATCGTTCGTTTAAGCGTTGGTACATATTTCACCTACACGCTCACTGCTGACCGTATTGGGCAGGTACTATACTTTAAGATACTTCCGTTTAATCAATACGGGGCTGGTGAACCTGATATTTCAGCGGTGTCTCCGGTTGTGTATACTGTGGTTGGCACAGCGCTTGCTGAAGTGTTGGCCCCGCCGACCAACCTTACCACCAGTTATATTGGCTCGTTTACCTATCTAAGCTGGACCGAAATCAAAGATTGGCGTGCCCCAGTATATGAAATCCGTAAGGGTGCATCGTGGGCTACTGCTCTAAAATTAGCCACGGTGGCTCATCCGCCCTTCCTTGTTTCTGGTAACGATACTTACTGGGTGGCAGCAGTAGTCACGCCAGATCCCGCATTAACAGTATACTCGTCTTATGTGGACCTGTCTATTCAAAGTTCAGTGCTGGCACCGAATGTTGCAGCAGCCTGGGATGAACTAGGCACAGGCTGGACTGGCACGCTCACGGGTGGCGCGGTACTAACTGCAGGAACCATTAGCACAAGTGGTGGCGTAACCTCTCAAGTTGGTGGCGTTTATACCATACCAACCTCTCACATCGTTAATGTAGGCCGGGTATGCACCTGTAATGTAATCATCAACTGGTCGGCATCAAGCTTCCCTACCTCCCAAAACCTGATTGGTTTGGCAAGCTTCCTTACTGTCACTGATTTCCTCGGTGGTGCGTCGTCTTATGCTGCCCTGGTTTACCCGGAAATAAACATCAGCCAAGATGGCACCACTTGGGCGGGGTGGCAAAAATACACCCCAGGTGCATATACTGGCATGGCATTTAACCTGCGAATGCAAGTACAAACATCTGACCCTGGAACTATTGCCCTATTAACGGCATTTAACTTCGCTATCGCTCCTCCTGGTCGAAATGACCACTACATCGGGTTGTCCGTGCCGACAGGTGGCTTGACCATAACGTACACTCCAGACGGCAGCAGCACTGCGGCTCCTTTCATTGGTGGCCCTGGGACGTCAACCGTTCCTTCGGTCCAGGGAACTATACTTAGTTCCACCAGCGGCGACACTCTGATAATATCAGCAATGACGGTAAGCGGATGCCACATTGTTGTGCAAAACGCGGGTACGGCAGTTGCACGTACTGTAAACCTCTTGGTTGAAGGATACTAATCATGGCTGGCGTTCTATCTTTACCGGTATCCGGCGTTATTACCGGGGTTCAAGAACAGAATTACATTAATAGTGCTATTGCAGCCTTGGCTGCCATGAGTCAGGGTTCCTCGGCCCCCACCACCACTTCTACTGGTCTGACTTCAACTGCTGGCGTATGGTGGCACAACACTTCAAATGGCAATATTTATGTTAGAAATCAGGCAGACAACGCGTGGATTTTGATCGGCACGCTTACAGAAACCGGCACAGGCGGGACGTTTGCTCCAGCTGGCGTTACCTTTAACTCTGCGGCTATTATATCCGCCCTCGGATATACACCAATAGCGTCAACCACGTGTGGTGCTTTGGCGGGGGTAACAGCAGTATCAGCGGCGGTGACCCTCTCTAGTTCGAGTAATAATACATTGGTGAACTGTGGCGGGACTGGTTCTTATACGGTAACCCTTCCATCTGTTCCATCTGTCGGCACCACGATTGAATTTGCTTGTCTCACTGCTGCGAATAGTGTCACGTTGGCGGGTAACATTAATGGTAATGCCGCGACTAGCATTCTTTGGTCAGATAGCACTAGTGGCGCAGCCGCTAGGTTTGTTTCGAACGGATCAACATGGCTGCAGGTGCTATTAATAATTACATCTTCTGGTAGTGGTAGTGTTGGGGGTGGTGGTTAATATTAAGTTTGCTGAAATATCCAATGGGAGTAACCAATGATGTTTGATCCTGTGGCTAACTTTAACCTTGCAGTCAAGCTTACCTTGTTTATTGAAGGTCCGATGTCGGATGACAAGGTTAATGATGTAAATGGTGGATTGACTAAGTACGGTATATCCCAAGTACAAAACCCCGACATCGACGTGGCCAACCTTACCGAAAGCGAAGCTATCGCTTTCTACAAAACGAGATACTGGGATGCAAACAGCTGTGGTGACTTGCCCTGGCCGGTGTGCTACGTCTTGTTTGATATTGACGTAAACAACGGCGACATGATTTCGGCTAAGTTGATGCAGCGGTCCCTAAAAATCGTCGATGATGGAGTTGTGGGACCAAACACAAAAAAGGCCGTGATGTATTCAAATTTCGTGTCCCTTGCCCTGCGCACGCTGGCAAAGCGCGGCGTATACTACACTGAATTGGGCAACTGGGAAGGAAATGCTGAGGGGTGGATGTTTAGAAACGTAAGCGTTGCATTTAATTGCTCGCTCGTGCCACAGACCACCCCTTAACAAATCGAACCGAAGAACGTCGCAGCTTCGGGGGTCAATAGCGGCAAAAATCGTCAACCAAGGAGTATAGACGATGGACTTTTCAAAAGCGTTTACTGAGTGGAAGGGCCAGTCAACCACTGGAACTGGTGCGGCAATCATTGCCGGGGTGATCACTGGCTTTCAATCCGGTGCCATGGATTGGCAGCATGCCATCGCTGGTCTTGTGGTGGGGGCTATCCTGCTTGCTTGGCCCCAGCGCTCTTCGGCCCCTGCAGTAGCAAGCGCTGCCGGGACAGTGACCACGGATCTTGAACAAATGTTTGCGGTATATCGGGCTGGGTTGCTTCATGGCGCATCGGTGAAGCAAGCAGCGTTCGGTGCTCTGACAGACACATCAGCAGTCGGGGCGGTATCAGATCTCACCAAACTGGCTACTGCCCTCGCACCCGTCTCCGTGGCGTCCGGATCGGCTCCGGCCTCAGCCGATACTGGCACCGCTACCCAGGCTGCACCGGGGCCGTCCGCCCTCGGGACGGCCATCGCTGGGGTGGCTGCAGGGCTACTGCTACTAGTGGTGGCTACTGTCATCACAGCATGCAGTGCAACCACGGGTCAACCGCTTGTCTCGACTGCTTCGTTGCAAGCCGAAGCCCAACGTCTGGCCTATATCAACCAAATCTCGTGTTCAGCAGCTGCAACTGCTCAACCCATTCTGGTTGATTTGGTGTCAACTGGTGCTGTCGTTGCGTTCCCCGGTGATGCTGCCGGGGTGGCTGCTGCGGTGGCTGGTGACAACGCCCTGCATGCCAAGCTGCAGGCACTATGCCCCATGGGTACCCAATTGTTGCAGAGCTTTGCGACCGCAACTCCCACCGTCGCGGCCACGTCTCCTCCCTCGGCCCCGGCTGCTGTAACGAAATAACAGCAAAACTAATGGGGGCTGTCGTAAGATAGCCCCCACTTTTTTGAGGAAAATCCAATGCAATATGATCAACATACACTTGAGTTGGCACCAGAATGTGCCATGTGCTATGTGGATGCTATTAAGCCAGTTTGGCAAAATGCAGAAAACACTTGCCATCTATTTAAGTTCTCTACTGGTGAATACATCGACTATACATTCGCTGGGACCGAGGACATCGAAGAGTGGCTGGTTGATTTTTATGCGGTCCAGGAAGATGTACATGACCACCCCGACTTTGGCCCGGTTCATAAGGGTCTTTGGGATAACACCAAAGACGCAATTCAGTTTATGCTATCGGACGTTCAAGGACAAGGGTGGCCAAAAGTGCGTTGCGGTGGGCATTCCAAAGGGGGTGGCAACGCGCGACTTGCTGCTGCTGCTTTTCGGTCCCTTGGCCGACCCTTCGCCGCACTTCGACTGTTTGAACCCCCAATGGTTGGCACAAAGGCTCTCAGCTTTCTTCTCTCGGACACTGACGTGGCGTGGACACAGAGTTACAACGCCAGCGGAAAAGACGTTGTAACCGAAGTTCCGTTTTGGGGTGAATTTGAGCAATCCGGCGTGCTTATCTCGCTCCAGGTGCCGGATGATGCTGATGTTGCCACCAAGCATAAAATCCCAGCCCTGCTTACTTCTCTTGGCTTGCCGCCCATCGCTGGCGATTAACCCTAATCAAGGAACTAAAAATGGATGACAGACAGCGCAATCTATTCGAAAATGAACCTGACGCGCGGCAAGGTGGTGACATTGTGCCCAGTAGGTTTCGTCACCGGTATCGACAACTAAGTGCCGAAGAAATCCTCCTCCACGACGCCATCAAAGAACAGGCGGTCGTCATGGAGGGGCTTTATAACAAGGTGAAGTCTGGCCGCTATCGTTCCTTAGGCTTCACTGCTCTCGAAGAGTCCGTCATGTGGGCTATCAAAGAGCTTACCAGCTAACCCTACCTGTTACAGGACCAGTGCAAGGTAGAGTCGAAGGAAATCGACTCTACCTTGCACTGTTAACGCTTTGTGGCGGAAAATTATGCTAACCGAATTAAGAGTTCTTCGGCTCCGTAGACGGCCTTTGAATTACAGGACTCACAGGTGTAGCCGCAAGCGTCAGGCTCACATCCGTCCTGATCCTCGCCACATGCAACACAGATGCCAATATTGTCCAGACCGAAGTTGTTCGCCAGGACGGCCTCCATTACTCGGTCAAGAGTGACCGCCGGATGGGGCTTGCTGATGTTATACTGTACCATTAACGTGTCTCCACCGGTAGCGCCATAATCATATCGTTAATCCAGATATCCAGGTCCCTGATAGCATTGTCGATTTCGCCACGCTTGTATTTCTTGTGGCTGATGCCGGTGGCCGCGTTGAGCATCTTTGTGATAGTCATTCCCCGAAATGGCACCACGCGACAGGCTTTATAAAGCTTTATCGCGCCTCGCAGCGTTTTAGCAGATGCGAGGCGGGTGGCGTCTGGCCCCACATATGCTGAAATACCGCCTGTCTCGTCTTTAACCAGATAGCTCTCAGTCATGATATCTCCTTTGTCTACTCTTTAGTATACCACAGAGCCGAGGGGTCCACCAGTATACTTTAGTCATCCTGTTTTAACCGTGGCCGGTTATCAACCAGATACTCAACCAATTCTAGTTTTTTCTGGTAGGCATGGATGACATGGCTCTCGATAGGAGAGGATGAAAAGTCGTTATATAATACTGCGTTCTTTTGCCCATATCTGTGTGGCCGGTCCTCAGACTGCATGCGATCGTTAAGATTAAAGTTGTTTTCGTAATAGCAAACAGTATGACATGGATTAAGGTCCGGATCACCCAATAAGGTATGTCCCTCTTTACCAGCGCTCAACTGAAGCACCATTACTTGCGGGCCATCAGCACTATTAAATTCGTCTTTCTGCCTGTTGATTTCCTCGGGTTTCATGCCACCAACGATATACGCGGGTTTTACACCTGTCTGCTCAAACATAGTGTTTATCAATTCACCGCAAGTCGGCTTGAAGTGAGCAAATACCAAAGTCTTGCTGGTGCTTCCGTTTCCATCTATAACGTCCATCAGCGCCTGAAACTTGGGCAGTTTCTTAGTCTCGATGAGGCGGTGCACTGCGCCGTGGTCGTAGATGAAACCAGAAGAAATCTGTTGCAGCTTAAGATACTGACCAACAACCGCGCCCGATGTAACCACCGTGTCATCATTTACCATTACTACAAATTCTTCTAGCATAGTTTGATAATGTTCGCGGAGAACGGTCGGCATAGGAATTTTAATGGGGTCGCGATACAACTTCTCGGGCAAATCAGCCCACTCTTTCTTGGTAGCCCTAAATCCGCAAGATGCTATGATCTCGCGCAGTTCCTCTTCATTCTTTACCCCGACCGTCTTCATCTTGCCTTTGAATGAAGGAACTATAACACCATACCTTTTATTAAATGCTACTGCGTTTGAACCATTAAGCGCACCCGCGAACCGAAGTTGAGGCCAGAAGTCAATAACTGTATTAGTCATTGGGGTGCCGGATAAGCAACGTTTAATGATAGCCTCTTTACCGTAATTACCCAAAATGCGACTCGTGATGGCGCTACTGTGGTTTTTAATCCGGTGGCTCTCATCCAGCACCAGCATGCAGCGGCGCGTTTTTAGTAATTCTTCAAGATAGTCACCACCAGATGACAGTAGTGCCTCATAATTAAACACATGAGCACTACCCTTAAATTTTATCTTGGGCTTGATCCAGGCGGCTTCGCCGTCCCACATGCGAAATTCAGCACCCGACTGCCAGCTTTTGGCTTCAGCGACCCAGTTGCCCTTTAAGCTGTTGGGGCACACTACCACCAGATCGGTGACGACGCCCCCTTCTGAAAGCCGGGTAAAGTCTTCCAGGGCCACAGCTGTCTTGCCTAGGCCCTGTTCCATAAACCAATTGTATCCCTTACGCCCTTCGGCCATCTCAAGGGCTACCCGCTGAACTTCGAAGGGGCTACCCTTGAGATGCCACATATATCAAGACTCCGGGTTGGCGATGATGAAAGAGTTTCCGCGTGAGGCGCTGATTAGAGCACTATCAATATCACCCCATTGCATCCTGTGGACTTCATGGCTGTTGACGGTTATTGGCAATAGCCTACCCCATGCCTTGCTCAGCCGCTCATATACCTGACGAGCAGGGCATATAATATTTGCTCCGTAAAAGCTTCCAATGGTACCATTACCCATCTGCTTCTCGGTGGCAAGGAACATTGTCTCATCCATAATATCAGCAAACTTAACGATTAGCTTCATTTCATGAACCTTCCGTACCTCTAAGTGGTCCTGATTTGGCCAATCTCCGAATGCTCCTTTCATATACTGCTCTTCTACGACCTTAAGGGCAGGTCCGATACCCGACGCACGCTTTGCAGGACCCATAATATCACCGACGCCCCCCTCTGGCAAGTCGTGCACCAATGCCATCTTAAGCAATTCTCCTCGGTCCCCCTTCCAACCAATCAGGTCTGCCGTTTGGGCAGCATAGATGGCAACATAATACATATGTTCAGCGACGGACTGCTCGCGGACGCGGCGGATGATGCCCCAGCGCTGCACGAACGACATTTCACGATATTCACGTTCAAACATTGACGGTCCTTTCTAATTTTGCCGACGGATTATGCAGCGCGGCCAGAGGCTCCACCGGCTTGATTGGTTGCACAGTCTGAAGGGCCGAGATGATGAAACCAAGGGCGAAGTTAGCAACGTCAGCCGCTTCCAGGATCATTTCAATCTTGGATCCCCGCTCTGCTGCTTCCTCAAGCTCGTCAACCTCTTTTCTGAGAAGCCCCAGCAGCACGGCTGGTGGCACGTCGCCAAGAAAACCCTTCTTAGCGTTGAGGCGCAGCTTATATCGCTGCGCCTCCGTCATCATGCGCAAGAATTCATCATACTCGCTGTAATGACCAGTGGTGCTCATTTGCTTGCCTCATAACACGGGAATTTTGCAACGGTGTTCTCACCCCACTCGTTTACCTTCGGCCCCCATGACCACAACGTATCCGGATTAATACCGGTTTCCTGGTGGATCAGGCCCATTCGGTTGCGAAGGATATTGAGGTACTTCTCATCCTTCAGGTAGTTGATGAAGGTGGTGAGAACGATAGTTGGGTTATTAAGGCGCAGTGCCTCTAGGTATTGCATACGTGACCAAGCCGAGATGCGGCGGACACGCTGGGTAACCGTGGTGCGCTCTGGCTCTACTCCAGGCAGGTCATCCCACTGCATTTCCTGGCTGTCGGGATAAAACGGGCCACTATCACCAATACGTTCGCCAGTGTCGGGATGGTAAACATGGCCAACGCGGATTGGGAAGGTTCGCTGAACCATCATTACCTCGCCAAGGAACCGAGGATTAATAGACGCGTCAGCGATGCCCTGACCAACCCAGCAATCCCGGCCAGTGCAATGTGGGTAGAAGCGCGAGGCATTCAAGCTCAGGCCGGTGCCCTGTGGAATTTCAACCGTTACCGAACCCTTTTTGTGCATATAATGGTTCAGGTCCATGACCTCAACCTTGAGTGGACCATTTGGGTTGATAGAGTCACCCGCAAGAATGCCTGGCCTCCGCATGATCTTAGAGGCTAGGGCTGCACCAACCCCTTTCATCGTTGACCCAAGATGAGTGGTGGCCCCGCTTCCTCGGTTGTTGCCAGACTCCATCATCTTGTGTTCTTCATGAATGATGGCAGCTTTCGGGTGGATGCGGATGCGGGCCATCAGTGCGTTGGCATCCTCGCCTGTCGCACCAGACACGTCATGAATTTCTTTGTATAACAACTTAACGTCGATGATCGACCCTGCGTTAAGGTAAATGATGGACTGGGGTGACATTACCCCAATGGTCGGCAGATGATAGCACACAAACTTGGTGCCGTTTTCCAGGATTGTGGTGTGTCCAGCCTGTGCACCCGCGTTGGTGGTGCTGATGAACTGCCGCCCAGTCTTTGACACCATGTGGTCGTTTCGGGCCACGATAGCAGCGGCAAGGCCCTTGGCCTCACTACCAAATTGACCGCCGACGATGACAGATGCTTTGCCATGATGTACGAAATCACGAATAGACATATATAGTCTCCGAAGTTATGGTTTAAGGTTGTAGTGATGCATGCTCTTTGCGCCGACGCAGATCGGCCAGCATCAACACTGTGTAATTTGCAATGTCGACAAAATTGTCTTCATGCTGACGGTTGCCAGAAGCAAACCGTGCTAGTTTGGTAGCGATGTTTGACATGCAGTGAAATTCAACATCTGTCATGCCCTCGGGGACTTGAATGCCAAGGGACTCCATCACGCCCTTAAACGGGGTGCTATTGTCCTTGATGTCGGCGTAGTTTGCCCCCCGTTCTACTAACACCACATGCATTTCACCAAGGATATCCTCGATGTGCTGAAATAGAGTCTTCGGGATTACCTGCACAGGCTCACTTGCCACTGGAGCAACGGAGGTAACATCGATGACCACCGGACGCCGCGAGGGCCGATTTTGCGTCGTAGACATTTTTGTAGAAACTCCGCTTTTGTGGGTATGTCACCCAGGGTTAATCCAACGTAGATCAGGTCTTCGGTCTTAGTCTTGTACACCACCCACCACGCGGCTGATCCCCCTGCTTTGACGATGCCAAGGATACACTGCTCCTGTAGCTTAGTCAAGGGGTGGGCGAACTTGACAAAGTGATCATCTTTAACTGGCAGCGCATCCAGCTTTTTAACCTCAATAAAATGGGTAGTGTGCGCTCCATATGGTAAAGTCACAGTAAGGTCTGGTATGCCATTGACATACATGTTGGACGACTTGATTCCCCAACCATTGGCTTCACGCACTGCATCAAGGATAGTGCGTTGAATGTCGATTTCTTTGGTCATGTGTGGATGGTTCCATTATATCTATAATCCCACTCATAAGCCAGGAATTTAATGCAGTCCATCTCATCCTGCGTTGGTTTCTTATCCAGACTTCCAGGATATATAATACAATTAACGATTATATATCCGTTATCACGCAAATACTTAGCTGGCGCTTCAGGATCAAGGTCACCGAATTTAAGCTGAATGCGGTCACAAACAGCGTGAGATGCACTTGACATTTTATTCTCCAAACAACATCTTCTCTTGCGGGAAAGTGGCATCAGCCCAGTTGCGACCGATACCGAAATCTGCTACCATTGGAACCTTTAGGTAAACCCCTCGGTCAGGGCCGAAATCAGTCATCAATCGCAAAGCTTCATTCATCTGTTCAATATGATCGTTGTTGGTCCGGTCCGCCTGAAACCCGAGTGCGTCATGCACAGTGTTAAGCATTGCACACTCGTCGCCCCGGCTCTCGAAGTAGTCGTCGATCTCAACCATAGCATACTTAACGATGTCAGCATTCCCACACTGAAGCAGACGATTGATGGCCAAATAGGACTTGTCACTATGTTCAAGTCTGGCCAAACGGCCGAGAAGACTAATCACATACCCCCGCGCTTTCATACGGTTCCCTGCATTCCTCTGTAGGGCCTTTACTTCGGGCATGGCCTCGAAATACTTGTTGTAGATTTCTACACCCCGCTCTCCCAGCATGGCGACAATTTTGCCCTTACCACCACCAGTAATGAGCGTCTGGTTAAGCCTCTTGCCGCTCTCGCGGTCGATGGAGGCTGCTGTAGCGACGGCGGTATGAGCATCCACGGGCGGGCTGGACAGGTATCCGGAGACAAGGACGCGGCTCTCTGAGTAGTGTGCGAGTAGCCTAGGCTCGCACTGGCTCAAGTCGGCGTCCCACCAGTCCAGGCCGTCATCGGGGATAAACATACTGCGGATCAGTTTGGCCTTTTCCTTGTCTCTCTTCGGTACCTGCTGTAGATTGGGCTGAGAAGACGAGAAGCGGCCAGTGACTGTGCCATAGTCATCATTTGCCATTTGGGTAAACGTGGCGTGGACCCGACCATTCCACAAGTGAGTTTCCTTCATGGGCAGCGCGAAAGTATTACGCATGTTCTCCCATTTGCGTAGTGCAAGGATTGGTGCGCCTTCGGGGACCGAAGACAAATATGCCTCATTAAACTGTGGCTGGCCCTGTGGAAAGGTTTTGCTTGGTGCGGTCATTGGCCAGTCGGTGCGCCCAGCCTTCTCCATTAGGCCACGGATTTCTTTTGATGAGTTAATGTTAAACCCATCTGGTAGTACTTTGCGCGCCTCGATGATCCTGGTTTCCAGGATATGTAAAATCTCATCAAGACGGCCCACATCAATCTTGATACCACGCCTGGTCATGCGGTATACTGTGCGGGTAACCCGGCTCTCCAAGCCGCGCATAAATTCTAGGCTATCACCTTCAGCATTAAACGGTCGCGCCAGCGCCTCGATCTGCTTTTCCCACAAGTTCCAGGTTGACACACCATCGCCTGCGGCGTAATCGAAGCCAATGAGATCATGCCCGTCCAGCTTCCAGAAATTGCCTATTTGAGCACGGCGTTCGGGGGGTCCGCCAAACTTACCAGCTAAGTGTTTATAGAGTTCGCTCCCCTGCTTTGCCACTGTGTTTGCACGTTTACATGCGCTATCTAAGCTGTGGGATGCCGCAAATTCATCAAGTAGTGCATCGTTTACTTCGGTATCTTCCATGGTTCCGGAAACTTCAATTCCGTGGGACCACATAAACATAAGGTCGAATTGAAAATGGTGACCCACCCAATGCAGATTTCGCCGCCTTCTAGATATTTCCGCCATAGCCAACTCAAATGGATGGCCCGCCTTATCTGGATGCTGGATAATATTGCCAGATAAGTAATCAAGTCCATGCCTGACTGGTACGTAATAACTATCGTCTGGCCGTTCTCCAAAGGTGAAAACATGGCCGACGATCCTATCAGTCTTCCACGAAAGCCCTGTGGTTTCACAGTCATAAACCACGGAGTCCGTTTCCTCAAGGCGTCGAAGAATGATTTGCGCCTCATCCATTGATCGAATGAGTATCGGGGTGCTATATCCCATGTATCCCTCAAAAACTGATCTATTTCTATTATACTAGCAGGTATCATCTTAGCCCGACATGCGGCGGTATCTGTTAAATAACTCCATGCTCTCAGGCAGCGATGATGTTAGCAGCTGCAGCACCGCCTCACCATACTCTCGCGCTTCGTACTGTGCGTGACCGTGGACGCGCAGAGACAAGAAACCCATGATATTGTGGAGATCTTGCTTCCATAGCCAATGAGTATAGTGATTTAGACTGAGGAAACAGCGTGCCAGTTCATTGGGAATTTCATCAGCGATCGCCATCTTGTACTGGTCATAACCATTCTGGCAGTGACTGTTGAGATTACATGCAAACAGCTTCTGCTCAAGTGTAGGCTCTGAACCAATAACCCTGCCCTGCTTTACACTCTTCGGCTTGGCACCGATTATGCGAATGTCGGGTATATACCATTTCTCGGGCAGGGTCACGTAGCGTGCCGACACTTCGTTAATGGCAGCGGTGCGGTGGCGCACAAACTGACGGGCCACAAAAATCGGCATCTCCATCTCGATCCAGCATTCAATCATCTCGAATGGCGTAGTGTGCCGGTTCTTCATGAGATAATCACAAAGCTTAAGGTCCAGTTCTCTTGCCCTCGGCTCCAGTCCACCATCAAATGACATGCGGGCTGCTAATGCAGGATCGATATCATCTGCATCAAAGTCGCGGTTAGGACGGCGCACCGGGCCTGCCAGATTGGCCAAGCGCACCGATCCATGATCAAGGACCGAGAGAGTGAAACGATCATTCATCGGGAAAGCCCCTATCCTCATCGAATTGACGCTTCACGTAACCAAGCTTGTAGGCCACCCTGTCCAGGATAGACCATTGCTTGGGTGAGAACCGGGTTTCTGCAGCATGCTCTTCGAAGCGCTCTGCCTGATCATCCAGAAATCCGCGCTCCCATTCTGAGGCTTTATTACGGTTAGCAGCAAAAGCATCGAGTAGTCCATCTACCCAGGCTTCCTCGTCGGCATTAAGGGCCATAATCTTGCTCCGGACATTTATGTTGGATGATGCGGGCGTCGTGCTGAGGCTCAGATTGAGCGATTGATGCCCTAATCCTTGCTTCAGCGTGTGCGTAATCGGTATCAACAAGCCGTCCACTGGGTAGTATTGATATGCCCAGTGGACGAATATGTTGAAATTCTGGACCAGTGGATTGCATCCGGCCAGTGGGCGAATACACTTCATCACGCTTGATACGCTTTGATATCGATTTGCGGAGACTGGTGGCGAGAGCATGTGCTTCGATCGCCGTGAGATGGGCAATGATGATCTCGCTCGTTTTCGACCAGGGGTGGCACCCGACCATCTTAACGGTGCCATCGGCCTGTGGGTCGAGACGGATGTTTTGAAACGAGTTACCACGGCTGAGGGATAGGGTAGTCATAGTATATCTCCTTTATGTGGGGTGGTCCCTTTGGCCGAAGAGACTCTACGCTCTTCGGCCCTGGCGGGTTGCCAGTCTGCTGCACTGGCGCTAGATAAAACACCCCTGAGACATCTAGCGCGCGCTCTCGCTCAGTGCTGCGCAGTCAGTTAGTACTTGGCCCCGCCAGCATCGACGGTGCCGTCGATGACGCCTTCTTCCTGAGCGCTCTCAAGGTCCTTGATGTTAAGGCCCATCAGCTTGAAGCTCTCATACAGTCCCTTGTATTGCATGAACTCTTCCTCGTCCTGCACGAAGCCTGCAGCGGTGAAGGAGTAGTTGTAGAAGGTATCACCCGATGGGTTTTGGTCGCGAACGTTGCCCATGGTGAAGTAGCAGCCGAAAGACGGCACCGACATCAGCTTCAGCTTGCCCAAGAACTTGCGGGCAACCCGGATGCCAGAGCGCTGCAGCGTGACGACGCCGATGCCCAGTTCGGGATGATCCGGCAGAGCCACCGCCATGTTATACATGCGGGTTGCGGCAGGCTGGCTGTTCGGGTCTTCGGGATCGGTGCTGCCCCATTCGAGAAGACCAGAAGCCGCGACAGTGGGCTTGGTGCGCCACTTGACGAGTTTCTTGTTGTCCTTGTAGGGCTGCACTTCGAATTCAGCGTTCGGCGGTGTCCAGTTCACGCCATCATCAGCACGGGCAAGGATGCCGCCGCCTTGATGACGCGGACGCCACAAGATGGCGCGCATGTCGATGTAAAGCGGGACGATGCGAAGTTCCTTGCCGAGCGAGACTTCGGCAACGCTGTGCCAATACTCGCCTTGCTTGGCCTCGTCGAACTCTTCGCACTCGGGGGAAACCGCTTGCAGGAGTTTGAGGCGGGGGGTTTCGATGTCGCCCTGACCGAGGTTCTCGGTCCCTTGGCCCCGCATGCCCTGCATGAAGCTCGGGATTGGGGCGGCGACTGCGGTGGTTTTGGTTTCCTTGACGGTGACGGCCTGAGTGGGGGCCTTACGTGCGGGTGCAGCGGTGGTCGGTTTCTGTGCCATTGTAGCTCCTATATGTGAAAGTGGCTCGATTATAGTACCATAGCATCTGCAGGGTGTCAAGCCCTGCAGATTGCTAGATGATGTCCTGACCCTGCTGCTTAAGCAATTGTGCCTGAAGCGGAGCATAGACCGAAGGCAGATCCTTAGCGGGTTGGGTTGTCATACCCAGGATCTGCCAACGCGGATCGCCTTTTGCTTGGTCCCATTGCAGCATAGCCCAAAGCTGCGCATCTTCATCTTTGTCAAAGGGACCAATCAAGTGATAGCCAACGTCCCGCATTACAAGGATATACTGTTTCAACATCGACTTGTCCCTAATTTTGAATGATTGCTGACTTGCGGGGCCGAATAAGATCGGGGTGGTCCCAGCACCAGTCCTCACCCTTGGGCTGAGGGAAGCTGGTAGTCTGACCAATGATCATGGGTTGACCCTGTGGACCCGGCACAACGATCGCCGTGCTGGAGGGAGGACCACTGCGGCATATGATACCCCCATTAGGATCACGTTCCTTAAGGGAGCAGGTGCTGCAAGTGTGCGGCTTTAGGATAACAGGTTCCGACATCTTATTTCGCCTTCACCTTTTTGCGGGTCAGGGTGGTGCTGGGTTTGGTGAAGATCGAGAAGATCTCGTCGGGCAGTTCACGGCCCTCGGCCAACTCAGCCTTCGCAAACGCGCTAAGCGAACTTGCGTTGATGGTTTCCTGGATCATAGCGCCATGGCCATTGTCGCGCAGCCACTTGTAAGCTTTGTCCTTATTCTCTCCGTTAACCGAAGCATACAGCTTCATGACAACGGTCAAACGGTCGCCGTTCATGGTGGTCAGTGTCTGCAACTGCTCACGCTCGAAAGACTCTGGGATCAACACGCCCTGGACCACAGAGATAACGGCCTCAAAGTCCTTGATCTGAAGCGTCAAAATCTCCTGTGCAGTGCGCAGTTTGGAGTAGATTTGAGCCAGATGGGCAGCACGATCACCATGGCCCTTAATCTCGCCCATCGCTTCACGGACAGCGATGTTAAGCTTAATCAGGGCCTTCTCGACGGGTAGCCCCATCTTGTGGATATCGTCTAGCTTGAGGAGGGGCGGCACTGGGACCACTGGGACAGCCTCGGCGGCGTCCACCATGGCGTCCCGACTGGCTCGCCGTGTCTCGGGGGGCTGAGATACCGGGGCTGGTGGAGATGCCACGGACGGGGCCGAGACGAACGCAGCGGGCTTGGTCTTTACAGGTGCTTTGGCCATGTTGGTATCCTTTATTGTTTAAGGCTAATCTTAAAGGGCCAGTATGCCCTCGACTGGCTATCGTAGCGCAGGACCGTGATGCTGTCAACCTTTTGTCCCAACACAAAGATGGACGCTGCTGTAATAAGCGGATCGCCTATCAGCACTACGTAATCCTTGTGGGGATTAAAGTTCATCGTATCAAGGTAATAGTTGATCAACTGAGGAAGGTTGTTCTCTTCCTCTTCGGCCTGATCTGGATAGATGACTCTGGTTTTGACCAGTGGATAAATATTCAATCCAAATCTGCGGAGGTCCGAGAGATCGAAGCCCTTCGGGTCGCTCGGCATAAATACCCGGCACTCATGGGGGGTTCCCAGAGGCGCATTATTAAACTTAATTTCCACTATTTGGTGCCCTTATATGCCGGGGCAGGGGTGCAGATTTCGTCTTTGTTGCTAGACGTCTTGCCGCAAGCGGCGCATTTCCAGGTGGTGGCGAGGCTTAGTGCTTGCATTTTACTGTTTCCTTTATCTCTGTGTGAACGACCGTTGGCCCCAGGAGGTCAGAGCCTGAACTATTAGCCTCCCAGGACCTAATGTAACTCGCACTACGGTCGAACGGTGCTGTCGCTAATGTAGTAGTTCAGGCACCACCACACAGCCTAGAGTTACCCACAAACTCCCGTATTAAAGGAGTTTGAATTAGCTGCCGCCGTTCCCTGGAATAGGATTGGCGTTGTCGACTGCTTCGAGTTTCTCGTCTTCGGTCAGAGGCTTCGGCGCCTCGTAGAGTTCGGACGTGAAATTATAGGTCTTGCCGAATTCGTATTGATTGAACGCAGCCGGGTTGGAGATGGTGAGATCGAGACGCGCGCTCGGGGTTGCGGTGCTGAACGAGTAGTTCGGGTCGGTCGGGTCGCTGGAGTAAACGGCTGAGAAGCCGACGCTGACGTATTTGACTTCGCCGTCGACTTCATATGGTATGTATTTGTCACAAACAAGACGACATTTTACTGACATGGTACTTTCCTTTCTTTTCAGGACACTGTATATCGAGGGCCGAGGGCCGAGGGCCGAGGGCCGAGGGCCGAGGGCCGAGGGCCGAGGGCCGAGGGCCGAGGGCCGAGGGCCGGGGACCTTCCTGCTTTCAGATCGTTGCCTAATGGGTGGCTCTTAAGTCCACGTTTTGAGGCAGCGACGTCTCTTGTATTAGGCGGCGATCGCCAGCGTCTTGCCGTCGATCTTGATGCCTTCGGTGCGCTTCGCCAGTTTGCGCAGCACGTTACCTGCCGACATGCGGGCAAGGCCCTGGTTCAGATCATTCCACTTCGGGTTGACGGTGCCACCATTCACGGCGACAAGGTTGATGACCTCTTCGCTGGTCTTGCCACGCAGTGCTGCGGCCAATGGATCGTCGTTGTCCACCGAGGCACGGCCCGAAGCCGTCTTGACTTCCTTGTTGGTCGTGTAGCTGTACTTCGACCGATCGACCACGCCGCTCGACGCGACAGGGGCATCATCGTTCTCGGCAGGGTCCGAGGCTTTCTCGACCTTCTCGACCTTCTCGACCTTCACCTTCTCGACCTTCTCGACCTTCTCGACCTTCTCGACCTTGGCCTTCGACGCCGGCGCTGGCTTGGTAATCTTCTCTTCATTAACTTCAACGGGCTGCTTTTTGGCCATCTCGTATCTCCTGTGAAAAAAACTCTAGTCGGGGTGCTAAGCCAAAATAAACCATAGCGCTTAGACTGTGTGAAGTACTTATTAATTCCCTGATTGGTGCTGGCGTTGGAATAGTATCGCCTTACCTCGCAGGGTATTTACTTGAACTGTAACCGGTTCCATATGGTGAGGGTTTACGCAATTTCTATTTCGGCACAAGTGATCTAGCAGGTGCTTTGGTGGTATGGGGCCTATATGCAACTCCCAAATTAATCTGTGCGCCACAGGCTCCTTACCACCCCAGCTTACTCTACCATAACCGTTTCGGTTATTACGACCTGTCCATATCCAACAATAGGATAACAAAACTGGATGTGGAAAGTCAAGTACGGTTATTTTATTGCGTAACCTGGGTATCACTTTATCTAAGCTTACTACTGGCCCAGGGGTGCAGTCATGGCTTTGAAGCTGATATCTTTGTGCATCCGGGTTGGTTTCTTGGATGACAGGTGGCTCCAGACACATCGACGCTGATCCTTAGCTTTGAAATCCCTGTGCCAGATATCAGTTACATATTCAGTAGTTTCGTCCTTGAACACCACAAAATAAAACTTATCCACATGCTTAACCATACGAACATGTGGGGCCTGTAGCCGAGGGACAGGACCAGAAAACCCAACTGGGGACTGGTGCACGATAGGCGTGGCACTTTGTAGAAGGTTATCCCTGGTAATTTTCACGGCGTAGTTGCTCCATATTGGGGGTCATCTTAATGTTCATGGGCGACATGCAAAGTTCGCATACCCAACGAACCGGTTCACCCATCCACACTGCTTGTCGAAAGATCTGCAGATGCTGTGGCGTTGGGTGCGCAACTTTAGATCCCACGATCATGCTTTCACAGTTTCTGCAGTTGTGTTTATCAGCGCTAGTTACCACGCATGGTTCCCCGCGCATCATAGCATTAAAAGCTGCCTGCTCGTGGGTGGCTATGCTCATTCCCATAATTAGGCTATTAACGTCAGTGGCCATATCGAGGATTTTCTTGCGCATCGCAGCAGGGTCTTTACTCCAGCCTTCGATGGCCGAGTCGATATCCTTCTGCGTTACTGCTGGATTACTCATGGTTGTGGTTCCTTTTGCCGTTCTCAGCCGACAGCGCTGTCATACGTGAAGAGTGCTGAGACTTGGTAGAAGCAAATCGTATAGCATGCTTTAAATGGCTATCAGTCATATCCGAAATGTTGATAACCTCGTTTCGGTCACGGCACCGCCATTGTTGCGGTCCACATTCGGGATCTGATTTTTCCCATTTCTTGTGCCAATCCCGTTTTTTCTTGAGAACGCAACGGGTAAGGGTAAAGCACTCTTCAATGCTTACCCTCCCTAAATCAAGGGGCGGAAATAGCTGTATCATCCGATTTTCCTTCTCTGCTCCTCGGTCAGTTGATCGTCAAGGCCAATGTGGGCACCGGTATTTAAACCAGCCTGATATGCTGGCTCATAAAGCTTGGCATTGCGGCGCTGGCTCTGCTGCCGATAATGGTTGTTCTCGCGCTCCTGGCGTTCTTCGCGCTTGCGGCGTTGAGCTTCGGTTTCCGGCTTAGACACTTGCCGTTCTGACTTCTCCTTCTCGGCAAGATAGTCAGCATAGTATTTACGACCGAGAACCCCGCCATAACTCGCAATATAACGCGCTAAATCCTCGTCAATGCCCTCTGCAATAAGCGCGGCACGCTTGTCATCAAGCTGAGCCTTTTGAGCAGCCCAACGCGCTTGACTAGCCTTACGCTCAGCAGTGGTGGTGCCGGGTTTCAGACCATGAATGAAGTCGGTATTAAGGTCGTCTTCGTTTGAATAAAGCTCAGCCAGCACCATCGCGTTGCCAGCGGACGCGGCACCTGGATGCCTAGCGCGGGTTTCGTCTTCCCTGCGCTTGCGATCGCTGTCCTCTTCCATCTGACGGCGCTTCTGATCCAGCCTGCTAATCAAGCGTGACGAACAGCCATCAAGCCATAGCAGAGCGTTCTTGCCGCGCTTTTCCATGCCCTGGTAGGGTAACAAACGATCCATAGTGTCAATCAGGTAATCGTAAACCATGGTAGCAACCTGAATGTTGATATTACGGCCCAACAAAGCGTGACGCTTCACCTTACGCATCTTACCAAAGCTCTCGGCATGCTCTTCAATAATGAAGTGGCGGCAAAAGTAAACCTTGGCCACAGCCTCCATCAAGCTGCGCTGATATGAGTACATTGCAGCACGGTTGTGGCTGGTCTTTGACCTGGATGCCGAAGGATCGCTGCTGGGAGTATCAGCCAACTGCGCCATCTCAAGACCATACTCAGCGATGATCGATTGAGCCATGGCCGCAGCGTTGGCCGCTTCGTTTTCATTGCCACGACCATCATTGGCTACGGCGAGAAGCTTGCGGACCCGGTTGATCACGTTATCGGGGATTTGACGGTCAGACACTGCACTTTCCTTTATGCTTTGACCCAGATACTATAGCACCTGGGTCAAAGCCGCACAAGATATAGTCTGAATTAAATCTTGACGAAAGATCCCTCAATTGCGTAGCCAAGGATGATCATTCCATCATCCTTGGCTACGCACAGCTTGTCCTTGTGAACAAGATACCGGTCACAGTCTAAATTAGCTGCAGCCGCATGGGCAACCGCACCATCGATCATAATGCGACCCTTGTCGTCGAACGTTTTAGTGTCGGGTTCGATTTTCTTGGCCTTGATAAAGCTGCCGTTTGGCGTTTTCAGCACGATACCCGGCAACTCGGGCTTGGCCTTCGTCGGGGGCCGACGCGAGGCATGCGCGGCGCGACGTTCCTTGTCCGATTGCTCTGCGGTCTTCACTCAAGTCTCCAAATCACCCTTTGCCATTTACGCTCTCCTCTATTTAGTTAAACCTGAGACATACTACACTGGGACCCTGCCCTGCACAAGGTAGCAGGAATTACTCCACATACGGGTGCCTGTATGAATAGCGCATTTGATAGTAGTTGTATAACCTGCCACTTCTCAAGCTTAGGCTCCAGGCCGTCCAGGGTCTTCGTGTCTTCGCATGAAGCTTGTTGCCAAGCCTTCAAGCGGTTCACCAACACAATAAGACCCATACCGATATCGGAGCGAGGTATATGCCTCCCTGGCCACGGGAGCGCTCTCCGTGGCGGTGGGGGCTGGGGTGGGCCTAGCATACCGTGTCTCATGGACGACCACACGAGGACGGAGGGCGTAGGCCACGGCGAGTACCACCACGAGGCACCATGGCACGCAGATGCTGGCGATCAGGACGCTGCTATACATTTCTATTCTCCTTACTGGTCGGCTTGTGAAACACACAATAAAGCGATCCCTTGAGGGGCTTAAGGCCACAAACAGGGCACTTAGGAACGTCCTCTCCCTGCTGCAGCTTATCCATTGAACCTGACTGAAGCTTATTCACGCAGCGTATCCTCCTTTACAAACCGAACCAAACCCAGGCGCTGAGCCACCTGACCTAGTTGAAACTCATCTTTGTGGGCGTTCCAGAAACCACGGCAGCAAGCATCATCAGACTGGAAAGCGAAGAGGAGGTCATTCATCGCGCGGCGCCCTCCACATCTTCAGCGGTGCGCGGCGACCTCCACATCTTCAGCAGGTCAAAGGTATCGTCAGTCCATTTGGCATCGTCAACGCCCTCGCGATAGGTCATGTATGCTGCGTCTATGGCGTCTGTAATCGAGCGCACATAGTCGGCGGTTGTCAATGGGCCGCCGACAATATACCAGCGCTTCCAAGCGGCAGTGCTGACGATGTATACCGCCGTTTTGAGATCGTGAATTTCGACAAGTTTTGACATGGTGAGGGACTCCAGTTCAAGCGATGGAATTAACGCTTGCCAAACCCGCGCTGCTAAGCGCGGGAAGGGGAAGAGCTAATCAAGGAGAATGTCTTCAGCTGCTTTCATACTAGCTTCTCCGGGACCAGCACCAAGGTTTCCTGCGCGCGCGTGGTGATTACGTACTTGATGTTGTCCTCTTGCAGTTGCTCGTGTGGCTGCAACTCACGAAAGCCGCGCTGCTCGGTCTGCACCCAAAACACGTTCTTCCACTCGCGGCCCTTAGACTTGTGGCCACTGCAAAGAGTAAGGATGCCCTTCACGTCATCCGCAAACAGGGCGCTGATCTTGGCGATTACACATTCAGTGCGATCGCCACCCTCGGCACGGCATGCCTCAATAAAGACCAGGATGCAGTCAGCCTTATCACTCACTGCCTGCTCAAGGCTCTCGCTTTTTTTGGCGCGGGCCTTGCTGATTTCCTTAGCACGCCACTTCTCAAGCTTAGGCTCCAGGCCGTCCAGGGTCTTCGCTTTCAAGCGGTTCACCAACACAATAAGACCCATGCCGATATCTCGGCCCTCTACCTTACAAGCGATGCCTGACTTGATCAGCGTAAACGCCAGCTTGACCAGCGGCTTATTGTAGCGACAAATGACCGCATCGGTAGGACCGAGGGGATCGGACACAAACCACGGGCGGGGTTTGGCTTCCTTGTCCAGGATAACAGCGCGCACTTGACCCTCAGGTGCACTATTATGGGCTTCGATGTGGTTCACCCACTGATGGGCATGACGCACCACGGATTTCGGGCAGCGATATGTCACAGTCAGCGGCATCCGCACCGCATTGAAGCGCTTGGTGATCAAGTCGAGAGCATTATGGTCAGCACCAGTGAAACCATAAATTGCCTGACGGCTATCACCACAAGCGTGCAGTCGGCCACCCGGCTTGAGGCACCGTGCTGCCAGTTCGCGCCGTGCGGGGTTGGTGTCCTGTGCCTCATCAATTACCACGTGGTCCACGGTGAAGAAACGGGCTTTGAAATAGAGTGGTGCCCAAATCATGTCGTCAAAGTCGATCTCTGCGCGGCGGTTGGTGGTTGATCGGCAGCGCTCTGCTGAGATCATGAAGATTTCCATCGCGATCTGCACCAGCACCGGCACGTCAGCATCATCGGCCAGATCACTGTCAAGGCTGAAGTGCTGCACCATCTTTAGCCACTTCTCCAGGTCTGTAACCTGGAACGTGATGCCCGCGAGCATCTGCTTAGCGATGGAGACGGTGCGCTTGATGAAGTCGCCGCCATCTTCCAGCATCTGCACTTTCATAAAGTTGGCGGCGGGATCTGCAGCCATCGCCTCGATGATGTTGGCCACCTTGCGTTCGTTGATATCGGCGTCACGCTCCAGGCCACGGAAAGCGGAAAACCCGATCGAGTGGCAGGTGCCTACGACCAGGCCCTTACGCGTCATGACGCGGGTGCCTTGCTGGTCAGCGCCACCCAGGCGCACCAAGCGGGATTTGAACTCTTCGGAGGCGTTCTTGTTGAACATCATCACCGTCACGTAACCCTGCATCATCATTACTGCGCGTGCGAGGGTTTCGGTTTTGCCAGCACCTGCAACGGCTTCCACCACCGCGCTGCCACGCCCATTTTGGACGAAATCGTAGTATGCTGCCTGCTGGACCGAAGGGACATACTCATGCTTTACTTCTGACACTGGCTATCTCCTGATAGTGGGTGCGGCCACTCCGCTCCATCTACCAGGAGTATACCATGTCTACCTTATGCAGTCAAGTGCCGCAGAAGTTTATACAGCCTCAACCTTTGTGACTGGATACATCAGTGAGATTTCCCGGTTGGCATCCTCAACCGTTGCAGAGCCATGTACCGCGTTATCCGCACCAATCATGCCGAAGTCGTGCCTCAGCGTTCCCGGCAATGCCTTGGTCGGGTCGGTCGCGCCGATATGTTCACGCCAACGTGTGATTGCGCCAGGGCCGACCAGCACCGCAGTCACCACGCCATAATCCACACTATTACACAGTTCATTCCAGAAGTGCTTGTCTTTGTGTTCACCATACAGACCGATGATTTCGTCATCGGTAAGACAACGAAATCATCGGTCTGTATGGTGAACAGTAAACCCGAGCAGCGGGATCGTAGACAGGATGGGCATGGTCTGCTTGCGCATCACGGCGGCAGACTTGATCATGATCAGGGTAGCTTGTTGCAGTTCCATTTTATTCTCCTTTATTAGATTGGGCTTTCACGCCACGCAGACGTCAGGCTAGGCTTTGGGGTAGCACTAACCTCGATGTACACGGACCCATCCGCGTTACGGTTGAGGGTGGCTGTAGTCACTGTGTACTTACCTGACCGAACCGCATCCATCATGTGTTCAAGCAGTACCAGTGTGTTGTATTGAACATCAACGGCCATTGGTAAGCCTCTTCATCACACCGGGTCCGGTTGAGATAAAGGTGTGTGTATCAACCTTACCATGGCAGAAGAGGCTTACCTCCAACTCGCCATCATAAGTTGAGAAAGTTCCTACCGTTGCCACGGGCTTGCCGCAGATACAGCAATCGGTGAGATCCGGCGATATGCCGATGTTTGTTAGCAAATTCTTAACATCAGCCCATACGGTTACAGCTTTCATGTCTTCCATTAGCTTTCTTCCCATTCAGCATCAACGATGCGTGAGTTAAAGATTACGCCATCTGTAGTAAATGGCTTGTTCTCAGTAGATGCCCTGGGCGGCACGTACCTTTGTTCAGCAGAAAGTTGTTCTACTTCTACTTCCCTTCCGATAGCATCCAACACGTTCTCAAGCGAGGCGATCTCTAGCTTGATGTTGTGCTCTGCCATATCATTAACTCTTAGTTGCGCTATTTCTAGCTGACGCCTTTGAGTGACTAGCGTAGCGCGTAATAACGAGCGTATGATGGCACGCTGTCCCATCGTCAGCCGCACGAGCATATCTTTAGTCATTGCCGGGTTTCCAGTCCTGCAGGTCGTTGTCCATTAACAGCTTACCGAAGAACTCGACTGCCATCATTGCAGTTTCTGGTCCAATGCCCAGGCTATTTCTGAACGTGTTGCGCAACATCATCAACATGTGTGAAGCGGTGCCGTGCTTTGAGCCATTCATCATGACGTCTTCGGGCTTTATAATAACAGGTGTTGGTGCCACCTTGCTCTTCGCAGGAACAACCCTTGAGGAAACCGAAGACAATCCAGGCGTCCCGGCAGATGAAATTGACGGCCTGGTGGATGGGTTTACCGGTTCGGTGTTCCATTTAACTACTTTCCGTGCCATTAATGATTAGGCCGGTGCTTTATGAACTCGGCCGTCTCCTTGTGCCTGCGCCGGGTCATACATATATAATATGTTCCCGTTATAATATATAAGAATGAGAAGATTACGCATCCAATCAAAAACCACTCCACTAGTCCAACCAAAAAATTAAGCATCTTCGCCTCCTAAAAAGGGCAGTCGTCATCTGGAACTTCAAGCGGATATCTTTCGAAGTATATCCGCTTGTTGTCCAGGTTTAGAAGGTACGTAAACTCCACCACCTGTACTTGGGCCTGCTCGAAGATTTCATCGGCAAGCTGAAAGCTTTTCTCCCAAGCCGGGTTGATTGTGTCGTTGGGATCGATGAGGTAGGCCACGCAGTGTATGCCGCGTTGCACGATTACCGCTGCACAGTGGGCGCAGGGTTTTCGAGTAGAAAATAGTGACATTCCTCGTACGTCTCGCCATGCGAAGGCCAGTGCGTTCTCTTCAGCATGTAGCGTGCATTGCAGTTTGGTTTCTCGGTCGGTTGTAATAACGTGATTAAAGTCCACCCTTGCAGGCAGACCATTATAACCAGAAGATACCACACGATTGGTTTCATCGACTACCACCGATCCCACACCATCTGAAGGGTCCTTTGACATGGACGCCGCCAGCATGGCTTGATCAAAGAAATAAGCAACCCAACGGTCATACGTCAGCATCACGCGTCATCCTTTGCACAGTATTCAATCATTAGCGCGCCAGTTTCCGCACACTCGACTTCGAGAAGGGAGTCGATGGTGATGTTCATATGCCGCCCCTTGCGAAGCGCGCTCATAGTTTCGTCCATTTTTTGCTGAAACCGCGCCACCAAGGTCGAGAACGCAGCCGCCCGCACAGTAAGTCAAACCGCTCCAACACAGCAAAACTGATTGCGCGTTCGCGGTGAACCCACCAGCCTTTGACAACAAGGCGCATCGGCGGCGCTGGAGGGCTCGACGCCGTGCCTCTTATTTGTTCCTTGCGGAGCATCAAGCGCTCACCGGTTCGCCCTACGAATAGAGTAATCACACTGGTTTCCTTCTCTAGCTGTAGCCTACCACGCAGGGCGGGCACCGTCAACCATATTTAGATTCTACCCACTAGCTTTTTGTACGTCAATCGTCAGTTCTGACAACCCTGGCGAATACGCTTTTACACGTTCCACCAGTTGTTGGTTGTGCTGTTTAATCAGTTCGATGTCATGCATCCTGTTTCATCTTTCTTTTCTTGATACGGTGAAGCTTATTGCGGCAGGACCGTGCGTGACGCATCTTTGCGGCGCGAACTGACAGAGAG